>Ga0183095_10045_pt3 | contig 170253 bp, 170 predicted proteins | sample BioMet4_FD_130346 | JGI IMG/M metagenome (GOLD analysis project Ga0183095, IMG submission 130346) | Microbial communities from bioreactor (seeded with sewage sludge) at LBNL, California, USA - Biofuel metagenome 4 (v2) (version 3) | ecosystem: Engineered > Bioreactor > Anaerobic > Unclassified ...
AAGGGCGGAGAGGTCGAGCCGTTGGGCAGCGATTTGTAGTTATGTATTCGCGACGGAGCGGTACTTTTCGGCATCGACCTCTCAGGCGCTGCGCGCCAGCTCTCCTTGCGAAGGAGAGCCAAGGGGGAACGGAGAGCGGCGGGGATGCTAGGTCATTACGGAGGCTTCTTGTGGTCAGATCGTCAAATGTTCGCGGCAGGGGAACGGGTAGCGGCTGGTTTATTGTATGTGCCATTCTTGGTGCGGAATGTGACAATCTGTGACGGCGCGACTCGTTGTACGCTTGCCTCTCCTGGGTCAGGAGAGGTGCCCGAAGGGCGGAGAGGTCGAGCTGTTAGGCAGCGATTTGTTGTTATGTATTCGTGACGGAGCGTTACCTCGCGTATCGACCTCTCAGGCGCTTCGCGCCAGCTCTCCTTTTCGAAGGAGAGCCAAGGGGAAACGGGGAGTGACAGAGGCTGCTAAGGGGTTGCCATTCTTGGTGCGGAATGTGACAATCTGTGACGGCGCGGCTCGTTGTACGCTTGCCTCTCCTGGGTCAGGAGAGGTGCCCGAAGGGCGGAGAGGTCGAGCCGTTGGGCAGCGATTTGTAGTTATGTATTCGCGACGGAGCGGTACTTTTCGGCATCGACCTCTCAGGCGCTGCGCGCCAGCTCTCCTTGCGAAGGAGAGCCAAGGGGGTACTTACGGATTGTGGCGTTGGTTGGTGGTATGTTCTTTTATATAAGTGTCAATTTGTTCACAAACACAGTTGAAATTTTGGTTGACCTCCGGGTTGGCAAAACGCATGACATATAGACCATATCGCTGTAAACAAGCGGAACGAACGGCATCGTATTGTTGTCCGTCCGGAGAATAGTGCTGGGACCCGTCAAGTTCAATGATTAAATGGGCGGTCGGACAATAAAAGTCGACAATGTATTGATCAATAGGGCGCTGTTTGTAAAATTTTACCGGATAATAGCGTAAAAAGCAGTACCAGAGCCGACGTTCTTCGGCGGTCATCGCTCGTCGCAATTGACGGGCATGAGAAAGCTGTTGCCTGTTCGTCATTTTTTTATCCTTTCGGCGCGTTGCCCCTTTTATTGTATGAATTTCAGTTCATAGAAAAAGTACCGACGGAAAGTTATGCTTTGAGGCAGGTCAGAAAATCCTGTCCGTATTTTTTGAGCTTCATTTCGCCGACGCCTTTGACGTCGCGCATTTCTTCCAGGGTAGCGGGATTGACTTCACACATATCATGTAGCGTGGCGTCGGAAAATACCATGTATGGCGGTACATGATCGCGCGCCGCTAGTTTTTTTCGCAGCGCGCGCAGCTGATCGAACTGATCCGCGGAGGCCGGGACATGTTGTTGTTTTGCTTTTGGCACTGGCAGCAGCACGGACTGACGTCCTTTTAATACGGCATAGGAAGTTGGCAGCAGCGTGAGAACCGGATATTCGCTTTCGGTCAGAGCCAGATAGTCGGTCGCAATAAGGCGCTGAATGAGCAGCTTGATTTCCGGCTGGCTGCGGTCCTTGAAAAGACCATAGGTAGATAGTTGTTCAAAGCCATATTTGCGGACATTCTGATTGTTGGAGCCGCCGAGAACCTGTGCGACTAGTCCAAGGCCGAAGTGTTCATGCATGCGATAGATGCAGGAAAATACTTTTTGGGCGTCGATGGTGAGGTCGACCAATTCGTTGTCGGTACGGCAGTTGCCGCAGTTAGCGCAGTTGTCCTTCGTATCGAGTTCGCCAAAATATTGAATCATGAACTGGCGCAGGCAATGCGGCGTGTGGCAGTAGTCGACCATTTTTTGCAGCCGTCCGAATTCATGCGCCTTGCGGGTTTCATCTTCAATAGAAAGATCAATGAGATATTTTTGCGTCTGCGTATCTTGCGGCGAATAGAGAAGGATACAGGTGCCGGGTTCGCCATCACGCCCCGCGCGGCCGGCTTCCTGATAGTAGGCTTCGATGTTTTTCGGCATGTTGTAGTGAATGACATAGCGTACGTTGGATTTGTCAATACCCATGCCAAAGGCGTTGGTGGCAATCATCACCGGCAGTCGGTCATAGAGAAAATCTTCCTGCATTTGCTGGCGTTCGGCATCGGATAATCCGGCATGATAGCGGCCAACCGGCAATTTTTTCTTCTGCAGGCGGTCGTAGATGGCGTCTACTTTTTTGCGGGTGGCGGCGTAGATGATGCCGGAGTCATCCGGGTGATTCTGCAGGTATTGTTCAATAAATTTGTCTTTGTTTTCCCCGCGCCGCACATCAAAGAAGAGATTGGGCCGATCAAAGCCGCTGACATGAATCGACGGATGACTGAGTCCGAGCAGGCGGATGATATCGTCGCGCACAGCTGGGGTTGCGGTGGCGGTAAAGGCGCTGATCAGCGGCCTTTCCGGCAAAGCATTGATGAAGGGGGCAATCTGCCGATAGCTGGGGCGAAAATCGTGGCCCCACTGAGAAAGACAGTGCGCTTCGTCAATCGCAATCATGGCGATGCGCACACGATTGAGTATTTGCTGAAAATAACTGGTCTCCAGCCGTTCCGGTGCAACGTAAACAATGCGGTATTGACTCTGGGCAATGGCGGCCAGTCTGGCATCCGTTTCTCCCAGAGATAGGGAACTGTTGATAAAAGTTGCGGGGAAGCCCTGTTCGGTAAGCGCGTCAACCTGATCTTTCATCAGCGAGATTAAAGGCGAGATGACGAGGGTGATGCCCGGCAGAAGCAATGCCGGAATCTGAAAACAAATCGATTTGCCGGCGCCGGTCGGCATGATCGCCAGCGTATCCTGGCCGGCCAGTAGCCCACGAATGATAGGTTCCTGTGCCGGACGAAATGTCTTGTAACCGAAATAGCGACGCAAAAGTTCAAGAGCTTTGGGCCATGCGGCCGCTGGCGCGATGTTTTCAGGCATGGACGGCGCCTCCTTCCGGTTGAAAACGGCTGCGCAGCAAAGCAATTTCCCGCGCATAGCCGTCATGATCGTTGGGCGTCTCCAGAATAAAAGGCAGCTCACAAAGGCGTGGCTCATTGATGATGCGAACCAGCGCCTCAAGGCCGATACAGCCTTCGCCGATCCGGGAATGGCGGTCTTTATGGCTGCCACGCGGGTTCAGGCTGTCGTTCAGATGAATGGCGCGCAAGCGGCTAAGCCCAATCTGGTGATCAAATTCAGCAAGTACATCGTCAAGATGTTGGACAATATCATAACCGCTGTCCCAGATGTGACAGGTATCAAGACAAACGCCGACCTGCTGTGACAGTTTAATACGGTCGAGAATAGCTGCCAGTTCTTCAAAAGTGCGGCCAATTTCGGTTCCTTTGCCGGCCATGGTTTCTAAAAGGACCGTCGTCGTTTGTTCCGGTTTCAGAACCCGATTCAGCAGTTGGGCGGTGTATTCTATGCCGGCTGCGGTTCCCTGACCGACATGACTGCCGGGATGCAGGTTGTAATAATTGCCCGGGGTATATTCAAGCCGGCGCAGATCTTCACGCATGATTTCATAGGCGAAAAGCCGCAAATTTTCTTTGGCGGCGCAGGGGTTGAGCGTGTAAGGGGCATGCGCCACCAGGGGGCCTAGCCGATTTTTTTTCTTCAAGGAAAGAAATTGGTTGATATCCTCTATATTCAGGTTTTTTGCTTTACCGCCGCGCGGGTTGCGGGTAAAGAAGGCGAATGTGTCCGCTTTCAGGGACAGCGCTTCCTGGCCCATGGCCAGATAGCCCCGCGCGGAAGATAAATGGTTGCCGATATGAAGCTGATTCATGACAAATACTCCTCTTTTTGCTATATGTTTTATCATAGCACGGAACAACGGGCAGGTAAACTTGTTCGTTTCGCGGGTTCGGTGGATACTACGGACGGACCATGGACAAAAATACCAGTCGATCCATGGATTTTCTATTGTCAAGGCGGTTATTTTATTATATATTTATAGGGAGACTGTAAATGGATTTATTCAGCTGCTTTTCATAAAAAAAGTTTGTGTCCGCGTTATAATAGAAAGAGTTAATTTCGGAAGGGGTATTTTTATTTATGTTTGGTATGATGGTGGATATTGGAATCGATTTGGGAACGGCCAATGTATTGGTATATGTCAAGGGCAAGGGGATTGTACTTCGCGAACCGTCGGTGGTTGCTGTAGATAAGGACACAAACCGCATTCTGGCGATCGGGGAGGAAGCGCGTCAGATGCTGGGCCGCACCCCGGGAAATATTGTGGCGATTCGTCCCTTGCGGGAAGGTGTCATTGCGGATTATGATATTACCGAGAGTATGCTACGTCACTTTATTGAAAAAGTTATCGGGCATAGTTTTGTGTTCCGTCCGCGTATTATGATTTGTATTCCATCGGGGGTGACGATGGTAGAAAAGCGCGCTGTGCAGGAAGCCGCGGAACAGGCGGGCGCCCGCTATACGCAGCTGATCGAGGAACCAATGGCGGCGGCTATTGGCGCTGGTCTTCCGGTGGGAGAAGCTACGGGTTCTATGGTGGTAGACATCGGCGGCGGTACTACCGATGTGGCGGTCATCAGCTTGGGCGGCATTGTGACCAAGGCCAGTCTGCGGATCGCGGGCGATAAGTTCGATGATGCGATCATGGCATATATACGGCGGGCTTTTAACATGATGATTGGCGAGCGTACGGCAGAAAACATCAAGATTCAGGTGGCGGCGGCGTATCTGGATGCGCGTCAGACGCATATGGAAGTACGCGGACGGGATCTTTTGACCGGGCTGCCAAAAACCATTGATATTACGACGGCCCAGGCGAGCGAAGCTTTGACTTTGCCGGTAGCCCGTATTGTGGATTGTGTGAAAAAAGTGCTGGAGGATACTCCGCCAGAGCTGTCGGCCGATATTATGGATCGGGGGATTGTCCTGACCGGCGGCGGTTCTATGTTGTATGGCCTGGATCAGATCATTCACCGGGAAACCAATATTCCCACGATGCTGGCCGAGGATCCGCTTTCCTGCGTGGCGTTGGGCACAGGGAAGGCATTGGAGTTCGCCGATCATTTTGAGGACGGACGGACAACGAATTTCAGTCTGCGGAAGATGTCATAACGGGCGGTTTTATTCCGGTCGATGCGATGCATGGAATAGCAAGCAGAAAATTTATAAGAATAAGATTTTGAGGTGAGAGTATGTGGCGGGGACTTTATACGGCAGCAGCCGGCATGGTAACGGAGATGAACCGGACGGATGTCATTGCGAACAATCTGGCGAATGCCAATACGACGGGTTACAAACGCGACCAAGCGATTGATCGGGAATTTGCCCCGATGCTTTTGCGCCGGATCAACGATCAGGATACGACGGCTTCAGACGTGACCAGCTTTAAGGGGTTTTCAATCGGCAGTCAGGCGCCGGTTGTCGGAACGCTGGGACTGGGCTCTTATACGGCGGAGATTGCTACGGATTATGCGCCGGGGGCGATGCAGACGACGGGGAATCCGTTGGATCTTGCCATTGCCGGCAATGGATTTTTTGCGGTGCAGACGCCGCAGGGAGTCCGCTATACGCGCAACGGGAATTTTTATCGCGCGAAAAACGGGAACCTGGTGACGTCGCAGGGTCAGAATGTACTGGATACCCGGGGGCGGGCCATTACGCTGCCGGACGGAACGGCGGATATCCGCTTTGGCGCCAAGGGCGAGATTTATGCCGGCGCGGAGCAACTGGGACAGCTGCAGTTTGTGCAGTTTAATGACCGGCGGGCGCTGCTGAAGCAGGGCAACAATCTTTATTACGCCCAGAACGGCGCCCGGCCGCAGGCGGCGGCCGGCGATATTCAGCAGGGGCTTTTGGAGCGTTCCAACTCCAATGTCATTTCGGATATGGTGGAACTGATTGCGAACTACCGTACTTATGAAGCCGGCTCCAAGGCGGTTACTTCACAGGATACGATGCTGGATAAATCGGTGAATGAGGTAGGCAAGCTCTAAGCTGTATGGTAAAAATATTTAAGGAAACGGCAGGGAATGCCGATAGTATACATTAAGAAACAGGCTAGTGTGAAATAGAAAGAGACGGGGGATTGGGTCTTATGATGAGAGCTCTTTGGTCGGCGGCATCCGGGATGAAGACGCAGCAGGACAATATGGATGTAATTGCAAATAATATTGCCAATGTGAATACGGTCGGCAATAAAAAGGTTCGGGCGGAATTTTCCGACCTCCTGTATCAGACGCTGAGGCAGGCCGGCGCGCAGAGCGGTGCTGATTCGCAGTATCCGACTGGTTTGCAGATCGGGCTGGGTTCCCAGCTGGCCGCAACGCAGCGCATTTTTACCGAAGGGAATCTGCAGTCGACCGGCAATCCGCTGGATGTGGCTATTGAGGGTGAGGGTTTTTTCCGGGTTGAGATGCCGGACGGAACCATTGCGTATACCCGGGATGGGACGTTTAAGCTCGATTCCAACCGGCGGCTGGTGACGACGGAAGGTTATCCGGAGGCGGATGGTATTACGATTGATGAGACGGCTCCGAATGATACAATTGTTATTGCTCCGGATGGACAGGTTTCTTGTACGCCGTCGGGAGGCCAATCGACGGTGGTCGGACAGATTACGCTGGCGCGTTTTGTCAATCCGGCCGGGCTCACGCCGCAGGGGAAGAATTTATTCGTTGTTTCAGATGCGTCGGGTGATCCGATTGAAGGAAACCCGATGGATGAAGGTAACGGTAAATTGAGCCAGTCAACGATTGAAATGTCGAATGTGCAGATCGTTGAGGAAATGGTTAATATGATTGTGGCGCAGCGTGCGTATGAGTCGGATTCCAAGGCGATTACAACATCGGATTCGATGCTGGAAATAGCGAATGGACTGAAGCGCTGATGCGACGTTTGCTTTTTTGCCTACTGGCTTGTATACTGTTTGCTGTGCAGCCGGTGTCGGCGGCGTATGATGTGACACAGGCGGGCCGTTATCCGCAGTTGGTGGATTCGGAGACGATGGTATCGCAGGCAACGGCACAAGTGGAAAATACCCTGACAGATTTCAAGGAAACGCGGCGGCATACGATCGAAGTTGTCAAAGCGCCGCGCCCTTTGCCGGCACCGTCGGGCGAGCTGACTTACGATGTTTCTATTCCCAATGGACTGCGCTATGGAGGCGTGACTGCGGTTTATGTCATTGTCAAAGCGGATGGCGTACCTTTTCGTCAGGTTATTTGTTATTTTAAAATTCATGTATATGATCAGGTGGTTGTGGCGGCTAAGAATCTGCTGCCTGAACGTACGCTGGACGCAGCGGATGTGCGGATGGAAGAGCGTGAGATCGGCAGTTTGTCGGCTAAATATCTGACTTCGTCGGATGCCGCCGCCGGGCATGTTGTGAACCGACTGGTGAGGGAGGGCACCATGCTGACGCAGTCGATGCTGCAGAATCCGGTGATTATGGAAGCCGGTATTCCGGTTTCTATTGTAGCCAACGTTAATGGAGTGAAGATTAAAACCGAAGGAGTGACACTGCAGCGCGGGCGTGCCGATGATATCATCCGCGTGCGCAACACACGCTCGGCTAAAGTGCTGCGGGCGAAGGTGCTGGATGCAGCCACGGTTGAGGTAGTGCAGTGAGGTGTCGGATATGAGAATGAAAACGAGTTTTATACTGTTGAGCCTGCTGCTGGCAGTTCTGTTGGTGATGCCAGCGGCAGCGGCTCAGTCGCTTTGGGCGGACAGTAGCGCCGGCGCTGGTTCCGCCGGCTTGTTTGCGGACCGGAAGGCCCGCAATGTCGGAGATATACTGACTATACTGATCAGCGAGTCGACGACGACTTCGGCTTCCAAGTCAAATGCGAACGGTAAGTCTGGCAATCAGTCGCTGAGCGCCGGTGCGGGTATATTTTCTTTTTTGGCAGCGGCTTCGGCCAGCGGCTCGGACAGCTTTAAGGCGAGCGGTTCGGCGAAGGACACCAACACCGTGTCGGGCCGGATTTCGGTTACGGTGACTGAGGTGCAACCAAATGGCAATATGGTTGTCGAGGGAACGCAGTCGATCTGGCAGAACCGTGACGAGCATAAGATCACGATTCGGGGCGTTGTGCGCCGGGATGATATAACGGCACAGAATACAGTGCCGTCCACGCAGGTGGCAGATGCTACGCTGAAGTTTGACGGCAAGGGTCCGTTGAATGCTAAACAGCGGCAGGGCATTCTCACACAGATATTTAACATTCTGTTCTGATTTGCGGACGGGGGCATGAATATGAAAAAAATAATTGCGCTGCTGACGGCGGTCTGCTGTTTGCTGACCTTCAGCACCGTGTTTGCCGAGTCGGCAACAACGCGGATTAAGGATATTGCCAAGGTGCAGGGCGTTCGTTCCAATCAGTTGGTGGGCTACGGTCTGGTGGTCGGGCTCAATGGTTCGGGCGATTCCAATAAGACGATTGAAACTTTGCAATCGGTGGTTAACATGCTGAAGGATTTTGGCGTGTCGATTAATCAAGGCACTTTGAAAACAAAAAATGTTGCGGCGGTCATGGTTACCGCTACGCTGCCTCCGTTTACCCGGGAGGGTGATACGATTGATGTGACGGTTTCTTCCATGGGCGATGCCAAGAGCATCCAGGGAGGCACTTTGGTCCAAACGCCGTTGAAAGCCGGCAACGGTACTGTTTATGCGGTGGCGCAGGGGCCAGTTTCAACCGGCGGCATCAGCGCCAGCAGCGGCGGCAGTTCTTCCCAGAAGAATTTTCCCACGGTTGGGACAACGCCGAATGGGGCGATCGTAGAGCATTCTGTGGAGGATGATCTGGGAGCGGACGGTACGTTGTCTTTGTCACTGGCGCAGCCTGATTTTACTACAGCTTCGCGCATTATGCAGACCATCAATTCCCGCTTTGGCGGAATTGCGACGGCGGCCAATCCGGGACGGATTGACATCCGGGTTCCGGCGGCGTATCGCCGCAATGTGGTTGGCTTTGTTGCCAGTCTGGAGGAACTGCCGATTACGCCGGATAGTATTGCCAAAGTTGTTGTCAACGAGCGTACCGGAACGATTGTGATGGGCGGTAATGTATCTGTTGATGATATTGCGATTACGCAGGGCGGTTTTTCCATCAGCGTGGAAAAGACCACGGATGTCAGCCAGCCGCAGCCGTTTAGTTATGGCAGAACGATTGTGACGAAAAAGTCTGATGTCAATGTGCAGGAGGACAAGGCGAGCTCGATTGTTTTGCCGGCGACAGCCGACATCAGCGATATTGTCGGCGCGCTGAATGCCGTCGGAGCTACGCCGCGGGATGTAATTTCTATTCTGCAGGCGATCAAGGCAGCCGGCGCGCTGCATGCAGATCTTGAAATCATATAGGCAGGTGAGGACAGATGATAGACGCCATTGGGGCGGCACAGGTGAATATGAATGCTACGTATGAAGCGGCGCAGACAAAGGCCGATGCGGCAAAGTTTGAGCAGGAGTTGAAAACGGCGCAGCAGGATACGAAGGCAGCTGGAACAAAGGCTGCGGTTGGCAATGCGGCAGCAGAGGCTGCAAAGGATGCCAAACTGCGCGATGCTTGCCAGGGTTTTGAAGAAATGTTTATGGAAATGATGTATAAGGAAATGCGCAATACAGTGCCAGACGACACTTTGCTGGGAAATTCGAATTCGGATAAGATCTGGCAGTCGATGATGGACTCGGAGATGATGAAATCCGCGACAAAAGGCGGCGGCGTCGGTTTGGCCGACATGCTGTACCGACAGCTAAGTTCACAGGGGACGACGAACGCAACTGTAAAAAAATAATTTATGCGGGGCCGCTTTTGGACAGCGGCCCTGTTTTTCTTTTCGGCTTTTTTCAGGCTTTTTTGGTATGCTGACTTTCAGGAGGTTTTATGAGAATGAAAAAGATTTTCCCGACAACGCTGTTGGTGACGTTTTTATTGCTTTTGATGGGACATACCGCCGTTTGGGCTGCTGGAGCGCAGCTGACCGGCGTGCGGTTTCATCAGGGCGTGGATAAGGATCGGATTGTTTTCGATCTTTCTTCGGTTCCAGACTACAAAATCACGAAAGCACCGGATGGGAAGCGCTTACTGCTGGAGCTGGCAGGGACGACTGATGGGGTCAAGGTGAAGCCGGCTATTGTCAGTGATGCAGTGCAAAAAGTATCTTATCAGGTGTTGAAAGACCGGCTGCAAGTGACGGTCGATCTGGCGGACCCGGCGGATTATGTGGTCCAGTCCCTAAAGAATCCGGCCCGGGTATTCATTGATATCAAGAAACAATATGAGCGTCAGACGCAGGTGGAAGAAGCTCCTGGATTGGTCTATACAAAGTATATGCGCCGGGATGGCCGCGGACTCTTGACGGCGTATTTCCTTGATGTCGATCGCAGCCGTTATCAGCTGCAGCCGGTTTTGGCCAATGGCATGGTGCTGGGGCGGGAAACCGTAGGCGGGATGTCGGATGATATGCAGGCGCTGGCGGCGGTCAACGCTACGTATTTTGCCCCGGATGGAGAAATTATCGGACTTTTGCGTCTGGATGGAACGATTGTCGGTACTACTTATTTTACGCGCAGCGCTTTAGGGTTTCGAACCGATGGGTCCATGTTTATCGCTCCGGTGTCGTATGATGGAGCGGTGACCATTGGAAAAGTTACCGTGCCGATTTCCGGCGTCAATATTGAACGCGGTGAAAATAACCTGATTCTTTATAATAAATATTTTGCGGCGTCTACGGGGACCAATGCATATGGGCGTGAGTTTATCGTACAAAAGGGTAAAGTGACGGCGATACAGCAGGCAGACTCCAAGATTCCTGACGACGGCGTGGTGATTTCGGTGCATGGGACGTCGCGTGATGCGTTCACCGGCGTTCAAGTCGGTGACAAAGTGACAATTCGTGAAGATCTAGGAGCCATATGGGCCAAAGTACCACAGATTGTCGGCGGCGGGCCGACGCTGCTGAAAGACGGCAAGGTGAATGTGACCGTGGCTGCCGAGCAGTTCCCCAATGATATAGCCCGTGGGCGGGCGCCGCGTACGGCGGTAGGTATTATGCCCAACAATCATTTGCTGCTGGCGGTGGTGGATGGCCGGCACGAATCGATTGGCTGTACTCTTAATGAATGGGCTGAGCTACTGCAAAAGTTTGGCGCCCGGGATGCTATTAATTTTGACGGCGGCGGTTCCAGCGAAATGGTCATTGGCGGCAAGGTGATGAATCAACCGTCGGATGGCCAGGAACGCCCGGTAGGCAGCGCGCTGGTTGTCTTGAAAAAATAAGCTGTTTCAGCTTGCTATTGAACGGCAATCCGGTATAATGGAAGAAAAGGATGGTGACCGATATGAAACGGATGCTTTTGATTGCTGGGCTGGGGTTGTGCTTGTTGCTGGGCGCGCGTACGGTAATGGCCGGAACGCTGGTGGATGTGCGTGCGGTTCTGGGGGGAGAAGTTTCGTGGACAGAAGCAGCCGGCGCCAGAGTGGCGGAAGGCAGCGCGCTGGTTTGCATCAAGACTTTGACGGGCGAAGCGGTTGCCGCGCGTTCTACGGTGACGGGGACGGTGCGTGAGGTCAAGGTGACACCGGGGACAAAAATTGTGCCTGGCGTTGTGGTAGCTCGGGTAGTAAAAGACTAATTGGTAAAAATAAACAATGAGGTGAAATCTTTGCATAAATTGATGAGACAGGTTGTGGCAGCATTGTCGGTATGTGTTTGCCTGGGCAATCCGGTGTCGGCAGCCGTGCCGGATATCCTGCCGGTGCGTGAGGTTACGGGAGGAATGGATGGAACTGGGTATACGGTTGTGGACAGTTCCGGGGCGATTTCTTCTTTTGATGTGCATGTCATCGGTATTCTGCAAAATGGTAAGGGTTCATTTCCGAGAATCCTGGCGAAAGCTTCGGGACCGATCGTTGAAAGCGCCGGAGGGATTCTGCAGGGAATGAGCGGCAGCCCGGTTTATGTAAATGGTCAGCTTATTGGGGCGGCGGCGGCAACTTATAAGGATATGGATGCGTATACTTTTCTGATCACACCGATCGAAGACATGCTGCCTATATGGGACATGCCGGATCTGAAGAATCAGACGCACCTGCAGGTCATTGATATTAAAAAAGCTGCAGCCGCGCGGGAAAAGGTCAAGGCGGATTTGGCGGCCAAAGACAAGGCTAAACAGGTAAAAGCCGCATCCGATAAAGAGGTCGGTTCGCCGATCCCGGAAACAATGAAATCTCCGGTGACGCCGCCGGCGCTGCCTTCGGTCGGACATGAACCGCAGTATAAGGCGACGCTTTATGCCATGGGATTTGGCGACGCCGGGTTCAGCTATCTCAATCAGAAATTAGCGCCGCTGGGCATTAAGGCAGCGGTAGCGATGGGCTCTTCCAGCGGGACAGATCTGAATACTGATTATCAGGCGGTGCTGCAGCCCGGCAGCCCGGTAGGCGTCGTCGTGGCGTATGGCGATTTCACCTTGGGGGCTACAGGTACGGTCACGGCGGTTGACAATAAACGGGTGCTGGCTTTTGGTCATCCGTTTCTGCACCGCGGCAATGTGAACTATTTTATGACCGATGCTTCGGTTGTGGGTACGGTCAGTGGACAGAGCGATGGGATGAAACTGGCGAATGTCGGCCATTTGATCGGTCGGATCAATCAGGATCGCGGTACTGGTGTGGCGGGTATCCTGGGAAGATTTCCTTCCGTAGTGCCAATCCGGGTAACCGTGCATGATAAGACGCTGGCGCGAACTGAAAAATTTTCGGTGTCGGCTGCTTATGATGAGGATTTCTTGCCGCTTTTGGCATCGACCGTGGCGTATGGTTCTTTGGGCCGCACCGTGGATGATATCTCCGAAAGTACCGTCAAGGTGCATTTTTCGATTGATACAAATGCTGCCGATGGCGGCAAAGTAGAACGGACTAATTTGTTTTATGCGCCGTCTGATACCGGACAGCTGGCTTTTAACGAGTTGGGCCAGGCGATGAATCTTATTTGCAGCAATACGGACCGGGAGTCGGATATTTATGGCGTACAGGTGGATATTACCTCGGAAGCAGGCCGGAAAACCGCTTCTTTAATTTCGGCTATGCCGGATAAAATGAAAGCGCATGCTGGGGAAACGGTTACTTTTCAGACGACGATCAAGCCGTATCGCCGTGATAAGCTGACGCTGAAGATTCCGTTCAAGGTTCCTAAAACGCAGCGTCTCGGCGCGATGCATCTGGATCTGCATGGCGGCGGACTGGTATCGGTGGCTCAGATTTTGGCAGCGGTGCAGGCGCAGGCTGGCGTGGATTTCTCGGCGGAAGAAGATAAAACGGAAACGACAGCCGCTAAAATCAAAGAGTTTTTGTCCACCGACGCCAATAATGAAATTGTGATTGAACCTTCGGCGCAGCCGCCGCTTATGAGCGAAGCGGAACAGCGGGCTGCGATGAAACAGGCGATTCGGCAGTCGGAGGAGCAGGCCCAAAAAGATGATGGCGCTAAGGCATCAAAGGGCGCTAAATCGGAATCCCCGAAGACCAAGTTTGCAACGGACTATGTAATTGACAACGTGATTCATGCCACGCTGCAGATTGTGAAAAAAGGCGAGTGACATTGATGACGAAGCGAGGCGCGGCAAGATGAAACGCCAGGCGGTATCCCATGCCCATATCGAAGATGTCCGGCGCAGAATTTTGGCGGCGGCGCGGGCATTATGTCTGGAACAGGGATATAAGAAAACAACGATCCGGCAGATTGTGCAGACTTCCGGGGTGCTTACCGGTAGTATTTACTATCTTTATAAAAATAAAGCGGCTATCTTTCAGGCTATGATGTTGGAACTTTTTAAGGAATGCGTGCAGATTCTGGATGAAGATTTTCATGATGCGAGTCCGGCGCTTCGCTATGGGCTTATGTGCCGGATTGAACTGAAAGCCGTGGCACGCAGCCCATTGCTGCGGGAAACCTATTATGAAGGTTATACGCAGCCGGCGATTTTTGAAAAAATTGTCCGGCACGCAGCGGTGGTTACCCGGGAAATGTTTCAGGCAAAACAGCCGTCCTTTACGGCGCAGGATTATTATCAGCGTACGCTGCTGATCCAAGGGATGATGCGCAGCTGCATTGCACAGTATTATTTTACCGGGGGCGCGGCAGATCCGGTTTGTGAAAAGTTGACGCTGGAAATGGCTTTGGTGCTGCTCGGTGTGCAGCCGGTTGAGCGAGAACAAGTTTTTTCACAATTGGCCGGTATGGATGCGGTAGTATGCCGGCTGACAGAGCGTATGCTGAATCGGCAGAAAACAACCGGGCAATAAGGCTGATTTAGCTGAAAACAAGGATATAAGTTTAATAGAAAATGTGCTATAATGTCTGGTATAATTTAGATGTTATGACGAATCTCATCACTAGGGGGCGTTGCATTTGACGAGAAAGTTAAAAATATTGATTTCTGATGATTCAAAGCTTTTACGCAAGAAACTTCGGGAAGAACTGGAAAAACTGGATTGTGAAGTGATTGAAGCTGAAAACGGCAAAGAGGCGGTGCTGCGCGATTTGCAGGATAAACCGGATGGTGTGATTCTGGACATTGTGATGCCGGAAGTAGGCGGTATTGAGGCGCTGCAGGTCATCAAGGAGGTGAACCCGGATATACCGGTAATCATGCTTTCGTCGGCCGGCACGCCGCAGAAGCTTATGGAAACCTTGAAACTGGGGGCCTTGGATTTTATTCAGAAACCATATACCAGCGCACAAATTAAGCGGGCGGTGGATACAATTCGGAAGAAGGTGCCACAGCATGAATAGCCAGTATTTTGCGCAATATCTGTTGAATACAGGGATGTTGAGCGGGGATGAGGTCAAGGGCATGCTGATGAAAAGCATGTCCTGCAAGCCACAATTACCGCTACTGGCAATGTATCAGGGCTTAGTGACCGCACGGCAGCTGATGGAGCTCGGAGTTGAGACAGCGGCTTTTGCCGCGGCGGCGCAGGAAAAAGGCCTGCTGACCAAATCGCAGGTACAGAATCTTTCGCAGGCGGTCACAGGGGAGAGTCTGCGCTTTGCGCAGGCGCTGCTGGATGCAGGCCGTATGGATTATGCGCGGCTGGCAGAGTTGTTTGCCGATTACCGTGAAGCTCCGGTGCGTCCAGTGAAAGAGGCTGTTGCTCGCTTGGCCGATGGCAGCCTGGATAAAGAACTGGAATATTATAATGCCTATGTAGAGATTTTTATGCGTTCGCTGATTCGTTTCATGGATACGCCGGCGGTGATCAATGTTTTTGAATCACTGCTGGATAGTGATGAACAGACGCGGATTGTTTCCCAGCGCTTGAGCGGCGATCTCAGCATGGTAACGGGTTTGTTTGCAGCCGATGATACCTTTGTGGAGATGGCGCGCCGTTATAGCCGGGAGGATATTCAGGAAGTTGATGAGCTGGCGGTAGACAGCATCACAGAGTTTCTGAATGTTATGAATGGTCTTTATGCGATTGACCTGGCGAAGCGACAGATGGATGTGGATCTGGAGCTGCCGCGGGCGGCGAAAAATCAGAAACCGGTGGGCAGCCATCAGCTAGAACTGCGCATTGACACCGGGTTTGGCTCGTTTGTTTTGGTTCTGGCAACGGATGAATTTGTGCTGCATGATCTGACTTGAGCAGGTACAGGTTTTAGATTGGGCCGCTGGTGTTTTCCCGGCGGCCCGGTCATTTGTAAAAAAGAATTGACAAATGTCCCTGAAATATGGTAATCTATATATCGTTGTGAGTGAAGATAATTTCATAGTATTATTTTGATTCAAGCATTGGAGAGTTGTCCGAGTGGTTGAAGGAGCACGCCTGGAAAGCGTGTGTACGGGAAACTGTACCGAGAGTTCGAATCTCTCACTCTCCGCCATTTATTATTTTGAATAAGAAATCCTTTTCCAGGTCGGACCGCAGCGCTTTGGTCTTGCGCAATGGGACCTCATGAATCCCGTCAGGTCCGGAAGGAAGCAGCGGTAAGTGAATCGTTTCATGTGCCGCGAGGTTGCCTGAGGGCTGTGGCCCGACGTTGAAAAGGAATATGCTGAACAGCCTGGTCGGCTGTTTTTTTTGTGCTTGTTTTTCAGCAGAGTATGTTATAATGATAGAAGATTTTGGCGAAAGGGAGCGGAGCAGTATGGCGTATGTGGCGCTTTATCGGAAGTGGCGTCCGGGAAGTTTTCGGGATTTGGTCGGACAGGAGCATATCAGTCATACGCTGGCGCATGCGATTGAAACCGGTCATGTCGGGCATGCCTACCTGTTTTCCGGGCCGCGAGGCACCGGCAAAACGAGCACGGCCAAGATCTTGGCGAAGGCCTTGAACTGTGAGCAGGGGCCGACCCCGGCCCCTTGTAATGTCTGTGAGAGTTGCCGGCGGGTGAATGATGGCACTTCTATGGATGTATTTGAGATTGATGCAGCATCCAACCGCGGTATCGATGAAATCCGCGATTTGCGGGAAACGGTGAAGTTTGCGCCGGCTGCTGGTCGCTGGAAGGTTTATATTATTGATGAAGTTCATATGCTGACGTCCGAGGCGTTTAATGCATTGCTGAAGACGCTGGAGGAACCGCCGGCACAGGTGGTATTCATTCTGGCGACAACTGAGGTGCACAAGGTGCCGGCCACGATTCAGTCGCGTTGTCAGCGGTATGATTTTAAGCGCATTACCGCAGCGGATATTGAAGGCCGGCTGCAATATGTGGCCGGCGAATCGGGCATTCAGGCGGAGCCGGAGGCCTTGGCCCTGATTGCGCATCAGGCCGACGGCGGCATGCGCGATGCTTTGTCTATTTTGGATCAATGTGCGGCGCTTTCGGACGAAATCATTACAGCAGAACGGGTCAGAGATATTCTGGGACTGGTGGGACGCGACTGGGTTGTCCGTTTGCTGCGGGCCATTGCGGCGCAGGATGCAGCTACCGTGTTGACGACGATTGCTGATCTGCTGCAGGCGGGCAAGGATCTTCGCCAATTGCTTGGCAGTTTGATTCGCGAACTGCGGGCGGTTATGGTTTATCAAGCGGCGGGTCCTCTTAGCGGCGTGGATTCTTTTGAATCTTCCCAGGAATTTTTAGAGGAAATGGCCAGCGCTTTTTCGCCTGAGCGTTTTTTGCCCATGATTCGCTGTCTGCATGATGCGCTGCAGGAATTGAAATGGACTTCCGAGCCCCGGATTACGGTGGAAACCGCTTTGCTGACATTGTGTCGTCCGGAAGCTGCAGCCGCGCCCCTGCATCCGCCTGCTGCGGCTGCAGCCGATGCGGCGCGGCTGACACAGCTGGAGACGCGGCTGGCGCAGGTTGCGGCTGCCTTGGCGGCGCTGCCAAAGACGGCGCCGGCGGCAGCGCCGGTTTTGGCAGCCAGGCCGGTTTTGCGGGCGGCGATGCCAGCGGCAAAGCCGGCAGAGGAAACGATGTCGGTTGCTGTGACGGAAGAGGGTAAGCAAATATGGCAGAAGCTGTTAGCCAATCTGCGGGCGCAGCCGGATAGGGGGCCGGTGTATGCCTGCATATCCAAAGGCCGGTTTTGTGGTATGAATGAACGACAGTTTCTGATTGAGTTTTCCAGCCGGTTTTTGAAACTGCGTACCGATCGGGATGATTATCGTATGATTCTGGAGGGAGAACTCATGCAGATTAGCGGACAGCCGCTGCAGCTGGTTTGCGCGCTGGCAGCGTCGGATGAGCCTCCGGCGCCGCCGCGACCGCCAAAGAAGACGGCGAAAAAGCCTCCTGCGCCGCAGCCAATTCAGGTGGATATGAGTCAGCTGCCGCCGCAGGCACAGCAGAATTTGGAAAAAGCGGTCAGCATCCTGGATGGCGATTTTATTGCGCCGCCTTCGGATTCCTAAGAATTGCCAGAATTGAGGATTGACGATTTCCGTTTAATTTGGTAGTCTAAGGGTTGGAATATATTCGGCAGACACAAGTTTGTCCGGAGCATAATAGAAGGGAGCAATAGCATGTTTGGTGGAATGGGTAACATGGGTAATATGGCAGGTATGATGAAGAAGGTTCAAAAACTGCAGGGTGAAATGAAAAAAATGCAGGAGGATCTGAAGACACAGACGGTGGAAGTTTCTGCTGGCGGTGGCGCCGTGAAGATCGTCATGAATGGAGATAAACAGGTGCAGTCCCTGACAATTGATCCGGCAGCCGTGGATCCGCAGGACGTTGAGATGCTGCAGGATTTGATTTCCGCTGCGGTCAACGAGTCGATTAAAAAAGTCGATGATATGATGGCGACGGAAATGGGAAAGATCACGAATGGTCTGGGACTTCCTCCGGGAATGATTTAAACGATGCAATATATTGCGCCATTGGCGAAGCTCATTGAGCATTTTCGCGCGTTGCCCGGCATCGGAACGAAAACTGCCGTTCGTCTGGCATACCATGTTCTGGACATGGATGTGAAAGATGCTCGGGCACTGGCGGCAGCGATTGTCGAAGCCAGAGAGAAAATCGGTTATTGTTCGGTCTGTTGTGATCTCAGCGATGAGAATCCCTGCCGTATCTGTAGGGCGGAAGCGCGGGATCACAGCGTGATTTGTGTCGTCGAGCAGCCGCAGGACGTCGCGGCAATGGAGCGCATGCGGGATTATCATGGCGTTTATCATGTTCTGCATGGCGCGTTGTCTCCGCTGGAAGGCATCGGGCCGGAGAATCTGCGAATCAAGGAATTGCTCAACCGGCTGCGCGATGGTACGGTCCGAGAGATTATCATGGCGACGAATCCTAATGTTGAGGGCGAGGCAACCGCGATGTATATCGCCCGGCTGCTCAAACCGCTGGGAATCCGGGTTACTCGTATTGCGCATGGTCTGCCGGTTGGCGGCGATCTGGAATATGCGGATGAGGTGACGTTGTCGAAGGCCATGGAAAATCGAGTGGAGTTATAATCTTAAGGGGGAAATTGCAAGAATGGTTGAGTCAACAATTATTGTAGCTTTTGCCGTAGGCATGCTGGCGCTTTGTATTATTGGCAAGCTGGTAAAACTGCCGGTCGAGCTTTTAATAAAGTTTGTTTCGAACAGCGTCGTCGGAGCCTTGATGCTCTGCGTAGTCAATGTGTTTGGACTGGGGATTCAGATTACGATTCTGAAGGCGCTGGTTGCTGGTATTCTGGGGATACCGGGTGTTTTGCTCATTGTGATTTGGGACAAACTTCTATAAGAAAAATGCGCATAAAAATATCGCCGATCCTCAGGATCGGCGATATTTTTATGCGAAATACTGGAAATAACAGACAAAGCCAAAAAGAACAATAGAAACTCCGATGGCCGCGAACGTAAAGCGGTTAAACCACATGAGCTGCGTCGGCGACAGATTGAGACGGCGTTGCGTGTACATGAGCAACAGTGAAATAAGCAATGCAATGTACATGCCGCGGTTGAGGTTATCAATTTGATTCCAACCAGAGGCGAGTAAAAACAACGTAAGGCAGATAACGGCAACCAGCAGAATGTTTTCCCACTGTTTGGGTTTTGGTGTCTCCGGTATTACTTCATCCTCGAGTTTAGGCGTATTGATGTTTTTACGGATGCGTCTGGTTTGCTTAGCCATGAAACGAATCACCAATCCTTCTTAGAATAATATCTCCATTATTATAGCACATTTTGTCAGATATTTTTCAAGCTTTGCGAGAAAATCCTTTTTGCTGGGAGATTTGTTGCAATCTTTATCAAAACAAGAGAAAAGCGAGCTTTTTTGTAAAGTTTTTTTGAGAAAGAATTGCAGGCTGTTGAAATGCTTGATACAATAGAGGGTATGTAATAATATCAATGTGCATCCATGAAGGATGTTTTTCCCATAGGAAAGAGCAATGCGTGCGTGGCATATCGCTTTTTAGTTGGGAATTTTGTATAGGAGGGTATGTATGATTCGAGAACATCGGAGCCGTGAAAAACTGGAAGCTTATTACAAAAAATTTGTTGATGAGGGAGAAATGGATCCCAATGTACATCCGTGGGTAGCGGAGTCTTGGGAAAAGAGCCGGGAGCTCGGTGTGGGAACGAATACGATGTTTACGGGAAATCATTTGTCCCGGGAGGATTTCCGGCGTTTACAGCAGAAACACGGGCAGGCGATTTCTTATTTGGAAAAACTCAGCGAAGATATCCGGGAATTTTTTCAGAAGTATAATCTCAGCTTGTTGCTGATTGATGCTAATTGTGTTGTGTTGAAAAGCTATTCGCTGCCGTTTTATCAGATGACGCCGGGGGAAATTGAGGGCGTGCGTGTGGGTCTGGAGGAAGTAGGCACATCGAGTATTAGTCTGGCTTATGAACACAAGGCTCCGTTTTGGCTGTTTGGACCGGAGATGTGGGTGAAGGAGTGCCAGCTGGGCGACGCCTGTTCGGCGCCGGTGTATGTGAACGGCGAGTTTTGCTATATTATCACGCTGGTTGCCGTGGAGCAGTCGGTGATGCCGCAGGATGCGATTATTTCCATGCTGCTGACAATGAAGTATTCATTGGAAACGTATTTGGCGCAGTCGCTGCGTATCAAGGCGCAGGAGGCAATTCTCGATGCGACGCCGTTTGCCGTATATCATGTGATGCCGGGCGGCGATGTGGCGTATGCAAATAAGCTGGGACTTACGCGTTTGGCCGGTATTGGCGCGCATAAGAGCGAGCAGCAGGCGGCCAATCTGAATGACGTGGTGCTGAATTATCGGCACACGCCGATTTATAAAGGGTTTCGCGGCGTTCCTTCCCATAACAAAGAAGTTACCTGGATTACCCAGGCCAAGACGTATGAGGATATTACCACCGTTGTGCCGTTGGAGCGCGATATGGATCAGGCCGTTTCCAGCGTGGTTGTGGTTTCCATGCCGATTGAGGATTTACGGACGCTGGTGGCGCATGCCGCCGGTTATACGGCAAAATACAGTTTGAGTTCCATGGTTGGCGAGGGGACGACATTTGCTGCGGTTAAGGAAAAAGCGTACCGGGTGGCAAAAAACCGGCATCACGTGCTCATTCAGGGAGAGGCCGGCACAGGTAAACAGCGCATGGCGCATGGGATTCATCAGGCAAGTCAGCGGGCGGCGGGACCGCTCATTACATTGCGTTGCGGTGATGCAACGCCGGAACTGTTGGAACAGGAACTGTTCGGGGTGGCGCTGGATGCGGAGATCAGCCATCAGGGCCGGTTGGAACTGGCCTCTGACGGAACTTTGTTCCTTGATGAAATTGAAAAGCTGCCTAAGACGATTGCAGCGAAACTGGCGGCAGATCTTCTGAAAGGTTCGGCCTGCCGCGTTGGGGAAAAAGTGGAGCGTCCGATAGACGTCCGCATTATTGCCGCGTGCGATAGTGATTTGAAGCGGTTGACGGAACGCGGTTTGTTTGATAAGGATCTGTATGAGATTGTGTCAAAAAGTGTGATCCGGGTACCGGCGCTGCGCAGTCGCCGCGAAGATATGCCGAAACTGGTCGATCATATTATTCTGGAACTGGCGGCGCAGCATCAAATGGCAAAAAAGACCGTGCTGCCGGAAACCTTGCAGTTGCTGAAGGAGTATGACTGGCCGGGCAATATCAAACAGCTGCAAAGTGTGATTGAGTATGCGTTTTTTAATACCAAGGGCAATATCATTCAGCCGGAAAATATTAATCTGATGGGGGACATTAAACCGGATAATAAATGGAAAGAAGACCGTGATGTCTTTGTCAAAGCATGGCAGGCGGCGGGCGGCAATGTGAGCCGCCTGGCGAATTTGCTGAATGTGAGCCGGGTTACGTTGTATCGGTATTTGAAGAAGTATGGACTGGAAAAGTCCTGATTTTGACATAAAAGGGGAATCAGATTTTGCGTTTACGGAGAAAACCGTGGATTGATACGGCAATCCATGATTTTGATGAATTTGTGTTTGCTAAGGATGCGCCGGCCGGCGCGGCGCAATGTGGTCATTGGGCGGAAGTATTTGGGCGGCCAGCGCCGTTGTTTGTCGAGCTGGGAACCGGCAAGGGTGATTTTATTTGTCAGTTGGCGGCGCGTGAACCGGAAGCCAATTTTATCGGCATTGAGGCGCAGCAGGATGTTTTGTATCAGGCGGCGCGTAAAATACAGGAGCAGGGACTGTGCAATGTGCGGCTGCTGGTATTTGATATCAATCAGATTGATGAGATTTTTGCGCCGGGGGAAGTGGCGGGGTTCTATATCAATTTTTGTGATCCCTGGCCAAAAAAACGCCATGCTAAGCGTCGGCTTACGAACCGGACTTTTCTGCAACGGTATCGCCGTCTGCTGCAGTCTGACGGCAAGCTTTGTTTCAAAACGGATAATCGCCTGCTGTTTGATTTTTCGTTAGAGGAATTTGCGGTGGAAGACTTGCGGATTGCGGAGCTTTCTTATGATCTCCATGCGGAGAATTGTCCGGAGAACATTGAAACGGAGTATGAACGAAAATTCAGCGGGTTGGGTGAGAAAATTAACCGCTGTGTGGTGACCTTTCCCCGTGTCTGAGGGAAATGGCCGGGAGGGAGGCGAATGGTATTATGGGAAAACGAAAATTCTGGATGAATGATCAGGAAGCCATTATGGGCATCGTCATGGTATTGCTGATCATTGGCACAATTAATGTGTTTAGTTCCAGTTTTGTCTTGGGAGAAAATATGTACAATTCGCCTTATTTTTTCCTTTTGCGTCATGGCATCAATTTGGCTGTCGGAATGGGCGCGTTTCTTTTTGCCTATAAACTCAATTATCATTATTGGCGCAAGGGCATTATTCTGCTGGTCGTCAGTACATTTGCTTTATTGGTGCTGGTCCTTTTTATCGGGCCGGTCATCAATGGCGCCAAGCGATGGATATTGTTTCCGTTTGCACAGATACAGCCGGCGGAAATTGCCAAGATTGTAGCGATCTTTTTAGAAGCGGCCTATATTTCCTCCTGCATTGGGCGGGGGGTCTACAGTTCCATTCTCAGCCGGCAGTTTTTCCTGATTCTGGTGATGGCGGCGTTGATTGAGAAGGAGCCGGATGGGACAACGGCGGCCATTGTAGTCGGTATTCCGGTGCTGTTGCTGCTGATTGCCAATGTGCAAAAGGCGGGAAAGATTTTCCTGCTCGCGGCCGGGCCGGTTGTGACGGCGCTGGTTTGTTATATACAGCCATACCGCATGGCGCGCATTCAGGTTTTGCTGAATCCCTGGAGCCATGCAGAAAATGAAGGCTATCAGATCGTGCAGTCGCTGTCGGCGATCGGGTCGGGCGGCTTCTGGGGCGTAGGATTGGGCATGGGTGTGAGCAAGTATCAGTATCTGCCGGAAGCGCATACGGATTTTGCTTTTGCGGTGTTTTGTCAGGAAAATGGCTTTTTGGGGGCATTGGCAGTTTTTTTGTTGTTTGCGGCCTTTGCCTATTATGGCGCGCGTATTGCAAATGCGGCAACCGATGCATTCGGACAGATTCTGGCGATTGGCATGACTTTTCTGATTGTGGTACAGGGCGTTATGAATTTGCTCATGGTTGGCGGTTGGTTTCCAGTTGTTGGCGTGCCGCTGCCATTCATCAGTTACGGCGGGACGTCTTTGATGGTCAGTCTTCTGAGTGTCGGCATTCTGGTGAATATCGGCAAACACAGCCAGCCGGCTAAACGCCTGGTGATTTCTGAGCCGCCGGAGGAACTGCGGACGGCGCTGCATTTGGTGAAATAATAATAAAGAACCTGCTTTTCAGCAGGTTCTTTATTATACCAGATATTTTCTTTACCAGGGCTGCGGGGTCATCGGCGTGATCACGCCAAACGTATAGCCGCGCTCTTTGAGAAGCTGGATGATACGCGGCAGGGCTTTGACAGTTTCTTCATGTCCGCTGGAGCAATGCATGAGAATGATCGCTGAATCGCGGACGGCAGGCTTATCAATCTGGGCCTCGATGTTGTCAATGAAATCCTGCGCGACGGGATGATGCGGCGCGGCGTCGGCTGAACTCACGTTCCAATCATATTCTGTATAGCCGCTGGCCTTCAGCGCGTTCCAATAGGCTTTGGTGAAGTTTCCCACGGTGCCGCCGGGAGCGCGAGTAATAAGCGGCCGGACCCCGAGAATATCATAGAGAATGGCGTCGGTTTTTTTCATTTCCGCCAGATAACTGTCGGGCGTTTTGTAGAGTCGCTGGTAGTCATGATCATAACTATGGTTGCCGATGGCATAGCCGTCGTCATATATGCGATGGACGATTTTTGGGTAAAGTTTGGCATAGCGTCCAACAAGGAAAAAAGTAGCTGTTACTTGGTTTTGCTGCAAAATGTCGAGAACGGCTGCGGTGTTTTTGTCGTCCGGGCCGTCATCGAAGGTGAGGTAAACAATTTTTTTTGCCGTGTAGGGCGTAAGCGGCGGCAATTGCGTCGGCAGGCCGGCTTGGCGGCGTTCGTCGTATGTATGGCGGTCATAGATCGGAACGGCCGGATTGTCAAGCTGCAAATTTGTCAGCGAATCATTGGCGATGACCGGCGCGGGCCGCGCTGCCGTGACGATGTTTGTCTGGTCGTCGGCTTCTGTGTGCTTGTCGGCTGCGGCGCTGGAGTTATTGGGATTTGTTTGTGCACTGCAGCCTGTCAGCAATACGAGGGCAGTCAGCAGTATGAGCCATTTTTTCATAGGGACATCCTCCTCATTCTTATTGTAACATGGCAGGCAAGATGTTTGGTTCGCTTGCCCTTGTACAGAAAAGGCGGGGTCTAAAGCAAAAAATGAAATTATTTTTATCGTTTATTTTTTTCTTAGGGAGGATCTGTGATGCTTGTTTATACAGTAGATCAAGGACGTTATATTTCTATGGCAGATAGCCTTCGCCGGCAGCCGGAAGGGAAACGCAGCCTGTATGTGAATCTCACGAATCGCTGTTCATGTGCCTGTACGTTTTGTTTGCGGCAGTTTAAGGAAATGGCCCGCAGCAGTTCGCTCTGGTTAGATGAGGAACCGTCGGCCGCTGAGGTGCAGGCGGTCTTGCAGCAGATCCCCTGGGATTTTGTGGGGGAGGTCGTTTTTTGCGGGTTTGGCGAACCGACGATGCGACTGGCTGTGCTCATTGCGTTGTTGGGTTGGATTCGTCAGATACATCCTGGCGTTCGGACGCGGCTGAATACGAACGGTCTTTCTGATCTGGTCTATGGCCGGGATACGGCGGTCGATTTTGCCGGCGGTTTGTTGGATACCATTTCTATTAGTTTGAATGCATCCGATGAGGAGCGCTATTTGGAGCTGACACGCAGCTCATTTGGGCAGGGCTCCTTTGCCGCAATGCTTTCCTTTGCTGTGCGCTGCAAAGCCTATGTGCCTGATGTCGTGCTCACGGTTGTGGATCATGTGGAAGATGACGGCGAGATAGCTGCTTGCCAAAAAATCTGTGATGCTCGCGGCCTGCGGTTGCGGGTGCGTCCCTACGAAGCAAATTGACTAACGCTGGGAGGGCCGAGGCTATGCGGAGATTCTTTTTCCTGGTTTAGCTTGTCGGAAAAGCATATAAACGTAAAACAAATCCGGCTCACATGCGTGCGAGCCGGATTTAAACGTTAATGGATAACATTGAATCCCTCTTTATTTTTTTGTCGGTATGCGCTTCCCTTAAGTAGAATCACATACTGTATTTCTATGGCCAGCTGAGCCATTGTGATGTATATACTTTTCATACACATGCACGATCATCGTTCAATATCCCGTGATTGGTACATAACCCCCCCGGGGAACGTCCTATTTACTTGATGATATGGACTACCTTGTATTGCAATACATGAATCGGAAACCTGTGGAGTTCCATTTGCTTCCTGTACTGACGTTGTGCCTTTGTCCGACGGACTGCCGTAAGTGTGGGAACCCATCACTCCGCATTGCCGCTTGGAAATCTTTCTTCATCAATGCACTTGCTAGTCAGAACTGGAAAGCTGCTGGATGAAATTCCTCATCAATAACTCCCCACCTCCTTTTTCTGCTTTTATTATACCATAGCACCCTATATATTGCAAGATTCTGAAATATTATTTTTCAAAAAATTATGATATAACGGCGGAATAATCTTTACTAGTTTTAGAAAAAAAGTCATGAAGCGGGATATTTTATAGTATAATTAATAGGAAAAGAAATGGAAGATTATGAGCTAAAAATTAAGGGGCGCTGAAGATGAAACATTTGATGATTGTCCGCGGCGGCGGAGCTCTTGCTACCGGCACTATTGCCTGCCTGCATAATGTGGGCTGTGAAGTGCTGGTGTTGGAAAAGCCCCGGCCATCGGCGCTGCGGCGTGAGGCTGCTTTTGCCGACGCTGTTTATGACGGGGTCAAGACGGTGGAGCGGATTACTTGCCGCTGTGCCGCCAATTGGCGCGAAGCGGATTCCCTGCTGCGGACAGGCGCCGTTACGATGCTGGTCGACCCAGCGGGCCGGTATATTCATAAGTTTCGATCGCATATTTTAGTGGATTCTTTGAGCGATGAGGGGGAAGCTATGGTGCATCCTCAGGCATCGGTTTATACGATCGGGCTGGGACCGCGGTTTTGTGCCGGACAGGATGTTGATTGTGTCATTGAAACGATGCGGGGCCACAATCTTGGCCGTATTATTTATGAGGGGCGGGCTTCACGCGGGCAGGGAATGGCTAGTGTCATCAATGGATTGGAACGGATTTTGCGGGCGCCGGTCGGCGGTACGATTGAAATGCAGAGGAACATTTCATCGGTTATGCGCAAGGGGGACGTGGTGGCAGAAATTTATAATGACCGCAGCGAAGTGGTCCGCCTTCTTTCGCCGCTGGATGGGGTTCTGCGCGGGTCGATACACAGCGGCTATGTGGTCACGCCGGGGCTGCCGGTGGCGGAAATTGATCCGCGTATTGAACCGGGCGATTGTTTCACTATTTCTGATCGTTCGCGCTGTATTGCCGGTTCAGTTCTGGAAGCTATTTTGGCTATGGGCCGAAAACGGCATCATTAAATCGATCACAACAAAGGAGGCAAGGTAATGAAAGCATTTTTATTCGATATGGACGGTGTGATTGTCGATACACAACAGTACCATTCGCAGGCTTTGCAGCAGGTCTTTACGGAAGTTGGCATTCCGGTGTCGCTGGAGGAACTATCGCAATATGCAGGAACAAAACGCGGCGCCAGTTTTCGCGGCATTGCTGCCCGACGAGGGCTCACACTGCCTGTAGAGCAGCTGAGCGTCCGTAAAGACGTCATATTTAATACGATCATCGCTCATACGCAGCTGCAGCCCATTGAGGGGATTCCCGAGCTTTTAGCGAAACTACAGACGGCGGGCATTCCCATGGCAATTGCATCTTCCAGTAGTGATGCTTTTATTGCTTATATTGTTGATTGTTTACATATACGGTCTTTTTTTACTGCATTGCTGAGCGGGGAGAACTTGCCGGAGTCAAAGCCTGATCCGGCCATTTATCAGCTTGCCGCGCGAACGCTCGGCATTGTTCCCGAACAGTGTGTGGTGCTGGAAGATGCTGCTTTGGGTGTACAGGCAGCGAAGGCGGCCGGGATGTATTGCATCGGTTACCAAAATCCGCATTCCGGGCGGCAGGATTTATCACAAGCCGATGAGATTGTGGCTTCTATCAGGGAAATTCATCTTGATATATAGGGAGGATACCGGGGATGAAAAAATATGTGGTTTTGACGCTCATCCTTGTTAGTATGCTGCTGACTGCTTCTGCGGCGGCAGATCCGGAGGACGAGACTGGGGGGCGCATTGCGGAGATTCAGGAGCGTGGCGTTTTGCTGGTAGGCACAACCGGCGATTATCGGCCAATGTCGTTTTTGAATGAAGAGTCCAATTCATATGAAGGATTTGATATCGAATTGGCGCAACGTCTGGCGGAAGCGATTGGCGTTGATACGGTGGAATTTGTACCGACAACCTGGACGAATCTGCTGCAGGATACAGTAGATGGAAAGTTTGATGTGGCGATGAGCGGTATTACCAAGACGGCCGCTAGGGAGGCTGTCGTCGATATGTCGCGGGGTTATCTTACCTTTGGCAAGACGATTCTGGTACGGGCGGAAGATCGTGGCAAATACCGTTCACTGGAAGATTTAAATCAGCCCGGCGTTCGTGTGATGGTCAATCCTGGTGGTACCAATGAAAAATTTGCGCAGGAAAAACTGTCCCGGGCAACGCTGCTGCTGCATGCTAAAAATACTGAGATTCCGGCAATGATCGCTGCCGGCAAGGCGGATGTGATGATCACAGAAACCATGGAGGCGCGTCATTATATAGAGGCGGATCCGCATTTGGCGGCTCCTTTGCTTGACAAGCCGTTTACGGAAAATCATTTTGGCATTATGATGATGAAACAGGACGATGATTTGCTGCCGTTTGTCAATCAGTGGATGGATGAATTGGAAGCTGACGGCACGTTGGCCGAGATGACAACCCGGTATCTGCAATAACAACCAGCAGAGAATCCAGTTGGACAGCGGCTGTAAAAATTAAAAATCACAAATGACAAGAAAAATTAGCAATAAAGCTTGACTTTTTCTGCCAATATGTTATTATAGTATACGTCAGTTGCGCAAGCGATTGATGCATGGCCCAGTAGCTCAGTTGGATTAGAGTATTTGACTACGAATCAAAGGGTCGAGGGTTCGAGTCCCCCCTGGGTCACCAGTAAAACACAAATGTATCTTAAGAATGGATACATTTAGGAAATAACTAAAAGGAACTACTTGCTAAGTAATGTTAAAGCAAGTAGTTCTTTTTGGTTTCAAGGGATTTTGTAATATATTGTGTTTTTACGATTACCACCTTACATTGAAGTATGTTACCACATGATCATTCTTATGATAATGCCGTCGAATAAGTAAATTTAAATCTCATCCATAATAAACAAATGGGGGTGCGGACAAAAAGTTGGACTATCGTTAGGCGATCAATCCTAATTTTTGTCGATATTTCATCGGGTTTAAGTAGCCAAGCGACTCTTTTATCCTAGCCTGATTATACCATCGAATATAGTAATCCACTTCGTGCATGCATTCTTTAAGACTGCTTTCAGTCCACTTCCTAGGATAAAACATCTCATTTTTTAACCTGCCCTAAAATCTTTCACAAGCGGCATCATCTGGAGAACCGCCCTTTGTGACATGGATCGCTGGAGTTCCGCCTTTTAGGCTTGTAATAATGTTCCCAAGGGATGAATCGAACTACCGCTTGAAGTGGTGGTTGTGCTTTAGTTAAGATATAATATGATTAGGATGGTGGCAAATTATGCAAATAAGAAAAGAGTATACATGCCCTCTCGAAATCGTGCATGATATTATAAAGGGTAAATGGAAACCGATAATAGTATTCCAACTTAAAAACGGTTCTAAATCTCTATCAGAGCTTGAAAAAAGCATTACTGGGATAACACAGAAGATGTTGCTTGAACAATTAAAGGAACTCCAAGAGTTTAAAATTATAGATAAAATACACTCAAAAGGTTATCCTCTTCATGTGGAATATTTCTTGACCCCAAATAAAGGAAATAAAGTTTTACAAGTGTTTGAAATAATGCAGGACATTGGAATTGATTACATGCTTGAAAATGGCAAAGAAAAAGAACTTATGGAAAAGGGCTTTACCTATGATATGATACACAGTCATATTGATCAGAATTATAAGAAGTTGCTCTCCCCACCAAAAAGTGGGTAATTTACATTACAGCGTTCATTTTATAATATATATACATAAGAACCTAATTTTTGAATATGATGAGGATATGTTATAAAATGAAAAATGAAGTATTGATTTTAATTGATATTCAGAATATATATTTTGTAGAAGGAGTCTGGAAATTACATAAACCTGAAAAAGCGGCAAAAAAAGCTGCTATAATATTGAAACAATTCAGGGATGAAAATAAACCAGTAATTCATGTAAAGCATATGTTTAAGGTTAATGGGGATCCTAATGGTGATTATTTATTAGACTTTAATAATGCTGTCATTCCGCAAAAAAGTGAAGCAATCATAATAAAACATTATCCCAATGCTTTTTTGAAAACCACTTTAAAAAAGACTTTAGATAAGCTTCAGGCAGATAGACTGGTAATTATTGGTATGATGAGCCATATGTGTATTGATACTACGGTTCGTGCGGCACAAGATTATAATTATAAAGTTACCGTAGTCGATGACGCTTGTACGACAATGGATTTAGTATGGAATGGTAAATCCATTGCTGCAGAAATTGTTCATAATAGTATAATGGCAGCTTTAAGTGGAGTTTTTGCAGATGTTGTTATGTTGACGGATTATCTATCTGATGGAAAGAAATAAATGAATCTGGTGCAAATGTGTCTGTTACCTATGAACCATTTGCTAAAAAATTTAATCTGTAATTGTTAAGGGAAAGGATGAAATAAGCATTGCAATATAAATATATGGATGGAGAAAATTTAGACTTTATAGGCTTAAGCCATTTATTGGATGAACATTTAAATCAAATCGTTGGTGGTGAACAAAATAGAATACAGTATATACCATATAATCAATTAAATGGTATACAGGATGTTATTCTTGCGTATGATGATGTGATTCCTATAGGTTGTGCTTCATTTAGATATTATTCGGATAAAGTCGCTGAAGTTAAAAGGGTTTTTGTTAAGGACGCTTATCGGGGGAGAGGGATATCTAAGAAAATAATGAACTTACTCGAGCAACGCGCAAAAGATAAAGGGTTTAATAAATTTATACTTGAATCAGGATATCCACTGATTGTAGCTATGCATTTGTATAGATCTTTAGGTTTTAAGGTTATGCCTAATTATGGAGTATATAAAGATATGGTCGATTCGATTTGTATGGAGAAAATTATTAGATAAAAAATGGTGGGGTGCTTGAGATAGAGTACAATTAAGTTCGCAAAAGTAAAAAGGAAAATCCATCGAAACTCCGAAAAAGGTAAGTGTCCAGCAAACCAATAAGGAGTGAAAATCGATGGCTCACCAAAATTCTATCGTATCTTTTGAAAAGATGCTATTGAAATTTATAGCCGACGAAGATCCAATGTAATCCATGCTTAAATGGCTTTGCAAACGATGAATGGAAACTGAAGTTGAAAACAAGCTTTGTGCCGAAAAATCAGAACGAAACCATGAACGTCAAGGATACCGCTCAGGCTATCGCGTTCGCCGTTTTGACACAAGGATGGGAACAATATATCTTATGGTTTCTAAAATCAGAAATAGAGGCTATATTTTATTTTGTGTAGAAAAAAACGCTCAGAAGCCGCGCTCATGAATATTATTCAGGAAGCTTATATCATATGAAGCGTCTGCTGCAAGTTATACAAAAATATTTGAGCAACTTAAAGAACGAGGCTTAAAAAACGTCTGACTTGTCGTATCCGATGCACATAAAAGACTGGTAAAAGCTGCCCGAGAGTCTTTTATTGGCTGCTTCTGGAAACGATGTAAGGTTCATTTTATGCGTAATATATTGGCAAATTTTTCTGTGCAAAGCAAGAAACATTTTGCCGAAAAACTTAAGCAAATATGGCTGCAGCCAGACTATGAAAGTGCTAAAAAATATGCAACTACATGCATGAATGAATATGAACTGAAATATCTCCAAGCCATAAAGGGATTAGAAGATTGTCTGGAAGATTCACTGTAGTTTTGGAGATTGATGGTTTTTACGAATATTGCTTGACACTATCGAAAATCCGACACATAAAAAATCATATAATGTTATTTTGAATTATTTAAACGCAGTCATAATGATTGCGCTTTTTTGTTGTATCAGTTGCATGTGAAAGTTATGATCGGCTGCTTTGCTTTTCGTTTAAAAGTAAATTTATTTCATTAAGATTTATATAAATATTGCAAAAAATATATATAAGTCATACAATAATCAATATGAAGAAATATTACTTTTGTAAAATAATATTTCTGTTAATTTTCATTCTACTAAGTTCAATAGGGAGGGGTTTTTATGTTTTTGCATAAAAAAGATAGCGCCAATACTCCTGTAGGGAAATATGATATCTCGAATGATGATCTTAAACAGTTATTAAATATGGGCAAAGTAGAAATTGGGTATTTAAAAAAAATAGAACCTATTATTATAAAAAACAGTCAAAATATTACGGAGCAGTTTTATTCTCAGATTACGGCTGTTCCAGAAATTAAAAAATTTATATCTTTGCATTCAACGTTGGATCAATTAAAACGTACATTTCGGGAATTTTTACCCATGATGTATGAAATCAATATCAATAATCAACATATTGAGCAAATTAGAAAAATAGGTGAGATTCATAATAAAATCAAACTGCCGGCAGAATGGTTTTCAATGTCTTTTGGTGTCTTGGAACAAAATATTTATCCATATATTTTTTTACGTATAAGAATGATGTGGATAATTTAATGAAAATATGCATTGCTTTATCCCATCATACGCAATTTATTCAAGCAATTGTAATGCGTACTTTTGTCCATGATTATATTGCGGAATTAAAATTAAAAGAACAGAAAGAAGCCGATATGGTAGGAAAGCAAAAAGATCTGCTTGTTCATATTCAAGACATGTCGGAGGCTTTAGCCGCTATGGCACAGGAAATGTCTGCTTCCACCGAATCGATAGCAGGTCATGTTATTAGCATCGAGTCTTCTGCCGGCAATGTTAAGGTACAAGCAGATCAAACCAATACATTGGCTATGAATGGGGAAAAAATCATACGTGAAATTATAAATGACATAAATATATTAAGCGGTCAGATCAGTGTGATGAAAAATAACTTAGAAGAACTAGGGCAAAGTACAGAATCTGTCAATAAGATTACAGAAACTATTGGCGATATCGCCTCACAGACAAATTTATTAGCTCTCAATGCGGCGATTGAAGCGGCTAGAGCAGGAACTGCCGGACTTGGTTTTGCCGTCGTAGCCAATGAAGTCCGCAAATTGGCAGATCAAAGTCAGGAAGCTGCCCATGGCATACATGATATTATTGCTAAAAATACGGATTCTACTAATCTTGTTGTAGAGAATATGAATAAACAAAGCGTTATTTTGGAAAGGATTATAGACGATATTAAGAAAAGCATGGCGGAGATGAAACGAATTACTTTGGCAACAGAAGAAAATCATCAACAGGTATCAACCATCGATCGCTCATTAACAACACTTTCTACAAATGCAAAAGATCTTGGACAGGTGTCGGAAGAAGTTGCTAAATCAGCTACTGATTTATTTCATAAGGCAAAAAATTTTAATGCATAAATCATTATTGTGGTTGGTGTAGCTAGTGTAGTTGACAGATAAATTTTGATGTATTCATTATGAATTGAAAAAGGAGCATGATATTTATGAACTGTAAAAACATAGGCGTTTTAGTAGGCAGTCTTCGTAAAAAATCTTTTAGCCGATCCGTTGCCCGAGCAGCGGTTGCTTGTTCATCGGCTGCAATGAAATTTCATTATATAAATCTTGAGGACCTTTCTTTATACAATCAAGATTTTGATGATGATCATCAGGTGCCGGCGGCTTATGTTCGGTTTCGCGATGAAATGAAAAATATGGATGGCTTTCTCTTTGTGACGCCGGAATATAATCGTTCGGTGCCGGCTGTGCTTAAAAATGCATTGGATGTTGGCTCGCGGCCTTATGGCAGCAGCGTTTGGGATGGAAAGCCAGCTGGAATTATTAGTGTATCACCGGGCGGGCTGGGAGCTTTTGGCGCGAATCATCAGTTGCGGCAGCCAATGGTATTTCTTAATGTGCTGCTCTTGCAACAACCTGAAATGTATATTAGTCGGGTGGAGTCTCTGCTAAATGGCGAAGGTGAACTTGTAGATCAGTCTACCGTTGATCATTTGCGAAAATTTATGGATGCATTTTCAAAATGGGTGCAGGTTATTTCTGCGTCGCATTAAGAAATATGACATTTGTTTTATCAAAATATATCCATAAGGAGGATTTGTTATGTCATATGCAAGTGTAAATCCCTATACCGGAGAGGTTATGAAGACTTATCTGACAGCTACAGATCAAGAAGTACAATCCGCAATCAGCGCAGCTGATCAAGCTTTTCAAACATGGAAAACTACCAGTTATGAAACACGCGCCAAAGTTTTGTCTAATACAGCGGCTATTTTACGCGATCGTCATACACAATATGCTAAATTGCTTACATTAGAAATGGGAAAATTGCTATCGGAAGCGGAGGCTGAAGTCGAATTAAGCGCTGAAATATTAGATTATTATGCAAAAAATGGCGCATCTATGCTGCAGCCGCGTAATTTATCGGTAGGTGGTTTAAAAGATGATGCGGTTCAGTTAATCTATCAGCCGCTTGGCGTGCTTTATATTGTGGAACCATGGAACTTTCCCTATTATCAGATTGTTAGAGTGGGAGCTCCGCAGCTTATGGCGGGGAATACGCTCCTCTTGAAGCATGCATCAAATGTGCCGCAGGCAGCCGCTGCTTTTGAAGCGTTATTTTTGGAAGCTGGTCTTCCTAAACATACCTTCATTAATTTATATGCCGCTCATGAGCAGAATGAACTGATTTTATCGGATTCCCGGGTGTGTGGAGTAGCCTTAACCGGAAGTGAACAGGCTGGGGCTGTAGTGGCTTCTATAGCAGGCAAATATCTTAAAAAAAGTACATTGGAGCTTGGCGGCTCTGATGTGTTTATCGTTCTCGAAGATGCAGACATAGATAAAGCTGTGGATTGGGCTGTTTTTGGTCGTCATTGGAATGCTGGACAAGTATGTGTGTCATCTAAACGTATTGTTCTTGTTGATGCAATTTATGATGAGTTTCTTGAAAAATATAAGGTTGGGGTAAGAAAACTAAAGGCGGGAGATCCGTTTGATCCATCGACTACGTTAGCGCCGCTTTCTTCGCAAGCCGCGGTTGATCTTTTGAAGAGTCAGATACAGCAGGCGATTACCGATGGAGCCTGTGCGGAAACGTTAGGAGAGCCAGTTCCTTCCCAAGGAGCTTTTTATCAGCCGACGATTCTAACCAATATAACAAAAAACAATGCGGCCTATTATACGGAAATGTTTGGGCCGGTCAGCCAGATTTATCATGTGGCGGATGAAGCGGCTGCTATTCGGTTAGCAAATGATTCTCCTTTCGGTTTAGGCGGTTCTGTTTTTACAGAAAATATAGATCGAGGACGTCATGTAGCCAAACAAATCAATACGGGGATGGTTTATATTAATCATCCTACCGGCGTTAAGGCTGATATTCCCTTTGGCGGAATTAAAAGATCCGGTTATGGACATGAATTAATTGATCTTGGACTGCATGAGTTTGTAAATATCAAAGTAATCGCTAATATACCTATTCAGGATGGGTTTTAAAAGAAATTTTGTATGGTTTGCCATTGGCTGAAATACAATGACTTTGTAATAACATCATTGACGCAGAAGCATATCGTGCTTCTGCGTCAATTGTTTTTTGCTGTCAACTACGTTTGATGTCGGTATAGTAGTTTTAAATTTTGTGGTTTTGTTTTATACTTGCATAGGTCGTGTGTTTACCAGACGGCTACAGTTCCATCGGTACGCGGTTCGGTTGCTCCGGTTAATGTCCCAAAAGAGTTTCGCCAAATAATTTGCCCGCGGCCAAAGGTCGTTGCGCCGACCGCACTGCGTACAATCTGGTGCCCGCAACGAACTAATTTTTCGGCCATAGCTTCAGGAAAAGATGCCTCTATTTCTACTTTATTTCCTTCAATCCACTGCCAGCGTGGCGCATCCAGAGCCGTTTGCGGATTATGGTGAAAATCGATGGCATTCATCAATACTTGAATGTGCGCCTGCGGTTGAATATAACCGCCCATAATGCCAAATGGACCTATCGGCTGATTGTTTTTGGTCAAAAAGCCGGGAATGATTGTATGATACGTTCGTTTTCCAGGAGCAAGGCAATTGATATGATGCGAATCGGTAGAAAACGTAAATCCTCGGTTTTGCAAACTCACTCCGGTTCCAGGAACAACGATTCCCGAACCAAATCCGTGGAAGTTACTTTGAATCATGGAAACCATGTTGCCTTCACTGTCCGCTGTTGCTAAATAAACGGTTCCTCCATTATGCGGGCGGATACTTTGAAATGTTTGGGCGGTCGCGGAGATCCGTTCTCGCTGTTTTGCCGCATAGGTATCCGCCAGCAGATCTTGGATGGATACATTCATGTATCGAGGATCGGTAATGTGCGTCAGACCGTCAGCAAAAGCCAGCTTTGTCGCTTCGATTTGACGATGATAGGTCATGGGATCATCGCGTCCATAAAAATCAAAGCCCTTTAATATATTCAACGCCATCAAAACGACCAATCCCTGACCATTGGGAGGAAGTTCCCAAACATCATAGCCGCGGTAATTTACGCTAATAGGTTCTACCCATTCAGGTTTGAATGCAGCTAAATCTTCGATAGACAGAAAACCGCCATGCTTTTGTATAAAATCAGTAATTTTTTCGCCTAATTTTCCTCCGTAGAGAGTTCTTGACTCAGTTTCAGCAATATCCTGCAGTGAGGCTGCATGATCGATTGAGCGCCACATTTCGCCTGCTCTTAAAGGGTGTCCTTCCGGAGCAAAAGTAGAAAACCAGGAATGAATGGCCGGATCCGCTTGAGCGCTGTATAACTGAAAGGCCGCATTCCATAACTTGCTGATGGTCGGCGAAATCGCAAAACCGTTTTCAGCATATGAAATGGCCGGTTCTAATAACTTGGCAAACGGCAAACGGCCAAAGCGTTTTGATAAAGTAATCCATGCTGCGGGCGCGCCTGGAACAGTAATGGGCACTACGCCAAAACATGGTATTTTTTTATATCCGGCTTGGTGGAGCGTTTCTAAATTTAGTGCTTTGGGCGCGGGACCGCTTGAATTCAGACCATACATTTTCCCCTTTAAAGAAACAATGGCAAAAGCATCGCTTCCAATGCCATTGCCTGATGGTTCTACGACGGTCAGGCAAGCGGCGGCAGCAATAGCGGCATCCACCGCATTGCCTCCTTGCTTTAACATATCTAAGCCCGCTTGTGCGGCTAACGGCTGCGAGGTGGCTACCATTCCTTTGGTTCCATAGACCAAGCTGCGACGTGATGCGTACGGATAATAAAGCGGATCGTTTGTCATAAGATTATCTCCTGTCATTTGTGTAGTAATGGGTCAAAGCCCTTATAGAAATTTTACCGTAATTCCGGCAATAATAATAGATAGAGTTGTAACGGTCGCAAAACCGGCAACCACATAAGCCGGCATAAGCTTTTTTAAAACAATGTTTTTTTCTGTTTCATTGGCCGCCACGGCAGAGGCAACTTCATTAACAACCAGCCATGTAGCGGGAAATCCAATCATATTGGCCATGGTAATGCCAATCGCCAGATTTTTGGAACCCACAATTTTCCAAAAAGGAAGGATATAAAAACATAGATACGTGGCCATGAGTGTTACCGCAAAAATAACGATCATTTGATAGGATAAAGTAACAAGTTGTGGTAAGGAAACTTTTGCCATAGCAGGGATAATCGCGGCAAAAACGACCATATTCATAAAACCAGATGTTTTGGCCCTATCTAAGATGCGCGACGGGATCAGTTCAAAATATTCTATGGTGGCGCCTAGAATTAAACACCATATCGAATAATTGATTCCGGTAGTTTTGCCTAATGAGATCGAAATCCAGGCAAAAAACGCTGTAATTGCCAGGCAGGTATATTCTGTGAAAAATTTGTTTAAGCCTAATCGCATATAAAGTGGCTGCGTTTCTTTGCTGTCTTCGTTATCAGACATCGCGGCGTTATTCAATTTGCCGGCGCGATATTCTTTGAGAATTGCGTTGGCTTCTTTTACACCGCAAAAGGAAGCGATTGGCGTACCGACAAATTTATGGATCGCATATAAAAGCGCGGCAAAGGCTGCTGCCATTTGCAGACCGCGATTCATTGCTTCAGTAGTAATGATCTGTGTGGCGATAATGCCGCCTTTCATTACAGGTATGCTTACCAGAGCAGCATCGCGGCCAATCAAAGGAATGGCGGCTAAAATAGATAAAATTACCACTGCCATGGCTACCAGTGATAACGCAACGGTTCGCCATTCTTTTGCCAATTCTTTAATGTTAATAAGCGTTCCCATATGAAAGACCATAAACGCATTGGCCCACAATGCTACTTGGGAAAGACCGGCTTGCTTGATGATATCGGCGGGAAGCACACCGGTAATGAATCCAATCAAAAATAAAATCAACGCAGTAAATACAGAAGACATTCGGGCTTTTGTGATAACCGCTAAAAAGTCTCCTATGGCAAATAAGCCTAAGCAAACAAATAAATAATAATAACTCATTGTTCATGCATCCTTTCTTATTTTCCTATGCGAGTTGTAAATTCTATAGAAAAAAAGAGACACTTTTGGAAAAAGCATCTCTTCATTGAGGTAAATTTTTATATCAATAATTTTACAGCTTCATTATAACTTTCCGCTTGCTATTTGCATAATCGTTTATTATGATATCCAATATAGGGAATATCAATACTGATAAATGGGGTTATAGAATGGAACTTCGCCAAATGAAATATATGGTTGCTGTTGCTAAGTATCTTAACTTTTCGAAAGCGGCTGCAGTGTGTTTTGTTAGCCAGCCGACCATTTCCCAGCAGATTATTAATTTAGAAAAAGAATTGGGCGTTACGTTATTTGAACGTAAAAGACATCGCTTGTTTTTGACGGAAAAAGGAAAAAAATTTCTGGTTTATGCAACTAACATCATGGAAAATTTAGCTTGTTTAAAGCAAAAAATGCAAGAAAATGAACCGTTGCAGGGAATCCTGCGCATTGGTACATTGCCGACTTCCGGGAGTCGGTATCTGATTTCTCGTATTTGTTCTTTTTATACGATGTATCCAAAAGTACATACGCAAGTTTTTGAGGCCGGCAGTAATGAATTAATCAAAATGCTTTTAAATAAAAGTTTGGATATTGCTTTTTTGATTCCAAGTGCGGAGGATTATGCTTTGAAAACCATCCGTTTTTATCCTTTAGAAAAAGGCAATGTTGTCGCTATTATGTCCGATCGTCATCCTCTTGCGGCTAATAAACAATTGTATACAAAAGATCTGGCCGGCGAGCGTTTGATTTTTCCGCCGATGACACATTCGCTGCATGCATTGCTGAAAAAAGCCTGCCAAATAGAGCATTTTGAACCCGATATCGTTTGCGAATGCAGTAATTTGGATACCCGATTAGAGTTTGCCCTTCATAATTTTGGCATTGGCTTTGCTTCATCACAAGTAACCAGTTCATTAGTAAAAGATCATATGGTTGTTTCCAATTTGTATCCGTTGATTGTGCGCACCTCGTGTTTGGCCGTTTTAAAAAATTCCCTGCCCTCGCCGACGATTGCTGCTTTTCTGCAGTTGGTGCTTCATACAGATTCCGTGCTTATATGATACAGATATTTTCAATCACCATTATTTTGTGGTGCTGAAGCTTCAGTATAATGCGGGAGTGCTAGAAGTTTTGGGTAAAGGTTATAGAAGTCGCTATGATATTCCATCATTCATTTGCTTATACGAGCATTTATGTTACTTAGGTTACGGTTGCAATTTAAGTTTACAAAGCAGCTGTATACGTAGTACTATAAAGAATGTTATGTCGGTTCATAGGAAGTGGAGATCAGGTGGTTTGATCAAAAAGTAAAACGAGCTGCGTCAGACTGGCGGTGTTTTAGCAAAGTTGGCGGCTTGTGCGGGGTATATATTTTAAATTTGTTTTGAGGGTGGAATGAATGGAAAGTTTATTGCAACAAATTCAGCCGGTGGTACAGAAGACGGCACAGGCAATCGCTGAAGTCGTTGGCGTAGAGGTGGAAGTAGCAGATGGACAATGCGTTCGTATTGCCGGCACCGGAGCGTATTCCCAAAATGTGGGGCAGTTGATTCAAGGCAATTTTATTTATAAACATGTTATTGAGACGCAGCAGTTGATCGTTATTGATCAGCCGGGGCAGCATCCTCTTTGTCGGGCTTGTACATATTATCTCAAGTGTCCGGAATGTGCCGAGATTGCTATGCCGGTTATGCTGCGGGGGAAAATCATCGGCGTCATTGGTTTGGTGAGTTTCAATGAACAGCAGACCCGTTATTTTACGAAAAACAGATCTTGGATGATACAATTCATTGAAAAAATGGCGGAGCTGCTGACCAGCAGTGCGGAACGTTTTTTGATTGCGACGTTTCCCAAGGCCGATTCTAAGGCGGATATTTCGCTGAATTTGGCGGTGCTGGAAAAAGCAACCATTAAAAAAGTTTTGGATAGTTTTGGGGATGAAGTGGGCAAAGCGGCAAAAGCAGCCAAAATTTTGGGGATAAGCCGCGCCACACTGTATCGTAAGATTCAGGAATATCATTTATAAAGTTCAACTTGACATTTGTCTCAAAATGAGATAGTATCTTTGCAGAGGCATGAAATATGAGCAAAGGCGCTTATGAAGATGGATATTCTTTGAAGCGCTTATTTTTTTGCAAAAAATTTTGTGTTGCAGCAGGGCAAAACGTTTGCTGATCAAGTATGTGATATGAGGAGTGATGGTATGGATATAACTGCGATCCGGTTCCCCAAGCAGCCGGAAGGCATGATTTCTTTTTTGGATCCAGAGCACATGCGGGAAGTAAGGGGATTTCATCAGTCGTTCCCCATGTATAAAGAGACACCGCTGGTAAGTTTGAAGAACCTGGCGGGGTGTCTGGGCGTTAAACGCTTTTATGTCAAAGATGAATCCTTTCGGTTTGGACTCAATGCGTTTAAGGTTTTAGGCGGAAGTTATGCGGTCGGCAAGTATATCGCGCAAAAACTGGGGGTGAGTATTACCCAGCTGCCTTATGAGCGCATGGTGTCGGATGCTGTGAAAGAAGCCGTCGGAGATTTGACTTTTGTTACGGCAACCGATGGCAATCATGGGAGAGGCGTGGCCTGGACCGCTCGGCAGCTTCGGCAGAAAGCAGTTGTTTATATGCCGCAGGGGAGCAGCCGGGAGCGGTTGGAAAACATTCGGGCAGAAGGAGCAGAAGCTTCTATTTTAAATTTGAACTACGATGAAACTGTTCGGTTTGCCGCCCAACAGGCGCAGAAAAATCATTGGATTATGGTACAGGATACTTCTTGGCCGGGTTATGAAGCCATACCGCGTTGGATCATACAGGGGTATGGGACGATGGCATTGGAAGCTTGTCAGGATTTGTCGGAACGTCCCACGCATATTTTTATCCAAGCCGGAGTAGGCGCGTTGGCCGGGGCGGTTACTGGTGTTTTTGCCAACAGGTATCCCGATGACAAACCGACGGTGATTGTTGTTGAACCGAAGCAGGCGGCTTGTATTTTTAAGTCGGCGCAGGCAGCCGATGGAAAACCGCGTTTTGTAACGGGGGCTATGCGTACCATCATGGCAGGATTAGCCTGTGGCGAACCTTGCAGCATCGGTTGGGAAGTTTTGCAACACTATGCCGATTTTGCGTTGGTTTGTACGGATGAAACAGCGGCCAGAGGGATGCGGATTTTAGGCGCTCCGCTGGCGGATGACCGCCGGATTATTTCCGGGGAAAGCGGCGCAGCCGGAGTAGGAGCCGCGGCAGATATTTTTTTGCAGCCGCAGAATCAAAAGATAAAGGAGCAGCTCGGCTTAAATGAAGATTCAGTTGTCTTGTGTTTCAATACGGAAGGAGCAACAGATCGAAAGAGCTACCAGGAGATTGTATGGAATGGTAAGTTTGCCAATTTGATGGGAGGTGCTGGCGATGCTGGAAAATAAAAGAGCGGAAGCCGTCACCGAATTTTGCCGTCGGCTGATACAAACGCCCAGTTATTCGGGACAGGAAAAAGCAGTTGGAGAAGTTTTACAGGCGTATATGCGGGCGGCTGGATTTGATGAGATTTCTGTAGACGATTACGGTAATGTAATCGGTTGTATTAAAGGCAAGCGAAAAGGCCGTAAGATTTTGTTCGATGGGCATATGGATACCGTTCCGGTTGAAAATGAAGCGGGTTGGACCTATTCGCCTTTTGCCGCCGAGATTCATGACGGAAAAATTTATGGTCGCGGCGCAACGGATATGAAAGGGGCTTTGGCGGCCATGGTGTCGGCGGCACAGTATTTTGCCGAAGATGGTCATCGGGATTTCAGCGGGGAGATTTATGTGGCCGGGGTGGTGCATGAAGAATGTTTTGAAGGCATTGCTTCCCGTTCTATCAGCCGTAAGGTGGAGCCAGATTATGTGATTATCGGTGAAGCTTCCAATTTGAATTTAAAGATTGGACAGCGCGGACGAGCTGAGCTGGTGCTGGAGTCTTTTGGAAAATCGTGCCATTCGGCGAATCCGGAGAAGGGTGTCAATGCCGTATATAAAATGGCGGCGGCGATTGAGGCGATCCGGAAAATTTCTCCGCCGCATCATGATGTTTTGGGCGATGGTATTCTGGAACTGACAGACATTAAGTCGCTTCCCTATCCCGGAGCCTCGGTCGTTCCGGCCTATTGCCGCGCTACGTATGATCGGCGGCTGCTGCTGGGCGAAACGAAAGAATCGGTTCTGGCTCCGCTGCAAACGGCGCTACGTCAACTTATGGAACAGGATCGGACCGCTCGTTATAAAATCTCATACGCCGTGGGAGAAGAGAATTGTTATACCGGCACAAAAATCTGCGGTGAACGTTTCTTTCCCGGATGGCTGTATCGGGAGTCGGAAGATTTCGTGCAGTCGATTCAACAAGAATTGAGGGCCATGGGTTTTGCTCCGGCCATTACCCAGTATAATTTCTGCACCAATGGCAGCCATTATGCGGGAGAAAAGCATATCAAAACGATCGGCATGGGCCCGTCGCAGGAAAATATAGCTCATACAGTGGACGAGTTTATTGAACTGGAACAACTGCATAAAGTAACGGAGTGCTATTATGGAATCTTAACGGCACTTTTGAAGTAAATAATTTAGGCAAAGAGGCCTGAAGAAGTTGTCAATACTTTTTCAGGCCTCTTTTTGTTAAAATGGGGAGGGTCTTCAGATGAGTGATTCAGTCATTATTGGTTCTGTGGTTATCTTTTATATGGTGATTATGCTATTGGTCGGCTGGTATTCAAAAAATATGATTTCCAGTAATAAGGATTTTATGGTAGCGGGTAGAAGACTGGGGCCGGTGCTGATGGCCGGTACATTGGCGGCAACGGAAATTGGCGGGGGCAGTTCGCTGGGGGTTGTTCAGCAAGGCATGGGTAAATATGGGATCAGCGCCGCATGGTATGTTATTGCCATGGGACTGGCGTTTGTCATTCTTACTTTTTTGGCGCCTAAATTTCGGGCAGCGAAGGTTAAAACCGTGCCGGAATATTTTCGCCGCCGTTATGGACGTACAGCGGGTATCATTACGGCCGTCATTATGGTTTTACCGCTGATTGGACTGACCGCCGGGCAGATGATTGCCTCTTCGGTTATTTTATCAACAATCATGGGGCTTAGTTATCAGACTTCGGTCATTGCAATTTGCATCATCGTTACGGCCTATTCTATTATGGGCGGGCTTTGGAGTGTTACGCTGACCGATTTCATACAAGTATTTTTCATTGTGATCGGCATGGCGGTGGCGGTTCCATATGCATTGGATTTGGCGGGGGGCTGGCAAAATGTCACGATGCATGTCCCGGAAGGGACGCTGGATCTTTTTCATGGATACAGTATGGTGGATGTAGTTTCGCTCACGCTCATGTACGTTACTACGTTTACAGTAGGACAAGAAGCCGTTTCAAGATATTATGCCGCACGGGATGGGAAAACAGCGCAAAAAGGTTCGATAATAGCGGCGCTGATTAATTTTGTCTATGGGTTTATTCCGGCGGTTCTGGGTGTGATTGTTCTGGCACTCATCAACATGGGAATTTTTGATGTAGCGCAATTTCAGAGCGTTGGTTCACGCTATGCGCTGCCGGTTTTAGCAGTCCATGCGATGCCGCCGTTGGTCTGCGGAATCCTTTTTTCCGGTGTTATTTCCGCGACCATGTCGAGCGCCAGTTCCGATTTGTTGGGCGCCGGTTCGATTTTTGCCAATGATATTTATCGCGAGTATATCAAAAAAGATGCCAGTGATGACGAAGTTATGAAAATCGCCCGCCTCGTGATGATCGGCAGCGGAGTTCTTTCACTATTGGTGGCATTGCTCAATACGTCCAGTATCATTTCAATTTTGATGTTTTCCTTTACTTTGCGGGCGGCGGGATCTTTTTTTCCGTATGTGCTGGGGCATTATTGGAAGGGAGCCTCGCTGGGAGGTACGTTGGCATCGTTGTTTTTTGGAACGCTGGTTGTTGTTTATTTGGAACAAATATCCCATGGTGTGCTGTTTGGCATCAAGATCGGACAGCCAATATTGCCGGGATTACTAGTTGCATTCTTGGCGTTTGTGGTCTTTTCCAAGCTTTTCCCGCCGCGCGAATATACGACGCAGCTGGCACCTGATGAGCATGAATCCTGAATTTTGATTGATAGCAGCATATAGGAGCGGATGGCAATGAAAAAATGTATCAAAAATGCAAAAATTATTGACGGTACTGGCGCTAAAGCTTTTTTGGGCAACCTTCTGATCGACGGAGATAGGATTGCCGCTGTGGGCGATTTTTCGGCGCAGGCAGATGAAATTATTGATGCTAAGGGGCTGTGTGTTGCGCCGGGATTTATCGATACCCACAGTCACAGTGATTTGGAAGCGCTGCTGCATCCGGAGTTGCTTCCAAAAATTATGCAGGGCATTACGACGGAATTTTTGGGGCAGGATGGGATTTCTTTAGCGCCGTTGCCGGAATCGTATATTGTTCCCTGGCGAAAAAACTTAGCGGGTTTGGACGGCGACAGCGATGTTCTGGATTGGAATTACCAGACCACGGATGGCTATCTGCAGCGATTGTCGGCTGCCAAGCCATCCATTCATGAGTGTTATCTGGCGCCGCATGGCAATGTGCGCATGGAAGCTATGGGCTTGGACGCCCGTATTGCTACGTCAGCTGAGATTGAACGGATGAAAAGCGTTTTACGGCGCGAATTGGATGCCGGCGCATTCGGCCTTTCTACCGGGCTTATTTATATGCCGTGCGCTTATGCTGCGACAGAAGAACTGATCGAGCTTTGTAAAGTGGTTGCAGAGTATGACGGATGTTTTGTCATTCATCAGCGGAGTGAAGCGGATACGGTGGTGACGTCCATGCAGGAAGTCCTTCGGATCGGCAGAGAATCTGGCGTAAAAATCCATTTTTCTCATTTTAAAGTATGCGGCAGAAAAAATTGGCGGTTCATCAATTCGATGATAAAGTTGTTGGATGAAGCGCGTGCAGAAGGCATTCAAGTCACTTTTGATCAGTATCCTTATACGGCGGGCAGCACAATGCTGGGCGTTGTACTGCCGCCGTGGGCTCATGACGGCGGCACCAATAAACTTTTGGAGCGGCTGCAGGACAGTGCTTGCCGAAAGCGTATGGTGCACGATATTGAGGCCGGAATACCGGGATGGGACAATTTTATTGATTTTGCCGGTGCGGATCATATTTATATTACCAGTGTGAAAACCGGGAAAAATCAAGCGGCGGTGGGAAAATCTTTAACTGAAATGGCAGCTATGCGTCATCAACCGCTTTTTGAGGCGCTGTTTGATTTGCTTTATGAAGAAACCAATGCGGTGGGAATGGTTGATTTTTACGGGACGGAAGAACATGTCAAGCTTTTTATGCAGCGTCCGGAAATGAATGTCTGTACGGATGGACTTTTAAGCGGCAAACCGCATCCGCGCGTATACGGATCGTTTCCTAGAGTGTTGGGAAAATATGTTCGCGAAGAGCGGACAATCTCTTTGGAAGAGGCCGTTTATAAAATGACAAAACGCGCAGCGCTTTCGATGGGATTGATGCAGCGAGGTGAAATTCGGGAAGGCTATTTTGCTGATCTGGTGGTATTTGATGCCAATACGATTCGGGATCAGGGAACTTTTGTTGATCCTATACAGTATCCAATCGGGATTCGACATGTTTTTGTCGATGGCGTTCAGATGGTAAAAGATGGGCAGTATGATGCCGGTAAGCAGCGCGTCGGCAATGTGTTGCGAAAACACAAATAAAAGTGGTCCGGCTTTTTTGGCCGGACCGCATGATGTTGTAAGCGAAAATTGCGTCGGTTGAAATGGAGATCAAGCCGATGCGGTTTTTGCTTTTATTTTTGTATTCGGAGATAAGTGGAGTTCCTGTTGCCTTTGTTTTATTATAAGGGAGGCGGGGGTAAAGAGAATTTCACTGGGCAAAGTGATTTTGCCGTTGTCGGTGAGTGGATTGGCCGCAGTGGCCGGCATCGTTGTCAAAAAGCCTTGCGGCGTTTGCAGGGACAGGGCCGCGGTTGTTCGGAAACTTTGCAAGTGGCCATCCGGTGTGAAACGTAGAGAATTGCGGTCGGCGTGGATACCAACTGCAGACGGGTCGTAAATGGGAATCGGTCCCAGTTCCGCTGCAATGGCTGCCTGTGCTGCCGGCTCCAGAGATTCCAAGGCTCCGTCCGGATAAAGGGAAAATCCGATTCGGGTTTTTATTGGCCCTACCGGTGTTTGCAGTATAAGGATTTCCGAGGGAGCCAGCGTCAGGCTGCGCAGCGCGCCAGTAGCATAGAAATGCAGACAGGTGATTTTTACATCCATTTTTTGGCCGTTGATTGTCAAAGGCAAAGCGTGGTTGCGCTTCAGCTCATCTTTTTCCGACCAGTAAGCGCTCAGTTTTCCATTGAGAGGAAAAAGACGGCGCAGGGCTCCAGATGGATAGAAGGTTAGCAGCTCTGCCGGAAAATTGCCGAGAGAGGATGGAAAGTTCTGCTGTTGGTCCAGGGAAATGCTGCGCAGAACACCATTGGGATAGAACGTGACGGAAGGGATGTATTTCCGGCGGAAATCATCAAAATGATATTGCGGAATGCAGCGTTGGCCGTGAATCTGCAGAACGGATGCCGTTAATGTCATGGCGGATAAAAGACGGCCGCTGGCATCATATTCGGGACGAAGGCAGTTTTGCATAGTGCCGTAAGCGGTTTGAATGTCCATGGTGTCATTCCTCCTTACAGGTACGGCGGCTTATAGATATCAGTAGATTACCGCCGTATTTTTTTGTGCGCAGAAAATAGTTCTGCTTATAGGCGGGTTCCTGAAACCAGAGCGGCAGATGGGAACAAAGCAGATTGAGCCGATTGAAAGGCGTATTTTGTAAAAAAGGCTGCAGGGCGCGCTTGGAAGAAATTTCCGGGTGCAGCTGCTGCAGACGAATAAAATCCAGATAATAAATTCCCTCAGCCACCGGCGTGGGGCTCAACGGCACTTCTTCATCCTGCTGGGGGCGTGCCTCGGACTTTTCTACGTCGTCCCAAATTCCCTGCAGTACGTTTGCATTCAGTGCGGTGATTTCAAAAATGTGAAGTCCCATCCGGTCCAGTACATGATACGCCAGGCCATTGATGCCGTGTCCGGCGATAATACGGCAGCTGTCCAGTTTTGTTATAAGATTGCGGACCTGGTCGCGCAATTGTCCGGTGTTGGTCGTCGGCAGCAAAGCGAAAGAAAACGCTTTGCGTTCCATCCATGTTTGGTCGGTTGTTTTTTCAAATAACAATACCCGGCGGGCCGTTGTCAAATCGGCAGGCTGTCCATTTGCACTCAGTATGGCAATTTGCTCCATAATCAACTTCAACCTCCGTTTATTGCAATTACTGTTATAAAAATATTATATATCATATAAAATGTTAATCAATACATTTTTGTAAAGGATTTATGTATACTTACAAAGCACTAAAAATACGTTTTTACGATTATCTTCGCATGTATACAAAATAACTTGCGATTTTTTTTTAACGAAATTCTATATGGAAATGAAAAAAGCAATCGTAACAGTTAATTTTTTAAGGTAAAATTGTAAAAGTCTTATTTGTCTAAAGATGCATAGGATTCTATCAGAAAAAAGCCAATATATACTTTTCTTTGGCCGATTGACAGGAGAAATAGAATTCGCTATATTTACCTTATCAGCAGAAAAACAGGATAAGCGGCGACATTGCAGTCCCAATTCCGAAAAGGAATTGGGACTGTTTTGTTGCCGGAGGCTGAAGAAGATTGGTTATGAAGGCAAAGAAAATGGAGGGATTCAAAATGAGACAGGTAGCAATTTATGGTAAAGGCGGCATTGGTAAATCTACGACGACGCAGAATCTTACGGCAGGGTTGGCAGAGATGGGGAAAAAAATCATGATTGTCGGGTGTGATCCAAAAGCAGATTCTACACGGCTCATTTTAGGCGGATTGGCACAAAAGACGGTTTTGGATACCTTGCGGGAAGAGGGGGAGGATATCGATCTGGAGGCTATTTTGAAAACGGGTTACGCCGGTATTAAAGGGGTTGAATCCGGCGGTCCGGAGCCGGGTGTCGGTTGTGCCGGGCGTGGGATCATTACTTCCATTAACTTGTTGGAACAGCTGGGTGCTTATACGGATGATTTGGATTATGTGTTTTATGATGTTTTAGGCGATGTCGTCTGCGGCGGCTTTGCAATGCCGATTCGCGAGGGCAAAGCGCGGGAAATCTACATTGTTTGTTCCGGGGAAATGATGGCGCTTTATGCCGCCAACAATATTTCCAAGGGCATCATGAAGTATGCTAAGAGCGGCGGAGTACGGTTGGGCGGTCTGATTTGCAACAGCCGTAAGGTTGACGGTGAAGCGGAACTGGTGGAGTCCGTGGCGAAAGAAATGGGAACGCAGATGATTCATTTCGTTCCGCGTGATAATGCCGTGCAGCGGGCGGAAATCAATAAGAAAACGGTTATCGATTATAGTCCGGAAGAGCCTCAGGCAGATGAATACCGTGCGCTGGCTAAAAAAATTGATGGAAACGATATGTTCGTAATTCCAAAGCCGCTGATCCAGGATCGTCTGGAGGAACTTTTAATGGAACATGGTCTAATGGAGGCTTAAATCAATAGACAATGGAATCTGAGGCAAATTTTCAGGTGCAGCAAAACAGAATGTGAGGTGTAAAGTATGATTATGATCAGAGCCGTGGTAAGACCGGAAAAATCAGGCGATGTTCTGTCAGAACTGATGGATGCCGGCTATGTCGGGGTGACAAAAGAAGAGGTTTATGGACGGGGAAGGCAGAAGGGGATTGTCGTCGGGGAAGTGCATTACGATGAGATTCAGAAAGAACTGCTGATTATTATCGCCGAGGATAAAGATAAGGATGATATTGTCAAGATTATTTTAAAGAATGCCAAGACCGGCGCCAATGGAAATTTTGGCGATGGCCGCATTTTCATTACGCCTGTCGAAGAAGCCTATACGATTAGTTCGGGAAAAGCGGGTTTATAAGGGAGAGAAAGCAATGAAAGAGATTATGGCATTTATTCGCCTGCACATGGTGAATCCGACAAAGCAGGCGCTGGCTGAAGCCGGATATCCATCGTTTACTTGCTCCAAGGCGGTAGGACGGGGGAAAAAACCGCTGGCGGCAGAGGCGCTGAAGGTCATTATAAAAAATGCCGGAGAACTGCCGGCAAATGAACTGGGCGAACATTTATCAGAGGGAGTGCGGTTGGTGCCGCGTCGTTCTTTTTCTCTGATTGTCGACGATGAACAAGTGGAGACAGCCGTGAAGATTATTATCAAGGTCAATCAAACCGGGAATCCCGGCGATGGAAAGCTTTTTGTGATGCCGATTGGCGAAGGCTGGAATATTCGAACCGGACAGCATCAGGATAAAGAACACAAGCTGGAGGATTAGGAGGCGTCAATATGAATGAACGGGAGAAAGTGTTGGATCAGTATTCCGGTCGGGTCTTCAAGAATCGTAAGGATCATATTATTGAATTGGATGAAGCCGGCGTACCGCAGGTAATTGCCGCCAACAGCCGGTCGATTCCAGGTCTTATGGTCAACCGCGGGTGCTGTTATGCCGGCTGCAAGGGCGTTGTATTGGGACCGATTGCCGATGCGGTTGTGTTGACGCACGGGCCGATCGGATGCGGCTTTTATAGCTGGGGTACCCGCCGTAACAAGGCGAAACCGGAAGGTGAAGGCGCAAAGAATTATTTGCAGTATTGTTTTTCTACCGATATGCAGGAACCGGATATTGTTTTTGGCGGCGAGAAAAAACTGCGCCAGGCAATCGTTGAGATCATGGAAATATTCCAGCCTAAGTGTATTTTTATCTGTTCTACCTGTCCCGTCGGCTTGATTGGCGATGATATCCAGGCGGTTGCCCGCTGGGTGAAGAGTACGTATAAGATCGCTTGTGCGGCATTTAGTTGCGAAGGCTATAAGGGCGTCAGCCAGTCGGCTGGCCATCATATTGCCAATAATGGGTTGATGAAGGAGATCATCGGCAGCGGGCAGGCAAAAAACAGCAAGAAGTTTGCGGTGAATTTGCTGGGCGAATATAACATCGGCGGCGATGGCTGGGAAACGGAACGACTGCTGAAACAAATCGGTTATGAGGTGGTATCAGTCTTTACGGGAGATGGTTCTTTTGAAAAGATGAAGAATGCACATACGGCGAATTTGAATCTTGTTCAATGCCATCGATCCATTAATTATATTGCCGAGATGATGAAGGCAAAGTATGGAATTGACTGGATAAAGGTGAATTTTATCGGCATTGATGAAACTATTCGGTCCCTGCGCAGCCTGGCACTTTACTTTGATGACGCCGGTTTGAAACAACGGACGGAAGAAGTGATTGCCGAAGAACTGGCTGCGATTGAAGAACAGCGGCAATATTACCGTTCCCGTTTGACTGGATATACGGCTGGAATTTTTGTCGGAGGATCGCGGTCACATCATTATCAGAACCTCTTGCTGGATTTCGGGATTAAAACGGTTATTGCCGGCTATGAGTTCGCCCATCGGGATGATTATGAGGGGCGTGAAGTTCTGCCGGATATCAAACCGGATGCGGACAGTAAGAATATTGAACAGTTAAGCCCGGCAGCGGATGAAGCACATTATCATCTGACACTTAGCAAAGAACGCTTTGCTGAACTGCAGAATGAAATTGATCTGGAGACCTATCATGGCATGTTTCGCGAGATGGCAGACGGCACGGTTACAGTGGATGATTTCAATCATTATGAAACCGAGAAGCTGATTGAATTATTTCAGCCCGATATTTTTTATTCAGGGATTAAAGATAAGTATATGATTCAAAAGTCGGGCACGCCGTCGCGGCAGCTTCATTCTTATGATTACAGCGGGCCATATGCCTGCTTTACCGGCGCCATTAATTTTGCCCGTGATACGTATATGAGTATTTCCGCGCCGGCATGGAAGTATCTGACGCCGCCATGGTTGGTAAGCTCAACCTTAGAGGGCAGCATAGGGGGGACAGAAAATGCTTGAAGCAACGCCAAAAGAAATAAAAACGCGCAAAGCTCTGCGCGTTAATCCCTGTAAAACCTGCGAACCGGTAGGCGCTTTGTATGCGGCGCTGGGCGTACATCGCTGTATGCCGCACAGCCATGGATCGCAGGGCTGTTGTTCGTATCATCGGACCTTCCTTTCGCGTCATTTTAAGGAACCAGCCATTGCGACGACAAGTTCTTTTACCGAAGGCGCTTCGGTTTTCGGCGGCGGCAGCAATTTAAAAACTGCGGTGAAGAATATTTTCGACATCTATAATCCGGACATTATTGCCGTGCATACGACTTGCTTGAGCGAGACGATCGGCGATGATTTGAATTCTTATATTGAATCCATAGACATTCCGGAAGGCAAAGTGGTTGTTCATGCCAATACGCCAAGTTATGCCGGTTCGCATATCGTTGGGTTCGGCAATATGATGTCAGGATTTATTAAATATCTGGCGGAAAAAAGTCAGGCAAAAACCGATCAGATTGCTATCTTTCCAGGGTTTGTCAATCCAGGAGATATGCGGGAATTAAAGCGTTTGGCCAAGCAGATGCAAGTTCACTATATTATGTTTCCGGACACGAGCGGGGTTTTGGATGCGCCGAATAAAGGGCACTATGAGATGTACCCACAGGGCGGCACTACGGTGGCTGAGATTCGCGGGTTGGGCGCGGTGAAAAGAGTTCTGGCATTGGGAGAAGTGACTTGTACGCCGCCGGCGATGGTGCTGCAGGCAAAATGCGGGGTGAATTTTACCGCATTGCCGCTGCCGATTGGTATTGAAGCAACCGATCAGTATCTTATGGAACTATCCCGTTTGGTCAACACAGAAGTGCCAGGCAGTCTGACAGAAGAACGCGGACAGTTGGTCGATGTCATTTTGGACGCGCAGCAAAATTTTGCGAAAAAAACAGTAGCGATTTATGGTGATCCGGATATTGTGCTGGGGCTCACGGCGTTTGTTTTGGAAATGGGGATGATTCCTAAATATATTCTCACGGGAACCAAATCCGATCTTTTTTCCAAAAGAGGCGAAGCTCTGTTTACTAAATTCGGCGTTTCGGGCTGTCAGGCGCTCCATAATGAGGATCTGTTTACGCTGCATCAATTGATCAAAAATGATAGCGTTGATCTTATGATTGGAACGACGCACGGTAAATATATTGCCCGAGCGGAAGACATTCCCTTGGTGCGGGCCGGATTTCCCATTTTAGACCGGTATGTGCATTCTTATATGCCACTGGTTGGGTATCGCGGTGCCATGCGACTTTTAGAGATGATTTGCAATGCTCTGCTGGATCGTCGGGATCGGGATGCGGCTGATGAAGATTTTGAACTTGTCATGTAAGAGCTTAATTTTATGGGTTGTTTTATGCAGACAGAACCGATATAATTACTTTCAAAGACAGATCAATTGAATATATCGTTCGGCAGGATAGACAAAGGCATGGATACAATGGCGTTGGATGCGCGGTTGTGCTGTGTCTTTTTTTTATTGGGAGGGATAGTCATGGGAACAGCGGTTTTGGAAGAACGAAAGCAGTCCATTATAACGCGTGATTTTGCCTGCAGCGGGGAAGGGTTTGGCTGTGAGCGTGCGAGCGTGGCCGGTTCGGTCAGTCAGCGCGCTTGTGTATATTGTGGAGCGCGCGTTGTGTTGAATCCTATTACGGACGCCTTTCATATTGTGCATGGTCCGATTGGCTGCGCGAGCTATACCTGGGATATTCGCGGCAGTCTTTCGAGCGGCAGTGATCTGTATCGGAATAGTTTTTCAACCGATCTGAGGGAAAAGGATATCATCTTTGGCGGGGCACAAAAGCTGGCGCGCGCCATTGATGAGATTGTGCAGGAAAAAGATGCCAGGTTGATTTTTGTCTATGCGACTTGTATTGTCGGTGTGATTGGCGACGATATCGAGGCGGTGTGTCGGGATGCGGAAGAAAAATATCATATCAGGGTAATTCCTGTCAAAGCGCCGGGGTTTTCCGGGACAAAATCCCAAGGGTATAAACTGGCCTGCGAGGCCATGATGCAGCTGATTCGCCCCCACTATAAAGAACAGGCAAAGCCGCAGGGAGTGAATATTCTTGGCGATTTTAATCTGGCGGGAGAGATGTGGATTATTAAAAATTATTTTCATAAAATCGGGGTTCCGGTCGTATCCACTTTTACCGGCGACGCGTCCTATGACAGTTTGATTCGGGCGCCGCAAGCTGCCTTGAATATTGTCCAGTGTGCGGGCTCCAGTGTGTATCTGGCAAAATGTATGGAAGAAGAGTTTGGCATTCCCTATTTTAAGGTCAGCTTTTTTGGGGTGGAAGATACAACAAATTCCCTGCTGCGCGTAGCACATGCCATAGGGCGGCCGGAGGTTATCCGCAGGGCGGAGCAGTTTACTGCGGTAGAAAAAATGAAAGCCGAGCATTTTTTGGCGCAGTACAGGCCTCATCTCGCCGGCCGGCGGGCTGCTATTTATGTCGGCGGCGGCTTTAAAGCGATTTCGTTGATCCGGCAGTTTGCCGAAATGGGGATTCGTACGGTTGTAGTCGGCACACAAACGGGCAGTAAAGATGATTATGAAGTGATCCGGCATTTGACCGAGGACGATACGGTTATTCTGGATGATACAAATCCGGCGGAATTGGAGCGTTTTATGAGAGAAATGCGAGCGGATATTCTGGTTGGCGGCGTGAAGGAGCGACCGCTGGCCTATAAACTCGGGATTGCCTTTTGCGATCATAATCATGAACGCAAACATGCGCTGGGGGGATATGAAGGCGTTGTGAATTTTACGCAGGAAATCAATTTGAGTTTGAATAGTCCGGTTTGGAAATATTTGCGAGGTGCCTGAGTATGAATAAAAATTTTGCTGATTTAAATGTCAATCCTTGTAAGATGTGCGTTCCTTTGGGCGCTGCGACGGCATTCTATGGCATCCGTAAATGCATGTCAATTTTGCACGGTTCGCAGGGCTGCAGTACCTATATTCGGCGGCATATGGCGACGCATTATAACGAACCGGTAGATATCGCCTCTTCTTCCCTGACCGAGCAGGGAACTGTTTTCGGCGGAGAAAAGAATCTGTTGAAGGGGCTGGAAAATTTGATTCGCTTGTATGAACCGGAGGTCATCGGCGTTGCGACAACCTGTTTGGCCGAGACCATCGGCGAAGATGTGCCGGCTATGATTAAAAAATTCTATGAACAGCATCCTGAATATCGGCAGGTAAAAATTATCAACGCGTCTACAGCCGGCTATGCCGGAACGCAGAACGAGGGCTTTTTTCGGGCGCTGCGGGCTATTGTATCACAAGTGGAGATGATGACGGAAAAAAACGGCAAGATTAATGTGATTACAGGCTACTTGTCGCCGGCTGATCAGCGCTATCTTAAAGAACTGCTGGCCGAGATGGGTCTGGAGTTTATTCTGCTGCCGGATTTCTCGGATAATCTTGATGGCGGGCATGAAAAGATGTATCAGCGTTTGCCGCAAAAGGGAACTTCGCTCGAAGAGATCGCACAGATGGGAGGCGCCAGGTGCACCCTTGAGCTTTCTCGTTTTGTCAAGCCGGAGGATTCGCCGGGGGCCTATTTGCAGCAGCAGTATGGCGTTCCCTGCACGCGGCTGGATATTCCCTGTGGTTTGCGCGGGATGGATGCTTTGCTTAGTGCTTTAACGCAGCTTGGCGGCCGGCAGACAGAAAAGATCCGGCAGGCGCGCAGCCGCTATTTGGATGCGATGGTCGATTCGCATAAGTACAGCGCATTGGGGCGGGCGTTGATTTTTGGCGAACCGGATTTTGTGCAGGGGACGGTAAAGCTGTGCGCGGAAAATGGCCTGATTCCTGTTGCTGCGCTCACTGGGGCTGTGTGTCCGGAATTTCGTCAGGCCCTTTCGGAAGAAATGGCAGCAGCGGCGGAAACTCAATTTATCGACAAATTTGTCATTGAAGATGATGCCGATTTTGCCCGGGCCGAGGCATTGGCAGTTGCGTTAGGCGTCAATCTACTGATTGGTAATTCCGATGGGCGGCGAATCGCGGAAAAAATGCATTTGCCGTTGATACGGGCGTCATTTCCCATTCATGATCAAGTGGGCGGACAGCGGATCCGCACGATTGGTTACGGCGGCTCGCTGGCTTTTCTGGATCGGATGGCCAATGCCTTGCTGCAGCAGCGAGCGTCCGGATTCCGCGAGGATATGTACAAAAAATATTATCTGACCGGAGCAACAAAACCAACGCAGATTGGGCTGGTGGCGGATAAGGCGGCCATGTTGGCCAAGAAAACCGCCGAACATCCGTGCTTTACCTGCGGTCAGAGAAAATATGCCCGGATTCATTTGCCGGTAGCTCCGGCTTGCAATGTTCAGTGCAACTACTGTTTGCGTAAATATGATTGCCCCAATGAAAGCAGACCGGGGGTTACAACCGAGATTTTGAGTCCGGAAGAAGCTTTGATGAAATATCAACGGGTCAAGGCAGACATGCCAAATCTTCGGGTAGTCGGTATTGCCGGACCGGGAGATTCATTGGCTAATTTTGCCGCGACGAAAGCGACGCTTACGCTGCTGCATGAATTTGATCCGGAGGTTACCTTTTGTCTTTCAACCAATGGTTTGATGCTGCCGGCATATGCCGAAGAACTGATACAGCTGCAGGTGACGCATGTAACGATTACGATTAATGCTGTGGATCCAAAAATCGGCGCGCAGATTTATCAATATGTCGATTATATGGGAACCCGTTACCATGGAGAGGCGGCTGCCGGGATTTTACTGGGCAACCAGTTGACCGGACTGCAGTATCTGGCGCAGCATGATGTCGTTTGTAAAGTGAATATTGTCGCGTTGAAGGGAATCAATGAGACGCATATTGAAGACGTCGTTCGTAAAGTTAAAGAACTGGGGGCAAAAATCACCAATATTATGCAGATGATTCCGGTTGCCGGCAGCGCTTTTGAACATATACCTATGGTGAGTCTGAAGGAAATAGCCGCCATGCGTGAACGCTGCAGCGTGTATTTGGAACAGATGATGCATTGCCGGCAGTGCCGCGCCGATGCAGTTGGAACGCTGGACCGTGATGTATCGATATTGTATCGCCGCGCCGAACGCTTGCCTGCGCCGGAGACAGCGCCTTTGCAGCGGGTGGCGGTAGCAACCAAAAGTGGAACTCTGGTGGATCAGCATTTTGGGCAAGCCAATGAATTTTATATTTATGAAAGCGACGGCATTCAGGCGCGTTTCATTGAGCGGCGCAATGTAGTCCGCTACTGTCAGGACAAAGAGATCTGCGAAGCTAAAACCGATCGGATCGAAGCTCTGCTACGTACAATTAAAGACTGCAGCAGCGTGCTGGCTATGCGGATAGGAGATACGCCGCAGCGAAAGCTGGAAGCGATGGGAATCCGCGTCATTGCAACGTATGATCGGATTGAAGATGCCGTCAGAAAAGCGGCGCAAGGAGTTTGAAGGAGGAATCGCTTATGGAAGGCTTGTTTACGGATTGTACGCTGACGTGTCTGGATTCGTATGATGTCGAACCAAAACTGCTTTTTCAATGGCTCCAGGTGATGGAAAAATTTCCGGTCGCCGCGACGGCATTGTCTATACCGGTATATGAAAAGCTGCGTTCTTTTTCTGCTGTTCCTGCATCCAGACGGCGCTATATATTGCAGATTGATTGTCCGGCGGATAAAGTGGCTTATCCAGGTTTTGACGGATATTTGCTGTCGGATCGGCGGTTCTTGACAAATCGGGAAGCGGAGCGGTTTTGCTGCATGGATTCGGAAGATCAGCTGCTTTTTTATCAATTGCGCGGTTTTTCTGCCCGCACAGGGATATCGGCCCGGCCGCTTTTTGCCGCTCTTCTGGAGAAATATGGTCGTAAAGTGGAAATAGCTCCCCTGAATGCGCATTACTGCGCGACGGCATTAGCGGTACAATGGCTGCAGCAGGGCGGAGAACGCATAGCGGCTTCCCTGGCCGGTATCGGAGGGTATGCTTGTATGGAAGAAGTTTTGTTGACATGGTATTTGAAGTCCGGCGGGGATTTTTCGTTTGGCCGAGTCGCCTTGCCGCAGGCGAAAAGACTGCTGGAACAGATGATTGGACATCCGTTAAATCGAAAAAAAGCCGTTCTGGGGGCGGATATTTTTGCCGTTGAGTCCGGGATTCACGTTGATGGACTGAGAAAAGCACCGGAACTTTATGAACCTTATCCACCAGAGTGGGTCGGCTTGAAACGAAATATTGTTTTGGGAAAATATTCCGGGCGGAGTGCCGTACGGGCAAAAGCGCAGGCTTTAGGCATGAAACTGGAAAACGAGCAAGTCGAAACCGTTATCCGCTGCTTGCAAACAGTATGCGCCGAGGGAACCGGCAGGCTGACAGAGCGCGAATTTTATCGTCTGATTCATGATCAAAAAACTGTCAGCTGAATGGGAGGCGGATGCAATGAAAGAATATGCTTTTCATATTGTTGATACGACGCTGCGGGATGGGGAACAAAGCCCTGGCCTGGCTTTAAGCAGTCGGGATAAAATGATCCTGGCGCAGCGGCTGGACGCACTGGGCGTGTATGAAATTGAAGGCGGAATTCCCGCGATGGGAACGCTTGAGCAAGAGGCGGTAAAAGGAATGAGCCTGCTTTGCCGGCGAGCGCGTATTGCGGCATGGAACCGTTTATCCCTGCAGGATATAGAAGCTTCAATAGCGTGTTCTCCAGATATTGTGCATATCAGTGTGCCGGTATCTGACCTGCAGATTCAAAAAAAACTCCAAAAGGATCGGGATTGGATTGAACGGAGCGTGCGGGAATGCATTGCGTATGCCCGTGAACGCGGGTATGCTGTGACGGCAGGTTTTGAAGATGCTTCTCGGGCCGATATGCAATTTATGATTCGTTTGGGTAGGCAGCTTAAGGAGCAAGGGGTATCTTATCTTCGTTTTGCCGATACCGTAGGGATTCTGACTCCGCAGGAAACCTATGATAAAATAAAGACTCTACGCGATGCGTCAGCGATGGACATTGAATTTCATGCGCATAATGATCTTGGCATGGCGGTCGCCAATTCGATCGCCGCCGTACAGGCCGGCGCCCGTTATATTGATACGACGCTGGGTGGCGTCGGAGAGCGTGCCGGAAACTGTTCCCTGGCGGAGTTCCTTGAAGCAGTTTCTCTGGAATATGAGATTCCGTTCCGAATCGAGGCGGTTCAAGAAACCGCAGCATTAGCCAGCAAGTTATTTGGTCTGCAGGATGGAAAGGATGTGTCTTTATGAAAAAACTAAGTATTTATTTTATGACAGCGGTGTTTATGCTGTTGGCACTAAGTGGCTGCGGAAGCGAACAAGCTGCAGCGCCGAAGCCGCCGGCAGCGGAAAAGATTGAGCTGCACATATCGGCTGCGGCCAGTCTTACGGATGTTATGAAAGAACTGGCGGCAAATTATCAAAAAGTACAGCCCAATGTCACCATCACGTTCAATTTCGGCAGCAGCGGCGCTTTGCAGCAGGCAATCGAAAATGGCGGCGTTACGGATTTGTTCTTTTCGGCGGCGCAAAAACAAATGGATGCATTAGAGCGTGCGGGAGAGCTACTGCCGGGGACGCGAAAGAACTTATTGCTGAATGAAGTTGTCTTGGTTGTGCCAAAAGGCAGTGCGAAAAATATCACCTCGTTTGCGGATGCGGCCAGTGATAAAGTGCAATATATTGCTTTGGGAGAGCCTAAAGGCGTTCCGGTCGGGCAATATTCGGAAGAAGTATTTAAATCTATGCAAATTCTGGATCCGGTAAAGAGCAAGGCGGTATATGGTTCTGATGTACGCCAGGTCTTAGCATGGGTTGAGTCCGGCGAAGCGGATTGCGGCGTGGTTTATGCGACGGATGCGGCAATTTCAGATCAGGTGAAAGTCGTCGCCAAGGCCCCGGACGGCACGCATAAGCCCATTATTTATCCGGCAGCCATTTTGAAAAGCAGCACGCAGGCTGAAGCGGCAAAGCAATTTCTGGCGTTTGTCTCATCGCCGGACAGCGCCGCGGTGTTTAAAAAATATGGATTTGAGATGAAATGATGGATTTGTCTCCGTTATATATTTCGTTAAAAACAGCAGGGACAGCGACCGTGTTTACTTTTTTTGCCGGTATAGGGTTGGCGTATTTTGTGGTGCGGCTCAAACGGTACCAGGGGATACTGGATGCAATTATTACCTTGCCGATGGTGCTGCCGCCGACCGTTGTCGGGTTTTTCCTCTTATTGATTTTTGGGAAGCATGGTTTTATTGGGCAATTGTTGTTATTGGGGGATATACGTTTTGTTTTTACATGGAAAGCGGCGGTAACGGCTGCGGTCATTGTGTCGCTGCCGCTGATGTATCGTACCTCGCGCGGGGCTTTTGAGCAGATGGATGTCAATTTGCTCTATGCGGCGCGAACCCTGGGGGCGTCGGAGTGGAGAATTTTTTGGCGTATCCTGCTGCCCAATGCCCGACAGGGAATTTTAGCCGGCTTGGTTTTGTCTTTTACGCGGGCGTTGGGGGAATTTGGGGCCACCATCATGGTGGCCGGTAACTTGCCGGGAATTACGCAGACCATGTCGACGGCAATTTACGCTGCGGTACAGGCCAATGATGATGCGACTGCCTTTGTTTGGGTGGCCGTGGTAGTTTCATTTTCGTTTTTGGTTGTTATTTTAATGAACTATTGGATGGCCAGATTGTATGGTTTTGGCAGAAAGGGGAATGGCGCCGGTGGAAATCGAAGTCAGCATTCGCAAACAACTGCGTGATTTTGAACTGCAGGTTGATTTTACGGCTAAAGACGAAGTTTTTGCTCTACTGGGCGCTTCCGGATGTGGAAAAAGTATGACGCTGAAGTGCATCGCCGGTATTGAGATACCGGATCAGGGGTATATCCGGTTGGGGAAGCGGGTTTTATTTGACAGTGAGCAGAGAATTTGCCTGACCCCGCAGCAGCGGCATATCGGCTATCTTTTTCAAAATTATGCATTGTTCCCCAATATGACGGTTTTGGGCAATCTTCAGTTCGCTGCCCGGGGAACTTTCGCAGAAAGCCGATGCAGAATTCAGGATAATATTCGCCGTTTCGCCTTGCAGGGATTGGAAGGGGCCTATCCGGCAGCGCTGTCCGGCGGACAGCAGCAGCGAGTGGCTTTTGCTCGTATTTTAGTCTCTGAAGCGGATATTTTATTACTGGATGAACCGTTTTCCGCGCTTGACAGTTATTTAAAATGGCAGTTGGAGCAGGAGTTGATGCATGTGTTGGGTGAATACGGTGGATCTGCGCTTTTTGTATCCCATGACCGGGGGGAGGTCTACCGTTTGTGTGATCGGGCCGCAGTGATCAACCGGGGCCATATCGAGGCAATCGACAGTAAACAGGCGTTGTTTGCCAATCCGCAAACTTTAGCCGGAGCCTTGCTGACTGGGTGTAAAAATGTATCCGCTGCGCGTAAAATTGACAAAGAGCATTTTTCGGCAGATGAATGGGGGATTTTGCTGACAGGAACCGTCGGCCAGCCGATTCCTGATCATCTTCGCTATGTAGGCATCCGTGCGCATTTTTTTGTTCGGGCTTCAGGACCGGGTGAAAATACTTTTGCTGCCGATATTGTGGAAGTGATTGAAGATACATTTTCGTTTCTGGTTATGTGGCGGCCAAGCGGTGGCGACGGATGTTCACGTCTTTTGCGCTGGGAGGTAGATAAAGAAACTTGGCGTCAAGTGAATGGGAGTAAAATTTATTTGTGTTTGCCGGCGGATAAAATCATGTATATGCAAAAATAATTTTGTTTTGCGTTTGGGCCGTATGGAATGGGATGGAACGACTATCAAAATTTGCATACGTTAGCGGCTTTGAACAGGAGAATGCACCTGCTGGTGATTTCTTGACCAGATCAGCCGAGTGAAAAATCTTTAACAGTTTTTGTCAAGGATTTTGTTGCGGCTTTATATAATAAGGAAAAAGCATGTGCTGTTCCATGAAGTTTGCCCACGGTGATTTTAGGGGCTATCAGAGTCAATTCTTTTTATCGTGTATATTGCAAAAAATGCGCTTATATAGCTTCTTTTGAGCAGGGAATGCATAGTGTTTTTTTCGCTGCTTTTATATAATAAAAGGCAAATAAAGCTAGGGTGTGAGCCAATGGAATTTACGAAGGTGCATGGGTTAGGAAATGATTTTATTTTATTAGAGCCGGAAGCTTATGGGCAGCAGGATGTAGCTGCGCTGGCTGTGAAATTGTGTGACCGTCATACGGGCGTTGGCGCTGATGGATTGCTGTTGACTGCCAGCCCTACGACTGGGGCGGCGGATATACGGATGCGCATTATCAATCAGGATGGCAGTGAGGCGGAAATGTGCGGGAATGGTATTCGCTGCTTTGCCCGCTATGTCTATGAACGCGGGCTTGTTTTGCAGCCGACGTTTCGGATTGAGACGAAAGGTGGTATTATGACGCCCTATCTTACGCTGGAAAATGGGCGGGTAACGGCGGTGCGCGTGGATATGGGGCCGGTCATTTTTGACCGGGCGCGCATTCCGGCGTTGGGGAGCGGCAGGTGTGTGCTGGCGGAACCTTTGCAACTGGAAGATGGCAGCCGATGGACCGTTACCAGTGTTTTGATGGGCGTGCCGCATACGGTGATTTTTTTGGATTCTTTATCAGACGAGCTGGTGCAAAATATTGGTCCCAAAGTTGAAAAAAATGCAATGTTTCCGCAAGGGACGAATGTAAATTTTGTCGTCGTGCATCATCGCGGGGATATCGAGGTGAGGACCTGGGAACGCGGCGCCGGCGCAACGCTGGCTTGTGGCACAGGCTGCTGCGCCGCCGTCGTCGCGGCTTGCCAAAATGGTTATACCGACCGCAATGTGACCGTGCATCTCCGGCTGGGAGATTTACAGGTTGCTTACCGTGAGGATGGCCATGTCTGGATGACAGGTCCCGCAGAGCTTGTTTATCATGGCGTATGGGAAACAGATTCAATTCATTGATGTACTTTATGATGTTGGTGTTTTGCCATAGAGAAAAGGTCAGATGTGAGTTCACATCTGACCTTTTCTTGCAGCTGCAACTGCTTAAAAGAAACGCATCTTCCTGTTTTGCTATTAATCGTCAGCTCAATGCGCCAGCAGGGCGAGCATGATGCCGCCGGAGATGGCCGTGCCGAAGACGCCGGCGAGGTTTGGCCCCATAGCATGCATGATGAGAAAATTGCGGCGGTTTTCCTGCTGCCCGACCAGATGGGAGACGCGGGCAGCAATCGGCACCGATGCTATACCCGCCGATCCGATGAGCGGATTGATCCGACCGTGGGTCAGTTTGCACATGATGCGCGCGCAGAGGACGCCGGAGCCGGTACCGCATACAAAAGCCACGAGCCCCAGCGCGATGATAAGCAGCGTGTTCGGCGTGAGAAAAGTATCTGCGGCCATCGTGGAACCGATGGCGACGGTGAGGACCAAAGTGACGATGTTCAGCAAAGCATTTGAGGCCGTCTCAGCGAGGCGTTCGACGCACAGCGATTCACGCAGCAGATTTCCCAGCATGAGCATGGTGAGCAACGGGGCGACCGGCGGCAGAAAGAGATTGACAATGACCGCGATGACTACCGGAAAGACGATCTTTTCCAGACGCGATACATAGCGCGGCTGTTTCATGATGATATTGCGTTCTTTTTTTGTCGTCAGCAGACGCATGACCGGCGGCTGAATCAGAGGCATAAGGGCCATATAGGAATAGGCGGCGACAGAAATCTGCGGCAGCAGGTGCGGAGCGAGTTTCATCGTCGTATAAATGGCCATCGGACCGTCTGCGCCGCCGATAATACCGATGGAACAGGCCTCAGCCAGACTGAAGCCGCATAGTTTGGCGCCGATGAGGGCGACAAATATGCCGAGGTGGGCCGCCGCACCCAGAATGACCAGACTGGGGTTGGCAATCATCGGGCCGAAGTCCGTCATAGCGCCTACGCCCAGGAAAATAAGCGGCGGCAAAATCAGCTTTTCTACGCCTTGATAGGCGTAGTAGAAAAGGCCGCCCTCTTTGGTGAGTTCTGAGCCCGGCACATTGGCGACGATACAGGCCAGACCGATGCCGACGAGCAGGAACGGTTCATATTTCCGGATAATGCCCAGGTAGAGCAGAACGCCGCCGACCAAAATCATGACGATGTTTCCTATGCTGATGGACATGAGGCCCGTCTGATTGAGCAGCTCGGTTGCCAGCGTAACAAGTAAATTCTCCATATATGAATTCCTCGATTCTGTAAAAGGCAGACGTTAATGTTTTTTTTCTTCAACGATTTCTCCTAAACGGTTCAGCTGAGGAAAGAAATACAGGATGACGCCGATAAAAGAAATAAAAATAAAACTGAGAACAAAGTCGATGCCGCTTAAAATCAGCGCACCGCCAATGGTATCTGGTAAAATATTCATGACTCTTCCTCCTATAATAATTAAGCGTGACGATTGACGAGGAACCGGGTCCGCTGCGCGGCTTTCTTTTCGATGACCGTTCTGGGCAGCACCGCTCGTCGATGCATGCCGTGTCCGATGTCTCCTTGTTCATCCCAGGCTTTAATCTCGAGCAAAACTTCGTTCCGGTCAATGGCGACGATAGTCGTTCGGACGGTGACCGTCATGCCCAGACTGGTCGGTGCCGTATGCGTAAAACTGATGGATGTTCCCACGCTGATATACTCGTCCGGCAGATAGGGATCAATGGTCTGAATGCCTGCTTCGATCGCCATGTGGATAAGCTTTGGGGTAGCCAGAAGATTTTTCAGTTCGCTGGGATAGGTGTCCGAGGTATCTGTGTGCTGTATGACCTTACTGTACATAGAATTTTGTCCAACTGAAATGTAGTCAGCTAAATTCAACATATAATTCACTCCTATAAGCAATATTTGAATGTATGCCCCCTATTCTAGTTCAGCTTATCAGAAAAGTAAAATAATTTTAATCGATACAAATAATAACTTTTAGGCATAATTAGAAAAATATTGTAATTTATTTGATTATGACTTTCAAAACTATACAAATAATTCTTAAAAGTAGCATGGATTTTTTGTATATATATGATAACTTTTAAGCATAAATAGAAACCACTTGTTGAATGGATGCGGGATCATGGCCATAAAAAAACAGCCCTTATCGGGCTGCCGGTGTTTTCAATAACGATGATTCCAGATTTTCAATGACGAAACTGCTGTGGCAAATGGCCTTGGCTTTCTTCTTGATCTCGGCAGCCCGGGCCGCCAGAATAGCGGTGGTGAAAATACGTTGTCCCGGCGGGACGCACAGTCCGGCCAGCGATACCGACATAAGCGGGAACTGTTCGGTTTGTCCATGTCGGTTGGCGGCCACAACGAACTGTCGGGCTTGATGCTCAGGGGAATAGAAGTTTTTAATCTGGGCGTCAAAGCGCTGTATCAGCGCGCGGCAAATTGTTTCCAGATCATTGCTTTTGATGACGGCAATAAAATCATCACCGCCGATATGCCCCAAAAAAGCGTTTACGGTATAGCGGGTCAGGACTTGCTGTAAAATACGCGCGGTATGGATCAGCACTTTGTCACCGGCTTCAAAACCGTAGACGTCATTATATGCCTTGAAGTTATCAAGATCAATATAAATGACCGAAAAAGGCAGAGAATTCCGGAGTTGTCGGGATAAAATCGTTTCAATTATGTTATTGCCCGGCAGACCGGTGAGTGGGTTGGCGTGCTGCGCTTGATTGATTTTCAGACTGGTGGTAATCTGCAGCAGCCGTTTAATGGTTACGGTTCCGTAATAATGTCCATCCTGCGTGACGATGATGGAGTCATACGTATGTCTGATATTGCGCGCCAATGCCTGGGCGGCGGTTGCTTCGATTGATGTATGATAGTCGATCTGCAGTGGATGGGGATCCATCAGCAGGTGAATTGGGCGGCCGCTGTAGATAGACATGCCGTACATGGTAGCCAGTTTTTGATAAAAGCAAGCATGGTTGAGAATACCGATAGGGACATCGTTTTCGACGATGACGGCATCTTCCACCGTATCGGCAACAGAACGAAAATAGTCGATGATGACCTGTCCCCGCGTATCAGGGGGAAAAGTCTGCTGCGGTGTGGCTATTTTGCCGATTTCCAGATTTTGCAGGGTGCAGTATTGGAAAGGGCTTTTTTGCAATCTCGCCGCTTGAATCCTTTGCCGGACAGCGGACTGAATGGGAGAGAAACCTGCCTGTGGCCGTCCCAGCAGGAAGCCCTGCCCGTAGTTAATTCCCAGTTCGAGCAAGGCATCAAGTTCTTCCGGGCGTTCGATGCCTTCGGCAATGGTCGCGATATTCGTGGCCGCGGCAAAATCGGCCAGCGCTTTGACCATGGACTTTTTTATGTGGTTCGTGTCGATGTTCTGAATAAGGCCAATGTCGAGTTTGATGAATTGCGGCGATATTTGTGTCAGCAGATTGAGACCACTGTAACCGGCGCCAACATCGTCGATGGCAATGCGGTAGTTTTGCTGTTGGTAATGGGCCAAGACTGACTGAAAGCTGGGATAATCCGCAATGGCCGTTTTCTCACTGATTTCAAAAATAATATTTCCGGCGTTGATATGGTTTTCTGCCAACAGTTTTGCCGTGGTTCCTTGATGAAAATTACGGTCGTAAAGAATATTGGCGTCGACATTGATAAATAAAAATTTTTCCTGCAAAATCGGTTTCGCGTGTAGCAGTGCAAGGCGTCGGCATAAATAGTCGAGCTGCCAGAGGCAGTGTTCTTTTTTAGCGGCGGCGAATAGTAGGTCGGGTTGGGCCAGACTGCTTTCAGCCGGTCCGCGGCTCAAGGCTTCATAGGCAAATGTTTCTCCGGTGGTCAGGTCGATAATGGGCTGATATACTGGTGTAATTCGCTGTTCATTCAGAATTCGCTGCAGTTCTGATGCTTCTGGTGACATACGTTCATCCTTTCTGCTAATGCCGGTTGTTCTTAGCGCCTGCCGTCAAAGAAAGATTGCTGGTATTCTTGGGTTCAGTTTAAAACAGTCAGGATATAACCGTGTTACCTTTGTGTTAAAATCAGGTTGCTTTTTAGTTAAAAGCTTGAGAAAAAATTATCGATTTTGTCTGCGTGAAAACGTCAGCAACTGGTTTTGTGCTCAATGGACAAATTCTTTCCGGCAAATTGTGCTGCGCTTTGATTGACACTGCGTTTGGGCCATGTTAAGATAACGGTAGCACTAGAAAATACACATGTGAGTAAAGGCGCTCATACCTGTTTACAGGTATTGGCGCCTTTTGTATTTCTTTTTTTATTTTTGTATATAGGAGGGGCGGCTATGTTTAATATATTTAATTTGCAAAAGAATTATGGAACTATTGAGGTCTTAAAAAATATTACCATGCGTATTGACGATGGAGAAGTGGTTACCATCATCGGGCCGTCCGGTTCCGGCAAAAGTACTTTTTTACGCTGCTTGAACCTGCTGGAAGTTCCTACGGCTGGCCGCATTTTTTATAATGGGACTTTGCTGGATCAGGAACTGGATAGTAAACGTCTGCGCCGGGAGGTAGGCATGGTTTTTCAGAAATTCAATTTATTTCCGATGTTCACGGTATTGAAAAATGTGATGTATGCTCCGATGCATGTGAATAAACTTCCACGCCGGGAAGCCGAGACGCTGGCGTATGAGCTGCTCGCGAAAGTCGGGCTTACCGACCGGGCGGGGATGTATCCTTCCCAGTTGTCCGGCGGGCAGCAGCAGCGCGTTGCCATAGCCCGGGCGCTGGCGATGCAGCCGAAGATGCTGCTGTTTGACGAACCGACTTCCGCGCTGGATCCGGAACTCGTGGGGGAAGTACTGCAAGTGATGAAGAAACTGCGGCAGGACGGCATGACGATGGCGATCGTAACCCATGAAATGGGATTTGCCAAGGATGTTTCTGATCATGTAGTGTTCATGGATAAAGGCTATGTCGTAGAGGAAGGCCAGCCGCAGCAGATTTTTAACCAGCCGAAAGAAGAGCGCACGCAGCAATTCCTGAATCGGATTTTATTGGGGGTATAACATTATGAATACAACTTTGGCTTCCTTGCATTTTGCCCAAGCCGCCGAGTATCTGGTGCCTTCTCTGGTTCATGGCGCCGGTTTGGTGCTACAGACAACGTTGGCCGGTTTTTTTCTGGCAACGCTGGCCGGCGTTTTGATTGCGGTGGGCCGGCTCTTTGCCTGGCGGCCTTTTCGGGTGATGCTCTACGGCTTTTTGGAAATCATTCGCGGGACGCCGCTGCTGGTCCAGTTGGTTTATATTTATTACGTCGTGCCGCTGTTGCTCAATCTTTTGGCCGGTATGTTCGGCTATAAGACGGATGTGCAGATTTCCCCGATGGCCGCCGGTATTGCCGGATTGGCGGTTAATTATGGCTGCTATATGTCGGAGGTGATTCGCGGCGGCATTTTATCCATTGACCGGGGACAGACGGAAGCTTCGCTTTGTCTGGGGTTTGGCCGGTTTGAGACGTTGGTGCGCATCATTCTGCCGCAGGCTTTTAAGAGTATTGTTCCCGCGCTGGGCAATTACCTGGTGATGATGATTAAGGATACGTCGCTTTTGGCGTATGTAGCGGTCAATGAACTGCTGCTGCGCACACAGACCTTTGCTTCACAGACTTTTTTTACGATTGAGGCATATACGTATCTGGCGTTGGCCTATCTTATTTTAAGCGTGCCCCTTTCGCATTGCGTAAAATTGGTGGAGTATAAATTGTCAAATAGTGAAAGACAATAAAAAAAGAGAGGCAGATTATGATGACGATGACAAATTTTTGCAAAAAAAGAGCACTTTTTTCCTTGTTGCTGCTGGCTTGTTTCTGGTTGCTCGCGGGCTGCGGAGCGGAGCCGGCAAGTCCATCTTCCGGCAGCGGCGCGGCGGTATCCGGCGGCGATAAGGCCCAGACGCTGGCGAAGGCCAGGGAAAAAGGCGTTTTGACGGTCGCTTCCTCGAATGACGCTCCGTTTGCCTATATTGATACCAAGAGCAATGCTTTTTCCGGCGTTGATGCGGATATCATCAAAGAAATTGCCAAACGGCTGGGGATTCCCAAAGTCGAGATGAAGCAGGTTCCCTTTGAAAACTTGCTCATTGAACTCAATAAGGGAACCGTCGATATGGTAACGGATGCTGTTTATATCAAACCGGAACGGTTGGAAAAAGCCTATTTTACGAATATCTGGTATAAAGAAGGCGAAGCGGTTGTTGTCAAACAGGACTCGCCTATTCAAAGCAAGGCGGATTTGCAGGGAAAGGTGATCGGGGCGCAGAAAGGGGTTGCGTTCCTGGAAACGGCGCAGAAATGGCAGCAGGCTGGCAAAGTGGCTGATGTAAAAGTGTTCAATAATCAGGCGGAATTGATGATGGCGGTTCATACCGGTAAAATTGACGCCTGCATCACCGACGGCATTGTAGCTGCCTATACAATTAAACAAAATGCCTCGCTGGAGCTTCGTATTCTCAGTCCTTATGAGGCGGAAGCATCAGGAAAAATCGGAGCGGCGATCCGTTTTGATGATAAGGAATTGCTGGATGCCGTGAATGCGGAACTTGAGAAAATGCGTGCGGATGGGACTTTGAAAGGCATTTTAGAAAAGTATGGCTTGAATGAAGACTTCATGGTCTTGCAGGCGGATGCCGCGGCAACAAAAAATATAAAATAAAACGAAAAACAGGGATGGTTTCCCTTGCAGGCAGGCCTGTGCAGGAAACATCCCTGTTTTTGTGTTATTTTATCGGCGTTCAATCTGCAGGTAGTCGGCAATATAGAAAGCCAGCATGAATTCAAAACGAACGGCGGTGTCGTCGAGATTGCAGTGCAGCAGTTCCCGGATTTTTCCCATGCGATAATTGATGGTATTGCGATGCGTAAAGGCGGCTTGGGCCGTATCCTGCAGACTGTTGCCGCAGAATAGATAAAGCCGCAGCGTTGCCGCAAGCTGGGCATGATGTTTTTCGTCATAGTCGAGTAAAATCTGCAGGCGTTCCTGCTGCATTTTTTGCAGCAGCGACCGGTTATGCGCGGCAAAAAGCAAACGGTAAATACCCAACGCATCGAAGGAAAGCAACGGTTTTTGCTGAAGCCGGGCGACGGCGGCCGATACGCAGGCTTCTTGCCAGGCAGTCGCTATGTGCAGGGCATTTTCCTGGAGGGAACTGATACCGCAGACGGGAGGATTTTTAGCATTCTGCCGAAGAAAAAGCGTGGCCAGATCCGTGGCTGTTTGCTGCTGTATCTCTTTCGCGGCTGTGAAAAGCAAGAGCAGTAGGCGTTCCTGCTGCCAGAAAACGCGATAAGGTAAATGGAGGCGGTTCAAAATAGTTTTGCTGTACAGCAGGAAATGCGTCTGATTTTCCTCCGGCAGCGGCGTGACAGCCGGTTCCAGAACACAGAGATGAAAAGCGTGTCCTCCCAATCCTTGTAACACCAAACCCTGCTGCATGGCAGGCGCTTTGGCGTTATCGAGCAGTGCTTCCTGTAACTGTAAGTGCAGGCTGGTTTCGTTTTGTTGAGAGCTGAACAGCCGGTTGTAGTAATCCTGCATAATATCGGCCAGGTGAATCCGCCAGGGCATCGTAAACAAGGGGAAACTGTACTTTTCGCACAGGCTGCGTATCGTGGGGGTAATATCCTCTTCCTGAATGTATTTTCCGGTATTGATAATGAGCCCGCAGGCGTCTCTTTCAATCAGCGCCAGAATGAAGTTTTTCAGCCAATCCGGATGTCGGGCGCAGAGTCCGGTGGTAATAATGAGTTCGGCGCCGCGCAAAAAATCCGTGGTTTCGCTGTCTTCACAGAATTGCACCCAGATGATCTCGCGCAGCAGGCCCTGCTTTCCGGCAACCAGATTAAGCGCATAGGTTTCCGCGGTTTCGGCGAAAAGCTGTTTCAACTGAATAGACATGAAATCCTCCCCTTTTGTTATTGTATTGCTCCGAATGATCAACATGCGCGAATACGTTCGTCGCTATACGGCGATATGCAAAAGCGATTAAGTCTTCATTTATCATAGCTTATTCATAGTTGTGCGTAAAGCACAAAAAAACCGGAAAAGGTTAGGTTGCGGTCACGTTGTTATAACTGCCGGATTGCGTTACACTGAGGGCATGAAAAAAATGCGTTGTACGGCATAGTGGCCGCAGGCTCGGACTTTTGAGCGCGGTGCTGGTTGTACAACGTTTTGTTTTATCCAAAGGAGGATGTCGATCATGCTGAGAGATGAATTACCAAAAATTATTACGAAAACCCTGCCGGGACCAAAGGCGGCGGCGGTGATTAAAAGGCGGGAAGCAGCGACGCCGGGCGCAATACATTGCGGCTATCCGGTGGTTATGAAGCGGGCGGAAGGAGCCGTGATTGAGGATCTTGACGGCAATCATTTTCTGGATTGGATCGGCGGGGTCGGCGTATTGAATATCGGCCATTGCCATCCAGAGGTTGTAGCGGCGGTAAAAGCGCAGGCGGATCAATATTTTCATGGGATGTTTAATGTAGTCACGCACGAAGGCTATGTGCAGCTGGCAGAAAAACTCAATGCAATTGCGCCGGTTCGCGGCGAGCACCGGCGGACCTATTTTGCCAACAGCGGGGCGGAAGCGGATGAGAATGCGGTTAAACTGGCAAAGGCTTATACAAAACGGCCGAACATTATTGTTTTTTCCGGCGCTTTTCACGGCAGGACGCTTTTGACCATGTCCATGACGGCGAAAAAGGCTTATGCCAAGGGCATGGGACCATTTCCTGACGGCGTATATCGGGCGGAGTTTCCTTATTTTTATCGTCGGCCGACTGGCATGCCGATGGCGGCGGCGACGGCTTATTATATTGAAAAGCTGCAGGAGGTTTTTGAGAATGCCGCACCAGCGGATTCTGTTGCGGCGATTGTGGTGGAGCCGCTGCAGGGAGAAGGCGGTTTCATTCCCGCGCCTTTGGATTGGGTCCGGGCGGTGCGTCAGATTTGCGATGAACAGGGAATCTTGTTGATTGCCGATGAAGTTCAATCGGGATTTTGCCGGACCGGGCGCATGTTTGCTGCGAATTATTGGCAGGAAGCCGGCATCGAGCCGGATATTCTGGCGACGGCCAAATCGATTGCCGCCGGCGTTCCGCTCAGTGCGATCGTGGCGCGGGAGGAAATCACCGAGGCGGTTCCTCGCGGTGTGATTGGCGGGACCTTCGGAGGTAATGCGCTGGCTTGCGCCGCAGCGTTAAAAACGATTGAAATCATGGAACGAGATCATTTGGCGGAGCGCTCGGCCGAAATTGGTCAGATTGTGATGGCGCAGTACCGGCAATGGATGGCGAAGTATGACTGTGTCGGTGATGTCCGCGGGCTCGGCGGTATGGTGGGCATTGAGTTTGTCAAGGATCGGCAAACCAAGGAACCGGTTCCGGAATTTACGAATCAGCTGATTCAGAACATGGCGCGGCAAGGGCTGCTTTGTGAGAGCGCGGGCATTCATGGGAATGTCATACGCTTTTTGGCGCCGCTGGTGATTCATGACGACCAATTGGCGGCGGGGCTGGCGATTTTTGAGAAAACGCTGGCGCAGTGCAGCGGCGAACAGCAGTAAAAACTATAAGACCGGAGGAAAATATTATGACTACCTTTGCCATTCATCCTAAAATTGTTTGTATGTCATCGGCAGCTGATTTTTGCCGCAACTATAAAATTGGCGCCGGGGATCTGGTTTTTGTCAGCCGGCGCACCCGGCAGGGGGCTTTTGCTGGTTTGCTGGAGGAGGCTTTGGTTGTCGATTACCGGCAGTTTGGCCTCGGTGAGCCGACGGATGTCATGGCGGAAAGCATGTGGGCGTCACTGCAGGGCCGGACCTTTCAGCGGGTAGTGGCCATTGGCGGGGGAACCATTCTGGATGTCGCTAAATTATTTGCGTTGCGGCGCATGGTTCCGATTGCCGCTTTGTTTTTTGGCACTTTACCAGCAGAAAAAGCGTATCCTTTGCTCTTGGTGCCTACGACCTGCGGCACGGGCAGCGAAGTGACGAATATATCCATTCTCGAATTGACGAAAGAGGGAACCAAGCTTGGGTTGGCGCAGGATGCTCTTTATGCCGACGAGGCGGTGCTGATTCCGGAACTGTTGCAGGGGATGCCCGATCAAGTGTTTGCAGCCAGTTCCATTGATGCGCTGATTCATGCCATGGAATCCTATACTTCGCCCAAAGCCAATGCTTTTACCCGGATGTTTTCCCTGCAGGCGATGGATCTGATTTTGTCGGGCTACCAACGAATTGCTGCGGAAGGAGCAGCGGTCCGGGATGCTTTGCTGTCAGATTTTTTGCGCGCCAGTACGCTGGCTGGCATTGCTTTTGGCAATGCCGGCTGCGCTGCGGTTCATGCGATGAGTTATCCGCTGGGGGCTGCCTGCCATGTGGCGCATGGTGAGGCCAACTACGTGCTGTTAACTGCTGTGTACAAGGCGTATCAAGAGCGGCGGTATGACGGCAGCTTGCAGGCATTGTGCGCGCATCTGGCACAGGTGCTGGATTGTGATGAAAAGGATGCTTTTCAACGGCTGGAAACACTGCTGACTGTTATTTTACCTAAAAAAAGGATGTGGGAGTATGGGGTCAAAGCGTCCGATATAGATGGGTATGTGCAGATGGTCATAACGACGCAGACGCGTCTGATGAGCAATAATTATACGGTATTGGATGCTGTCGCGATTAAAGCGATTTATCAAAGCGTTTTTTAAAAGTGGCAAGACTGCAGCAGAATTGTTTTAAGCCTTTAAGAGGCTGCTGACAATTCTGCTTTTTTTGCGCTGTTGCTGCTCAGAATGATTTTTGAGAAGGCGGCGCGGGTTTTTGTGGCAGCCTGTTCAACGGGTCCGCCTTTCGGATTGCGATTGACTTTTGGCTTTGTAATTACTATACTATTGCTAGAACATGTTTTAGAACGTGTTCTAGCAATAGGAGGAATGGACATGCAGCAGACAGCAACGATAGATCATCGGCCGGATCGGATTCGCAGCCTGATTTTAGCTACAGCCAAGGAATTGTTTTTGGAAGTGGGCTATGAGAAGACGACGATTCGAAAAATTGTCGAGCGTTCCGGCGTGAGTTCGGGTAGTATTTACCATTGGTACAAAAATAAAGATGAAATTTTTCAGGCGCTGATGAATGGCTTGATGCAAAGCGCCCAGCGGGTGATACATAACAACTTACAGCAAACATCGGCGGTATTTCAATATGTAGCTTTCATGAGTATTGAGCTGGAAGCTATGGAAGCCGATCTGGTTTTGCGCGGTATTTACAAGGCGGCGTATACGTCCGGAGCGATGTTTGAACAGTTGGTCGAACGGCATGCACAGTATACGGCGCAACTTTTTGCCGGACAATTTTCTTATGAAGATTGTCTGGCGCGGACGATTCTTATCCGGGCTTCTATGAGCGGTTACATTCTGGTTTATGATTTTGATACGGTACTGCAGCGGGAAGAGATGCGCCGCTTGCTTTTGATTTCTGCACTGCATATGTATGAGGTGCCGCAAAAAACGATGGTTCATGTTCTGGAGGAGATCCGCCAGCATAAAAACTTGCTGGTTCGATGCGGACGGGAACTGTTGGAGGATTTTGACAAGTCTATGCGATAAGGAGGAAAAACGATGTTGGAGGAGATGTGCCAGGAATGGCAGAAAATGCGGCGGGGCCGGGTCCCTATCGCTGGCTTGATCGTTTTGGTCCCGCTTTTGTATACCTTGCTGTTCGGCGCAGTTTACAGCAAAAATTCTGTGACGGATATCCCGTTGGTCGTTCTGGATGAAGATCAGACAACGCTTTCGCGTCAGCTGATTCAGGTTTATGCCGATTCTGAAAAGTTTAGGATTGTGCATCAGACCAATCGTGAAGAAGATACAAAAGAGGTCTTGCAAAACGGGACAGCGCTGGCTGCGCTGGAAATACCGGTTGGTTTTCAGAAAGACATTGAAACGGGGCGGCAGCCGACAGCGGCTTTTGCGGTGAACTCTGCTAACAATGTCTTCGGCAATGTGGCGCTGCTCGCATCGTGGGAGCTGAACCGTACTTTTTCTATTGCGGTGGGACAAAAGCTGCTGGAGGGAATCAATATTTTGCCGGGGGATGCGATGGATGCCGCTTACCCGATCCATATCGGCGTTCGGATTCTGGGTAATCCGACGGCGGGGTTTGCCGATTTTATTTTGGCGGGACTGAGCGCTAACGGAGCGCAGATCGGCTTGATGATCACGGTGACTCCGCTGCTGACCATTCTTTTGACGCAGCGAAAATCTGCGAGCGCGTCGGCTTGGAAGGTCATGTTGGGACGATTGGTTCCGTACTTTGCCGTGTCATTCCCCGCACTGCTGTTGTCTTTGTTGCTGGCCTGCGGCGTATTTGCTGTGCCGATGCGGGGGGCCTGGTGGCAGGTGATGGTTTTATCGGGCAGTTTTCTTTATTTTGTCCTAGGGGTGCTGATGGTATTTTCCGTATTGAGTCCGGATGCCGTAATGGCCGTGCAGCTGCCGCTATTTTATATTATGCCCAGTATCCTTTACAGTGGGTTATCCTGGCCAATGGAATCTATGACTGCTGGCACCCGGTTGTATGCCGCCTGTATGCCGATGACGTATTTAGCCGGTACGTTGCGGGATGTTATGCTGCTCGGCGCATCGCCTGATTTTTGGCTGAGCACAGGGCGGATGCTGCTTTATGGAACGATCTGTTTGTTGCTGGCCGGCGCTGTTTTTTCCTGGCGCTGGCGGCGGCAGATGCGTTTGTCCAAAGCGACAGTCAAGACAGGAGATGATGCGCCATGTATGGAATGAAGGCCGTTGGTAAACTTTTATGGCATGAAGTACAATATTGTTTTCGTGATCCGCGCCGGTTTATTTTTTTGTTTGGCGCGTCCATTATTTATATGTTTATTTTTGGCAGCCTTTATGCGCCAGGCGTGGTCAAGTCGGTTCCAGCCGTATTCTGTGATGAAGATCAGTCTGCTTTCAGTCGGCATTATTTACGGGATCTGGCCGATAATGATTCTTTTGGCGACCCGCTTTATGTCAGCACCGAGGAACAGTTGCGGCAGGCGCTGCGGGAAAAGCAGGGCAGTATCGGCGTGCTGGTGCCCAAATATTTTTCCCGGGATATTAAGGCCGGCGGCCATACGACGGTGTTATTCCTTTTCAATGGAGAGAATCTGGTTACGACCAGTATCGTGGCCAGAGACGGCGAGCATGTTACGGAGACCTTTTCTAATAAAGTGGCGTCGCAGCAGTTAGCGCTTCGTTCTTCGGTAGATGAGCAAAGTTTGCTGCAAAAAATTGAACCGATGGAGACCGGGCTGCGCGTCATCGGCAATACGTCGCAGACCTATAGTTGGTTTTTTGTCATCGGGTTGGCGATTGCCGCTTATCAGCAGGGATTGTTTTTTGCCGGTGCGGCCTCTTTGTTTCAGGTGGAAACTGCAGAATGGAAAAAATATTCGGCGGGGCTGCGGACTGGGGTGAAGATGTTTTTTGTATGGCTGATGGCGATGCTGTCGTTCGTCCTGATGCTGTGGGTTATGCATTCGTTTTGGGAGGTGCCGCTGCGGGGCGGTCATTTATGGCCGGTTCTGGCGCTGGGCGCTGCCTTTGCTTTGGCGGTTACCGGGTTGGGGTTCCTGTGGTCGGCCTGTTTTGAGCAGGAATTAGGCTTTGCCCGCGTTTCGCTGCTGTATCCGGTGGTTGGTTTTATCCTGTCGGGTTATACATGGCCGCTGCTGGCGATGCCGAGAAGTATTCAGCTGCTGGCCTATATTTTGCCGCAAACCTGGATGATGAATACTTTTCGCGATTTGCTGCTGGTAGGGTCTGTAAGTGAGGTGTGGGACGCGGTCAAAGTTTTATTGCTTATGGGATTTACGTTTTGTGTTTTTGCCGGAATTTTTGTTCGCCGTCGTCTGCAAAGATTGTCCGGAGCGGCAACGGTTTCTTTTTGAGACAGAATCGTTTTCAGAAGTGATGAATTGTTTTATGCTCTTTCAAAATGAATGGTTTTCATATATAATGGATACAGAGAGATTGGAATGGAGGAATAATATGAAAATTATGGGACGTCGGGAGCGGAAAAAGCTGCAGTCCCGGCAGACAATTCTGGCGGCAGCGGTAAAACAGTTTACGGCGCAGGGCGTTCGGGAAACTTCGATTGCCGATATTATGAATGCGGCTGATTTGGGGATCGGTACTTTTTACAATTATTTTGAGTCGAAGGACGCCGTGCTCATGTGTTTGCTGGAAGGGCTGGTGGCGGAACTTCGAACCGCGGTTGATGAATTGCTGCAGGCGAATCGGCCGGCTTCAGAAGTGTTGGAGAGCGCGGTCATAAAGACCGGGCGTCTGCTGATGGACAATCGTTTCGTTTTGCCGCTGTTTTTAAGCGCGGCGGGGGAAGCAGCGCGCCCGGCTGGCAAGCGGGACAAGGAGGCGCCGGCGCCGGCCTTTAAATCGATTTTTCAGGAGATTATCTGCAAAGGACAAGTGAACGGCGAATTCCGGCAGGATATTCCGTCGGAAGTGGTGACGGAGATGTTTCATTCGATCTTTCAGGCGGCGGCGTTTAGTCGTTTAGAGATTTCTTTTATGGAGAATGTACAGCTTAAAGTCCGGCTTATTCTCAGCGGGTTAACAGCACATAATAAAGCGGAATGAGGCGAAGTGATGATTAGTATTACGAAGCTTTTGTTTGCTACCGATTATGACGGAGACAAACTGCGCTATACAAGCAGCGCGCATCGGATGAAGCATGGAGCGGCCGCCGGTATGGGACCGGTTGTCGTTTGGAATTCAACGCAAACCTGTAATTTACATTGTTGTCATTGTTATATGAATTCTGATGCCAGGGCATATGAGGATGAGCTGACAACAGCGGAAGCCAAGCGATTTATTGACGATTTGGCGGCTTTTCGGGTGCCGGCGCTGTTGTTTTCCGGCGGCGAACCTTTGCTGCACCCGGATTTTTTTGAGTTGGCCGGTTATGCGGCATCGCAGGGAATACGACCGACGCTGTCAACGAATGGAACGCTGATTACACCGGAGTTAGCCCGCCGTATTCAAACGATCGGCGTGGCCTATGTGGGGATTTCGCTGGATGGGCTGCGGGAAGTCAACGATACGTTTCGCGGGAAAGCCGGCGCTTATGCGGCGGCTATGCAAGGCATAGAAAATTGTGTGGCGGCAGGGCAGCGGGTCGGTCTTCGCTTTACCATCAACCATCACAATGTGATGGAACTGGACCGCATCTTTGACTTTATTGAAGAAGAAAAAATAGATCGGGTTTGTTTTTATCATCTGGTTTATTCGGGGCGCGGCGAGGCTATGATGGCGGATGATGTGACGCCGGCGGAATCGCGTCAGGCCATGGATACAATTTTGGCGCGGACAAGAGATTTTGAAGCGCGCGGGCTGAAAAAAGAAATTTTGACGGTTGATAATCATTGCGATGGAATTTATATGTATCTTCAGGCCAAAGCGGCGGGAGATGAACCGTTGGCAGAGCAGATCTGGAAATTCATCGCGATGAATGGCGGCAACCGGTCGGGTATTGCATTTGCCGAGGTCGATCCACAAGGATATGTGCATCCTGATCAGTTTACGCAGCATCATACGTTTGGCAATGTAAAGGAACGGCCTTTTGGCGAAATATGGACGGATATGTCGCAGCCGATTCTGGCCGGGTTGAAGGACCGCAAACCGCTGTTGAAGGGACGCTGCGCGCAATGCCGGTTTTTGCCGGTCTGCAATGGAAATTTTCGTACGCGAGCGGAAGCCAGAACCGGGGATTTTTGGCAGTCGGATCCGGCTTGCTATTTGACGGATGAGGAGATTGGGTTCAAGGAGGTTGGAAAATGATTATTTCCTGGAATACAACCAATGCCTGCAATATGCATTGCGCGCATTGCTACCGTGATGCGGGCTGCCGGGCGGAAGATGAGCTTTCCACGGCGGAAGGCAAAAAAATGCTGACGGAAATCGCCCGGGCCGGTTTTAAAATCATGATATTTTCCGGCGGCGAACCTTTACTACGCCCGGATATTATCGAGCTGGTGCAGCATGCTTCTAACTTGGGCCTACGTCCGGTTTTCGGTACGAATGGGACGCTAATTACGCCGGAGATGGCCGTGAAGCTGAAAGCTGCCGGAACCATGGGCGTGGGGATTTCGCTGGATTCGCTGGATGCTGAAAAACATGACCGGTTTCGTGATTTTCCCCATGCATGGGAGGGCGCGGTGCGCGGGATGAGAAACTGTCGGGCGGCCGGACTGCCTTTTCAGATACATACGACGGTGATGGATTGGAATGCTTCCGAACTGGAAGCAATCACGGATTTTGCCGTGGCCGAGAAAGCGGTAGCGCATCATTTTTTCTTTCTCGTTCCCACGGGGCGGGCGGCGACGATTGAGGCAGAGTCTCTGCGGGCCGAGGCTTATGAGGATGTGCTGACACGCATCATGAAGAAGCAGCAGACGGTGGATATTGAGCTGAAGCCAACTTGCGCGCCGCAGTTCCTGCGCATTGCAGCGCAGATGGGCATGAAGACACGGTTTCGCCGCGGCTGTCTGGCTGGGACGGCGTATTGTATCGTGAGCCCGCGCGGCAAGGTACAGCCGTGCGCATATCTCAATATGGAGATCGGCGATGTGCGCCGGCAGCCGTTTGATGAGATCTGGCGTACGAGCGAGGTGTTGCAGCGGCTGCGGACGATGGATTATACGGGCGGCTGCGGCAGCTGTGATTATAAACGGGCCTGCGGCGGCTGCCGGGCGCGGGCGGCGTATTATCATGAAGGGGACTATATGGCGGAGGAGCCGTGGTGTCTGTATCATGGAAGAAAAGGATAAGGATGTGGATCAATGATTCGGTTGATTTTTTCTGATATGGATGGCACGCTGTTGGATGAAAATGGGCAGATGCCGCCGGAATTCGATGCAGTGATGGCGCAGCTGAAGGAACGAGGCGCCTTGTTTGCCCCGGCGAGCGGGCGGCAATATTATGCTTTGCTGCGCCAGATGAAACGGTATCAGGATGAGTTTATTTTTGTGGCTGAGAACGGCACGTTTGTGGCCCGGCAGGATGAGGAGCTTTTTTCCAGCGTGATACCGCCGGCGTCGGTGCAGGCGATTTTGCGCCGGGTTGATGCGCTGCCGGAGGTTTATCCGGTCCTGTGCGGCAAACGGCTGGCTTATGTGCGGCCGGAATGGCAGCCGTATGTTGCCAACATGACACAATATTTTACCCGGTATGAGATGACGGAGGACTTGGAGACCGTGGCGGCAGAGCAGGATATCATTAAAGTGGCTTTGTGCGATTGTGCGCATGGCGAAGCGGAGCAGCGAATTTATCCGGCGATGCAGGGGTTTCCCGCAGAGCTTAAAGTTGTGCTCAGCAGTAATTATTGGGTGGATGTCATGAATGCTGGCGTTAATAAAGGGACAGCGGTACAGGAGCTGCAGCGGCGGCTGGGCATAGCCCCGGAAGAATGCGCGGCTTTCGGCGATTATCTGAATGACGCCGAGATGCTGGCTGCCGTCGGTTATGGTTTTGCAATGGAAAATGCGCATCCGGATGTAAAAAAAATTGCGCGGTATAGGGCTTTAAGTAATAAGGAACATGGCGTTATGCGACAACTGCAGGAACTTTTGGCACAGGGGCAGATCGGCGGATCCCGATGATAAATTTTCAAGCGGTTTCCAGCTGAAACGGTTATAATAAAGCAAACAGTAGAAAAAAGCAGCGGGGAGGCAGATGCCGTGAAGATGGATTATCATATGCATTTTGAACATGGCTCCTATGATTTTGACTGGGTGCAGGGATTTTTTGATGCGGCCAAGCAGCGCGGACTGGATGAAATTGGAATTTCAGAGCATAGCCATGGATTTAAGGAGTTTGCGCCGCTCTATTATAAAGACCTGATCCTGGATGATTCGGCGGTTGGGACCTTTCAGAAACAGTGGCTGAAAAAGAAAAAATTTATGTACACGCTGGATCAGTATATTGATTTCATGAATGAGCTGAAACGGCGGGGGCATGCGGTCAAAACCGGCATTGAGGTCTGCAACTTTCAGAATCAGGAGCAAGTGGCGGTGATTCTGGGCAAATACAAGTTCGATTATATTATCGGGTCCATTCACTTTCTGCATGGCTGGGCGTATGATTCGGCGGAAATTAAAGCGGAATGGCAGCGGCATAGTCTGGCAGAAATTTATGATTGGTATGCGGAGGAAGCGGAACATCTTTGCGCTTCCGGTTTGTATGATGTGCTGGGGCATCCGTTCAACATTCGCTTGTTTCGGTTTTTACCCGATTTCGATGTGACTCCTTATCTGCTTCGTGTTGCCAGGGCGCTACGTAAAGCGCATATGGCCGTGGACATCAATACCGGTACTTTTTACCGCTATCCGATTGCCGAGATTTCGCCCTATCCAGATTTTATGAAGATTGCCGCGCAATATGAACTGCCGGTCATTACTTCTTCCGACGCGCATGAGCCGGAAGACTGCGGCCGCTATGTTGACGATGCGATTGCTTATGCGGAAAAATTCGGCTGGACGCAGTCTCTGCGTTTCACCGATCGCCGCCGGGAGCTGGTCCCTCTGGGATAAGCGGGCGGCGTCGGGGGCAGGGTTCCTTTCTACGGGGCCTGCGACTTGGAGCAGGTCCTGACGTCGGAACGGGGACGTGTTACGCCTATTTTCGTTGACAGGTGTCGGGGTGTGATGTAGAATAGGAAATTGTAAAGAAAAGGGGTGCAGCTTTAAGATGCCGGATTATATTGTGGCGTTTCTGATAGCTCTGGTGGTTGCGTTTGCGATTACGCCGGGAGTTATTTTTTTAGCTGATAAAACAGGGGCGATGGATGAGCCGGATGCGCGTAAAGTACATAAGAAACCAATTCCACGTATTGGCGGACTGGGAATTTATGCAGCGTTTATGGCGGCGGTTCTTACAATTCTGGCATATACCGATGTGCCGGATGATGTGATGCATGGGATGATTGGTCTGCTGGTGAGCGGAACTTTGATTGTGCTTTTAGGGCTGGTGGATGATTACAAAAATCTGCCGGCGAAGGTAAAATTAGTGGGGCAGATTGTGGCGGCCTGCGTGCTGGTAGCTTTTGATGTCCGCATTGATTTTATTACCGATCCGTTTGGCGATTTTTTGTATCTGGAATATCTGGCAATACCGGCAACGGTGTTCTGGATCGTCGGGATCACGAATACCGTGAATCTGATTGATGGGCTGGATGGTCTGGCTGCCGGCGTTGCAACGATTGCTGCGGTGACGATTTTTCTGGTGGCGATGCAGCAGGGGTTTACCGTGGTGGCGGTTCTTACGGCCGCGCTGGCCGGTTCGGCGTTTGGTTTTTTGTATTACAATTTCAACCCGGCGCGTATTTTTATGGGGGACACCGGCAGCATGTTCCTGGGTTTTATGCTTGCGGGGATCTCGATCATCGGCGCCGTGAAGAGCGCGGCGACAATCGCGTTGATTGTACCGATCCTGGCGCTGGGACTGCCGATTCTCGACACGACTTTTGCCATTGTGCGCCGGTATCGCGGCGGCGTGCCGATTTTTAAACCGGATAAGGGGCATTTGCATCATCGGCTGTTGGATCTCGGTTTCACCCAGCGCCAGGCTGTGCTTTTGATGTATATTATCAGCGCGCTGCTGGGGCTTAGCGCCGTCGCTTTGACGGAAGTCAGCACCGGTATTGCCGTACTGATTGTCGTTGGTGTCGTGGGCGCGGTGCTTTATGGCGCCAAGAAGATTGGCATTTTTCATATGAATACGTCAGCGCATAGTCACTGAGAAAATGGAAGGCGTGCGGAGGCACGCCTTTATTATAACGGTGGAGGAGTTTAAGGATGAAGAAAAAAATCAAGGTAATGACGGTTTTCGGCACGCGGCCGGAGGCAATCAAGATGGCTCCGGTGGTGCTGGAACTGGCGAAACATTCGGAGACGATTATTCCGGTGGTGGCGGTTACCGCCCAGCATCGGGAAATGCTGGATCAGGTGCTGCATCTTTTTGACATTCGGCCGGATTATGATCTTGATATCATGGCTGCCGGTCAGACCTTGTTTGATATCACGACCCGGGCAATGATGGGGCTGGATAAGGTGCTTTCAGAGGAAAAACCGGATCTGGTTCTGGTGCATGGCGATACGACAACGACTTTTGCCGGCGCATTGGCGGCTTATTATCATCAGATTGACGTCGGTCATGTGGAGGCCGGTCTGCGCACGCATAATAAATATTCGCCGTTTCCAGAGGAAATGAATCGTCATCTGACCGGCGCTATTGCCGATCTGCATTTTGCTCCGACGGATACTTCGGAGAAGAATCTTTTGGCGGAAGCGGTGGATTCCCAGCGGATTTTTGTTACGGGTAATACGGTGATTGATGCGCTGCATCATACGGTGCGCGCCGATTTTCATTTTGAGGAGCCGCTGTTGGAACGTATAGACTATGCCCAGCGTCGGGTTGTGCTGGTGACTACGCATCGTCGTGAGAATCTGGGCGAGCCGATGCGTCATGTGTACAAGGCGCTGCGTCAGTTGGTGGAAGAATTTGACGATATTGAAGTCGTTTTTCCCGTACACCGCAATCCGAAGGTCCGGGAGGTTGTGCGTCAGGAATTGGGGGGGATCGAGCGGGTTCATCTGATTGATCCCTTAGAGTATGAACCGTTTGCTAATCTTATGCATCGGTCGTTTTTGATTTTGACCGATTCCGGCGGCGTACAGGAAGAAGCGCCCGCATTGGGCAAACCGGTTTTGGTTTTGCGCGATACGACCGAACGGCCGGAAGCGGTTGAAGCAGGAACGGTGCGGCTGATTGGTACAGATCGCAGCCGGGTCTACGATGAAGCCAAGCGTTTGCTGACGGATACGACGGTTTATCATCAGATGGCTGAGGCCTGCAATCCGTATGGCGACGGTAAGGCTGCCTGTCGTATTGTGCAGGCGATTCTCTGGCATTATGGGCTGGCGGCTGCCGGGCCGGATCGCTTTAAAGCCTGACCGATGGAGGCAGGCGTAACGATGCGGCGCCGAGAAAGGAAGAGCTGTGCTATGCAGCAGCAAGATGGGCAGCAAAAAAAACAGGATGAAAAGAAAAAATATGAGGAACTGCGCAAACTTGTTTGGGCAGCTTCCTTTTTTTGTGGTCTGGGAATTTATCTAGCCGTCACTGTAGGCGTCTGCATCTGGCTGGGCGACCATTTCGATCAATATTTTCAGACGGCGCCTGCCGGCCGTATGGCGGGGATTATCTTGGGCTTTCCGATTGCTATATATTCCATATACAAAAAAATCAGGCAGGAATGGTAATTTGCTCTTGCGTTTATCTGATTCTTCGGGGTATAATAAAGTGCAAATATATTCGTCAAAGGCAGTTTTGCTGAGGAGGAATATGAGACATTTCTTATCAATCTATGGCAGGGGTGGCAGATATATGCTTAAGCTCCTGGCAGCATGCACGCTTATAGCTCTAATTTCTTTTATTAGTCGGGGAGAGTTTTGGCTCGTTGGCGCGCTTTTTGCTGGGTATGTGGCGGCCTTTATTTGTTGCTGGAGCCTGACCAACCGTATGGGACACGCAGCTTTTGACTTGCAAAAAGCAATCCGTCAAATTGCGCGCGGCCCATTTATACGCATGGGGTCGCTGTTTCTTATTTTGGGAGGTGTGGCGCAGTTTTCTGCGCATGCTCTTTTTACGGCGGCAGGAGGATATTTCCTGTTCATGTTGTTGGCGCTTGGGTGTCTGCTGGCAGATCGTTGCCATGGTGGCGAGAAGAATTGAGAATTCTTTAGAAAAGGAGGGGGTTTTATGCACCAAATCGGTGTCCGCGAAGTCGTAGAGATCGGCGGTTTTCATTTTAACGCAGAAACAATTCTTATGACGTGGATTACTATGGCAATTGTCATACTGATTGCAGTTCTGGCGACGCGGCATCTGAAGGAAGTACCGGTTGGCTGGCAGAATGCAGTAGAAGCTGTAGTGAATTTGCTGCAAGGGCAGATGGATGCGATTATGGGTCCGGAAGGACGATCCCTGGCGCCATTGTTTATTACAATGTTTTTGTTTTTGCTGATTGCCAATTGGCTTGGCCTTTGTCCGGGGATGGCTTCGCCGACAAATGATTTGAATACGACACTGGGGATGGCTATTATGGTTTCCCTGGTCATTCATGGAATTGGTCTGGCAAAACAGGGTGTAAGCCATTTGGGTCATTTTTTCCAGCCTTTTGCACCGTTTGTCTTCATCAATCTTATTGAAGAAGTATCAAGGCCAGCTACGCTTGCTTTTCGTCTCTTCGGTAATATTCTGGCAGGCGAAGTGCTCATCATTATTTTGCTGCAGCTTATTCCGTGGTATTTGAACTGGGCGCCAAGCTGCATCTGGCTGATGTTCAGTATTTTTGTCGGTGCAATTCAGGCATTTGTATTCACGATGCTGTCGATTACGTATATTGCACCGTCGGTTCATGTACACCATAAGTAGTCTGCAGACGCAGGTACTGACCTTCTGCTGCCAGGCAGGAGACGGATGCTTTACTGTTACCGCGTGAACCGCGGGAGGTTAAGCCGGCCGGAGCTCCCACAGGGAGTCTTCAGGCGGGAAGTCGATGCGTAGTTGTCGATGGTTCGGATGTTTAAAATTTTTTATATTTTTAAGGAGGATTTTTTTATGTCACCAGTTGTTGCTTCTTTATTTGCGGTTATGGGAATTATGATGGTTGCTTCAGCGGCCGCCTGCTATGGCGATTCCAAGGTATTGTCGAAATTTATTGAAGGTATTACGCGTCAGCCGGAAGCAAAAGATGCTTTGTTCACCAATGCACTTATCTCGGTTGGTTTGATTGAGTCTATGCCAATTATTGCCACCGTTATCGTTCTTATCATTCTGTTCGCAGATCCTCTCCTTAAATAAGCGGAGTGTGGTAAAAAGGCGGCGGCTTCTGCCAGTCGCCTTTTCGCGTAATAGGTGCGTAGGGAGGGAAAACAGATGATCGATTTAAATTCGACGTTCTTCGTACAAATCCTGAATTTTGTGGTTCTGTTGCTGGTTTTGAAAAAATTTGCCTGGGGCCCATTGATGAAGGCATTACAGGAACGGTCGAATAAGATTGCCAATACGATCCGACAGGCGGATGAAGACCGTGTCAAAGCATCAGAGCTCAAGAAAGATTATGAGGGTCAGTTGACGGACGCGCGGCGCAAGGCACAGGAAATTATGGACGCCGCAACGAAGCGCTCAGAGGAAGAGCATCAGGCAAGCGTCGAGAATACAAGACATGAAATTGAGCAGATGAAAAAAGCGGCTCAGGCACAGATACAGCGGGATCGCGATCTGGCGGCTAAACAGCTTAAAGGTGAGATGGTTGCTATGTCTTTGGCAGCTGCCAGCAAACTGCTTGCAAAGCAGATGGATGATGAGGCAAATGCCCGGCTCGTTAGTGATTTCATTAACGAACTTGAAAAAGATAAGATCGGTGATTTGCCATGTTAAATTTACAGCTTGCCAGAAAATATTCCCGTGCCATCTTTTTATTGGCCCAGGAAGAGAATAAACTGATTGAATATGGTCAGGAGCTGACAGAGGTCAGCAAGGCGATTTTTGGTCAGGCTGATTTTAAGGCTTTTATGACGAATCCGCGCGTTCAGGCGCGGTCAAAAAAAGAACTTGTAACCAAACTGTTCCGGGAAAATATGTCCCAGACGGTCTTCCATTTTTTAATGCTTCTGATTGATAAAAAGCGCGAAGCGCTTCTTGAAGAGATTGCTCGTGAATATGAGGTCTTTTCCAATCAGGCGCGCGGTATTGTGATTGCAGATGTTACGACAGCCAGGATTATGAGCGAGGTGCAGTCAGCCGGACTCAAATCCAAACTGGAAAAAGTCACCGGCAAGACGATCCGGCTCCGCCCGCATGTGAATGCGGCTATCATTGGCGGCGCAATCGTCCGCATGGGCGACAAGCGTATCGACGGCAGTGTAGCCGGTCGTATGCAGGCATTACAAGCGGAACTTTTGGCAGATTAAGTGATGAAATTGGGGTGACAGCGAAGTATGAAAATGAATCCGGAAGAAATAACAGCCATCATCAAGGAGCAAATCAAGAATTATGACGTTGATTTGAACGTTGATGATGTTGGCACTGTTATCGAAATTGGTGACGGCATCGCCCATATCCACGGCCTGCAAAAGGCTATGGCCGGCGAGCTGCTCGATTTCGGCAACGATATATTCGGAATGGTTCTGAACCTTGAGCAGGACAATGTCGGCGCTGTTGTTCTCGGTCGTGAGACTGAGATCATGGAAGGCGATGAAGTAAAACGCACGGGTAAGATTATGCAGGTGCCGGTTGGCGAAGCGATGATCGGACGCGTTGTGGATGCTCTGGGCCGTCCCATTGACGGTAAGGGCGCTATTGAAACGACAGAATTTCGTCCGGTGGAAAACCGGGCGCCTGGTATTGCCGACAGAAAATCGGTACATGAGCCTTTGCAGACGGGTATTAAATCCATCGATGCTCTGGTGCCAATCGGACGCGGCCAGCGCGAACTTATTATCGGCGACCGCGGCACGGGTAAAACGGCAATTGCCATTGATACCATTATCAATCAGAAGGGTCAGAACTGCATATGCGTATATGTAGCTATCGGTCAGAAAGCTTCTACCGTAGCGCGGGTTCTTAACACGCTTGAGAAGCATGGCGCTATGGAGTACACCATCATTGTTGCCGCTACGGCGGCAGACAGTGCGCCGCTGCAATATCTGGCGCCGTATTCCGGCGTTTCGATGGCCGAGTATTTTATGTATAAAGGCGGTCATGTGCTTTGCGTCTATGATGATCTGACGAAGCATGCGGCAGCTTATCGTGCAATGTCCCTGTTGCTCCGCCGTCCGCCAGGACGTGAAGCGTATCCGGGCGATGTCTTCTATTTGCACTCCCGTTTGCTTGAGCGCGCGGCTAAACTTTCCGATGCGCTGGGCGCAGGCTCGATTACGGCTTTGCCGATTATTGAGACACTGGCAGGCGATGTCGGCGGGTACATTCCGACGAACGTTATCTCCATTACCGATGGTCAGATCATGCTGGAAACAGAAATGTTCTATTCCGGCATTCGTCCGGCAGTCAATGTCGGCCTTTCGGTATCCCGTGTCGGCGGCAGTGCGCAGATCAAGGCGATGAAACAGGTTGCTGGTACTATGCGTCTGGATTTGGCTCAGTATCGTGAGCTGGCGGCATTTTCTCAGTTCGGTTCTGATCTGGATAAAGCTACCAAGGATCAGTTGGATCGGGGCGCCCGCATGGTTGAGACTTTGAAGCAGGCGCAGTATTCACCGCTGGTCGTGCAGGATCAGGTTTTAGTTATTTATACGGCTGTTCGCGGATTCCTGTCGGATATTTCGGTGGATAAAGTCGTTACGTTCCAGAGAGATTTCCTGAAGTTTATGCACACCAATCATCCGGAGATTGGCGATAAGATTGCCAGTCAAAAGAAGTTGGATGATGAGCTTGAGGCATCTATTAATAAAGCGATCGAGGAGTTCAAAGAAACCATTACTTACAAAATGGCATAAGGCGCGAGGTGATTTTTAATTGGCTAGTTTACAAGACATACGCCGGCGGATCAAGAGTGTAAAGAGTATCCAGCAAATCACCAAAGCGATGAAGATGGTTGCAGCCGCCCGTCTGCGCAGGGCGCAGCAGGCTGCGGTAGCCAATAAGCCGTATGCGGATAAAATGGCAGAGGTTGTGGAAAATGTCGCGTCAAATGTCGGTGACTTTAAACATCCTCTTCTGGAGACACACCCGGAAGGCAAAGAGCTTTTTCTGGTAGTGGCTTCGGATAAAGGCCTGGCCGGGGCTTATGCCAGCAACGTTTTCAAGGCGACGACGGCGCAGATCCCGGATAGGGAAGCTGTCGATCTCATTACGATTGGCCGCAAGACCCAGGAGCACTTCAAAAGCCGTGAGTATCATATCGTGAAATCTTATATCGGCATCAGCGAACGCCCGACTTTCGAGCATGCGCGCGCGATTGCCTCAGATATTATGGAGCGGTATGAGAGCGGTTCCTATAGTGTGATTCATATCGTTTACACGCGGTTTGTTTCGGCGATTAATTCGGTGCCGGAAACGTTTCAGCTGCTGCCGTTTGAAGGCCTGGTAGGACAGGCTTCCGAGGAAGGCAGTTTTGATGAAGCTGAAGACGAGGATGAAGCAGACGAGGATGAAGCAGATTTTTCGGAGTATATTTTCGAGCCGTCTGCGGATGAAGTATTGGGCTTCTTGTTGCCGCAGTATTTGGTGACTATGATCTATGCAGCGCAGCTGCAGGCCGCAGCGAGTGAGCTGAGCTCGCGCATGACCGCGATGAGCAATGCGACAGACAATGCGGAGGATCTCATCAAGAAGTTAGACTTGCATTATAATAAAGTACGTCAGGCCAACATTACCCGCGAGATTACAGAGATCGTGGGCGGTGCTGAAGCCTTGAAGTAAGGAGGTCTACCATTGGCTAAAGGTAAGGTAGTACAGGTTATAGGACCTGTCGTAGATATTGAATTTCCGTTAGGCGAACTGCCGGAGATTCTGAATGCGGTCACGATCAAGGGTAAAGCCGGTGAGACAGATATCGACCTCGTTGTCGAGGTCATGCAGCACCTGGGCGACAGCGTTACGCGCTGCATCGCTATGAGCTCTACCGATGGTCTGATGCGCGGCATGGAAGCTGAGGATACCGGCTCTCCGATTAAGGTTCCGGTTGGCCCGGAATGCCTCGGCCGTGTATTCAATGTGTTGGGACAGACGGTGGATCACAATCCGGCGCCGGTTGGCAACAAGGAGTTCTGGCCGATTCATCGTCCGGCTCCGAAATTTGACGAGCAGGACGCTTCGGCGCAGATTCTGGAAACGGGCATCAAGGTCGTTGATCTGATCGCTCCGTATTCCCGCGGTGGCAAGACGGGTCTTTTCGGCGGCGCTGGCGTTGGTAAAACCGTTTTGATTCAGGAATTAATTCATAACATTGCTACAGAGCACGGCGGTTATTCCGTATTCGCCGGCGTTGGCGAGCGTACTCGTGAGGGCAATGATCTTTGGACAGAAATGACGGATTCGGGCGTTATCAATAAGACGGCGCTGGTATACGGACAGATGAATGAACCGCCGGGAGCACGTATGCGCGTAGCTCTTACGGGACTTACCATGGCAGAGTATTTCCGCGATGTCGAAGGGCAGGATGTGCTGCTTTTCATTGATAACATTTTCCGTTTCATTCAGGCTGGTTCGGAAGTTTCTGCACTGCTCGGTCGTATGCCGTCGGCCGTTGGTTATCAGCCAACGTTGGCCACGGATATCGGCGCCTTGCAGGAACGTATTACTTCGACCAAAAAAGGTTCCATCACATCGGTACAGGCTGTTTATGTACCGGCAGATGACTTGACAGATCCCGCTCCGGCAGGAACGTTCACTCATCTGGATGCTACGACCGTTCTTTCGCGTCAGATTGCTGAGTTGGGTTTGTATCCGGCGGTTGATCCGTTGGATTCCACTTCGCGTATTCTGGATCCGAATATCATCGGTGAGGAGCATTATGAAGTGGCTCGCGGCGTGCAGGCGGTTCTTCAGAAATACAAGGAACTTCAGGATATTATCGCGATTCTTGGTATGGAAGAGTTGTCCGATGCGGATAAACTTACGGTTGCCAGAGCGCGTAAGATCCAGCGTTTTCTTTCGCAGCCATTTGCTGTTGCGGAGCAGTTCACCGGCCAGCCGGGCAAGTATGTGCCGTTGCGTGAGACCGTTCGTGGTTTTAAAGAAATTCTCGAAGGCAAGCATGATGATCTGCCAGAGAGCGCTTTCTACATGGTAGGTACGATCGATGAGGCTATTGCCAAGGCTGAAAAGATGAAAAAGGAGGCATAAACCATGCCGACTATTAAGTTGGAGGTTGTATCTCCGGACGCTATCATCTACAGCGCCGATATTTCAATGCTGATTGTTCGTTCTACCGGCGGAGAGCTTGGTATTTTGCCACGTCATCTGCCGCTGATTGCTGGTCTTTTGCCTTGCGCTATGCGGGTGAAGTTTCCGGATCATGAGGAACTTATCGCCGTGGCCGGCGGTTTTATGGAAGTGCAGCCGGATAAGATTACGGTGCTGGCTTCTTCGGCTGAAACGCCAATTGCCATTGATGTCAACCGGGCGGAGAAAGCTTATGCCAGAGCAAGGGAGCGCATCGACGCTTTCCGTTCCGCTAAGCCTTCGACGACGAAGATTGATATTGATCGGGCAGAAGCGGCTTTGCAGCGCGCCTTGGCTCGGCTTAAAACGGCTAAATCGGCACAGCAGGAAGAACATAAAGCTTGATAAAGATTTATATGGATAGCAGGAAAAATAAGAGAGCGCAGCCGTTATAGCTGCGCCCTTGTTTTTTGTTGAAAACAACTGGTAAATTTTTCATAATAATGGAAATATGCTGATTTTTTGCAGGAGAAAAAGAAGTTTTGTAGAACTAAATAACTAAAGATATATGGGCATTGGCAGAAAATTTGGCGGTAGAAAAGAATCAAGGGGGATGAACTGAATGGAGTTTACGAGCATAAAAAACAAATTTTTAGCGGTGCTTCTTCCGGTTTTTATTATCAGCTTTGCGGCGTTGGCCGGAGTAAGCTATTATTTTCTTCAGGATACTTTGGTGCGTAATGCTACCGCAGATTTGGAGATGCAGGCAAAATCTTTTTCCCAAAGCACGGGGAAAAATGTCCAAGCGCGGTTTGATCTTTTGAACGAGGTAGCCGCCAATGCTGTTTTACGCACAGCGGATGATGCAGCCAAGACGAAATTTATTCAGGAAGCGCAGAAGCGGGATGGTTTTCCGACGATGTCCTATTTGGATTTACAAGGCCAGGGCTTCGGCAGTGATGGTAAGGCTGCGGACCGGTCGAACCGCGAATATTATAAAGCGGTTATGAAGACGCAGGCGCCTTATATGCCGGCGCCGGTTTTATCGGTTATTTCCCATACGCTGACGGTTGTACTCACAACGCCCATGAAAGAAAACGGACAAATGATTGGTATGGTAACCGGTACGATTGATTTGGGTGATTTATCTAAGGAACTGCAATCGGTTAAATTTAAACAAACTGGTTATGCTTATGTGATTGATGAAAAAGGAATCATTGTAGCGCATCCCAATAATACCGATGCAATTAACAAAACGAATATTTTGACTGGTGAATCCAGCGAATTGCTAGGTAAGGGCGAGATTGATCCGGCGCTGCAACAAGGCATTAAACAGGCATTTTCAGAAGACAGGCAGGTTAAGTTGGAATATAGAAATACAAATGGGACAAAGCATACTGCGATTGTTGAGCCTATTACTTTGCCAGGGAAAAAATGGGCTATGGTTGTGACGGTTCCTCAGGCGGAAGTCGTGTCAGAAGCGCATCGCATGGGTTATATTTTAGGAGGAGTGGCAATTGCATTTTTACTGTTGGCGGCGCTGGGAATTTTGCTTTTTAGTCGCGGGATTGCCAATGATATTAACTGGATCTTAAAGCGCTGTCAGGAAGTGAGTTCTGGGGATTTGCGCCAAGTAAAAAATACGATTGTCTCCCAGGATGAAATTGGACAGCTGGCAAATAACTTTGGCAAGATGAAGCTGCTGCTGTCAGAGCTGATTCAAAGTGTACAAAAAAATGCTGATTCGCTTACGGATTCAAGTAATTATTTGAAAAATGGCTCTGAACAGATAGCCACTTCCGCTACGCAAATTGCCGACTCGGTTACGCATATTGCTGCGGGGATGAACAGTCAGACGGACGCGCTGGCGAATATGCGGCAATCGGTGTCTCGGACAACGCAGCTGTCGGATGCGATTTATGGCGCGACGAAGACGGCAACAGATATGGCAAAGGATATGGAAGGCAAAGCAAATTCCGGACGGGATTCAGTCGGCGTGGTTGTTGCGCAGATGCAGCAGATCGCTGCCAGCTCACAGAGTATTGAAACGGCAGTAGGAGATTTACGAACCGGTTCGGGCGAAATCAGTAAGATTGTGGAATTGATTACGGAGATTGCCGGTCAGACCAATCTGTTGTCGCTAAATGCGGCGATTGAAGCAGCGCGTGCCGGTGAGGCCGGGCGTGGTTTTGCCGTAGTTGCCGAGGCCGTTCGTGAACTCGCTGAGAAATCAAGCGAATCTTCAGCTCTGATTGTCGAACTGATTCAAAAGAATAATGCCTATATGGAAAAAGCAGTTGCTGCAAGTCAGTCGGGGGCAACAAATGTAGCTTCGGGACTGGCGGCCGTCCGCTCGGCAGATACAGCTTTTGCCGGCTTGAATGCCAGTATTCATGGGATTACAGAGCGCATTTATGAAATTGCTGAATCGATTTCAGGGATGGCAGAAGAGAATAAAAAGGTCATGGATACGGTGGTTTCCATTGAAGCGGTTGGAAAAAAGAGTGCAGCTTCAACACAGGCCGTTTCGGCGGCGGCCCAGGAACAGTCGGCGACGATGGAAGAGTTTGCTTCAGCCAGTCATAACCTGGCCGAACTGGCTAATGAATTGCGGCAGCAGGTGCAAAAATTCCGGGTGGATTTGTAAGTCGTTCTATGAAGAAAGAACCGGGTGGAAGCTGTTTGACAGCAGTTTACCATTCGGTTTTTTTATTTGCAAAATAAGATATTTGTGCAGGGCTGGTTTTTTTTATGCTATAATAATGAAATAGAGAAACAATCTCAATTTTAGGGAGGACTGGCATGAAATTGGATGAAGGCAGGGCCGGCAAATTTTATATTGTGGAAAAAGTAGTATTGGAACTTACGTTAGAGCGCCGGCTGGAGGCATTGGGCATTTTGCCAGGAACCAAATTGATGGTTTTGAATCGCAAGCAGCATGGCGCTCTGATTATTTTTGTGCGCGGTACGCGCTTTGCGATTGGATCCGGTATTGCCGGCAGCATTGAAGTCAGGGAGGCGGTCGCATGACGGAACAGGGAGAAATAACGATCGGGTTTGTTGGCAATCCGAATTGCGGTAAGACAACTTTGTTCAATGCTTATACCGGCGCTAATTTAAAGGTTGCCAATTGGCCGGGCGTGACAGTGGAGAAAAAAGAAGGCGCGATGCGCCTGCATGATCATATTTATCATTTGGTCGATTTACCGGGGACGTATAGTCTGACTTCTTATACAATGGAGGAGAAGGTAGCGCGGCAGTATATCCTGAGCGACGAGGTTGATGCGATTATCGATGTGGCCGACGCTTCGTCTCTGGAACGTAATCTGTATTTGACGCTGCAGTTGCTGGAACTAGGAAAACCGGTTGTATTGGCTCTTAATATGATGGATATTGTTGAAAAGCGCGGCATGGAGATTGATCTGCATCGTTTTCCGGAAATGCTGGGAATACCGGTGATTCCTATTTCTGCAAGGGAAAGGCGGGGGCTGGATATCCTGATTCATGCGGTAGCACATCATCATCATCTGCGCCAGGAAGGGCAGATGCCGCTCATCCACAATCATTCCGCGGCGTCTAAGCATCGGCATCAGCATCATCGTGAATTTGCCATGGTATATACGGATGAAATCGAGGATAAAATCGACCGTATTATCGCGGCGCTGCAGATAAAATATACGGATATCAGCAATCATCGCTGGACGGCAATTAAGTTATTGGAACAAGATGCTGAGATTACCGCTAAGTATCCGGTTGACTTGCCGGACGTGCTCGATCATAGCTATGAACAAGAGATCATCAATCAAAAATATGATTTCATTGATGAAATTATGAGTGAGGTGCTGGTGCATCGGGAAGCCAAAGAAGAACTGACCAATCATATTGACCGGCTGCTCACGGACAACTGGCTGGGGTTGCCGGCTTTTCTGGCCATTATGGCCGCTGTTTTTTTCCTGACGTTTACGGTGGGCGACTGGATTAAATCCTATTGTGAGTCGGGACTGGATGTGTTGGGATCGGCTGCGACGGCTTTTCTGGGCGCCGCCGGAGCCAGTGAAATGCTTATTTCGCTGGTCGTTGATGGAATTATTGCGGGTGTCGGCGGTATTCTGATGTTTTTACCGAATATTTTTATCTTGTTTTTAGCGTTGGCTTTTCTTGAGGACAGTGGGTATATTTCCAGGGTGGCCTATGTGATGGACGGTATTATGGCCCGGCTGGGCTTATCCGGCAGAGCTTTCATACCGATGATTCTGGGGTTCGGTTGTTCGGTGCCGGCGATTATGGCTTCTCGGGTATTGGAGAATAAGCGCGATCGTTATAAAACGATGCTGGTGACGCCGTTTATGTCCTGCAGCGCCCGTTTGCCGATCTATGTATTGTTTTCGGAAATTTTCTTTGCCGATCATGCGCTGCTCGCGGCCTATTCGATGTATGTAATCGGGATGGCCGTAGCCGTTGTTGTGGCTCTGGTCCTGCATCTTTTTGATCAGGGGCGGGCAGTCAACGCTTTACTCATTGAGTTGCCGGATTATAAACGTCCCAGCATGAATACAATTTATATCTATGTTATGGAAAAAATCAAGGATTATCTGACGAAAGCGGGGACGACGATTTTTGTTGCATCAGTGATTATGTGGTTTTTGTTGAATTTCGGTTCCGTCGGTTATACGAAAGACATGACGCAGAGTTTTGGCGCTGGAATCGGACAATTTGTGACGCCGCTTTTTGCCCCTATTGGACTGGGGTATTGGCAAATTGTCACGGCGATTATTGCCGGCATTTCCGCCAAGGAAGTGGTTGTTTCCAGCTGTGCCGTTCTGTTTGGCATCAGCAATATCAATTCGCCGGCAGGCATGGGAACGATGGCCTCCTTGCTTTCATCCATGGGGTTCGGCGCATTGAATGCGTATGCTATGATGACTTTTTGTTTGTTGTATGTCCCTTGTGTGGCGACACTGGCAACCATAAAAAAAGAGACGGAAAGCTGGCGCTGGACTGGGCTCACAATCTTCTTTCAGTTTGGAATGGCTTGGCTGGTGACTTTTTTGGTATATCAGTTGGGTAAGATTATGTTTTATTAAACACCAGTTTCTTAGTCGATTCAATGGAGTAATTCAAAAACGAATGAGGCGGCCGCACATTCTCGTGCGGCCGCCTCATTCGTTTTGGTCTTATTCTGCCTGACGACCGGCGCCGGGACCATCGTGCGCTACGGCGACGCTGGCTTCGGCAAATGTTTTCATATCGTTGAGCATATGAAGGGCCGCATCGACAATTTTGATACCGAGACAAGCAATGCAGCCGCCGGTAACGGTCATGTCCAGCTGCAATAGGGCAGGTTGTGTATGCAGAATAAAGGGCTTGATCGCCGGGCAGAGCAGCTCGGTATACCGGGCGATAATCTCCGTCGCTTCATCATCCAGTACAATCAGCGAACTGTTGTGCGCCGCTGCAATCATGGCGCCCATCAGGGCTGATACGTCTGCTTTCAGTGGTTGCGGTACATGACATAAAAAATCATCGGCCGGGTAACGTAATGAGTCGTCCGGCAGGCAAAGCGCTTCTTTCAGAAGGGCGACCCGGCTGGAGCCGGATGCTTGTGGCGAAGATTCGGCAAATGCGATAGCCAAAATCGGTGTAGTAAAGGTAATGTCTTCGGCGGTCGTCCGGCCAAAATCAAAAGCTTCTGTCGGCGGACGGTCCTGCCGCAGGTGTCCGATGGTGACTTCCGCTCCGGCGTGTTTGGCAAAAGCAGCAGTGAGCTGCCGCTGCGCTGGCGTTAGCTTTTGACCGGCAAAGCAGAGCAATGCCCGTTTCAGGCCGAGGTCAGGGCGTTCATCATCTAAAATACCGGCAAGTTCCACCGCAATCTGTTCGAGATAGCCCAGACTGTAAATTGGTTTGGCGAGATTGTCAATACGCAGCTGACAAGCTTCCATGGCATTTTTTGATAGCTCAGGGAAGGTGTGCAGGTAAAAATTGAAGGTTTTGTCTGTCAGTTGATGCGCATGCGCCGGCATGGTTTCATGGGAAAAAAGCATTTTTTCTTCCAACTGGCCTTCGGCTGGTTGCATAAGATATTTATAGGCCAGAATGGCCGCATCAAGAAGATTGACAGCAATCGAAGAGCCGGTAGCTTCGCCGAGCCGGAATTTCATGTCCATGTACGGGTGAAGCCCCAGTTTTTCCAGGATTGCGCCATGCGCCGGCTCAGCGGCGAGATGCGAGCCCATGAGATAATGATGAACCTGCGGGCAGAGCGTATAGGCGATCAGCGCTGCCGCGCCGGTATTGAATCCGTCCAGGACAACGAAAGCATGATGGGCCGCGGCGCCGAGGATAATGCCGGTAATGCAGCCGAGTTCAAAGCCGCCGACCTTGGTCAGGACATCTAGTCCGTTCGTCGGATCCGGTTGATTTATCTGCAGTGCCTGCCGGACAACATCAATTTTTATTTTCAGCCGTTCGTCGGAGATATTGGTGCCGCGTCCGGTGGCTTGTTCCGGGGAAAGCCGGCAGATGGTGGCGACAATGGCGGCGCTGGCGGTTGTATTGGCAATGCCCATTTCTCCGGGCAGGAAGCAGCAGCAGCCCTTGGCGCAGCAGGAGGCCGCCAGCTCAATGCCCGTATCAATGGACTGTAGCGCCTGTTCCTGGGTCATGGCTGGTCCAATGGCGCAATTTTTGGTTCCCAGCGCAATTTTGCGCTGGATCAGCCCCGGCAGATGGCCGGTAGGCGCGGCAATGCCCAGATCGGCGACCAGCAGTTCGGAATCGGCGAAATTTGAAAGCGCATTGGCGACAGCGCCGCGGGAAATAAGGTAATTGGCCGTCATTTGTACGGTCGTTTCCGGCGGGTAGGCGCTGACTTTCATGGCGGCGACACCATGGTCGGCGCAGCAGACAATCGTGCATTTTTTCGGTTTTTTCGGCGTCGTGCTGCTGGTAATTGCCGCATAATCCGTCAAAAGCGTTGCCAAGTCGCCAAGGGCAGTTTGATTGTGCATGGCGGACGTCAGCTGCGTGCGTATTTTGTCGGCGGCATTGGTATCGGGCGGGGCAATATTGGCGATGGTTTCTTCGAGCAGGGTCATGCGTGTTCCTCCTTAGGGACTTGCTTCAGACTGAGGGCTATGCGGCCCCGTTTTTCATCAACTGATAAAACAATGACGGTCAGAATATCGCCGACCGAAACAACATCCAGCGGATGTTTGACACGGCGGGTTGCCAGCTCGGAAATATGAATGAGTCCGGCTGTTTTGATGCCAATATCAACAAAAACGCCAAAATCTGTGACATTGCGAACTGTACCGCGCATGAGCGTTCCCGGCTGGATATCCGATAATTTTACGATGGCCTGCCGCGTGAGCGGAGCCGGTAAGTCTTCTCGCGGATCGCGGCCTGGCCGGGCCAGCGCGTCCAATATGTCGCGGACGGTGGGCAGACCGGCTTTTAGTTCCTCGGCCAGATGGATCGGATCAACCAGTTTCAGTTTGGCTTGCAGAAACTCCAGATCTTTTTTATCCGTGAGAGTTTCAGCATCACTGTTCAGCCGGGTCAGAATTTTCTCCGCCAGACGGTATGACTCCGGATGTACCGGTGTGTTATCCAGCGGCATTGTGCCGCCGGCAATACGTAAAAAGCCGGCGCACTGTGTAAAAGCCGTTTCGCCTAAGCGGGAAACGTTCATGAGTTCGCGGCGGTCTTGGAAGCGGCCGTGTTCATTACGATAGGCGACAATGTTTTTGGCAATCGTAGCGTTAATGCCGGAGATATGCTTCAGCAATGCCGGCGAGGCCGTGTTCAGATCAACGCCTACATGGTTGACCGACGATTCAATGGTGGCGTCGAGCGTTCCCGCCAGTTCTTTTTGATTTACGTCATGCTGGTATTGACCGACGCCAATCGCCTGCGGGTCGATTTTTACCAGTTCAGCCAGCGGATCTTGCACCCGGCGGGCAATAGATACCGCGCCGCGGACCGTTACGTCAAAATCTGGCATTTCTTCTTTCGCCAGTTTCGATGCAGAGTAAACCGACGCGCCTGCTTCATTGGTAATAAGATAATGCACCGCCAATTGATTCTCTTTGATCAGCTGGGCCGTAAAAGCTTCAGTTTCGTAGGAGGCGGTGCCGTTGCCAATTGAGATCAAGGTAACTTGATATTTTTTTATCAGCGCCAGAGCTTTTTTTGCGGAACGTTGGCGGGCGTCCTCACTCATAGTGATATAGAGTACATCGTGGTCGAGCACGCGTCCGGTCGCATCGACAATGGCCATCTTGCAGCCGGTACGGTAGCCAGGGTCCAGTCCCATGACGGTATGCCCTGCCAGCGGCGCTTGCAATAAAAGTTGTTTCAGATTGGCGCCGAACACATGTATGGCCTGCTTTTCGGCATTTTCGGTCAGCTGGGTACGGATTTCCCGTTCCATAGCCGGCAGCAGCAGGCGTTTGTAGCCATCGGCTGTCGCTAAACGCAGCGCCTCAGCAAAAATCGACGGCTGCCGGTATACATGGCGATACAGCCGGTCGATGTTTGCCTCGTGGTCTGTCTCCAGTCGAACTTTGAGGCAGCCTTTTTTTTCACCGCGGTTAATGGCCAGAGTGCGATGTGAAGGTAATGTGCGTACGGGTTCTTTGTAGTTGTCGTACATCAAAAAAGTCTGGCTTTCTTCTGTGCTGGCATTGAGTTCGGTAGAAAGAAAAGCCGTCTGCCAGAGATGCTCGCGCAGTCTTTGGCGCAGGCCGGCATCTTCGGCGATGGTTTCCGCAATAATATCCATAGCTCCGGCCAGCGCTTCTGCGGCGGTCAGGACATTTTTTTCTTTGTTTATATAACTTGCTGCAGCGTTTTCGGCGTTGCTGCTGACGCTTTCCTGCAGCAACATGGCTGTTGCCAGCGGCTCCAGGCCTTTTTCCCGGGCGATTTGCGCCCGGGTGCGTTTCTTTTGTTTATAGGGCAGATACAGATCATCTAATTCAGTCAGTTTTTCCGTTTTTTCAATGGACTGGCGCAGTTCCGGCGTCAGTTTACCTTGTTCTTCTATTTTTGTCAGAATCTCATTTTGGCGTTTTACCAGATTTCGCAAATAGGCGAGACGTTCTTCGATGGTGCGTATTTGTTCTTCATCCAGTTCGCCGGTCGCTTCTTTCCGATACCGAGAAATGAACGGAATGGTGTTGCCGTCGTCAAGGAGCCGGATGGCGGCTTCCGCCTGCGCCCTGCGTATGCCAAGCTCCCGGGCAATGACCGCATTAATTTCTTCTATGATCATACAAGTCCTCGCTTCCTTTGTGCGTAATGAAAAGACACGTCCATTATATCACAAATCAAGGTTTTCTTACGAGTTTTCCCGGTAAATTATCCTGCTGCCGGCCAGGATAAGAAAGGCAAAAGACTTTTTTTGGTCAGGCTATACTTTTTGCTTTTTTATTGATATAATAAAGCGAAGTTGTGAGAAATCTATGTAGTATTTTTTAGGTACTACAGTTCACATAACATTATTAAAATGATAATAAAATGTTTTCTTTTGTAATATTATATGGAGGGGGTATTCTTTTGTTGATGAATGGTGCCCGGGCAGTTTTGGAAAGCCTGAAGAAAGAACAGGTGGATGTTGTGTTCGGTTATCCGGGAGGAGCCGTGCTGACATTGTATGATGAGTTGTACAAGATGAAGTTTCCTCATATTTTGACAAAACACGAACAAGGCGCGGTACATGCAGCCGATGGCTATGCGCGGGCGACGGGACGCGTCGGTGTCTGTTTTGCCACATCGGGGCCGGGGGGAACGAATTTGGTGACCGGTATCGCCACGGCTAATATGGATTCTGTTCCGTTGGTCTGCATTACCGGGCAGGTTGCCAATCCTTATATTGGTAAGGATTCTTTTCAGGAGGCGGATATTTGCGGGATTACTACACCGATTACCAAGCATAATTATTTGGTGAAACGTGCCGTTGATTTGCCGCGGGTGCTGAAGGAAGCTTTTTTTATTGCCTGTACCGGCAGGCCTGGCCCGGTGGTCATTGATATCGCTAAAGATGTTTTTGCGGAAGAATTTAACTATGAATATCCGCATGCGGTTCATTTAAGAGGGTATTCCGGAAAGTTTACCGGGCAGGAAAAAGAAATCGATGTGGTGTTTGCTGCGCTGCAGGCGGCCCGCCGCCCGTTGTTCTTTATTGGCGGCGGCGTTACTTTATCAGATGAGACGGCGGATTTGCGGGCGATTCTGGCGCGTACCGGCATTCCTGTCGTGAGCACGCTCATGGGACTCGGGTGTGCCGATCCCGCTGATGAGGCAGCTTTCGGCATGGCTGGGATGCACGGATCTTATGCAGCGAATATGGCGATTATGGAATGTGATTTGCTGGTAGGGATTGGCGTTCGTTTTGATGATCGGGTGACTGGCGTTGTTGAGGAGTTTGCCCCGCGGGCCAAGATTGCTCATTTTGAAGTTGATGCGGCAGAGATCAATAAAAATGTACGTGTCGATTATCCGGTGCTGGGCGATTTGCGTTGGTCGCTGCCTCTTTTTCGGCAGCGGCTGGAGAGTTCTGCGGCGGATTATAAAGGGCGGTATTCCATGTGGCGGCAATATGTCATTGCTATGCATCATGAAAAGCCTTTTACCTATAAAAAAGATACTGGCTGCATTATGCCGCAGGCGCTGGTGGAGATGGTCAGCCGTATGAGTGAGGATCAGACGATTATCGTGACTGATGTCGGGCAGCATCAGATGTGGGCGGCGCAATTTTATACGCCGCGGCAGCCGCGGCAGTTTATTACTTCGGGAGGCCTTGGCACCATGGGCTACGGACTGCCGGCTGCTTTGGGAGCAAAACTTGGGCAGCCGCAAAAACAGGTTGTGCTTTTTACCGGCGACGGCAGTATCATGATGAACTGTCAGGAATTGGCGACTGCGGCTGATTACCAGATTGATGTCAAAGTGATTGTGTTGCATAATCATGTATTGGGTATGGTAGCGCAATGGCAGCGGATGTTTTATGACCGGCATTATTCAGAGTCGCTGCTGAACGGGCATACGGATCTGGTGAAGCTGGCGGAAGCGATGGGCGTTGCTGGCTGCCGCATCAGCGAACCGGCCGAGCTGGAAAGCGGCCTTCGCAAAGCGTTGGCGCATGAGGGGCCGATATTGATTGATGTCATGGTGCCGGATACGGAGGATGTGCTGCCCATGGTACCGGGCGGCAAACGGTTGGATCAGATGATTTTGGGAGGCGGCGAAGTATGAAAAAATTTTTACTGGCAGTTCTTGTCGATAATAAGCCGGGCGTGCTCACACATGTATCCGGTCTTATCAGCCGTCGTGCCTTCAATATTGAAAGCATTTCCGCCGGTTATACGGAAGAGGCCGAGGTCACGCGCATTAATATTGTGGTTTCGGTCGAGAGTGAACAGGAACTGGAACAGGTGGTCAATCAGCTCTCCAAACTCATTGATGTTATAAAAATTGTCAATCTCAGCGAGGTGGAATCCATTAAACGAGAGCTCGTAATGATAAAGGTTCGGGCAAATCGGAACAATCGAGCGGATATCATCAATGTTGTGAATATTTTTCGGGCTAAAATCGTTGATGTCGGGCCGGAAGATGTGGTGATTGAACTTACCGGCGAGCAGGGAAAGATTGATGCCATTTGTGAAGTCCTGTCTGAATATGAAATTATTGAAATTGCCCGTACCGGCGCTATTGCGCTTTCCCGTGGATTGCTACCGGTAAAAAAAATGTAAATGAGCGGAATGGATTGACCTTTGGCAGCAATCTGTTATAATTAATAATAGCTATTGATTTCGCCATTCTGACGGAATGAATAAATTTTATGGATAAGGGGAGATTTGTATGGAATTGAAGGGGTCACAGACCGAAAAGAATTTATGGGCAGCTTTTGCCGGTGAGTCGCAGGCGCGCAACAAGTATACCTATTATGCTTCTCAGGCCAAAAAAGATGGCTATGTCCAGATTTCAAATATTTTTGAAGAGACAGCTGGTAATGAAAAAGAACATGCGAAGATTTGGTTTAAACTGGTTGAAGGGATTGGCGATACGGAACACAATTTAGTCGCGGCGGCAGCCGGCGAGCATTATGAGTGGACCTCAATGTACCCTGGTTTTGCCAAAATAGCACAAGAAGAAGGGTTTACGAAGATCGCTGCCCTGTTTACAGCGGTGGCAAAAATAGAAAAGGAACATGATACCCGTTATCAGTTGTTGTTGTCGAATATTAAAGAAGATAAAGTGTTTAAGAAAAATGAAAAAATTATTTGGCAGTGCATGAATTGCGGTTACGTATGCGAAAGCGCTCAGGCACCGCAGGTTTGCCCGGTATGTGATCATCCGCAGGCTTATTTCCAGCAGGTGGCGCACAATTATTGATTTTGCCTGCGGGGTATTATTTTTGGATTGACGGTTTTCTGTGGAACAGATAATATGCCCATAAAAAAACATCGGCTTGCCGGTGTTTTTTTATGGGCATATTATCTGAAAAGAGATATTATGAATTGACATTTTTAAGAAAAAGCGTTACTATAACGGTAGTACTTATATTGAATATATGAGTATTCATAGGAGGGGCAGCGATGGATGAGCGAATTATTTTAGCGGCACTGGAAGAAATACAGATCCACTCCTTACGATTTCATATGGATGATATTACCCGACGGTTGCATATGAGCAAAACTTCTTTGTATAAAATTGTTTTATCGAAGGAACAGCTTATGGACGCCGTTATGACTTATTTGATGGCACATTTTGATATCGAGGAAAGGAAGATTCGCGCGATGTCCGGTCCGGTCCGCCATAAAGTGACCGCTTTTATTAAACTTTACACCGAAGCTTTTAAGCGCTTTGATAAAAGTGTGTATACGGATTTGCGCGTTGATTATGAAAAATCGTGGCGGCGTTGGACCCGGTTTCGCGAACAGAAAATTGATGTTCTGATGGAACTGCTGCAGGAAGGGATTGACCGCAAGGAATTTCGCCAGGTCAATCTGGAGGTCATGCGACAATGTTTGCTTGTTACCTCAGAGGCGTTGTCAAGTTTTGAATTTCTGCAGCACAGTAATCTGACGTATAGCAATGCGTTGGAATCTTTGGGCGATATTTTGTTTACGGGAATAGAAATAAAAGATATACCATGACCAACGATACCTAATAGTATAGGTTCCATAAAGGGGCAAGGAAACTCACCCGGTTATCCTTGCTTTCCTTTTTACCTTATAGATACTTAAAAGAATATATTGAGTATTTTAGTTATTTATGAAAGAAGGAGTATTATAATGCAAAATAAACATGTATGGCTACAGTTGGTGCTATTAATTTTTGGTGTAGCCAGCTTATGCCTTTACAGCGGCTGCGGAACAAGTCGGGCGGCGGCAGAGACAGACGGCTGCTTTTGGGGACGGGCAGACGCCAAGGAAATCGACGTTCATTCCAAGATCAGTGGGCGGGTCGTTCAACTCAATGTTAAAGAGGGCGATTTGGTCAAACAGGGCCAGATTATTGCTCGGATTGATCAACGTGATCTCTTGACACAAGCGGCGCAGGCTTCGGCCGCTGTCGATGCCTTACGAGCCCAGCAGACGCAGGCGGCAGCGCAAACTGCTATGCAGGATGGAACCACTCATTCTGATGTGGCGGCGGCTGTTTCTGCGGTAAATTCGGCCGAAGCAAACTTGTCATTGGCCAAAGCAGATTTTCTGCGCTATCAAGAGTTAGTGGGGGAAGGCGCGGTGCCGCAGCAGCTTTTTGAAACTTATCGCACGAAATATCAGACGAGTCAGGCCGCATATGCAGCCGCACAAGCCTCGTTGGTAAAAGCGCAGGCAGCGCTTTTGCAGGTGGATGTTAATCGGGATAGCGAGGAGGTGCTGCAGCGTAAATTGACAGAGGCAAAAGCCGCTAAGAGTCAGATTCAGGTTTCGCTGGATGAAACGTTGATCCGGGCCCCCTTTGATGGGGTCATAACGGCCAAGTATATTGAGGAAGGCTCGATGATTTCGCAGGGAACGCCATTAGTTGCCGTACAGGATTCTTTGGACAACTGGGTAGATTTTAAAGTGCCGGAAACCAAATTGCCGCAATTTTCGCTGCAGCAACAGTTGATTCTGGAAGCGCGTGACGGTAAGACGCAGGTGCAGGGAACGGTGGTAGATATCAGTAAAAAATCAGAGTTCGCTACTACCCGGGCCACCAGTGAGCGCGGTGATGCCAGTGATATTGTCAGTTTTAATGTCAAGGTACAAGTCAATGCAAAAGAACTGCGACCCGGGATGCGGTTTCGTTTTGTCGGAGTTGCCGAGCAATGACGATCCATACTTGGATAGGGCAGGTGAAAAGATTGTTTAAAGCACACCATAAAAGCAACGATCCATTACAGCTTTCCGAATCTTATTTAATTGGACAAGGAGGACATAAAAAGGTGTATCTTTATCCAGGGCAGCCTTCTTTATGCGTTAAAATATTGCGGGCCGCTAACGATTTTGACTGGCAGAGGGAGGCGCGCTATCGCCGGATTCGGCGATGGCGACGGCAGCATTCTTTGCTTTTGACAAAATTCTATGGCGGTATTGCCACCAACTTGGGAGAGGGCTATGTGTTTGAACGCGTACGAGATTACAACGGTGTAAACAGCCTTGCGGCCAAAGATTTTTTTGACCGGGCTGCGTTCGAGCCATGGGAAAAAGACAGGCATCAAGGCAGAATCCATATTGGCTTGTCGCGGCTGCAGGCAGCTCTTTTGCACGACAAAGTGATCGTGTCGGATATGGAACTGGAAAATATTTTGGTACAAAAAACGGCAGCGGATCGCTATGTTTTACGAATTGTCGATAATATTGGAACGCCGTCTTGCGTGCCGTTGAGTTGTTATTTTGAATGTTTTGCGTTGTCTCATATAACACGGTATTGGAATCGTTTTATCACCACTTTAGGCAAGTTGTATCCGCAAGTAGTTTCTCCAACCATGCGGCAAAAGCTTTTTTTGCCGACGGATTTTCCTCTTATTATGCGTATTTAAATTGTCAAATACAATAGAAAAAGCTTTTAAAAAAGATGCAGAATATTTTTAATGAAATAAAAAAATGTATATGGATATGTTTGCTTTTTGTGAAAGTTTTGATCGGGTTATGTTATAATATAATGCAACGAATGCAACGAATGCAACGAATGCAACGCTGGAAAAACCTCGTTGCTGGCATGGATAAGGCGCTGGCTTTTGGCCGACTCCATCCAATATCTTAAAGGAGGCAATCGTAGTTATGAAGTCTGATATTGATATTATAGAAGAATTTGCCGAATTGGTTAAAATTCCGGTACAGTCACGGAATGAGCGAAAGATAGCGGATGTTTTGAAACAAAAGCTGGTCTCTATGGGATTGTCGGTTGTGGAGGATCATGCCGGAGACAAGCTGCAGGGAAATACAGGCAATATTATCGCCCGTTTGCCGGGGGAACCGGGGATTCCGGTTATTTTGCTTTCTGCACATATGGATCGGGTTGGCAATGATGGGGCGATTCATCCTGTATCAGCAGAGAATGGTACAATTTTGCGCAGTTCGGGAAACTCCATTTTAGCCGCCGACGATGTTGGCGGGCTTTGCGCTATTCTGGCGGGCTTGCGGCAAGTTCTGGCTGCGGGGTGCCCGCATGGTGCTATTGAAGTCGTGTTTTCCGTTTGCGAGGAACTTGGCGTTGCCGGCTCGCGGTGTCTGGACTTTTCTCAGCTGCAGGCCCGGCAGGCGTATGTGCTCGATGCTCCGGGACGGATCGGCCGCATTATTTTGCAGGCGCCGACAAAATGTAAAATTCAGGTCCGGGTGACAGGCCGCAGCGCACATGCGGGTAGTGAGCCGGAAAAGGGGCTGAGCGCTATCCGGGTAGCTGCTGTTGCTTTAAGCCGCCTGCGGGAAGGGCGTATTACGCCGTATACAACCGCAAATTTTGGTTCGTTTCATGGCGGCAGCAGTACGAATGTCGTCTGTGATGCCGTAGAGATTTTAGGCGAAGTTCGCAGCTTGAAGCAAGTGGAAATGGATGCATATATTGATGAAATGGAAAAAGTGTTTGCCGATACGGCCGCAGAATACCATGCAAAGATAGAGGTTCAGGTGCAGGTACTGTATCATTCATTTTCTTTATCCGAGCAGCTGCCGGTTGTGCAGACCGCGAAAAGAGCTCTGGCCGGGTTGGGAATATCGCCGGCTTGCTGCGCCGGCGGCGGTGGCATGGATGGCAATCATTTTAATGCGCATGGGATTTCGACCGTGGGGCTGGCGCTGGGGTATACCAAGAATCATACGCCGGAAGAACAGATCATTGTGCAGGATCTGATCAAGGCCGGTGATTTGGTAAAAGCGTTGATTACGGAGACATATAAAAACGGACGAACAATGGCGGAATAGAAAAGATCGGCGCTGCGTCGGGCCATGGTTGTTTGCGTGCCATATCGAAGGTTCTAAGGCGACGCATGTCAGATCGTGTCCGGCGCCATTGGTGCTGGTGGTTTATTCGTGCGCAGAGAGCGTTTCATTTGCGACAGGCAGTTGTTTCAAAACCATAAAGAATGGCTGGACAAGGCTTCGCCTTTTATGCTATGCTGAAACACAAGATATTTCTAATGGGGATTCCGGTGCGGGCGGCATGCTGTAAAAGAGGGGTCGGACAGATATTGGTCATGGTTGCGTATGATGCTTGACAAGCGGGCGGGACGCGATATTATAAGAAAATATTTTCACGCTGTTGTTTTCCTGGTTACTGCGCTTAGTTGTGCCGGGATTTTATTGTTTTTGACCGGCAGGGCTTTGTCATCGGAGTCAGCCATACGAATCAGAGATTTTATGGTTTTTGAAGATACGACCGGGCAATTGGACTTTCCGACGATATGCCGTCCGGATTTTGCGGATCGGTTTCATTCTTATAAGGGTGATGATTTGTCGCTGGGAGTCTCAGCGTCTGTTTTTTGGGTGCGATTTTCTCTGCCAACGGCAGTCAATGCTTCCGAACGATTGTTTTTGCAGTTTGCTAATCCGAATATCAGCTGGCTGCGCGTCTATTTTCCGGTTGAAGAGGGGCCGTCTTTATCTTATGTGGAAAAACAGGGCGGTCAGAGTCAGCGGCCTATGGTACATGAGGTCTGGACCCCGGATTGGGCCTTTGTAGTTCCCGATGGGTATCCGGACGGCGGCTTTGTTTTTTTGCGTTTGGAAAGTATTTCTGCCTTGCGCCTGCCGGTTCAGCTGTGGTCGGAAAAAGATTTTTTTAAAAATATCATTGTAAAAGATTTTCTTTATGGTGGATTTTATGGCATTTTACTGGCTATGCTGCTTTATAATTTGTTTATAGCCGTGGCGTTACGCGATGGAACGTATTCGTTTTATGTTTTGTACATTTTCTTTATGCTTATTTACCAGATGAATGCATATGGTCATTTGGCGCTTTGGTTTCAGCTGCCGCCGGGATTGTATAATGTGTTCTTTTGGCTGTGTCTGGCGGCGGTTTTTGCTTTTTCTATTCTGTTTACCGAGCGTTTTTTGCAGTTGGAACAGGCGCAGGGAATGGTGCATACCTTGCTGCGGGGGTGTCTGGCAGCGGCTGTTCTTTGCGGATTGTTGGGGCTGGCGGGCAAGAATTTGTGGGCCAATTTACTGGCGCATGGATTGGGCATTTTTGAACCGGTGTTTTTTGTAACGGCGGCGTGGCTTCGCTGGAAGCGTGGGTTTCGCCCTGCGGGATTTTATCTGCTGGCTTGGGGAATTCTGGCGCTGGGCATTTTGAACTGGGTGATTTCTCCGTCGCGGCTGCAGGCGGAAAATATATTGATGATAGCCACGGCGTCGGAAGCAATTCTACTTTCGTTCGCCCTGTCTTCTCGGTTTAAAGCTTTGAAAGTGAAAGAAATGAAATTAATTGATAATGTCCATTATTATCGGGATCTGAGTTTTACGGATGATCTGACGGGACTCTATAATCGCCGCTATATGAAAGAAATTATTTCGCAGGAGATGGCGCAAGCCGTTGCCGGGCAGCGTGCTTTGGCGCTGGCAATTCTGGATATTGATTTTTTTAAGAACTACAATGATACGTATGGACATTGGTATGGAGATCAGGTATTAAAACGTTTTAGCAAAATTGTTTTGGAAAATCTGTCTCCGTCACAAACAGCCTTCCGCTTCGGCGGTGAGGAGTTTGTCATATTGTTTCCCGCCTTGACTTCGGGTCAGGCGTTGGTTGTCATGGACAAGATTCGGCGGCAATTTGCCAATGAAGTGTTTGCGGGGCCGCAGGACAGTCTCACGCATGCGACGGTGAGCGGCGGGTTGGCCGGATTGCAGCTGGGCGATTCGTTTATTACGTTGTTTCAAAGTGCGGATCAGCTGCTGTATGAAGCAAAAGCTGCGGGAAGAAATTGTATTGTGGTTCGCGAACCGACGGAGCGCTGCAAGCGGTAAATTCAAATCAACGGTTATGCGGCGTCGGGATGCTGCAGCTGCTGGCTGTCTTTCGCATCGGGTCAGAAGTGGGCGGTCCGGTGCTTTTTTTATTGCTTATTTTCTGGGAAACAATTATAATCTAGAGTAGAGTCGGAAAATTTTGCATTGATTCACCCTAGAGAGAAAAGGTGACAATAATGAAAATAGACGCTTTGGCCGCGCAGCGCTCCATGCCGGAGATGGCCCATGAGCCTTCGGGGCATGTACAGGCAGCGGATACGGCGTTTTCCGCGCAGCTGTCGGATAAGCAGGAGAGTATGACGCGCCAGCAACTGGAAGAACTGTTGCGTAAGATTGATGAACAAGGCGCAAAACTCACGAAAACGCCAACGTATGATGAGCTGAAAGAATATAGAAATCTCGTCAAGTCTTTTGTGGGCGAGGCGGTATCTCAGATGTATTCGCTGCATACGCAGTCGGGTTGGGACCGCCTGGGGCGGCAGAAGGTATATACAACTGTGCGTAAAATCGATAAAGAGCTCGAAAAGATGGCGGAACACATTCGTTTGGGCCAGACGGAAGGGCTGGATATTGTAGCGGGCCAGGATGCCATTCGCGGCATGTTGGTGGATTTGTATATGTAATGGAAATTTCATGGGAAAGCATTCTGGGGCATCAAGTGAATAAAGAACGGCTGCAGCAGCTGCTGGTCGGGGATCGGATGCCGCATGCGCTGCTGTTCTGCGGTCCGGCGGGAACCGGAAAGCGCCTGACAGCCGAGGTTCTGGCGGCCGCTTTGTTGTGCGCTGCGCCTGGTCAACGGCCTTGTGGACATTGTCCTTCGTGCCAGGCCATGCGTTCGGAGACGCATCCGGATTTTTATCGGATTGCGCCGGAAAGCCGGGGAAAATCTGCTCGCAGCATTCGGATTGAACAGATCCGTGCAATGGAAACAGAGATAGCGCGGGTGCCGATTTTGTCAGCGCGCCGGGTGGTGCTGCTGGATGAGGCCGATCTTATGAATGAAGCGGCGGCCAACAGCTTGCTGAAAACGCTGGAAGAGCCATCGGGGCAAGCGGTATTTATTTTAGTCAGCAGCATGCGTTCTTCGCTGTTGGATACGATTTTGTCCCGCTGCACGCCGGTGATGTTCGGGCCGCTGTCAGCGGACGAGGTCGCCGCGGCTCTGGTTCAGCAGGGCGTGGCTGCTGAACAGGCGCCGGTTCTGGCGGCTTTGGCCGATGGCAGCGCCGGTCGGGCTATGCAGTTGGTCGGCGATGGAGGGCTGGCGCTGCGGGATGATGCAATGTCGGTGCTGCAGTTGCTGCCGTTGACGGATATGGCTGTGATGTGGGAACAGGGAAAGCGTCTCGGGGCTTTAGGCCGCGAGCCATTGGCGCAGTGGCTGCGTTATTTTCGGATGCTGCTGCGGGATCTGCTGGTACTTTACAGCGGCGGATCCGGACGATTGTATCATCCGGATCTGATGACCGGCTTGGCGTCTCTTTTGCCGCATTTGCCGGAACGTCAGGTTTTTGCCGCGGCGGCGATTACCGGCGAGACAGAGCATCGGTTGGTTCGTTCCAATGTGAATAACAGGCTGCTCATGGAAGCATTTTTGCTTCAGCTGAGGGACTTGCAATAGAGGAGGAAACAAATTGCAGACAGTGGTAGGAGTTCGCTTCAAGCAGGCGGGCAAGATATATTATTTTGGTCCGGGGGATCTGAGCATTCAGAAGGATGACGATGTCATTGTTGAGACAGCGCGTGGGATTGAGTATGGCCGGGCGGTCATCGGCCCGCGTGAGGTGGAGGATTCTGCTGTTGTGCTGCCGCTGAAAATGGTACAGCGCAAAGCTACAGCGGCGGATCGGGCGAAGGTTGCGAGTAATGCAGAGCAGGAAAAAGAGGCTTTTACGATTTGCGCGCAAAAGATTGCCTTGCATAAATTGCCGATGAAACTGGTCGGCGTTGAATATACGTTTGATATCAATAAGATCATTTTTTACTTTACGGCAGATGGCCGTATTGATTTCCGGGAACTGGTGAAAGATTTGGCATCCGTTTTCCGTACGCGCATTGAACTGCGTCAGATTGGTGTGCGTGATGAGGCCAAATTGATGGGCGGAATCGGCTGTTGTGGCCGCCCACTTTGCTGTGCTACTTTTTTGGGCGATTTTGAGCCGGTTTCCATTCGCATGGCAAAGGAGCAGAACTTGTCGCTGAATCCGACGAAAATATCGGGCATCTGCGGTCGGTTGATGTGTTGCCTGAAATATGAAAATGACTGCTATTGCAAGCAGTGTCCTAAGAAAAAGATCCTGCCGCCGAAGCAGGGATCGCGCGTCGTCAGTGTGGATGGCGAGGGTAAAGTGATTTCGCTGAATCAGCAGCGCCGGACGGCGACGATTCTGCTGGATGACCGCAAGACAATTGTGGCTTCGTGGGAAGATATTGTCGAAAAAGATGAAGAAACGATTGGCACGCCGGCGGAAGCAGCCGCCGTAGCCGCAGCTGTGACGGCAGAAGGCGAAAAGTCTGGCGATGCGCGCCCGCATGAGGGGGCTTCCCGGGATAAGCGCTCGCACGAAAATCATTCTTTCCGTGAGAATCGGCCGCGCAATGGGAATGCGCATGAAGGGCATGGGCACTCGCGGCAGGGGAATGCGGCAGGAAACGTTGAAAAGCCACAGGAGAATGGATCACATGGCGACCATAAACCTCAGGCCTGAGGAACGGATTGATTCCCTCGGTAAGAGTGGACGGCAGATTATTCAGAATCAAGAGGAGTTTTGTTTTTCCTTGGATGCAGTATTGCTGGCCCATTTTCCTCGCTATGGACGCTGCTGCCGGGTTTTGGATCTGGGAACGGGAACCGGTGTTATGCCGTTGCTGATTGCTGATCAGGCAGCACATATTGAAGCTGTGGAGCTGAATGCCGCCATGGCCGATATGGCTTCTCGCAGCGTGGCCTTGAATGGCCTCACGGAGCGGATTGTGGTCCGGCAGGGAGATTATCGTGAGATTGAGAACTTGTATCCGCCGGAAAGTTTTGATTTGGTGCTGTCCAATCCGCCCTATCGGCCGGTGGCGCATGGTCAAGTGAACGTCCGCCCCGGTGTTGCCCGAGCGCGGCATGAGTTTACGGCCACTTTGGCACAGACGGTTCGGGCCGCGCGCTATGCGCTGCGTTTTCACGGGCGGCTGGCGATGGTGCATTTGCCGGAGCGGCTGGGCGAGATTATAGTTGCGTTGGCAGCGAATCAGCTGGCCGTCAAGCGCCTGCAATTTGTACAGGCAAGAGCGGAGCAGGTCCCCAATATGGTCTTATTGGAAGCGGTGGCCGGCGGCGCTCCGGGCGGGCTGCGGGTTTTGCCGCCGCTCATCGTCTATGGTGTGGACGGCGCTTATACGCCGCAGGTTTTGCGATATTATCAGTAGAGGATATATTATATGGAAGAAAATGAAAAAGTGCCGGGTCATCCCGGCACGCTTTATCTTTGCGCTACGCCGATTGGCAATCTGGAAGATATGACGTATCGGGCGGTGCGCATTCTGGGCGAGGTCAACTTGATTGCCGCGGAAGATACCCGGCATACGCGGCAACTGTTGTCACATTATGATATTCATACTGCGCTTACCAGTTATCACGAGCATAATAAACAGAGCAAGGGACCGGAATTAATAACTTATTTATTGTCCGGAGAGGATCTAGTTTGTGTGAGTGATGCCGGCTTGCCAGGGATTGCCGATCCTGGCAGCCAGCTGGCTGAATTGGCGATTGCCGCCGGGATCACGGTGACGCCCTTACCAGGCGCTAATGCGGCTTTATCGGCTTTGATTTGTTCGGGGCTGGATACGACTCGGTTTACTTTTGTGGGTTTTTTGCCGCGTACTATGGCGAAACGACGCGAGCGTCTGCAGATCGTCAGCAGCCAGTTGGAAACGTTGTTGTTTTATGAAGCGCCGCATCATTTGCGGGCGACGTTGAAGGAACTGCTGACGGTTTTGGGAGACCGGTCTGCCGTGTTGGGGCGGGAACTTACTAAAAAATTTGAAGAATTTCGTCGGGGGAGCCTTTCGGAATTGATTCAATATTACGAAGCAGCGGAACCGCGCGGCGAGTTTGTGGTAGTCGTGGCCGGTGCTTCGGCGGAAGAGGCTGTGGTGAAACCCGCTGCATTACCGTCACCGGCGGATTTAGTCCGGCAGCTAACGACGGACGGAATGGAGAAAAAAGCGGCGATGCGCGAAGCCGCAAAGCGTCTCAATATCTCCCGCCGGGCTGTGTATCAGGCTCTGCTGGATAGTGAAAATGAAAAAGAAAACTAAAATAACGCGGCTGTACATAGATGCATATGTATGGCCGCGTTATTTTTAGCTTTTCTGACCAGAAAATATAGTGGCTGTTATAAGCTGCAAGCGTTTTTTGCAAAAAAAAGAGCCTGCAGATGAAGTAGGTAAGTTACATCAACGGCAGCTCCCGGGGATATCGCCAATGAATGCGGCGAGTTTTCCCTGTATTCTAAAACTCTATAAGGAATATGATTTGAATATGTATGGCCAGATAGATGCTTTCTAGGTCAGGTCAATGCTTCTTTTTTAGCGTCCTAAGGCAGCTGCGGCAGATATTCTGACCTTTGAATTCAATAACATCGTTGGTATGCCCGCAAAAAATACAGGCAGTATCGGATGCGTATTTATGTAAAATAATGCGATCATCTTCTGTATAGATTTCCAATGCGTCTTTTTGCGTGATCCCCAATATGCGACGTGTTTCAATCGGAATGACAACACGACCCAGTTTATCTACTTTACGTATGATACCCGTGGCTTTCATGTACAGCATCTCCTTGTCTCTGTTTTACAGATGAGTCTCCCTCTTGAAGTTTGAAAACTTATTTTCTCGATAATAACATACTTGACGGTATGATTCAATAAAAAGATAAATACCAAAGCAGGATTGGAAATAAAATAGGATTTAAAGCCTGCATTGTACGGGTAAAAAGGGTAATGATATTTACATATTATGGATGCTGCTTTCTTTTGCCGGAAACAGTAAAGAACTGAGGAAATACAAAGATATAGTAATAAAAAAAGTTGAACATTGATATTAAACAATAAAAATAAATCATAATAAATAAAAAATAAGCAAATTTTGTTTACAAAATAGCAATAGAGTATAATACTTTAGTATTAACATAACAAGACTATGGACTTAACTTATTTTTACCGTGTTTTGGGAATGTGGCAGGGCCTTTTTTCTGCCGCCGCCATACTGAAACTTGTAATTTTATCAATCTATTTTACCTGTGCGGCAATGCGTGGTAAAATATACTGATAAAAGATTTGCACCAATACAGGGGAGGATTCTTTGTGGACAAAAAAACATTCTATATAACGACGCCGATTTATTATCCGAGTGCCAAGTTGCATATCGGGCATGCATACTGTACAACGATTGCGGATGCTATTGCCCGGTTTAAACGTTTGGCAGGCTATGATGTATTTTTCCTCACCGGCAGTGATGAACATGGGCAGAAGATTCAACGCAAGGCAGAAGAAGAGGGCATTCAGCCGATTGAGTATGTGGATCGTATTGTGGCTGGTTTTCAAAATCTCTGGCGGCGGCTGAATATTTCCAATGACGATTTTATTCGTACCACGGAACCGCGTCATCAGCGGGTCGTGCAGGAAATCTTTAAGCGCATTTATGCAAAAGGCGATATCTATAAGGGCGAATATAAGGGACTTTATTGTACGCCGTGCGAAAGTTATTGGCTGGAACGGCAGCTGGTGGATGGTAAGTGTCCGGATTGCGGCCGTCCGGTAGAGGAAGTGGCGGAGGAAGCTTATTTTTTCAAGCTTTCCAAATACGCTGATCGTTTGCTGCAGCATATTCAGGAGCATCCGGAGTTTATTCAGCCGGTATCCCGTCGTAATGAAATGATTAATTTCATTAAACAAGGACTGGAAGATCTTTGTATTTCCCGTACTTCCTTTAATTGGGGTATTCCGGTGCCGATGGACCCGAAACATGTTATCTACGTCTGGTTTGATGCGCTGACCAATTATCTGACGCCAATCGGATTTTTGGACGATCCGGAAAAGTTTGCCAGATTCTGGCCGGCTGATTTGCATCTTGTGGGCAAAGAAATTGTGCGTTTCCATACGATTATTTGGCCGATTATTCTTATGGCGCTTGATTTGCCGTTGCCCAAGAAAGTATATGGACACGGTTGGCTGATTGTTGACGGTGACAAAATGTCGAAATCCAAGGGGAATGTAGTGGATCCCATCGCCTTGATTGATGAATTCGGTCCGGATGCAATTCGTTATTTCCTTTTGCGGGAAATTAATCTGGGGCAGGATGGTAATTTCTCTCGCGATGCGCTAATTGGGCGTATCAATGCAGACCTGGCAAATGATCTTGGCAACTTGCTGCACCGTACGCTCAATATGATTGGTAAGTTTCAGCAGGGGGTTGTACGGGCTCCGTCCGGGCAGAGGCCGCTGGATGCCGCGTTGATGGCGGATGCGATGACGACGGTAGAAAAATTTACGGCCGGTATGGAGAATATGGAACTGAGTTCGACGATCAAGCTGATTTGGGCGTTTATTGGCCGGGCCAATAAATACATTGACGAGACGGCGCCTTGGGCATTGGCAAAAGATCCTGACCAGCAACAGGCGTTGGCCAACGTGCTGTATAATCTGGCGGAGAGTCTGCGCATTATTAGCGTGCTGATCGCACCGTTTATGCCGGCTACAGCTCCGAAAATATGGAAACAGTTGGGACTGCCGACGGATTTTTCTGCGGTGCAGCTCCAGGATATTGAAACCTGGGGCGGGATGCCGGTCAATCTACCGATTGGGACGCCGGAGCAACTGTTCCCTCGCATTGAAATCGAGGCGCAACATGAAGCGCCGCCGGCAGCATTGAAGCCTGATAAACCGTCGGCAGAAGCGGTGAAGACAGCGGAGGAGAAAGAGATTACGATCGAAGATTTTGGGAAGATTCATCTCCGGGTTGTCAAGATTTTGTCGGCTGAACGCGTGCCGAAGACGGAAAAACTCTTGAAGCTCACCGTTGATTTAGGTAATGAGCATCGCGAAATTGTTTCCGGGATTGCGCAGCATTATGACCCGGCCGACCTGGTAGGTAAAAATGTGGTTATGGTCATTAACCTAAAGCCGGCAAAAATCCGGGGGATTCTGTCGCATGGGATGGTGCTGGCGGCATCACAGGCGGATGATTTGAAGCTGGTAAGCATCGATATGCCAGTTGGAAGCCAGGTAAAGTAAATGTTGATTGATACGCATGCCCATATTGACGGACAAGAATATGATGCAGACCGGGATGCCGTAGTGGAACGCGCGGCGGCAGCCGGTGTATGCCGTATTGTGAATATGGGGGATACAATGGAATCTTCGGCCCGCGGCGTGCTGCTTACAGAACGCTATGACGCGGTTTATGCTGGCGTGGGACTGCATCCGGAGGAAGCTCGTCCTATGACGATGGCTGACGATGCGCAGCTGGCGGCCTGGGCAGCGTTGCCCAAGGTGGTGGCGATTGGCGAGATCGGCCTTGATTACTATTGGGAAAAAGATGAGGAGAAACGCGCGCTGCAGCGGCAGATTTTTATTCATCAGCTGGATTTGGCGCGGCAGCTGCATTTGCCGATCTGTATTCATGATCGGGAAGCGCACGGGGATATGCTGGCGATTCTGCAAAAAGAAGCGCGGGGACTGGCAGGGGTCGTTCATTGCTATTCGGGTAGTTGGGAAATGGCGCAGGAGTTATTGAAACTGGGCTTTTATTTGGGGATTGATGGCCCGCTGACCTATAAAAACGCTGCCCGGCTGCTGGAAATTGTCCGCAAGCTGCCAAAAGAACGCATTTTAGTGGAGACGGATAGTCCTTACCTGACGCCGGTCCCCAAACGCGGCCAGCGCAATGAGCCGGCATTTGTTCACTATGTGGCGGCTTATGCAGCGCAGCTGCGAAGCGAGTCCTTTGAAAAATTGGCGCAACAGACAACTGACAATGCGCGCAAACTTTATGGAATTGAATAGCTAAATTATGCCGGAATGGGATAAGTGGCAGACACTGTTATAAAAGGTGGCTCTGCCACTTTTTTATACCCATTTTATGCCTGAAAAACAGCTGAAAGTGGTAGACAAACACTGCCTGATTTGACACCTTCGGTATTTTTATGGTATAATCGTCATGTTCTTCAAATTAAAGGGGGAATTGAATGAGCTTAAAAACAATCCTTGATCAGCAGAAGCGACGTATACAGGCAGGGGTCTGTGTGGCGCTGTTGCTGATCGCAGCCCTGGTCACGGGGTTTGTCAGCGTTAAGCATGTGAAGGTCAATGCGGATGGGCAGATCCGTGAGGTCATCACGACTTACGCGCGGCCGGATCTTGTTTTGCGGCAGGCGGGAATCACGCTCGCAGCGCAGGACGAGTATCGGATGTCGACGGAGAGTATTAAGGATCAAACACAAATCACTGTTTATCGTGCTGTACCAGTCACTGTAGAGTATGAAGGCAAGACACATCATTTAGTTACCGGAAAACCCACTGTGGGAGAGCTTTTAGATACGATTGGTTATAGCCGGGAACGTTTTGCATCGTTTCCGGGAGAAAATGCGAAAATCCAGGAAAATCTCCATATACGCATTAAAAATTTGAGTGACGAAAATGAAGAACAGGAAAACCAAAACAACTCGGACGGACAAACCGCGGCGGAATCTGCTGCGGAACCGCATGACAGCGGACGCCAATATATTTCGACTTCGCGCGGTATGATGCGATTTTCGGAAGTGAAGGTCATGGAAGCCAGCGCCTATTTACCGTCGGATGGCGGCGGGAGTGGGATCACAGCGAGCGGTATGCGTGCCCGGCACGGTATCGTAGCGGTGGATCCGGATGTGATTCCTTTGGGAACGCGACTGTTTATTCCTGGCTATGGGCTGGCCATTGCCGCCGATACCGGCGGAGCCATTCTTGGCGATAAAATCGATCTTTGCATGGAAGACTATGGTTCCGCCATGGATTTCGGTCGTCGGGATGTCCGGGTTTATGTTTTGGATTGAAAGGTAGGAGAGTACCGCGAGCAAGGTGCGGCGCTCTCTTTTTTTACTATTTACAAATAAAAATATAATTTCAGCGTTTTTGGTCATTTCTATGGATTGTAAAAATCGAAATTTTTAGTATAATAACAAGGGAAAGGATTCTTTAATGGCTAGAGCCGGGTACGGCAGAGGATGGAGCGGGAATTCTATGAAGGAAGAAACGAAAACTCTGGCAATGACCAGAAAGTTTTTGACTGAGTTTTATGATTTTGGCAATGTTATCCATATCATGGCGCAAATGGACGCGTCCGTCGTTGCTTTTGGCACGCAGTCCTTGTCTTATGCGGTGGGTAAGGAGGCGGTACATGCCTGGTTGCTGCAAGAACATGCGTTTATTGCCCCCTGCAAGATTGCCCGGATCAGTTTGCAGGAACGCGAGATGCCGGACGGATTGTCCGTGATGGCGGATGTGATTTTACGGGCGGCCCGGGATGTATCCGTGATTCTGCATCGGTGGATTTTTATGTATCGTCGTCAGGATCGTGATGTTCGTTTGGCGGGGCTTCATGTGGTTCGGGATATTCATCATGAGTCGACCTATCGGATGATTAGTTCCCGGATGCTCAATGATGCGGTGCAAACGGAAAATAAACTGGATTCGATGCGTTCCATGGATGTGGTGGCTTCGTATACGGACTGCGCCTATGTAGTTTCGTCTCTGGGGCAGGAGAGGCGTTTGTCATCATATAGCGATGAGTTTTGGCGGATGCTTGGCTACACTTCAGCTGCCGATCTGCAAGCAAATGCAGATGGCCGGATGCTGGCTCTGATTCCCGGAGAGGATCATAAAAAGATCCAGAATTTGCTGACACGGCAGCTTTTGCGTAAAGATGTCTATCAGATGGAGTATCGCATGCGATGTAAGGATGGGCATCTCATCTGGGTGATTGAATGCGGACGCCGGGAAATGGGGATAGACGCTCGCCCGGTTTTTCACAGTGTTATCCTCAACATCACGCCGTTGAAGAAGACTCGGGAGAATCTCATTTATCAGGTTTCTTATGATGATCTGACGGGGTTATATAACAAAACAGCCTTTTATCAGAAGGCGCAAGAACTGTTGAGCAATTACCCGGATAAGAAATTTGAAATCATGCGCATGGATATCGAGCGATTTAAAGTTATTAATGATCTTTTTGGCGAGGAAACCGGAGATCAGATTTTACAATATATTGCGCGATTTTTTGTTCATGCGCCGGCCAAGCTTTGTATTTATGGACGTTTGCATTCCGATCATTTTTTGTTGTGCTATCCCGCAGAAAATGATAATCGTATGCGGTTTATTAAATCATTGCAGACGATGGCGGCTAGTTTTACGCTTGACTATCATATCGTTTTGCGCTTTGGTGTTTATCGCGTCCAAAACCGCAGCCTTTCGGTCAGCGTTATGTGCGATCGGGCCGGGCTGGCGCTGGCCAAAGCAAAGCATAATGGGTTGATGGCCTGCGGCGAATATGATGAAGATATGCGGCGGCACATTGTCAATGAACAGGCGATTGTCAATGAGATGGGTGAGGCGCTTTCACGCGGTGAGTTTGTTATTTATCTGCAGCCTAAATATGAGCTGATTACGGAAAAAATTGTCGGAGCGGAGGCGCTGGTGCGGTGGATGCATCCGACGCGCGGCTGTATCTCTCCGGCCGACTTCGTGCCGGTTTTTGAGCATAATGGCTTTATTTTTAAATTGGATCAATATGTCTGGGAGGAGTCTTGCCGTTTGCTGCGGCGCTGGCTTGATGCCGGTCGTCAGCCGCTGCCGATATCGGTGAATGTCTCGCGGATCGATCTTTATAGTACCAATTTTGTGGCTGTGCTGGTCACTTTGGTGAAAAAATATGATCTGCCGGCGGCTCTTTTAGAATTGGAATTAACAGAGAGCGCTTATACGGACAATCCCTTACAGATTATTGAGGTTACAAAAAATTTACAGGCGATGGGTTTTAAAATTCTCATGGATGATTTTGGCAGCGGCTATTCTTCTTTGAATATGCTCAAGGATATGCCGGTGGATGTTTTAAAAATTGACCTAAAATTCTTGGACAGTCATGATGAAAGCGGCCGCGGCGGTAATATTTTAAATTCAGTGGTTCGAATGGCGAAATGGCTGCGGATTCCGGTGATTGCCGAAGGTGTGGAAACGCGGCAGCAGGTCGAATTTTTGCGGACAATCGGCTGTAATCAGGCACAGGGCTACTATTATTCCCGTCCGGTGCCGGTGCCTGATTATGAGGTTATGGTGGCGCAAAATCAATATGAGTCGTCCAGCGCGCATCTTTCCTGGCTGGATGACAAAGATACGGAAGATCTTCTGAATCCAAATACGCAGGTCAATTTATTATTTAACAGTATCAACGGGGCAATTGGGCTTTATGAGCTGAAGGGAAATGATCTTGAACTGCTGCGGGCCAACGATGGCTATTTTGATATGTTTCAGGAGGAACAGGTCAATTTTTATACAGAGAGTCAGCAGGTGTTGTCGCATGTGTATGAGGAGGACCGTGAAATCCTGCTGCATACGATGCATGCGGCCCGCGACCGCGGCAAGGTTATGCAGTGCAGCGTGCGGCGCAGGCTGGCCAATGGCGGCTATATCTGGCTTCATGTCAGGGTGAGCGTCATTGCGAGCGAAGGAGATCGGCAGCTGCTCTATCTGGCCATGGAGGATATTACGCCGCTGCAGACCAAAACGATGGAAATGCAGGCGCTGCTGGATAATATACCGGGGGGATTCGGCCTTTATGAGGTGCAGGGCAACGTGATTCGCACGCATTATCTGAGTAAATGGCTGTATGATCTCAATGGCTTGACAGCAGCAAACTATATGAAACGGACCGGTGGGGATCTAGGTAAACTGCTTGTGACGGAAACCCGGGATCTCCTAATTAGGGAGATTGCGCGCGCAGCGGAAGAACGACAGACGTTGACGGTCGAGTATCCTTTCCAGACGCCGGATGGCAGAAATGTCTGGCTGAAGGCAATGTTTAATGCGGTGCAGCGGGAGAGCGGCAGTTATTATTGTTATGCTTTTATCCGTGATTGTACAAAGCAGCATCGGGAGCAATGAAAAATAGCAATAAAAAACGGCTGCTGCACAGCCGCTTTTTATTGCTATTTTTTTGCGTAAGGCGAAGTGCCTTCAATTTCTGCCTGATGGATTCGTGTCTGTAGCCGGGCTTCATTTTTTTTGTGCAGGACAATAGCAGAATTGATACGTTGTTTTTCTTCATCGGAGAAATCACCGTGATCATACGCGTTCTGCATGCGTTTTTCCCGGTTTTCCACGTCCTGCAGTTCATCTGTCAGCAGTTTTTTATCGCCTAAAGCCAGACCATATACCGTGCGCATGTTTTCCAGAATATGTTGTGCATAGCCGGTTTCTGCCGATACGTGTTCCAGATACTGCGCCAAGCGGTAAATAATGTCAAATGGGTTTTCTGCGCCTTGAATCATGCCGAGCAAGTCCATTTTTATTTTTTGTTGTTGGCCGTGCGGCGCTGACAGATCTGTTTTTTGTTCCCGATCATTTTCCGTCATAGATATTGGCTCCTTTCATCTACTGTTAGTATAGCAGAAAATAGCCGGGCTTCAAAGCGGTTTACAGGATTACGTCTACTGACACGAGAAAAACCTTGGCTATATGCGTAAAATATGCTATAATGATGCACATGAAAAGACACGAAACCAGGTATAGCATGCAGTATCATGTTCCCGGACGTGAGGGCATGTTTTTTTTATGCGGTTTTTGCTGTCAATGCAGAATAGGGTGTTGAGGAATGAAGAGTTTATCTAGGGTAGAGATTTTGTCAATTGGTTTTATGATGTTTTCAATTTTTTTCGGGGCCGGCAATTTGATTTTTCCGCCAGCCTTGGGACAAGCGGCCGGATCTAATTTGTTGCCCGGTATTACGGGCTTTTTAGTGACGGGTGTAGGGCTGCCGCTTTTAGGCGTGGTCGCCATTGCATTAAAAGGCGGGGAATATACGGCTTTTATCGAACGGCGCGTTTCTCCGCGCTTTGCATTGCTGCTGTTGGGGGTTCTGTATCTTACTATTGGACCTTTGTTTGCTATACCGCGCACGGGCGCTGTTTCCTTTGAAATTGGTATCCGCCCTTTTCTTGCTTGGAATCAGGTGTCTTTGGGACAATTTTTGTATACGGCAGTATTTTTTGGCCTGACTTATTATCTGGCATTGAATCCGGGCAAGATTGTTGCCCGGGTCGGCAAGCTGCTGACGCCGATTTTGCTGCTTTTTTTGGCTGTGCTGTTTATTCGGTCATTTGCGGTGCCGCTGGGACCGATTATGGAACCGCAGGGGATTTACCGTACGCTGCCTTTTGTGCAGGGGTTTAAAGATGGGTATCTTACCATGGATCTTTTGGCATCGATTGCTGTCGGAGCGATTGTCGTCAATGCGATTCGGATGGATGGCGTCACGGAACCGCGGACGGTGGGACGGATCTGTATGATTGGCGGAGTTATAGCCGTCGCGCTTATGAGCGTTGTTTATTTGTCGCTGGGTTATCTTGGCGCTACTAGTGCAAAAGCCCTGGGGTTGTCTGCGAATGGCGGGGTGATCTTGTCGGCGGCGGCGGGCATGTTTTTCGGACCGATGGGGCAGGTACTGCTGGCGGTAATTATTGGCTTTGCCTGCCTGACGACCAGCTGCGGTATGGCTTCGGCGTTTGCGTCTTATTTTCATGAGGCGTTTCATCATCAGATTGCCTATCAGCGGTTGCTGCTGGCCGGAACGCTCTTTAGTTTTGCGGCGTCGAATGTCGGACTGACGGAACTTATTCATATTTCTGTGCCTTTTTTAGTGACAATTTATCCGGTGGTTATTGTGCTGGTGCTGCTTTCTTTAGCAGATTCCATTTTCGGGGGCCGGCGGGCGGTATATCGCTGCAGTTTGGCTTTTACGCTGGCGTTCAGTATCTTTGGCGGGCTGAGTGCGGCCGGCGTGCAGCTGGATGCAGTAGATGCTCTTTTCAATCGGTACATTCCGCTGTATGAGGCCAATTTGGGCTGGATGGTTCCAGCGCTGTTGGGCGCGGCAACCGGTGGGGCTTTTTCAATGATTTTTGCCCATGAAGGGCATCATAGTACGGCCGAGAAGATCTGACTTGACAAAGCCTGTGAATCGGCTATACTGAATATTGGATCAGGAGGGAGCGCTCTTGATTCTATACCGACAGTTTTATAGCGAGGGAGCCCGTGTTCCGGGCTGAGAGGGCGTCAGAGAGCGCCGACCGGTCACCTCGGTGGCTCCGTCATGCGGCAGGCTATATTTTTGTGGATATAAATAAACTTCACTACCAATGCTTTTCTGGCGGAGTCCGGGGAATCTATTTGGGGAGTGAAGTTTTTTTATGGACAGAAATGCGGGCGTTTTGCGATTGGTGATTATGGCAATGCTCATTGGGTTGGGCGTTGTCATTTCGCCGATTCTGCGTATTGAGGGGATGTGCCCGATGGCGCATCTCATCAATATTACTTGTGCAGTTTTACTGGGGCCGTGGTATGCGCTACTGTGCGCGACTTTGATTGGCATCATCCGGATGGTGCTGATGGGAATTCCGCCGCTGGCTTTGACCGGAGCTGTTTTCGGGGCGCTGCTGTCGGGAATTTTTTACCGGGTATCTTCGGGGCGGCTGTGGGCGGCGGTTCTGGGAGAAGTAATTGGTACCGGAATTATCGGCGCGGTTGTGTCCTATCCGGTCATGACACTGCTCTATGGGCGTACGGGTCTTACCTGGATGTTTTATGTGCCGCTTTTTGTGAGCGGGACTCTGATTGGCGGCTCCATTGCGTTTTGTCTGCTCATGGCTTTGTCACGCAATGGGACGTTGGGAGATTTTCAACGAAAACTGGGGGCGAGAGTCTATGATCAACAATATGCAAATCGCGGCCAAATTTCGCGCGATCCGGCAGCAGATTCGACAGCGGTCGCCGCTGATTCACTGCATCACGCATCCCATCACGATGAATGATTGCGCTAATTTGGTGCTGGCGGCCGGTGCGCGCCCCATCATGGCCTCACATCCGGATGAGGCGGCTGAAATTGCAGCGAGCGCTGATGTTTTGGCGGTCAACCTTGGCAATATCACGGATGGGCGGATGGAGGCCATGCGACGGGCCGGAGCGGCGGCGTGTTCTGCCGGCAAGCCTATTTTGATTGATCTTACGGGCGTTGCCTGCAGCCGTTTGCGCGGGGATTTTGCCCGGCACTTCATTGCAGCGTACAAACCGGCGGTGATCAAAGGCAATATATCTGAGATCCGCCTGATGTGCGGATTGCCGGCACATGCTTCCGGGGTGGATGCGGGGGCGGCGGATCGTTTGACGGCAGCCAATGGTTCTGTGTTGGAAACTGCATTGAAGGACTATGCGTGTCGACAGGCTGCGGTGGTTTTTGTCAGCGGGGCGGTGGATCTCATTGCGGACGCCAGCCGGGTGCTTTATGCGCGTAATGGAACTCCGCGGTTGACGGAAATTACCGGGACGGGTTGTATGCTTGGCGTCTTGACCGGCGTTTATTTGGCCGTTGCGGCGCCGGTAGATGCGGCTGCGTTAGCGGCGGTTACCATGGGGCTTGCCGGCGAGTATGCGGCTGATTGTTCTGCGGGACCAGGGAGCTTTCATACAGCGCTGTTCGATGCGATGGCCCTTTTGACGGATGAAGATGTGATGGCCAGGGGCCTTCTGGAGTCATGTGTGCCATCGGAGGGGTAGTTATCCACTAAGTTATCAACAAAACAAATGTTCCTGTGGATAAAGTAACGGCAGAAATGGCTTTTTCAGTTTACTTTTGTCCTGTTTCCCCGTATAATATGAAGAGTTGTTTGAATATAGCGGACATGGAGAGGATACAGGGATGCAGGAAAACGAAAAAATGCAGCGGGGATTGAAGAATCGTCATTTGCAAATGATTGCACTGGGAGGCGCGATTGGAACCGGCCTCTTTTATGGGTCGGCTTCAACGATTGCGTTGGCAGGTCCGGCGGTCATGGTGTCTTATCTTTTGGGCGGCATTGTGATTTTTTTAATCATGCGCATGCTGGGCGAGATGGCTGTGGATGAGCCGGTTTCCGGGTCGTTCAGCTATTATGCCGGGAAATACTGGGGCGCTTTTCCGGGTTTTTTAGCCGGTTGGAATTATTGGTTTGAATATGTTATTGTGAGCATGGCCGAACTCACTGCCGTGGGAATTTATATGAATTATTGGCTGCCGGACATGCCGCAATGGCTGTCGGCGCTTTTATGTCTGCTGCTGATCACCATGGTCAATTTGGTGAATGTGCGCTTGTATGGCGAGTTTGAATTCTGGCTGTCGATTATCAAAGTGGCGGCTATTGTGGGCATGATTATCCTGGGGCTGTATTTGATCTTGTCCAATCCGGCCGGATTTCCCGCCAATATAAGTAATCTTTGGGCGTATGGCGGATTTTTCCCCAACGGGTTATGGGGCATGGCGCTTTCTGTAGTAGCGGTCATGTTTTCTTTTGGCGGCATTGAGCTCATCGGAATTACGGCCGGTGAAGCGATGAATCCGGAACAGACAATTCCTAAGGCGATTCATCAGGTGATTTGGCGCATCCTGGTTTTTTACGTTGGAACCATGGCAATTCTGATGGCACTCTGGCCTTGGAATCAGGTAGGCATGGAAGCCAGTCCTTTTGTACAGATCTTTTCTGATGTAGGCATTCCGGCGGCGGCCAACCTGTTGAATTTTGTTGTGCTGATGGCGGCGTTGTCGGTTTATAATTCAGCGATTTACAGTAACTCACGGATGCTTTATGGACTGGCATCAAATGATGATGCGCCGCGCTTTTTAGCGGTTCTGTCTGGGCACGGAGTTCCCGTGGGAGGAATTTTGGCTTCTTCCGGTGTTACGCTGCTGATTGTTGTGCTGAATTATTTTTTCCCCAAACAGGCATTTATGTATTTGTTATCTGTGGTTGTGGCGGCGGCGATCATCAGCTGGCTTATCATTGCGATTACGCATCTCAAATTCCGACAGCATTGTCAGCGGACGCAGCATGTTACAAAGTTTCCTTCTTTGTTTTATCCGGCAGCCAATTATTTTTGCTTTGCCTTTTTTGCTGGATTATTGGTCTTGATGGCACAAATGCCGGATATGCAGTTGGCCGTTATTATCCTGCCAATCTGGTTGATTCTTTTGCGCATTGCATACAGCTGGCGCAAAAAGCGCAGCTGATTCTTTATTTACTGACAACTCTTGTCTGTTTTGACAAGGGTTGTTTTTTTTGATACTTTTCAGGCAGTCGTTTTATAATAATTAAAGTAATGAAAGATAATTATAAACATTTACAATACATTGGTCAAATGAAAGAATAGACAAAGCAGTATTCAAAATTTATAATAACTGATAATTTTCTGCTTATTATCTTGACTGTATACTGTATACATGATACAATGCACAGTAGCTTAAATTTATCCGCATGAAAAACTTGCTCTAATACAGTCAGTTCTGCAGGCAGTGCGTATTAGAGTGACTAGGTCCCTGGGTAAATTCAGCTGAAGTTTAGGCGGCGTTAAAACGCCGGCTGAACTAAGTCTTTATTTATGCGTTATGTTATATAAGGGGGCAAAATCAATGAGCGTGGAAGAGAAAATTATTGCAATGGTGGATGGCATGCAGCCGGAATTAGTGCGAAGACGTCGTGATATACATGCGCATCCCGAACCGGGCTGGACTGAATTTCGTACGGCTTCCTTAGTAGCTGATGCGTTGACAAAGGCAGGATACTTGGTACGAACGGGTGAAGACGCAATAAAAAAATCAGCCATGATGGGAGTGCCTGATGAAACTACCCTGCAAGCGGCTCAAAAAAGAGCGTTAGAGCAAGGTGCCAATCCGATCTGGGTTGAGAAAATGGCTGGAGGACTTACGGGTATTATTGCTACCATGGTATTTTCTGAACATGGACCCACGGTAGCACTGCGCTTTGATATGGATTCGAATGATGTTTCTGAAGTACAAAATGATCAACATCGACCGTATCGGGAAGGATTTAGTTCCATTAATGCCAATGCGATGCATGCATGCGGTCATGATGGGCATACTACGGTCGGACTGGCGATTGCGCAAATTCTTTCTCAGCTTAAACCGGAGCTACAAGGAACGGTTAAACTTATTTTCCAACCGGCGGAGGAAGGCGTTCGCGGCGCTCGGGCAATGGTTGAAAATGGTGATGTTGACGATGTCAATTATATGCTGGGGGCTCATTTTGGCCTCAAGATGAAACAGACGGGCAGTATTGCTTGTAATGTAAAAGGATTTTTAGCTACAAGTAAATATGATGTGCATTTTACCGGCGTGCCGGCGCATGCAGGAGCGGCTCCGGAGACCGGCAAGAACGCTCTTCTGGCAGCCGCTTGCGCCGCTTTGAATCTGCATGCCATTGCCCGTCATTCCGAAGGGGTATCGCGTATTAATGTAGGAACTTTATCCGCGGGCAGTGGTCGTAATATTATTGGCGACAAGGCTTTGATGAAAATAGAAACGCGCGGAGGTACCAGCGCCATCAATCAGTATATGGAAACGGAAGCCCAGCGCATCATAAAAGCAGCGGCGCAAATGTACGATGTTGCGGTCAAAATGGAAAAAGTCGGGGGGGCTGCCGGAGCTAATAATACGCCGGCATTAGCAAAATATATTCATCAACAGGCGGCAAAACTCGGGATATTTAACAATATCCTTGATGACTGTGATTTTGGCGCCAGTGAAGATTGTTCTTATTTTATGGAACAGGTCCAAGCGCATGGGGGGCAGGCAGCCTATATTTTGATTGGCGCTGATTTAGCTGCGGGACATCATGATTCGCATTTTGATTTTGATGAAGCGGCCATGGGATATTCTGTAAAAATTCTTGCGTGTACAGCAGTCGGCTTATTGCTAGGCGATAACAAATAAATTTGCCTATATTATTAGTATGATTGTTGGCAGTGTAATTTGAAGAGAGGTAATTTTGATGATTTTAGCAGGTATTGTGCTGATCATTCTTACTTTTGTGGCCATTGTCAAAAACTATGAAACCCGACTGGTTCTTTTCCTCTCCGGTGTCATTATGTGTTTGATTGGCGGCAATGTAGTCGCTGGACTGGACGCATTTATTAAGGAGTTCACCAACACGGGATTAGTGCCTACTATTTGTACGGTGTTAGGTTTTAGCTATGTTATGGACTATACAAATTGTTCTAAACATATGGTATATCTCATATCTTCGATTTTGAAAAAATGCCGGATCATCTTGATTCCTGGTGCGGTTCTGGTAACTTTTTTTATCAATATTGCGCTTCCTAGTGCGGCTGGCTGTGCAGCGGCTGTAGGCGTTCTGCTGATACCGTCGCTGATTTATTCCGGCGTGCATCCGGCGATGGCGGCTTCCGCTGTGTTTTTAGGAACATGGGGCAGCGTTATGAGCCCGGGGCTTATGTTTAATCCCCAGATTGCGCAATTGGCTGGTACGGATGTTATGACCGTGATCGGGACATTTTCTCTACAGGTTATTATAGCGGCCATTGCTGCCGCTGGAATTTTGGCGGTTATTGCGGTAGTTAAAAAAGAAAACAGCGGGTATGTTATTAGCGCTGAAGAAGCGAAGGAAGAAGAGACTTTTCAGCTCAATTATTTATATGCGGTTATTCCCATTTTGCCGCTGGTGCTTTTAATCATTAGCAGTAAACAGCTTCATCTGATTCCTTATCTTTCGGTGCCGGTTGCTATGATCATTGGTACGGCCATTGGCTTTGTGGTGGTGAGGCCCAATGTTAAGCAAGCGACCAAGCAGTTTTTTAAAGGCGTAGGCGATGGGATGGGCGATGTGGTCGGCTTGATTGCCGCCGCCGCATGTTTTACGACAGGTATGACGGTGATTGGGTTAACCGGGGCATTGATTGATGTTATGAGGAATTCACAACAAATTGCGCAGATTGTTTCCGGCTTTGGTCCTTTCTTAATTGGCGCTTTGTCCGGATCGGGAAATGCGGCAGCGTTAGCTTTCAATGGTGCGATTACACCGCATGCGGCGGATTTTGGCTATGGAATTATCGAACTCGGTTCCATGGCGCAAATTGGCGCGGGACTGGGACGCTGTATGAGCCCAGTTGCAGGAGCGGCGATTATTATTGCTAAAATGGCAAATGTGAATCCGTTGGAGCTGACAAAACGCAATGCGCTGCCGACGATTGCGGCAACGATTATTGTTATGGTATTGCTCTTGTGAGTTAACCGAGTAGTTGAATTCGAAAAAGGGAGTGATAGAGATGATGCGTAAAGGATTATTCTTGGTATGTATGACAATTTTAGTTGGTATGTTTAGTGTTTCGCCTGTTTGGGCTGCGGCTAGCAAACCGCATATCGTTATATTGGCGACCGGAGGTACTATTGCCGGTACGGCATCTTCCAACACGGCGACAACCGGGTATAAAGCAGGATCTCTTGGGATTGAAACTTTAATTCAGGCGGTTCCGGAAATCAAAAATTATGCGGATGTTTCTGGTGAGCAAATTTGTAATATTAGCAGCAATAATATTACGGATGCTATATGGTTGAAGCTCGCTCATAGAGTGAATGAACTTTTAGAGCGACCAGATGTTGACGGTATTGTCATTACACATGGTACGGACACTTTGGAAGAAACAGCATATTTTTTGAATCTTACGGTCAAAAGTAAAAAACCGGTTGTTGTGGTCGGTGCGATGCGGCCTGCGACGGCGATTAGCGCAGATGGGCCAATGAATCTTTTGAATGCTGTCCGTGTGGCAGCAAGCCCGCAGGCGATTGGTCAAGGTGTCTTGGTCACGATGAATGATGAAATTGATGCTGCGCGTGATGTGACAAAAACAAATACATTAATGACAAATACCTTTAAAGCACCGGAATTGGGCGTTTTGGGTTATATGGAAGGTGGAACGCCGGTATTTTATCGTCAAACAATGCGTCGGCATACGATGGAAAGTGAATTTTCTATAGCAGGGGTTGATTCTTTACCATATGTGCCGATTATTTATGGGCATGCGAATGGGGATGCCACTTTAATCCAAGCTGCTATACAAGCAGGGGCTAAAGGGATTATTTATGCGGGAACAGGCAATGGCAGTATACATGAGAGTGATGAAGCTGTATTGGCTAAAGCTACTGCGCAGGGAATTGTCGTTGTGCGTAGTTCCCGGGTTGGTAACGGTGCTGTGATTAAAGCACAAAAATCGTATACAGAGGAGCATTTTCTTAATGGAGGAACACTTAATCCACAAAAGGCGCGTATTTTATTACAGCTGGCTTTATTAAAAAAGCATAGTTTGGATGAAATACAAACTATATTTGATGAATATTGAGAATACCGTGCACTGAATTTTTGGATGGTCTAGGTGATGATATGCATGATCTCATGGATGGTGGTTGTATTTTGAGTGTCTGTGGGGACGTAAATCGTCATGGTTTCCAGCCGGGTTATCTTTGGTTAAAAGATAACCCGGCTGGTTTTATGTTCTTGGTTTATACATCATGGCGTTTGGATGTTGCTGGTATGTTCGAAGCCTATCATGAGCGAAAATGAATGATGTGCTGGCCTTAGCAAAAGTTTGCATGAGAGATAGGGTTGCTTTTCTTGAGCTTTTCAGGCGTTCGCTTTATAATAACTAAAAAGAGTTTAGACAAAAGAGGAGAATATTTCATGGAATTTTTGATTTATGTTGCTTTTTGTGTGGCAATTGGATATTATGCAAACAGCAAAGGCCGCAGCCCTGTTCTTTGGGTCTTGTTGGCGGTGTTTATTAGCCCCATTTTATCCGGGCTGTTTCTGGCGCTGCTTAAGGACAAAAGCGTGGAGCGTGATATGTCGGAGATCCGCATGGATCATCAGCAGCTTCGCGATCGGGTGGCTACGGATGAGAAGGTCAATGAGATGAAATTTGAACAGCTTCAGACGCAGCTTTCTTCTTCAGCGCAGCCAACCGGAGGACTGCTCGATGCGAACGGCCGGCCGCTTTTGGACAGCGCCTATAAACCGTGTCCGTTTTGCAAAGAACCAGTAAAAAAAGATGCGGTGCTTTGTATGCATTGCCATCAGCGCATTGCGGGGATTCGCACCGAGTTATGTCCGCTTTGTCGGGAAGAGGTGCTTTCGACCGATACGGTTTGTCCGCACTGCCAGTCAAAAATTGAAAGGCCTGCGACGGTGCCGGCAGAAAGTGGTGAGCTGTTATGAAATGTCAACTGACGCTGAAACATCGCATGCATAGAGCGAAAAGACGGCTGGCCGCCGCCGTGCAGGGGAGCAGCTTGACACTTTCCGGTGAACTTTTAATTGAGAGGCAGGGGATGCATTCTATTGACAATGCCGATCTTGATGCCATGGGGATCATGGAGGAGCTTGCGCCATTAGGCGAGTGGTTTCCCGGGCTGCGTATTAAAATGGTCAACGGTCTTTGCGATGTGACGATTAAGCTTTTTCTTTACGAAGGTTCGATTTATCAGATTGATTTTTATTCTGCCGTTGAGAAAGTTTTGACGCATTGTGCGGAAAAAATATATGCGCAAACAGGCTATACTTTGCGGCTCAATGTTACCGGTACCATTCATAGTCTGGGGAAAGGCGAATCTTTCCGCTTTTTGAATAAAGAAAGTTTGGTGTCACACAAAATTTTTGATAAAGAACAGGCTTTTTGTCCGTTGAAAAAATGGCGGGGACAATTAGCTGGCAGAATTATGCGCTGAAATCCAGCGAAGAAAGGAGACGCCTGCATGCGATATGGAGAGCGGATGGTAGCACTTGTGCTGCTGACGGGCAGTTTGTTGTTTGCCGGCTGGACTTCTTTCGGACATACCTTGCGGCCGGATGTGGTTCCGGGCGGCAATCTGAATTTGCAGGATTTTGTCCTGCAGACAGGCATAAATGATGGTACACCAGGCCGGATGATTGACTCTCTGGCTGGAGCGGATGGTTATTCGGATGCGTCTTTTTATACGGGGACAGATGGGGCGATGACATTGGTCAGCACGTCCGGGCAGAGCGTTTTTCTTCGGGAACGAACCAATGGCTGGGATACGGAGCAGATTAGTCTTTTGCGTGGGGAAGCCGCAGCTGAGGCGCAGGAAGGGGCCGTTTGTGTTGCCAGTATCTGGTCTGTCGGTACGAAGCTGCAGCCAATTTGTTCTTTAGATTATACAGCCGACAGCGGTTTTTGTGTACGCATTGCCAATTTGGAGGGGCAATGGGTCGAGTTTAGGTCGCTATTCATGGCTGCGCTTGGACAGCGGGTACATTTTACTATCTCGGTGCGCCGGGAATTGCTTCGGGTGACGGTTGAAGATCAGTCAGCTGAGTTCTGGCTGCCGCCGTCTTTGGCCGCTGCTTATTTTGCGTTTACGGTGGGAGGCGAAAACAGACCACCGTCTGCTGCGTCGCGTTTGCGGTTTTATGATTTGCAGCTCAGTCATAAACGTATCTGAGGAAATAAAATGGCAAAGACCGGTTGTGGTCCTTGCCATTTTTCTTAAAGTCAGGTTTTATTCAGCATCTTTATGCCGAATGGTGAATACATAGCCGGTATCTTTAACGGCTGTGAACTGAAATTTAATATTTTGCTGGATGGAAGTGTAGTTTGCTTCCTGAATATTTCCCCCGTCTCGGAAGCCAAGATCCTCCAAAACCCTTTGCCGCATGCGATTGGCATCGGAGGGGAAAAAGGATTCAATCAGGACGCCCATGGCGGTGACCATTTGTATAGAATCCTCGCGGGTGGACGGCCGGGCAATCATTTCAATTGAAAGCAGCTGATGTGTTTTAGAATCTGTTTGTCCGGAAAGCAGAATGGTTTTTGACAGATTATAGCTAAATTCACTGCTTGTTGTGTCTATGGACTGCAGAGGAATATTTTCTTTTTTTACATTGCTGTTGTCATTAAAACGGTCTTTGAGTTTGTCATAGCGGATGCCCAGTGATGGACCGGATGCTGTTGCGGTCTCCTGACTGGTTTCGGCGCTTCGTTCCTGCTGGCTCAATAGCGTCATACCGACGGTTGTCGCAATAAAAATTAAGGCGATCAGGCCAATGCCTATTTTCAACCAACGATTGCGTTTCTGTTTCTTGATGGTTTCGGGATTCTGTTCATTGACTGCATGATGACAATGCGGACAAATTTTTTCGGCTACGCTGACATCGGCATCGCAGTATTTGCATTTCATATGGGGACATCTCCATTCTTGTGATCTTTCTCTATTATAACCGAAATAGATACTATTTCCAATCTACAGCGGGGAAAGAAAGAGTTTTCTTTTAAGTAATTTCCCGTGGGCAGGATTTTGACGTAGAATGGCTAATATGTATAATATCAAGCAGAAAAAGGATGGTGTGTTATGGAAGAAAAACAATCGGATCGTGCGATTGAACAGGCAATTCACCTGTTGCTGCAGGATCCTCTGACGGTTAAAGAGGTAGAAAAAATGCGCCAGCAGGGCCGTTCGGAGGCCTACATTCATAACTGGCTTTTGCAAATTGCACAGTTGCAAAGGTAAGTTCTATGGCTTTTGGGAGACTATATTGGCGGCTGTTTGTTGGTATTTATTATAGAATACGTGTAGAAATCAAAAAAGTGTTGACAGATCTTGCGTGGCACGCTATAATAGTTTTTGTTAGTTGTGCTGATGTAGCTCAGTTGGTAGAGCAGCTCATTCGTAATGAGCAGGTCATAGGTTCAAATCCTACCATCAGCTCCAGTGAAATCAAGGCTTCCGAGATAATCGGAAGCTTTTTTTGTGGGCGTTTTTACAATTTTGTCCCTTATTTGTCCCTTATTATAGTTTGAATAAAAAATGAAATATATGCATTATATAAACTGAATATTTTGTAAAAATATAAATTGCTTTTATGACTGCTTTCAATGTACAGGTTTATTTCCTGTTTTGTTTGTATGAACGGTGTTTTATTGATGAAAAAATATCATAGTATGGTGTTTGTCGTGCATATTGGATAAAGTTGGGACTTGGTAAAATGCCAAGTCTCTTATTTTATGCTAAGTGACTTTGTTCTAAAATAAACTTTTCCAGACCGGCTCGTGGAATTTTCCAGGCTCTGTTGTAGCGAAAGCATTTTATCTTACCAGAGGCTAATAGCTTATAGGCAGAACTTTTGCCGATTTGCAAAGCGTCACAAAACTCTTCTATCGTCATCAGATCAAGATTGGTATTATCCATGATTTTTGGCTCCTTTTTCTCTTTTTATTATTCATCCGGAATTGTCATTTTTAACAAGGAGGAAAAAAGTATAAAAATCACTGTTCCTTGCTGTTAATCATTACCAGTCGTTCTTGCAGTAATATACTGCCGGATCGACTCTTCCGGAATTTTCCACGCTTTACCCGTTTTGTAGGCCGGTAAAGCTTTCGTGTGAATTAAATGGTAAATCACTTCGGCACTGCAGGCAAGCAAACAAGCGGCCTCCGATACGTGAAATACGCGTTTATCAATATTCATGCGTAGAGCACCTCCTTTAGTGGTATGTTGCATTATAAGAGAATAAGCTGTACATCAATTTGACTGCCGGGCAACATAATCAATAGCCTTTTTTATACTTTAAGCATTATAGCAGACTAAGCGTGTGAGTTACTTTTATGTATTTCTGTTGGTAAAGGCAGTAAAAATAGAACTGGTAGTTCTATAACTATCTCTATTCTCTAAAGCGTTAAAAATTAAAAAGTGAGAGAATTTTAATAGAACGGAGGTGTTGGTAATTGGGGCTGTCATTTGAGAAGAAAAGAATTCAATTAGGCCTTAATATTACGTATTATCGCCGAGCTCGTCATATGACGCAAATGCAGTTGGCCGATCAGGTACATATTAGTAGCTGCTATATGTCTCAAATTGAGCGAGGCTTAAAGACAGTTTCTTTACCAACACTCATGCGAATTGCGGATGTGCTGCAAATTGCCGAAAAATATTTATTCGATTTTGACAAACTTATTTAAAAATTGTGGTAAATCGATAGCGGAACATTTGCAGCCATTCTTATACGAAAGGAGATGATCATATGCCCATGCAGATTATGAATCAGACAATAACGCTGCTGGCGCTCAATGAATGGAATAAGAATACGAACAAGCTGGCGAAAAGCATACAAAAAGCCTCTTCTGGTCTGAAGATCAATACGGCAGGCGATGGTGCTTCGGAATATGCGATTTCTGAGCGTATGCAAGCGCAGCTTCGCGGGCTGGAACAGGCCAAAGCCAATACACAGAGCGGCAGCTCTTTATTGCGTATCGCAGAAGGCGGGGTTCAGAATATCATCGATGCCATTCAAACGATGAAAGAGCTAGCGCTGCGTTCGGCCAACGGAATTTATACCGATCAGGAGCGGGCAATCATGCAAAAAGAATGGGAAGCACACACAAATACCATTGAAGAGATTGCTGCTGCAACGAACTTTAATGGACAACGTTTACTGGATGGAACTTATGGACAATATATCGAGGGAGAAGTTGCCTTAACCAAGCCGCTGGACGATATGGGAATGATAGCTAATGGGGATGTTACGATTTCTGTAAATGGAATCTATACCATTCCAACCGGGTACAGCGGTACTATTACGGTTACATCGCATAATGTGGAATTAAAACAGCAAGGCGCCGGTGAAGTTGCAGCCAAGATCGTTTGTGCCGAGGAACATACGGCGCTATGGATCAATACCCTGAATATCAAGAATACGGATGGAAAATCCCTGCTGACTTTTACCGGCAAGGCAAATTCACTGCAGCTGATGGGGAATAATACCATGCGCCGGAGTCTGCTTTCCAGTCATTGCGGTATTGATACAGGAACCGGCCTTACGATTTGTGACGGTTCCGGTGACGGAACCCTGACTACGGATTTCTGGGGCGGAGCCAGCGCTATTGGTTCCAATCAAAAGAAAGGCTATCTGGATATTGACAGCGGGACCGTAACCGTTGGCGGGGCAGGACAGGGCGATAATCTGGGCAGCGTAGAGGCGTTGACTATTTATGGAGGAACCGTTCGCACCGGCGTGGGGTCTGCCTCGGAACATGCCGGGATTGGAACGGTCAGCGGCGGCACGCTTACCATTAATGGCGGTACGGTGATTTCGCGCGGCGATACCGGAATTGGTGGCAATGGCAACGTTGTCATCAATGCGGGCACCATTGAAGCCTTTGGTTCATTTGGCGCGGCCATTGGCAGTAATCTGAATCAAGCGGATAGTGGAGGGGGGAATATTACGATCAACGGCGGCAATGTTCTGGCGGTGGAAGATACGATTGGTTCGTCGGATTATGGCGGTGCCGGTATTGGCAGCGGCGCAGGAAATTCCTGCGGCAATATAACGTTTCGCGGGGGAACGGTAATCGCTACGGCCAGTGATACAGGGCATGGGGCAGAAAATGTCGGTAAAGGCTCTAACGGCGGTACAACGGGCGTGATTACCTATCAGGCAGGGACGGTGAATGGCGTGGATTATGGACCTTATACGGAGCATGCGCCCACGGCGCCGACCCTGACGATGGATGGCGAAGTCCTCAATGATCCACTGCATTTTCAGACCAGCACAAAAGCAAATGCCGATGTGCGTTGCTATATCGAAAGTCTGCATCTTTCTGCTTTGGGGTTGACCGGTTCGGATGTTCTTACGATGGAACATGCCAAGGCCGCGGTGGATCAATTAGACGATGCTCTGACCTATGCGTCCGGGCAAAACACACAAATCGGGGCAATGATTGCGCGGATGGATTTTACAGCTAGAAATCTGACGACAGCCCATGAAAATGTGACCAGTGCAGAAAGCAATGTCCGGGATGCCGATATGGCCAAGACCATGACCGAGTATACGAAAAACAATATCTTAGCACAAGCTGCGCAATGGATGCTGGCGCAGGCGAATCAAAACAGCGGGGATGTTCTGAACCTGTTGAAATAAGACACGATCATAATAGGTCAAGCGACAGAAAGGTCTTCAACTGTCAGGGAGAAAAAATGGATACAGTTTTATTGGGTGTTGTTTTGGTGATTGGCACGCTGGTGTTTTTTATCGCAGTCGGCAACAGTGTGGTTTTTAATCCTAGTCTGCAGGGCTATTTTAGCTGGTGGTTGGGCTGCGTCGTAGGCACTGCCGTAGTGTTGTATGTGCTGGCGACGCTGTTTTCCGGCCTTGTCAGCTGGACGATTGCATTTGTCAAAGAGGATTATCCTTATATCCTTGGCGGTGTGGCAGTTCTGATCGGGTTAAGTTATTTGGCCGGTCAGAATAAAGAAAAATCTTAAGCGCAATCAAGGATACACGGATAGGCAGTCTGCTCATAATTCATGTGAGACAGTGGCTGTTGTATGGACGGATCATTCTATAGGAGATGACGCCTCGGGATCTGACAATAGCTGATCAGGGCTGTTTCATAAGGATGATCCTATTTTTAAAAATTAAATGAAGGTGGCGTTAAGCGTGGAACAACGACGTTTTTGTTCAAATTGTGGAAACCCTCTTGAAGGAAATGTTAATTTTTGTCCGGCTTGTGGTCAGGCCACGGGCAGGGAAGGTAATGACCTAGGAACGGTTCAGCAGGGGACAGTATCACAGCAAAAACAGGGACAAAAAGATTGGCTGAAATTTATGCAAAACCCTTTATTGCATAGCTTTTTTACAATGGAGGGACGTTTAAATCGATGGGCCTTTTTTAAGAAAGAAATGGTGATTCTAAGTCTGATGATTGTGTTTTCCGTATTGCTTTCTGCCATGTTTAGTGGTGGAGGGATGGTAGTTATTATAGGTATTGCCGCTGTAGTGATGCTTGGCTGGGGGATGAAGTTTTTTATTCCAGAATTTCGCCAGTTTTTAAAGCAATATTCAGCGTATTTCATTGGCTTTTGGTGTTTGCTATTGCTGCTTAGTAAATTGGTTAATGATAATAATCAAAATAGTGCTGCTATGGCCCTGGTCATGTTTTTTGGTCTATGTATGCTGGTATGTGTCGTTTCTAACATTTGTGTCACGGTTCGGCGTTGCCATGATTTGGATAAAACGGGATGGCTGGTATTGTTAGGATTGATTCCCTATGTGAACTCCGTATTTGCTCTTTGTATGGTAGGTATCAAGGGAACACAAGGTTTAAATGCATATGGAGAGGATCCTTTACAACAATCTGATACTTGGGATAAATAAAAAATAGAGGTGGAGTATATGGGTAAGTTTTGTCAATATTGTGATTCTCCTTTGAAAGAAAACAGTCGGTTTTGTGCATCTTGTGGTAAGCCGGTCTTGACCGAAGAAACGATCGCGCAGAAAAAAGCTGTGTCAACGGAGGCGCATGACGCGAAAGCTGATTCGAAAATCGACACTGTTCAGCAAAACAAACATTGGCCTGTCTTGGTAGGCGCTCTTGTAGTGCTGGTTATCCTATTTGGCGGAGCCTATTATTCAGGGCTATTACCGTTTGGAAAAAAAGTATCGCAAGCAGTGCCTGCCATTTCTCCTGATGTGGTTACAACCCAGTCGGAAAACAACGCTAATGCAAGGGCAGCAGAGCAAGTAAATGTGGGGCAGAATATAGACTCCCTGCAAATGATACTTAAAAAATATGGATTGAAGGATACGGTAGAAGCAACTTCTTTGGGAAATAGTAACAAAGGAAGCCTGTCGATTATAGGGTCATCCAGAGGCCGCCGTATGTTGTTAGTGGATACCGTTAACCAGCAAGTGGCGATTGTTGATTTAACGGATCGATCCTATAATTTTCTTAAACAAACGGGGACTACATCGCTTTCAACCATTTTTACAATGACAATTTTGCATGGGATACATGACCGTGATCAGAATGCTGGTATATGGGATGGAGATAATCATATTTTGCCTGTGTTTGCAGACTATGCTTTTGACGGGCAGGGAAATGTAATGCCAGGGCGCTTGACTACGGGACGTGGCAGAAGCCCGTCACATTATCAAGAATATCTTTATGAACAGCGAAATGTTGCCTTGGCAAATCTCTTTTTGACAGAAATGCCGGCGTTACATGCAAATGTAAAAAAAAATCATTTAAAACTGTAGAAAATTTGCTATATGGAGTATCTTGTGTGTTGTTATTCCGTTGTGCAGATACAAAAAATAACAATCAAACGTACTTTTAGGAGGGGACAATAAATTGAAAAAATATCTATGGGCTGTGTTGCTGGCGATTATAATGAGTGTGGGGTCTTCCTTTACAGATATAGAACATGCGCCAAGTATTGCATATGCCGCCGATGTGTTTGTGTGTCATGGACCCGGGGCGGATTATTATCTTGAAGATGATACGATTGTAGAGCATAACGATAAATATTTTTCGGTTCATGTAAAAAATGGAATGGGAAATCGTTTTTCGGAAGAACAATTTGATTTCTTTTTGAATGAAGACGATGTATGGTGTTATACCAGATCGCTTTTTGAGGGAGAGGCATATCCGGTTAGTTTTAGCCGTATTGCACAAGCCATCTTTGAGGCATGTCAAGCATATCTTTAACAATTGATGGGAAAAGTTTAAAATTAACAGTATGAATTCCGGCATCGATATAGCTGCTGGTTCAGACGGATCAGAAAATAGCGATGCGAAAGTAAATCATCGGTTATAGTACTAATTGATATAGGACCACAACACCCAACTGTGCTTTAAATAGATTCCATCAACGAATACATATGGATATTCTTCGCTCAAAAGCTGACGATTTCGCCATTCTTCGATATGGGCATATGCTTTCTTGTTTAGGTTACTGATGGTGCTGGGCGATACTTTGGAACCCCAAAGAGCCTCTGTAATATCCTCAACGCGTCGAACAGAAACATCCGCCAGATGCATTTCGATAAGAGCTTCTTCAACGCTGCTTTCGCGGCGGCGATAACGCTCAATAATAGCCGTTTCAAAAGGAATATCTTTTAATTTAGGGGCTTTCAAAGGAACGGTTCCAGCTGTAGTCTGGAGGTTGCGGCTATAATGATCAGACCGATAGCCATTGCGATGATTGGCCCGCTCGTATTTGGCAGCGTTCGTAAGCTCGGTGGATTCTTGATTCAGTAATGTATTGAGGGTATCTTCAACGCTTTGCTTAAACAAGGATTTCAACTCAGTTTTGATTAAATTCTCGTTTAATTGTATAATGTTGTCAGACATGATTTTCGTCTCCTTTGTGGGTTTGGTTTGGCGACTTAATTTTAACAAAGGACGAGATTCATGTCTTTATTTGTTTTTGCGAAAAATATTATACCCTATCGCAATGATGCAAGGTTCATTTTATGCGTAACATATTGGCAAATGTTTCTGTGAAAAGCAAGAAACATTTTGCCGAAAAACTCAAGCAAATCTGGTTGCAGCCAGACTATGAAAGTGCTAAAAAATATGTCACTGCATTCATGAGTGATTATGAACTGAAATATCCCCAAGCTATAAAGGTATTAGAAGATGGGCTGGAAGATTCACTGCAGTTTTTCAACTTTCCAGAAATTGATTCCAGAAAAATATCCTCTACGAATCTGCTGGAACGGTTAAATAAAGAAATCCGTCGGAGAACAAAAGTGGTTGGAATTTTCCCGAGTATGGATGCATATGTCCGACTGGTAACCAGTTATCTGATTGAGTACAGCGAAGATTGGTCAAGTGGACGTTCCTATATAAATCCTAAAATTATTACAGATCTCATTACGAAGAAGACCGCTTAATCCGATTCGGAGATTGATGGTTTTTGCGAACATTGCTTGACACTATCTATATTTTGCTACATTATACAGAAATATATTTTAAAGAAATTCAAATTATACTTGAACAGATTAAAATGCAAATTAGTAACTATGAACGATGCCCCAGGCAACAAGGCGGAAGTTCAAGCAGATATCTACGATTGAAAGTCAAATTAATTCGCCTCAACCGCAAGAGGGGATAATTCAGGAAGGCCTATATAGTCTATTAGACGTGTTTTAGAAGGGGGGGGACTGGTAAGTTGCTGTCATCACAGCCTATTTTAGAGGCATTGGGGCGATTGATTAATAATGAATTAATGTGTTAAAATACAAGGCGGATGGAGAGATTATTTTAGGGGAATCGCAAGCCGAAACTACTATGTACTAATCCGTCAGTTGGTCAGTTGAAAGGATGATTTAAATAGAATCTTTAAATGTGAAAACGTTAAATTTAATAAGAAAAATTCATGATTATCCAGATGCTATATATATCTTAACATTTATATTGGCTATTGACATAGGACTCACTTTTGTTTTTGGGAAAAATATATTCACTTTTGATTGGGGGCAGCTTAATTTTGGAATGGTTATTACTTTTTTTGTAATATATATAGTGGGTGCATTCCTAGCAAATATAGTGTTAGCATGTTTACGATATGTCCTTCTATTATTTTTTTATTCTAAGGTTGATGAAGTTAAAAGATTTTTTAATGATAAAGATTATTTGGTTAATGATAAAAATTATAAAAGTATTTCAGAATTATATGATGAGGCTTTAAAAGAAGAAAATGATTTTAAATTAAAAATAATAAATGAGCACAAAATGCAGTATAAAAAAAAGTTTGTTGAAAAGCAGAGGTTTTTAAGTATTACCTTTAAATTTATTTGTTTAGTTATTTTCGATCGTTATTTTGCAGAAACAAAGTCAATTATTGATTTTATGCTAAATCAAATACCACCATTGTGGAGTGAGTTAGTATCAATCTCTTTTTTTGTATTAGTTTTTGTTTGGGTGAGTGAAATATTTGAAAGTAACGACGATGAATATAGGATAAAATGGCCACCAATGGATGATGAAAATATAGAGGATGTAAAGAAACCGTTTTCTCAAATGAGTCTTAAAAAATTTTAATGAGAATATTGGAAAATATAGATGTTTAAAAGAAAACTTCTATTATGTTTTGTATGAAATTGGAAGAGGTTGTGAGTTTATATATAAATATGTAAATTTAATATTAAAAAAGTCATTATAGGGCGACGGAAATGACACGTCCTCACTTGCTGTTAGAAAGTGATTGGCAAAGCGGGAGAACCGCGATTAAAGCAAGGAACAGGTTGCAATATTGCAAGATATTTGAAACAGAATAAGCAAGAGTTAGGAATGAATTTGATGAAATTGTTTCGTGAGTATGAATTGAGACTTGTGATCGATGAGCAGAATCAAAAGCTTAATAGTAGGGTTGAAAAATACACTAATGATGAGATCATGGCTAATGCTGTTGAATTGCTAGCTGATAATTGTTTTGAGGAATTCAGAATTGTTCCTGTGGACATTGGCGATGAAGAATTTTCTAAGCGAAGTATTAATCAGGGAAAGATAAAGAAGGAAAGTGATCCAGGTTTTCGAGATATTTATCAAAAAGAATATGTTGAAGTCGATGGTATAGTTGCTAAATTCTATTTTCCATATACTGGTGAAGAGAATTTGTTTAAATGTCAGGCATCAACATTTTCGCTCTCTGGCTATCCGGAAATTGACCTCTTAAATGGTTTTATTATATTTACTTATCAGAAGGCGTTATTTGAGATGCAGAGTCAAGAAGATAGAGATAAACTATTGGATAGGCTCAATCGGGATCTTTCATCTATTAAGACGGGTCTTGATTATGTAAATAGCGACGTTAAGGAATTTAATAGAAGATTGAGAGATACAGCGCTAAAATGGCTGGAAGAAAGACGAAAGAAAGTTGAACAGTTTTTTTTTATTTCGCAGATACTTGAAGTTCCGTTAAAAAAATCTGATTTTGCAACCACTCAAATTCCTATGCAACGCAAAATTATTCCTGTTGCAAAAAAATATAGTAATGAACAGGCATACTGTATTTCGGATATTGAATATGAGTTTATTCTTGATACCATTAAGCATAATGGAAGTACCTATGAGCGAACACCGTCATCATATAGATCAATGCATGAAGAAGATTTGCGTAATACATTATTGGCTGCTTTGAATGGAATGTATCAGGGTGGAGCTACTGGAGAAGCTTTCCGTAATAAAGGGAAAACTGATATTTGTATTGAAAAAGACAATAGAGCGGCTTTTGTTGCTGAGTGTAAAATGTGGACGGGACAAGGAAACGTAGCAGATGCGGTCAATCAACTTGATAGTTATCTTACATGGCGTGATTGTAAAGTAGCTTTGATATATTTTGTTCGTAAAAGGGATTTTGTAAGGGTTTTATCGGCCGGACAGCAGGCTTTGCAGACTATGCCATCGATGAGGCAGGTTAAAGAAATTGATAAGAATGAATTTGACTGTTGTTTAATTTCTGCATCTAATCCTGGACAACTAATCAATATTCGAGTTATGTTGTTTAATCTTTATTCGGCTTAGTAAAAAAATAATTACAGAGAATAGTCGGCATGAATGTTTAACAATATAATTTGATGGAATCGTGAGAGACCTTCATAGTTTGTGTAAACCTCTAAGGTGATGTAATATAAAATCAACTTGGAGGTTTTATTTATGTCAAGGGAAAATGAAAGTCCTCAAAAGGCAGCAATGCGGGAAATGATGAAAAATTATTTAAAAGATACGGATCTTAGCATTCAGGATGGATCTGATGTCAAAAACATCATGCGCGACATGATGTCCGTTCTTCTGGAAGGTGCTCTTGATGGCGAACTCGATGACTCCCTTGGCTATAACAAATATGACTATAAAAACAAGGATACTGACAACAGTCGTAATGGGCATTCAAATAAAAGAATGCATACGAGTTATGGCGACATGGAAATGGAAATACCGCGGGATCGCAAAGGCGAATACGAACCGCAGCTTATAAAAAAATATCAAAATACTCTTACTCAGGACATGGAAGAAAAAATTATTTCTATGTATGCAAAAGGAATGAGATAAGGTATAATATTTTTCGCAAAATCAAATAAAGCAGACGTGACTTCTATCGTTTGTTAAAATTAAGTCGCCAAACCAAATCTACAAAAGGAGATGAGAGTAATATTTTCATTGCATTAATGAAATAGCTGTGTTAAAATATTTTTGTACCAACCGGTAGGTTTATGAAAGGGGTATAATTTGAATAAGAAAAATGACATTATAAAGATAGCGGCTGAGCTGATTCATACAAATGGTTATAATGTGACTTCAGTAAACGATATCATGCAGGCGGCACAAATTGGTAAAGGTCAATTTTATTATTATTTTTCATCCAAGCAGGAACTGGGTATTGAGGTTATTAAATATTGTTTTGAACAATGGCAAAATCGTGTTATTAAAGAGAATCTGGCAACGAATGCCCCCCCGGAAGACAAGATCGATAAAATGCTGGTTTGTGCGATTGATATTCATCAAAAAAGATCCAGTAAATGTGGCTGCTTTTTTGGTAATCTGGCAATAGAATTAAGCGAACATAATGAAGTGTTTCGTAAGGAAATTTATCGTATGTTTGCAACATGGACAGAGTATCTTACGGTCGTAATTGATGAATTGAAGAAAAATACCACCCTGCCAGTTTCAATGCCGAGTAATATTTTGGCTCAATCTATCGTGGCTATGTTGGAAGGCGGTATTCTGCTCATGAAAAACAAGCAGGACATCACACCGTTAATCAATACAGCCAGCATGATCAGAAAAATCTTAGGAATCAAAGAAAGGGATATTTAATATGAAAAGGTATACATTTTTAACTTTTTTACTCATTCTATTTGTATCTATTGGTTTTTATTTCTATACAGCAAATGAAAGCTCAGCACAGGCCGAAAATGAAGTCGGTGTCACTGTCGGGAAAACAGCGCCAGTATTTAATTTAAAGAACATAAATGATGATGATATTCATGTTGATGCTGTTAAGGATAAGAAAGTAATGGTACTTAATTTTTGGGCAACATGGTGTCCGCCATGTCGGGAAGAAATGCCTGAGTTAGAAAAATTTTATAAAAATTATGGCGCAAAGGTTCAATTCTTTGGTATTGATGAGCAAGAACCGGCTGATAAAGTAAGTATGTTCTTACAAAATAATGGCTATACCTATCCTATACTGTTGGATACAAACGGAGAAATTGGCCAAAGATTTAAAGTAAATGGCATTCCCACAACTGTTATCATTGATGCTAAGGGCACTGTAATTTATCGTAAGACTGGCGGCGTAACCGCCAATGAGCTTAAGGCTGTGCTTGATAAAGCAGGAGTTAATGAATACTAATGGATAATATCACTATAGCTGGAATTTTTTCCGCAGGAATCCTGTCATTTTTTTCTCCTTGTGTATTGCCGATGCTGCCCGTATTCTCTCTCATGTTATCTGAGTCCGTGGATGGGCAGGAGCAAAAATCATGGCACATATATGTTAACAGTATTTGCTTTCTATGTGGATTTACTTTTGTATTTTTAGTGATGGGGGCAACCGCGTCTTTTGTTGGCCAATGGTTTTTGAATTATCAAGACTTTTTGCGTAAAATCAGCGCAGTAATAATTTTTATCATGGGAGTATTATTAACTGGGGCATTAAGCACTTCTATATTGGGACAAGAGTTTAGACCGTTTAGGGGGCATAAGTTAAGAGGCCCAATGGGATCATTTTTGCTTGGGTTAGCTTTTACAATTAGTTGGACGCCATGCACTGGTCCAATTTTAGCTACGATTCTTGTTTATGCGGGTGCATCCTCAACGGTAAAAATCGGAATATTATTCCTGCTCATTTATTCGTTAGGCTTTTCAATACCATTTTTTTTAATTGGCATTGTTTTTAGAAAGTATTTGCCATCTATGCGCAGATTCTACAAATGGTTGCCTATCATTCAAAAAGGGGCCGGATACTTACTCATTATCTTAAGTATTTTTATTTGGATGAACTGGTTTCAAAAGGGTTTAGGTTTATTATTTTCTCTATGAATTGAGGGACCTATATGAAACATATTATCGTCGCCGCAGCAATTGTCTTGTCTATTCAAACCGGGGCAACAATGTTATTTCCCAGGAATGTATACGCTGCTGCTCCTACTGAATATGATGAACAAAATGATAATACCTGTCAGAATGGAGTCTGTTCTCTTCCTAAGCATAATTCAAATGATGATCGTGATGAATGAGCAGGCTTGCATTCGTAAGGGGTACAGTTTCGCTTGTTGTGTGCTTTTAAGCATTTACCGATATTACCGCTAATCCGTAATCCTGAACTTATGAATGAATATCTTCCCTGAAGCGTGGATATTCAACTGCCAATCAAACTTTAGCAGCTATTACTCTTTTTGTAATATAGGGTAATGGCTGCTTTTTTTAGAATTGTTTTGATTTGCTAAGGGATAATAAACTGGATAAAAGAAAAATGGCCGCTGCAAATGGCCAATATAAACATAAAAATATATTTAGGTCGTCATGAAAAACACTATTGATTTTTTATATTATTTAGATTATATTGTTTGCAAGGGAGCGGTTACTATAAGGCAATCTTATATTGATCAGATCACACCATTTATTGATATACCATTAGTAAAAAACTGAACTGGGGTTTGTTGCTATGGCAGGTCGACTATTATGCTGCTCAGGAATGAACTAAAGGTGAAAATATCTGAAAATTCGCAGTACTTTTTAATTTCAATATCTCGGAATGGTAAAACGTTCAAGTTTAAAAGCAGAATGAATATCAAGGGAAAGGGGTTAATTTATGGAGTGGGTATATTTGATCGCGGCCGGAGTGTTTGAAATTGGTTGGCCGCTTGGTTTAAAGATGGCGCAAAACGATGCAGAAAAACAAATGACCGGAATTGCCATCGCCGTGATTTGCATGGCGCTTAGCGGATGTTTGCTTTTCCTCGCCCAAAAGGAAATACCTATGGGTACGGCGTATGCAGTGTGGACCGGTATCGGCGCAGCCGGGACCTTTATTATGGGGATTATGTTTTATGGCGATCCGGTCGGAACAATGCGAATTATGTCGGTAATGCTGATTATCGCCGGGGTTATTGGGTTGAAACTAGCGCATTGACGGGGATAAGGTATATTTTGTAGTCCTCTTTTTAATTTAATTGCGGCTTGGATTTTCTTTAATAGGTTGATAAATATCGAGTTCACAATAATTATCCTTGGATATGGAAGTGTTGATGTATTCAAATCGAAAAGTATCCGCAGACTTGAAGCCTGAATTGAAAATCCATTTAGAATACATGTGAACCAACAATCGGCCTATTTGTCTGCCTTTGATGTCTTTTGGATGAAAAAAGCCGACAAAACGAAAAGCTACGTATTTATGAGCCGGAAGTATCAATCCAATCATACCTTTGGGAATATAGTCTAAACTACTCACTTCCAGAGATGGCGTATAGTAGATGTAGCCGTTGTTTTTAGGATTCCAGTCGGTATGACCAAAGTAAATTGCTGGATTAACTGGATTGGTAATATTTCGTTTTTGATTATAATAGAAGTCGATACCATAGGCATTAGCTGTTTGGTCACCAGATTTGCTGCTGATTTTATGCGGAGTGCCAATTAAATAAATTTTAGGTTTGTAAACGAAGAATGGTTTATATATAATGGAATTATTGACTGACAAAATATCGTGTACATTTAATTTTTCTTTAATAATTAAAGAGAGATGTTCAGACCGTACTTTTTGCGGTGTATGTCCAAATTTTTTTCGGAATGCGCGGATATAGGATTGTTCATAATCGAAGCCATATTCTAAAGCGATATCAATAATTCGCATATCGGTTTGCAACAATTCATTCACACTTGAGGAAAGCTTTCGTGACTGCACATATTCCATCAAGGATTCACCAGTTAATGACTTAAACATTCTATGCAAATGATATTTAGATATTCCTGCATGTATGGCAAGTTCATCCAAAATAATCTTACTGTAAATGTTATGTTCAATATAATTAATACAAGATACAACAATTTCTTTCATGTCTACCATAACAGTTCACTCGCTCCCAATTTTAAAAAGCTTTTAAAACCAGTGTAGCATTATGTCCGCCAAATCCAAATGAATTTGATAAGGCATAGGTTAGAGGGGCTTTTTTTCCCTCATTTGGAACATAGTATAAATCACAGGCCGGATCTTTCGTCTTATAGTTGATGGTTGGCGGTAAAAAGCTGTTCCTTAGGGCGGAGGCGGTTATAATGGCTTCGATGCCTCCTGCAGCACCTAGTAAATGACCGGTCATTGATTTTGTGGAGCTTACAGCAAGCTCGTATGCATGTTTTTGGAAAACAGTTTTTATAGCCATAGTTTCCATTTTATCACCTAATGGGGTTGAAGTTCCATGGGCGTTTATATAGTCAATTGCCTGTGGTTTAAGCATAGCATCTTTGAGTGCGAGATTCATACAGTGAGCAGCACCTTCGCCGCCTTCAGCCGGTGCGGTAATATGGTAAGCATCATTTGTTGCGCCATATCCTACAATTTCTGCTATAATGGTCGCTCCTCTCTGTAATGCATGATGAAGTTCTTCTATAATAAGAATGCCAGCGCCATCGCCTAATACAAAGCCGTTTCGTTCTATGTCAAATGGTCTGGAGGCTGTAGCCGGATCTAAATTGGTTGTCATGGCTTTCATCGAACAAAAACCGGCAAGTGTCAATCTTGTCATTGCCGCTTCTGCGCCACCGGCAATCATCATATCGGCGCTATTTCTTTGAATGATTTTATAAGCATCGCCAATGGCATTTGTCGATGAAGCACAGGCTGAAACTGTGCATTCAGAAAAACCTTTTAAGCCATATTTTATGGCGACAAGCCCGGCAGCCATGTTTGGCAGCATCATTGGTATTAGAAATGGACTAATTTTATGCGTACCCCTCTCTAAGAGGGTCCTATGCTGGTTTTCAATCGTTTCAATTCCGCCGATTCCAGTTCCGATAATAACGCCAACACGTTCTTTATCAATCGTTGAAAATTCAATAGCAGCTTCTTTAATAGCCATTTTCGTGGCGGCCATAGCATATTGGACGAAACGATCCATTCGTTTGAGCTCTTTTTTATCTAGAAAATTAGCCGGATCAAAATCCTTTATTTCAGCGCCTACTTGAGTAGGTAAATCGTCAACTTGGATGTTTTCAATTTTGCTTATGCCTGATTTTCCTATTTGTATCGCTTGCCAAAGTTCATCAGCACTAAACCCTAAAGAAGATATGGCACCCATTCCGGTAATAACTACGCGTCTATTCATTTTTTTGCCTCCCAGTCTATTTCCTATGCACATTTTTGATATAAAGCTATTTACATGTAATATAACATTTTACAACTTTATCATATTGGCAATTGAAAAATGAACAACTCTTGCTTTTAAGGATTAAAAAAGTTTTCTAATATGGCCTGTAAAATGTTTTGCTTTGTGTTGCGGAGGGAATTTTCGGCATCCGTGACGGCTCGTTATTTCTAAAGGTTCAGTACGGTTCTATTATCTTGTGTGCGTGATTTCTCGGCTGATTCGACTGAAGGTACGTAAGACTATCTTGATGGACTTCAAGTTGATATACCGGAACTGATCAATAACATCGTGGCTAGAAGCGTGCCAGTTTAGCAGTATGCCACGCAATCGTGAGCGGATGCGTGTATTCAAGGATGTGGGGCTGGTTGAACAGCCTGGCTCTGGTATGAGCAGGATCCTAAGTGCATATAGTAAGGACATATTTCAGATCATTTTATTAAAGTAGTATTTCCGTTTTCGGAAGTTGCAAACAGGACTGGCGATAATAATGGCGATAATAAATTAAATACAGGTTGCTATAAAGGCGGTGCACTCCAATGGTCCTTCTGTAGTCTGGCAGGGGATTATTTCGGCTTTTTGGGCAGGGAAAACCAGCATTCGGCGCCTTGATCGGGCTGACCGGTCAGGCGGATGCTGCCACCGTGGCGCTGGACGATGCGCTGGCAGATGGCCAGTCCGACGCCGCTGCCGGGAAATTCGCGTTCGGAATGCAGCCGTTCAAATACGTGAAACAGTCGATGGGCGCCGCGCATATCAAAGCCGGCGCCGTTGTCTTTGCAGCAGAAAATGTATTCTCGATTGGTTTCACTGCAGGTAAAGTGAATCTGCGCCGGTTCTTTGTACCGGGTATACTTTAGCGCGTTGGAAAGGATATTCTGCAGAAGCTGCCGGATGAGGATGGGATCGCCGGCAATCATCGGGAGCGGTCCAACGGTAAATTCAATTTTTCGTTGGGGGTTTTCGGCTGTAAGCTCGTCAAACAGGTCTTGCAGAAGGCGCTGCATATCAATTGGCGCATAGCGCAAAGCACTTTTTGAGGCGCGGGAAAAAGCCAGCAGGTGATCTACGATGGCGATGGTTTCCTGCGTTTTTGTTGTTAGGGCGGCCGTGATGGGCTGGGCCGCCGGCGGCAGCTGGTCTGCATAGTCTTGCTGCAGAATGGCGGCAAGCTGCTCCATGGTGAGCAGCGGCGATTTCAAGTCATGCGCTACCGAGGCGCAGAAGGCGTCAAGATCCTGATAGGCTTTTTGCAGATTTTGCTGCTGCTGCCGCAGTTGAATCTGCGTGTTGACACGCGCGAGTAGTTCACTTTTTTTGAAGGGTTTGGTGACGTAATCGCTGGCGCCCAGAGAAAAAGCCGTGCGGATATTGGTTTCGTCATCGCTGGCGGTGAGAAAAATCACGGGAATAGCTGCGGTGAGGGGTTGGGCTTTGAGCTGGCGGCACAGGGCAAAACCATCGACATCCGGCATGCGCACATCGAGCAGGATCAGGTCCGGCGGCTGCTGGGTGATAAGTTCCATGGCAATGTGCGCGTTGACGGCTACATAAAGCCGATAATCGGCGGTTTTCAAAACAGCGGCTGCGGCCGCAATGCTTTCCGGAGAATCGTCGATGATTAGTATTTTGGCATGAAAATCGGCTGGCTGCATCAAAGGCACCTCTTTTAATAAAAATCATGTATTTGTCAAATGAATGATTTTATTCTATAATGAAATGATAAGAAAAGAAAGTAAAGATTTGGCACAGGCGCCAGAGAAGAAGATGTCTTCTGGCAGCCTGTGCTTTTTTATATGGAGATGACAGCGATGCGTTCTATAGGCAATCCGGACAGTATGTCGCAGCAAGTGCTGAATCGCTTGTTGATGGGGGTCTTTCTGGTGATCACAGGGATGCTGGTCATTAGTATTTGTGTGCTGCATGCCAATATTGATGCGGAAACAGCTGCCGAACAGCAGCGGAGCTTATTTAAGGATCTAGGGATCTCGCTGGCGGATGCATCCGACTATCTGACGGATGAAGCCAGAAAATACGCGGTGACGCATGACGAGGCGCATCTGCGCAACTATTGGCGGGAAATTGAAGTCATTCGCACGCGCGACCGGGCGATAGAGGAGCTGCAGAAACAAGATTCAACGCGGGAGGAACAAGAGCTGCTGGCTGAGGCCAAACTGCATTCGGATGAATTGGTGGAGACGGAACGGCGTTCTATGCGTCTGATTCAGGAGGCAGAGGGGAAGACGGAGGCGCAAATGCCGCCGGAAGCGGCTAAAAAACCGCTGCGTGCCGAAGATGAAAAACTCAGTCCGGCGGAGAAGTCAGCGCTGGCGCTTCGTCTGATGTTCGATGCAGATTATGATCACAGCAAGACCATCATTATGTCGCCGATCGCCAGCTTTCAGCAGAAAATGAATGCCCGGCTGGATAAAGAGCTTTTTCGGGCGCAGCATAATCTGCGGAATGCTTTTATTCTGCAGGCTGCGTTGGCGGTCGTCATTGTCCTGGCGATTGCCGGATTGCTGGGGTTGTTTACGGTGAAACTCACGAATCCGATCCGGCAGTATATTCAGCAGTTGCAGGAATTTTCTCTGCGCAAACGGCATTTTCGCCTGCATCCGCAGGGGACCGACGAGCTCTGGATGCTGGCGGCGGCATTTAATCAGCTGTATCGTTCCTTTGCCCAGGAATTGATTCGCCGCCGGCAGGCCGAGACGCATATGAAAGCGGCGAAGGAAGAAGCAGAACGAGCCAATCGGGCGCAATCCGAGTTTTTGGCCAATATGAGCCATGAAATTCGCACGCCGCTCAATACGATTATCGGCTACCATTATTTGCTGAAAAAGGAAGCCGTGTACGGTCCGGCGATGGAATATATTGAAGATATTGGCACCGCAGCGGCAAATCTCTTGGAAATTGTCAATGAAATCTTGGATTTTTCTAAAATCGCGGCAGGCTGTATGACGGTGGAACGAGTGCCGTTTCGTTTGCAGTCGGCGATCGATGAAGTTTGTATGATGATCCGGGAAACGGCCCGGCAGAAAAAATTGGGCTTTCGACAGCAATGCGCCGCCGATGTTCCGACTTGTATTTATGGCGATTCTCTGCGTCTGAAGCAGGTATTGCTTAATTTATTGGCCAATGCGGTAAAATTTACGGCTTGTGGTGAAGTCAGGCTGTCGGTTGCGTTTTCGGCTGAAAAACAGTTGCTGCATTTTGCGGTCCGGGATACCGGCATTGGGATTTCGCCGGAGCAACAGGGAAACTTATTTGAAGCATTTACACAGGCGGATGTATCGACTTCTCGCCGTTATGGCGGCACAGGGCTGGGACTGGCCATCAGCCAGAAGCTGGTGAAACTCATGGGGGGCGAGCTTGGTCTGGAAAGCGAACCGAGCCGGGGTTCTTGTTTTTCCTTTACCATTGCGGCGACGCCAGCCCAGGAATCGGCTGTTCCTGTGGATGAAAAAGAAGCGGTGGCAGAACAGCCGTTTTTGGGGCAGCAGGTTTTGCTGGTTGAAGATTATGCAGTTAATCGGCTCATGGCGCAGAAAATTCTCACGGGGATGGGGCTGCAGGTGACAGCGGCGGAAAGCGGCGCTAAGGCGCTGGAGCTAGCGGCGCAGCAGCGTTTTTCTTTAATCTTGCTGGATGTGCGCATGCCGGTCATGGATGGCTATGAGACGGTGAAACGACTGCGACGGCTGGAGGGATATGAAAAGATTCCCGTGATAGCGCTGTCGGCCGATGTGGTCAGTGAAGCAAAAGTGCGGGTGAAAGAGGCCGGAATGGATGGCTTTTTGGAAAAACCGCTGCAGCCGGCGAAGTTGTATGCGCTATTAACGGGGATTTTGATGCATGATACCATGCCGTTGTCACTGTCGTCCGATGCGTCGGCAGCGAGTGAGAAGCAAGACGCGGCTATTTTGCATACAGCGCCGGTTTTGGAACGGCTGGGACAGGATCAAGCGGCGTATCGAGACATTCTGCAGTTGTTTCAGGAACAGCACCGAGATGATGTTCGACGGCTGACAACTTTGGAAGGCGCAGCTTTGCAGGATTTGGTGCACGCTTTAAAAGGCAGCGCGGCAAACATCGGGGCTGAAAAGCTGCAACAGGCATCGGCTGGGCTATTAGAGTTGTTAAGAAGCGGCAAGGCCGAAGAAACCGGTCGGCAGATTTTTGCGTACGGCGAGCTTCTAAAAGAGACGCTGCGGGCTGTCTGTACGGCGTTGGCAGAGCCGTCGTCAACCGCGTCGGTATCGTCGTCACAAGTAGCCTGGCTGCAGCCGGCAGAACTTTTGCAGTCGCTGCAGCGGGGAGAGATTGCCGCTCGGAGTGTTTTCGCAGAGCATGAGGAGGCGTATACAAAGTGTTTGGGCGAGCCTCTGACCGCGAAGCTGCGGGCGCTGATTCTGGCATATGATTTTGGCACGGCCGCGCAGCTTTTGCAGGCGGATTTGCAGCTAAAAGGAGATGAAGGCCTTGTACAACGTGCTTTTAGTGGATGATGATCAGGCTTTTCGGTATATTTTGAAACGTTTTGATTGGCAGGGGCAGGGATTTTGTGTTGCCGCCGAAGCGTCCGACGGAAGGGAAGCCTTGGAGAAGCTGGCGGCGCTGACCATTGATCTGGCGATCGTTGACATCCGCATGCCGGGTATGGACGGCATGGAGTTTTTGCAGGAGCTGCAGCAGCGGCAGAGTAAAGTGAGTGTGATTCTGCTCAGCACCTATCGGGAGTTCGAATATGCGCAGCGCGGTATTCGCTATGGCGTGCTCGATTATATGATGAAACCGGTTCGCCCCCAGGAACTGGAGGCGGCGCTTATACGGGCCGCCGGCTATCTTCAGGTGCAGCAGGGCAGCCCTGAAGCCGATACGCGCAGCCAACGGGCACAGGAAAGCCTGCCGGAATATTTCGCCGGCAATGCCAGCCCCAGTCGATTGGTACAGGCCATTTGTGAATTTGTTGTAGATCATGTGGAAGCAGGCACGACGCTAGATGATGTGGCGACGGCGCTCCATCTTAGCCGGGATTATGCCGGGCGGGTGTTTCGAAAAAAGACCGGGCTGGCTTTTGTAGAATATGTTACCAAAGTAAAGATGGAACGAGCAAAACAACTGTTGGCCAGCGGGCAGTATAAGAATTATGAGGTCAGTGACCGATTGGGTTACAAGACGCCGGATTATTTTACCAGTTTGTTTAAAAAATATGTCGGCGTTACGCCTTTGGAATATCGCTCATCGCTGCAAAAGCAGTTTTTTTCGGGTGAAAAAGCAGAAAAGTGAGGTTCTCTTTCTCGCGGAATGTCCTTATAATAAGAGTTGTAAAAAGCAATGACAATAGCGTGGCAATGATGCCGCAGCCTGCCGGGAACGATCCCGCAGCTGCGGTTTTTTGTTATTGTTTTGCGGGAAGAGAGAGGATGAAGAAGATGATGAAGAGTAAAAGTCTTTTGAAGCTCAGAAAGTCGGCGGCCATCGCACTATCCGCCTTGTTTATGAGCTCCGCCTTGCTGACGGGCTGCGGCGGGCAGCAGCCGGCAGGGAAAAGTTCCGCAGAAAGCGGGGACACCATCAAAGTAGGTATCCTGCATTCGCTGAGCGGCACAATGGCAATCAGTGAGGTTTCGGTACGCGATGCCGAGCTCATGGCGATTGATGAAATCAATGCCAAGGGCGGCGTGCTGGGCAAGAAACTGGAACCGGTCATTGAAGACGGCGCTTCCGATCCGGCCGTGTTCGCGGAGAAGGCCAAGAAGCTTTTACAAAAGGATAAAGTCGCTACGGTTTTTGGCTGCTGGACGTCTGCCAGCCGTAAAGCGGTGCTGCCGATCTTTGAAAGTATGAAGGGGCTGCTGTGGTACCCGGTACAGTATGAAGGCATGGAATCTTCGCCAAATATTTTCTATACGGGAGCTGCGCCCAATCAGCAAATCGTGCCGGCTGTTGAATGGCTGCTTAAAAACAAAGGGAAAAAGGTATTTCTCGTAGGTTCAGACTATGTATTTCCGCGCACGGCCAATAAGATCATCAAGGCAGAATTAAAGGCTGAGGGCGGCGAGTTGGTCGGTGAAGAGTATACGCCGATGGGTCATACGGATTACAGTACGATCATCAATAAGATTAAAGAAGTCAAGCCGGATATTGTGTTTAATACGCTGAACGGCGACAGCAATGTAGCATTCTTTAAACAGTTGAAAGACGCCGGCATCAGCGCAAAAGATCTCACGACTTGTTCCGTGAGTATCGCGGAAGAAGAGGTTCGCGGCATCGGCGGGGACAATATGGTCGGACATCTGGTTTCCTGGAATTATTATCAGACGACCAATACGCCGGAAAATGCTGCGTTTGTTAAAAATTACAAAGCAAAATATGGCGCGGATCGGGTAACGGATGATCCGATTGAGGCTGGTTATGACGCCGTTTACCTTTGGGCAGCGGCAGTCGAGAAGGCCGGTTCCACCGATGTGGAGAAAGTGAAGGCAGCGGCGAAGGGATTGGAGTTCAAAGCGCCGGAAGGAACGGTCAAGATCGAGGGAGAAAACCAGCATCTCTGGAAACCGGTTCGTATCGGCGAGGTGCAGGCGGATGGCACGATCAAGGAGATATGGAGTACGCCGGAGGCAATTCGCCCGGATCCTTATCTTAAAACATATTCCTGGGCACAGGGATTGAGTAATTAAAGAAAATCGGGCTGCCCAATATGGCGGCCCCTTCTCTTTTTTGGGGAAAGCGGGTGAGACAATGGATACCTATATTTTACAAGCGTTCAATGGGCTGAGTGTGAGTTCCATTTTTATGCTGGCGGCGCTGGGGCTCGCGATTACGTTCGGTCTGATGAAAGTAATCAATATGGCGCATGGCGAGTTTATCATGATCGGCGCTTATGCAGCGTATCTGGTACAAAAATTATTTGCCAATTATTTGCCGGCCAGCTGGTTTGATGTTTATTTTATTTTTGCAATTCCGGCCGCATTCCTTTTGGCTGGGGCGATGGGCTATCTGCTGGAACGCACGGTCATTCGTCATTTGTACGGGCGGCCTTTAGACAGTATTCTGGCGACCTGGGGCGTCAGCTTGGTGCTGCAGCAACTGGCGCGCAGTATCTTCGGGGCGCCGAATGTCGATGTCAGGGCGCCGGCGTTTCTGAGCGGCAGTCTGGTGTTGGCGGGCATGAGTTTTCCTTACAAGCGCTTGTTTATTTTATTGCTGGTTACGGCCTGCTTTGCCGCTGTATACGGCCTCTTGTACCGCAGCCGCTATGGCCGCAAGATTCGCGCGGTCATGCAGAATCGGGCGATGGCTGCCAGCCTGGGCCTGAATACGCGCCGGATTGATGCGTATACTTTTGCGTTTGGTTCCGGCATGGCCGGGATTGCCGGCGCAGCGCTGAGTCTGCTGGGTTCGATCGGACCGACTTTGGGCACAAACTATATTGTTGATACGTTTATGGTCGTGGTACTGGGCGGGGTCGGAACGCTGGCCGGAACCATAGCGGGCGGCTTTATTATCGGCATGGGCAATACAAGTTTTGAGTTTTTAACCGATGCGTCGCTCGGGAAAGTGATTGTCTTTACTCTGGTGATTTTATTTTTACAGTGGCGGCCTACAGGATTGTTCTCGGTAAAAAGCCGGGCGTTGGATGAAGATTGAGGTGAGTGGGATGAAGAAAAAAAGATTGTCTTCAAATGTTCTGGCGTTCTGTTTGGTGGTGGCGGCGCTTTGCGCAGCTCCCTTGTTTTTGTCGGATTTCCGGGTCAATCTGTTGGGGAAGTTTATTTCGTTTGCTATTCTCGCGGTGGGGATTGATCTTATCTGGGGCTATACGGGGATTCTCAGCCTTGGGCATGGCGTGTTTTTCGGATTGGGCGCGTATGCCATGGGGATGTATCTGAAGCTGGAAGCCTCCGGCGGCAAGCTGCCGGATTTTATGAGTTGGAGCGGTTTGACGCATCTGCCGGCGATATGGGCGCCGTTTGCGCATCCGGCCGCATTGATCTTTGTGGTTTTGCTGCCGGCAGGGCTGGCCTTTTTGCTAGGCTGGCTGACCTTTAAAAATCGGATTCGCGGTGTGTATTTTTCCATTCTCTCGCAGGCGCTCTCCATCATTTTTGTCGTGTTGTTCATCGGCCAGCAGGCGTATACGGGCGGAACCAATGGCATCACCGGGTTTACGACGATTTTTGGCGCGCCGCTGATTCTGGACGAAACCCGATTGGCGCTGTATTATGCAGCCATTGCTTTGCTGGTTCTGGTTTATGGGTATTGCCGTTTTTTGGTGACACACCGCATCGGCCGGATTTTGGTGGCGATTCGCGATGGGGAAAACCGGGTGCGGTTTTCCGGGTATAATCCTACGGGTTATAAAATTTTTGTCTATGTATCTTCGGCGGCGATTGCCGGTATTGCCGGCGCTGTCTTCGTTCCGCAGGTCGGGATTATTTCTCCCGCGGAAATGGGGATTGTGCCCTCGATTGAGATGGTCATCTGGGTGGCAATCGGCGGACGAGGAACTTTGATCGGCGCGATTCTGGGAGCCATTCTCGTCAATGCTTTGAAAAGCGGTATCAGCGAGTCGTTTCCGGAAGTGTGGTCGTATTTTATCGGCATCGCTTTTATCGTGTTTGTGCTTTTTATGCCGATGGGGCTGGTTGGCGAAGTAAAAAAATGGGCGCCGCGGCTGTATGCGCGTCTGCATCGATCGGCTGGCGCGAGCGGAGAGGATAAGTCGGAGGTTGCTTCACGGCCTTTGGCATAAAGGAGGAATTCTTGATGGCGAAAACGATTTTGGATATCCGGGACCTGAGTATTTCCTTCGATGGCTTTAAGGCGGTGCAGCAGGTATATACCCGGGTGGAAGAAGGGGAAATCCGGTTTTTTATTGGGCCGAATGGAGCGGGCAAGACGACGCTGCTCGATGCGATTTGCGGCCGCACCAAACCTGCTTCCGGCGAAATTTTATTTAACGGCAATATTGATGTGACGCGTTTTGCCGAGCATGAGCTGGTAAATGTCGGGATCGGGCGCAAGTTTCAGGTTCCGTCCGTGTTTGGCAGTCTCACTGTTTATGAAAATATGGAGCTGGCCGTGCAGCGGGATCGGGGCATATTTGCTTCGATTTTTCATGGCGTGACGGCGGAGCAAAGGGATCGGATTGAGGAGGTTCTGCGTTTGGTTGATTTACAGGCGCAGGCACATCTGCCGGCAGCGGCTCTTTCTCATGGGCAGAAGCAGTGGCTGGAAATTGCCATGCTGATTGTACAGAATTTAAAACTCATTCTGCTCGACGAGCCGGTGGCCGGCATGGGACGGCGGGAAACAACAAAAACCGGCGAATTGCTGCAAAAGATTGCCAAGCGCTGTACGGTCATCGTAGTAGAGCATGATATGGAATTTGTCCGGGAGTATGCAACGCGGGTCACGGTTCTGCATGAAGGGCGTATTCTCGACGAAGGCAATGTGGCCGATGTGCAGGCAAATCCCAAGGTGATCGAAGTTTATTTGGGACGGGGAGGCGGCGCGTGTGCTTGAAGTCAAAGATTTATGCGCTTATTACGGCGAAAGTATTATTCTGAAAAATGTCAATCTGCAGGTGCCGGACGGCCGGGTGGTCTGCTTGATTGGCCGCAACGGCGTGGGCAAAACAACGCTGCTGAAAAGCATCATGGGACTGGTCAAGACGCCCTGCGGCAGTATACGTCTGCAGGGACAGGAACTCATGGGACGCCCGACGTATTGGCGGGCGCAGCAGGGGATTGGCTATGTGCCGCAGGGGAGGGATATTTTTCCGCAGATGACCATCGGGGAAAATCTCGAGTTGGGATTGGAAATGAATGGCGGACACGGGGCGGTGGATGCGAAGGTTTTTGAACTATTCCCTGTCTTGGCAACCATGCTGACGCGCAAAGGAGGCGATCTCAGCGGCGGACAGCAGCAGCAGCTTGCCATTGCCCGGGCTTTAGTAGGGCATCCGAAGCTTTTGCTTCTCGATGAACCGACCGAAGGCATTCAGCCGTCCATTATTCAGGATATCGGCCGGGTCATCAAACAGTTGAAAACTATCGGCTATACGATTTTTATCGTCGAACAGTATTTGGAATTTGTCTTGGATGTTGCCGATGATTACTATGTAATGGAAAAAGGCGAAATCATCGAAAGCGGTGAAACCGCTGCTATGGAGATGAAGGAAATTCAGGCAAGAATTGCCATTTGATCTTTACGGTGTTTAAGGAGGAATCGATATGCATTTAACGCAACGCGAAAGTGAACGACTCATGGTACATGTTATGGGCGAACTGGCGGCAAAAAGAAAAAAACGCGGTGTGAAGCTCAATTATGTGGAAGCCATAGCTTATATTTCAGCGGATATTTATGAAAGAGTACGAGACGGTAAGCTTACGGTTTTGGAACTGATGGAATACGGCACGCATTTGCTGACGCGTGACGATGTGATGGAAGGGGTCGCGGAAATGATTCCCGCATTGTCTATTGAAGCAACATTTCCCGATGGGACGAAGCAAGTAACCGTGCATCATCCGATTCAATAATATAAATGAGGTGAAAAATATGATTCCGGGAGAAATTTTTTATAAAGACGATCCGATTACCGGCAATGTCGGCCGGCCCACCATTAAGCTTTTGGTAAAAAATACCGATAAGCGGCCGATCGCCGTCGGTTCGCATATGCATTTTTTTGAAGTTAATCGGTTTCTGGCCTTTGATCGCGAAGCGGCTTATGGATATAAACTCGATATTCCTTCGGGAACGGTTGTACGGTGGGAACCAGGCGTAGAAAAGACCGTGCAGTTAGTTCCTTTTGGCGGCAGGCAGGTCATTAAAGGGCTCAATGGTCTTACCAATGGGCAGATATCGGCAAGCCGCAAAAAGCAGGCGCTGCTGAACGCCAGTTTGAAAGGGTTTATGGAATAAGAGAATTGCGTAAAAGCAGTCAAGGGAGAGGTGCAATATGTTTACGATAGATAGAAAAACTTATGGCGGCATGTACGGGCCTACTGTCGGAGACAAAATAAGGCTGGCGGATACGGACCTGATTGTTGAAGTGGAAAAAGACTATGCCGTGTATGGTGAGGAGTGCAAGTTCGGCGGCTCCAAAACCATTCGCGACGGCATGGGGCAGAATTCCGGCCTGACCAATAAAAACGGCGTTCTGGATCTGTGTCTGACCAATGCGGTGATTATTGATTATACCGGCATCGTTAAAGCGGATATCGGCATTAAAGATGGCAAAATTGTTGCCATCGGTAAGGCGGGCAATCCGGATACCCAGGATGGAGTCAATCCCAAGCTGGTCATTGGTGCCGGCACCGAGGTCCTTTCGGCCGAAGGGCTTATTGTGACAGCGGGCGCGATTGATACGCATGTGCATTTTATCTGTCCGCAGCAGGCGGAGACGGCATTGTTTTCCGGCGTTACGACCATGTACGGCGGCGGTACCGGACCGGCAGACGGCACTTTTGCCACGACCTGCACGCCGGGTCCCTGGAATATTAAGAGAATGCTGGAAGCAGTGGATGAGCTGCCCATGAATTTTTTGCTTTTGGGCAAAGCGAATTCTTCCTGTCCGGATGCGCTGGTCGAGCAAATTGCCGCCGGGGCCGCCGGCTGTAAGATTCATGAAGACTGGGGCAGCACGCCGGAGGTCATTGATACGGCGCTGACTGTAGCCGATCAGTATGATATTTCCATAGCGATTCATACGGATTCGATCAATGAATGTGGCAACGTTGAAAACAGCATTCAGGCGTATAATGGCAGAACCATTCATGCGTTTCATACGGAAGGCGCCGGCGGCGGCCATGCTCCCGATACTATGGTTATGACCGGCGCAGCGAATGTCATTCCGTCCACGACAACGCCGACGATTCCGTATACCATTAACACCTATGATGAACATCTGGATATGCTGATGGTCTGCCATCATATGGACAGTGATATTCCCGATGATATTGCCTTTGGAAAATCGCGTATTCGCCGGGAAACGATTGCTGCCGAGGATGTGCTGCATGATATGGGCGCTATTTCTATTATCAACTCGGATTCGCAGGCCATGGGGCGGCCGGCCGAAGTTATTACCCGCACCTGGCAGTTGGCGGATAAAAATAAAAAGCAGCGGGGAAAATTAGCTGAGGATGCTGCGGGCAATGATAATTTCCGGGTCAAGCGTTATATCGCCAAATACACAATCAATGCGGCATTAGCTTGCGGCACGGCGGATTATATTGGCTCGGTTGAAGCCGGTAAAATGGCGGATCTGGTCCTTTGGCGGCCGGATATGTTTGGCGTCAAGCCGGAGGTCATCATCAAAGGCGGGTTTATTATTGCCGCCAAGATGGGAGACGCCAGTTCGTCGATTCCTACGCCGCAGCCGGTGCTCATGAAGCCGATGTTTGGCTCTCTGGGCAAGGCGCGGGCCAATACCTGTGTTACTTTTGTGTCACAGCTGGCTTATGAAAACGGCATAAAAGAAGAACTGGGATTGAATAAAATGGTATTGCCCGTGAAGGGCTGCCGGATGATCAGCAAGAAAGACATGATTTTTAACAATGCAGTCCCTAAGATAGAAATTGATCCGGAAACCAAGAAGGTGAAGGCGGATGGCGTGGAAATCACCTCGGAACCGGCGGCTTCCTTGCCGATGACACAATTGTATTTTTTGTTTTAAAAGAATCGGCGGTATATCGCGATCGCACCCATAGAAAAATGCCGATAAAAAGCGCCGTCATGGTTGTCACAAGGACCAACCATGACGGCGCTTTATTCATCGGCGCAAGCAATCGATCAGGTGCGTGCTTCAGGCCTGCGGGAATAAGGGCAGTTCCTGTAAATAGATAATATCCGTCCTTTTCGCCGCATCGCCTTCCGCCAGAATCGCCGCTTTGGCAGCGATGATGCCGCCGGCTGCGGTGACTAATTGTTCCAGGGCGGCAATGGACTCGCCGGTGCTGATCACGTCGTCGATCAGGGCAATGCGTTTTCCTTTGATCGTCTTGGCATCTTTGCCGTCAAGGCAAAGCATTTGTTCTTTCTGCGTAGTGATGGAGTTTACTTTGATGGTCAGCGGATCGTCCATATAACCTTTGATGCTTTTTCTGGCAATAACATAATTTTGGTTCAGCAGGCGGGCCATTTCGCAGGCCAGCGGGATTCCCTTTGCTTCCGCAGTTATCAAAATGTCAAATGGCGGCAGCTTTTTCAACAGCGCCGGAGCCGTTTTACCGACAAGCTCGGTATCGCCTAAAATTACGAAGCTGGCAATGGATAACGTCGGGCTGATGGGAAGAATCGGCAGTTCCCGTTTTAATCCGCAGAGTGATATGGTATAAGTTTTAGTCATTCATCATCTCTCCTTTATGCAAAAATGAGCATTAACGATTTTACAATCAAACCAGCAACCATGCCAACAAAGGGGTCGGTGATGGCAGTGACCGTCATGGTTGCTGCGCCGATAATGGAATCCGGCGTGCCAATGCCGCTTTGCAGCGCCAGGGAGGCATTGGTTGGAACCGTTACAATGGCTCCGAGGACAAGCAGAAAACCGGCAATGGATTCACTGGGGACAAATTTACCGATTTTTGGCAGCAGTCTGGACAAAAGAATGACTGCCATGAGGCTCATCATGAGTACGGCAGCCAGTACCGGATGGGGTGCTGCGCCGGTTGCTGAAATAATCGACTGCACCGGACCGCCGCCAAATAAAGAGGAAGCAATATCGGCGATGCTGCTGACGATGGTGAGCTGATCCAGATTGATATCGGCCTTGGCAATAGTATGTGCGGTGATGCTGCCAAAGGCAATATTGGCGCCGATATTGAGCGTGGCGATTCCCAGCGCGCCGCGGATGACATTGCGGTTGATGATCGGCTTTTGAAAAATAAATTTTTCTCTTTCCGGATCGTAGGCAAATTTCGTTTTTTGTTTTACAACGAAGCCCATGAGCGTGGTTAAAAATACGGAGATAACAATGGTAAAGACCAGTTTGTTAGCGGGATCCGGCGTTATGTAGTACGTCAACAGCGCGCTGGCAATCGAAAAACCGCCCATATACGGGTTGCGTCTGGTCATATCAATGGCCACTTTGGTAAGCAGGATGCCGACGCCGGCCATCATGCCGTTGGTAATCACCGGGCCGATCAGGTCAACAATCTTTGAGAAAACGCCCAGTAACCCGATGATCAGCAAAATACAGCCTTCCCAGAATACCATGGAAAGGCGTTCGGTAATATTGCGGCCCATGGTTCCTACCAGCGTAATGGTTTCCGCTTGAAAGGAGACCGGTGCAACGATGCCGAATATTCCGCATCCGACCGCGCCGGCGATAAATCCGGCGGCGGTTGGGACGGACGCAAAGCCAAAGGTCAGGGCTAAAAGCCCCTGTGGCAGTCCATTGATAATAACGCCAATGGCCGCCAGTAAATCTTGAATTGTCATATAAAAACCTCCTGCAAATAAAATAACCTGACACAAGCATCACTCGTATGAGTGAAACCACTGTCAGGAAAATTTCATAGGCGGATGAATATGACGCAAGGATACTATTCATCATCCCGATTTCCATTGTCTGCAGTCGGTTGTTCACTCATAGTCCGACCCTTTACGGCGGTCGGGTAGAAACTCTCGAACCATATTATCGAGGATATATGAGATAACACTAACGTCACGAATAATGACTATAGCAGTTTCTTGGCTTCTTGTCAATGGATAATGTTGTAAAAAAAAAATTCTGAGCGGATACTTGAGAAAGTAAATGCTACATTGAAGATAAGTGATTTTGGCTATATTATAAGGAAAGCAACGCTGGTGATTTTTTATGAGACGAAACTAAACCATGTTGGCGGCGAAGCTTGTCGGGTGTATTCTTTCATTGAGCTTTAATTTTGTCTATGCTAAAATGAGAGCAGGACGGCGACGTTCCAATAAAGAATGCTGTTTTTGAAAATTCGCTCAGCGGCAGTTGTTTCTTTTGCGGCAGCAATCGAAACGAAGCCGCTGAATGGCAGGGCAAGGGAATACATAACAGGAAGGATCCTGGTATTGATGCACGAATATCCTTCAGTCTTTCTCATTGGCGCGCATCTTCTGGTCGTTTGCATGTTGTTGTCAATGATGACCTATATCTGGCAGTTTCATAAATTTCCGGGTGCAAAGCCACAGTTTTATGCACAAGCTTGTAAATGCGTTTGGCTGCTGATGCTGGTGTTCAGCGTTATCAGTCAGGATTTGTCAGATCAGTTTCTGTGGAATCAGCTGCGGCAAATGGTCTGCGTGCTTTCTCCCTATTTTTGGTGGCTGTTCGTTATTGAGATCAGTCGGCAGCAAGGCAAGGTTCCGTTAGCGATTCGCTATGGACAACGGTTTTTAATCGGCGGCGTAATAATAGGAATTTTGTCGAATGCGTGGCATGGCTTGTTTTGGCCGGATGCCTGGCTGGAAGGCCATACGCTGCATGTTTTGATCGGGCCCGGTGTATGGGTGGCCCGCCTAAGCAGTTATTTATCATGTATATTAGCCATATGGTTTAGTATTCGCTGGATTGCGGCGACGGTTGGGCTGAGACGCCGGCAGGCATTATGGTTTACCTTGCCCGGCTTATTTTCTGTTGCCGGTTCGGTATTGGATCTTTTGCCGGGGTCTCAAGCGCTAGGCCTTGCTTTACCGCTAAGTTTTTTAATCAACGGACTGTTAATTACTTGGGGATTTTATCGCTGGCACATCTACAATGTATTGCCTTTAGGGCAGGAAGTTGTTGTGCGGGAGCTGATTGACGGCATTGTGGTGGTAGATGCTTATGGCTATATTGCGGAGCTGAATCCGGCGGCCAAAAGTATTTTAAATGATGTGCCGGGAAAGATTGGCGGTACGTTTTCTGCTTTGACGGCAGCCTGGCCTGAACTGCTGCCTCTTTGTGATCCGGCTGAGGCCAAAAATGGCGAGGCAATCCGGGACTATCCTGACGGTCGCCGGTGCTATCAATTGCATATGACGCCGCTGCAAGTACAAAAACAGTGGCTGGGACAAGTGATTGTGTTTAAGGATATTACCGAGCAAAAAGAGAAACAAGCAAAACTCGTGGAACAGCAAAAAGCGTTATCTATTTTGACGGAACGGGAGCGCTTGGGCCGTGAATTGCATGATGGGCGAGCCCAGACCGGTAATTTTCTCAGCTTGGAGCTGCAGACTGTCCATACCTTACTGGCTGCCGAGCAGGTTGATGCAGCCAAACAAGAGGTAGATCGGTTACTGGGTACGGTTCGGGATTTGAATACGGATATCCGGGAATCAATTGTGGGGTTAAAAGACATGCCTGATGGCAGCGAGGATTTTTCGGCCAAACTTCGTGATTACCTGGCTTGGTATGAACAAAATCGCGGCATTAGAACGCAGCTCATTTTGCCAACCGAATCCATTGATAATTTGCTGGGAGGTCTTGGCAAATTGCAGCTTCTGCGGATTATTCAGGAAGCGCTTACCAATATTCGCAAACATGCGAAGGCGAAACAAGCGCTGGTGCAGATTACCATAAAAGATCGGCAGCTTGGGGTGCTGATCGAAGATGATGGCTGTGGTTTTGATGCAGCGGCAGTGGCGGGTAAAGATCAACGTTTTGGATTGCGGATTATGGCAGAAAGGGCACAAGAGGCTGGCGGCCGTTTTCAGATTGAAACCAAACCAGGGCATGGAACAAAGATCATGGTTTGTTTTACATTGCAGCATGAGAAAAAACGAGGTGGGAAACGATGCGAACGCTATTAGTTGATGATCATGCGTTAGTTTTGGAGGGATTGAAACATTTTCTTTGTTCACAGGGTATTGAAGTGGTAGGAACGGCCCGTAATGGCGCTGAAGCGCTGATGCAGTATGAGATGCTGTTGCCGGATCTGGTGTTGATGGATATACAAATGGCTGGCTGCGACGGCATTCAGACCACCCGGATGATTAAAAAAGAGTATCCGAAGGCAAAGATCGTCATGCTTTCTGCGTTTGAAGATAAAAAGAGTATTCTGGCCGCCATACAGGCCGGGGCCGAAGGTTATTTGCTGAAAAATATGGAACCGGACAGCTTTATCCGACAGCTTGCCGGTTTTGCTGCGGGCGATCTTCCGCTGGCGCCAGATTTGGCACAGCGGCTACTGTATGCTTTTAAAAATGGCGGAGACTCAGTGCCCTCAGACGATACTTTTTCGTCGCGGGATCTGACAGAACGGCAGCGGGCAGTCCTGCAGCTTTTGATACAGGGCCTGACATATCAAGAGATTGCCATACGACTTACCTTGAAAGAATCTACGGTAAAATATCATATCAAGACGATGCTCTTTAAACTGGGCTTGACAAATCGGACACAGCTGATTGCTTATGGTGTGTCGGAAAAGATGAAAACGGAAAACTAGCGGTTTGTACCGAAAATGCCATTTTTTGACTATGCTAAAGTATAGGACGTAGCTATACTCTGGCATAGTCTTATTTTTTATTCCGACTGTACCAAAGGTAGGGGGCGGCGAGGTGAAAATTTGTTAAGATTAAGCGTGGGAAAGAATGATTTTTTTCCAGAGAAAGCGAGGCGTTGATCTTGGAACGTTGCTTCGAAGTCGGAGTCTATGGACGCAATATGTTTTTTATCGAGATTGAAGATGTTCTTAGAAAAAGAAAGCAGCTTCGGGTACGCTGGCTGGGGAATTCTTTACTCGAAGTTCTTTGGGAAATTCGCATGTTGTCGCCGCATGTAATTTTATTTGAAATGGATGGGAGTAGCCAGGGCGGGATTGCTGCGTTAATGGAGCAATGTCACGGTATAAAGTTTATCGGGATAGAACCGGGGCGTGATGCCGTACAGGTTATTTCTGCACATGAAAAAATGATATCTTCCGATGACAGCCTGGCGCGCGTCATTCTGAAATCTTTGTCTCATTGCCAGGAACAGCCGGGTTCGTTTCATTGACAGCGGAAGCAAGCAACGTTCTGCCGTGGAAGGAAGACGATGCCGCAGCTTGTGTTGTTAAAAATCATTAGGCAATTTATTCTTTAATAAGAAAGGACTCCTGCCATATGAGTATACCGCTTGATGTCTTGGACTGCGATTCCGGGGGGGAACTTCAGAGCCAGCGTCTGCCGGCAAAAAAATCTTATGCTGCTTTTGATCCCGGGCCACTTACCCAGGTAACTTCAATCACCGGGCTGACATTTGATTTTAATTATGGAGCGAGAATTCAGGTACCGCCCGGGAACGGTCGTGTGAAGATTATGGACCGTGATTCCGGGTTGACGCTTTATGATGCGTCCGCATCCAATGTTATTGTAACAAGTACCAAAAAATATTATGTAAATTTTCGTATCGAATTTTATCAGGATGACAAATTGATTTTTGAACATAATCTCGATCTGCGAGGGCGCAATGTGCTCATAAAATATCCGGTTGGTACGCTGGGGGATATTATTGCCTGGTTTCCCTATGCGCGGGAATTTCAAAGGCTTTATGGCTGCCAGGTATATTGTGCGATGGCACCGGAAATTGCCGCATTATTTCAATCTTCTTATCCGGAGCTGCATTTTATTGGGCCCAATGAGCGTCCCAGGGAATGTTATGCGAGCTATTATATGGGGATCTTTTTCCCTTGTGATGATCGGAATCATCAGCCGGTGGATTGGCGAATTGTAGGACTACAGAAGACCATTCCCTATCTGCTTGGGCTCAGCGTAAAGGAAATTCGCCCGGTTATCCGGATTGAATCTATGAACCGCAGCATCAAGGAGCCTTACGTCTGCATAGCCGCGCAGGCTACAAGTCAAGCAAAATACTGGACGAATCCTGGTGGCTGGATGCGTATCGTGCAATATCTGAAAGATAAAGGCTACCGCGTTCTGTGCATTGATCAAAAAATGTACCATGGTTTTGGCAGCTATTGGAACACGATTCCTTATGGTTCAGAAAATTTTACGGGAGCAAAGCCGCTTACGGAAAGGGCAGAGCTTCTTTTTCATGCCGATTTTTTTATCGGATTATCGAGCGGCCTTGCCTGGCTGGCCTGGGCCGTTGGGAAACCGGTTGTGATGATCAGCGGTTTTACGCTGCCGCTAAATGAATTTTACACGCCCTATCGGGTGATTAATTATCATATCTGTAATGGTTGTTGGAATGACAGCAGTTTGGAGTTTAATCATGCAGATTTTGCCTGGTGCCCCCGGCACAAAGATACTGTGCAGCAATTTGAATGTACGCGGTTTATTACGGCAGCACAAGTACAGCACGCGATTGATCATTTGATGCATGATTATGATTTGAATCCGATCAAGGGATTAAACGATCCAGATCCTTATGCTGCACGGTCGGCAGAAATGGCAGGCAGATTGTGACATCTGCGCCATATATGGCTTTTTATCAAGGGCCGCTGACTTGTAAAACGGACATACCGGGATTAGAGTTTGATTTTAATTATGGCGCGCGTATTAAGGTTCCGGCGGGAAACTGGCGGGTAAAAATTATCGATCGGGACAGTTGCCTCACGCTTTATGATGCGCAGGTATCGGATACGCTGATCACAAGTGTTAAAAAATATTATGTGAATTTTCGTTTGGAAATCTATCGAGATGCGCAGTTGGTGCTTGCTCATGACTTGGATCTTTCGCGTCGGAAGGTGCTGCTGCAGTATCCGCTGCGCAGGATTATTGGCGATAGTATTGCGGGATTTCCTTATGGACCGCTTTTTCAGTATCTTCATGGTTGCGAATTATACTGCGCTATGGATAGGGAAATTGCCGATCTGTGGCAGCATTCGTATCCGGAGATTCGATTTGTTCCTGTGGATGTGCGGCCATCTGATATTTATGCAACGTATTATATCGGCTATTTCTTTCCTTGCAGCGAACGCATTTATCATCCGGTGGACTGGCGGATTGTCGGGCTGCAATCGGCGGTGGCCGCACTTTTGGGGCTGCCGCTGCAGGAAGTTCGTCCCCTGCTGGTGCCGCAGCATCGCGAGCGCCGTATCCGGGAGCCCTATGTCTGCATTGCCGTGCAGGCAACGGGGCAGGCGAAATACTGGCAGCATCCGACAGGCTGGCTGCAGACGGTGGCTTATCTGCAGGCCAAAGGCTATCGTGTGCTGTGCATTGACAAAGAGAAGTGGCAGGTCTCGGGTGGCTCCGGTAATGCGATACCCTATGGAGCAGAGGACTTTACCGGGGCACATCCGCTGGCAGAACGGGTTGAGCTGCTCTATCATGCGGACTTTTTTGTCGGGCTCGGCAGCGGCCTGAGCTGGCTCGCCTGGGCTGTCGGTATACCGGTAGTGCTCATCAGCGGTTTTAGTCTGCCTATTGCGGAATTTTATACACCCTACCGGGTCATCAACTATCATGTCTGCAACGGCTGTTTCAGCGACAGCCGTATTGAGTTCAGCACGCAGGATTTTTCCTGGTGTCCGCGGCAGGCGCATACAGAACGGCAGTTTGAATGTACGCGTTTCATTACTCCCGAGCAGGTGCAAGGCGCGATTGCCCGCCTGATGAGAGATTACAGGCTTTTTCCCGCAGGGAAGCCAGGCAGAGAAAAGGAAGCGGAAGCCCTATGAAACCAATCGAGTATAAAAAAGAATTTGGTCCACAGCAGGCGATATCACTCGCGCTGGGGATTTTGAACCTGGCCAGTACCAATGCGCCGCTGGTGGCGCCACTCGCGGTGAACGGACTGCGGACAGAGGCGATTGCCGGAGCCGTGGCAGAACTGAGTGAAGAGAACAGCACACTGCTGCAGCGCGGCGGAAAGGCCGTCAATCTGTTGTTCTTCACGAAAGCATATGCCGAAGAGGGCGGCACGATTACCGGTGGGACAACCACCGTGTCCGGTGGCACTACGGTATCCGATACGACGATAAGCGGCGGCGAGCAGTGGGTGTATGGTAGTGCGACGAGTACGACGATAAGCGGCGGCAGGCAGTGGGTGGCTAACGATGGTACTGCGACGAGTACGACAATAAGCGGTGGCACGCAGTTGGTGAATGGTAGT
>Ga0183095_10096_pt6 | contig 169999 bp, 136 predicted proteins | sample BioMet4_FD_130346 | JGI IMG/M metagenome (GOLD analysis project Ga0183095, IMG submission 130346) | Microbial communities from bioreactor (seeded with sewage sludge) at LBNL, California, USA - Biofuel metagenome 4 (v2) (version 3) | ecosystem: Engineered > Bioreactor > Anaerobic > Unclassified ...
GCTGAATTGAAAAGTTAAATGCCATTTGTAACAGTAACAAAAAGAAAGTGGTAATAACTCTTGCACAAAGGGCATAAATTTGCACTTATTACATCAATAAGGTGCAATAAGTTTTGCAGAAATGCAAGAAAAGGTGAATATTCATCTAATGGATTCGTAAAAAAGTGTAAGGCAAACAAGGTGGCGCGAAGTCCCAGATATCATCTGCAAGACTTATTGCCACTTCAGCATAAGGCATGAATTTGTTTGTGCCCGACAGTGCTAAATCAAAATATGGTTAATGCTGGGTGAGCTTTAAGAGCCCTGGCCTGAGTATAATTTTGTCCGTGGGGATTGTGTGGATCCCCATGGACAAGAGCTTTTTGTAAAGGTCAGGATAGAAGAATTTCGTTGTCTCCAACGGACTCTTGCCACCCAGTTTTTTTATTGGGGCAGAATTTATATGACTGAGCGCCAGATTGAGCGAATCCTGCCCGGTTAGACCGAGAGAGTAAAGATTGGCTCCTTTGGGGAAAATGTAACGCAGTTCAATGTGACTGTTCTCAAGGCTGCCTTTCTGGCCGGCCCGCATTGGATCACAGTAGAAAAGGCGTGTCCGCCTTGTATGGTCAGAGCCCATCTCAATACCATCTGCATCACAGAACTCGGAGCCCCTGTCCGTCAGGAGTATAGGGACATATTTTTTGAAGAGTTGTTTTCCCAGGCAGGATTCGAGGAACAGAACGCCCTGCGTCATATTCGCAGCCTGCTTGTCGGTATGGTAAACAGCCAGGAAAAGGCCCGTACGGATGAATTTGAACGTCTGGATGAACGGACCATTGGTAACATCGTTGTAAACGGTATCCATCTGCACGATCGGCAGATCAGGATTCTCGGTAGTATAGGTCAGGTAGTCCTTGAATGTACGGCCGATTAGAGAATGGTTGTCCTTACGTTTTTTATAGGAGCGGGCTTTGCGTCTGGATATCCTTCTGGATACCTTGCGGCGCAGGTCCATGCTCATGATGCCGGCAACTTCATGCAGGGTATCATCCTCAATATAGTTGTAGAGCGTCCTTACGGAAATATGGAGCTCAGGGTGAGTCTGGATAATCTGGTAAGGCGACAGGCCATTCTTAAGCAGTGGAGCGATGATGCTGCCAATCCATTTCGCTTCTGAAGTTGTAAGATCAGCCCCCATACGGGAGTCCTTGAGGGTAGTCTGGTACTCATCCTCAGCATGAACGGCTGTATAACGAAACTTGTTAAAGCGGCAGGAACGGTATTTATTGCAGCCGTTGCATGCTCCCGGGGAGCGGTCTCTCCGACTACATAGGAAAGGTATGTAGTCAGGACAGTCCGAAGGGCATTGGCGGTTATGCTCACATTTCTTGTAAGCAGTGCATTCGATGGGCAGAGGACACTCGTAGGTGCGCTTCCGGTGGCATTTAATTTCTCTGGCGATGGTGGACTTATCCTTGCCGATAAGCTCAGCCATGTATACCTTAGAGCGGCCATGTTCGATACATTCCTCAATGGAATAGCGTTCATCCTCTGTCAGATGTGTAAAATGTTTTTTCTTGCTCATGATGCGTACCTTCCTTTTTAGCTGTCGGGCCATCTTCATCATGCTCGTATGCAGGAGTTATTGCAATTGTATTTTCCTGGATATTTGTGCATGACTTATCTCAACTTCTGCTATAGGAAAGTGGCAATAACATTTTCACTTCACAGTAGAAAATAAAATCAAAAAGTCTCTTGACAATCCATGGGAATATCAAGTATAATATTAAACGTACTGAACGGGGGCGTAGCTCAGCTGGGAGAGCGCTTGAATGGCATTCAAGAGGTCAGGGGTTCGATCCCCCTCGTCTCCACCAAATAGGACAATGGAAGCCGATGCATTGAGCATCGGCTTTTTTAATATGCGTATCTTAACCGGAAATTTCCGCAAGGGGGAAAAATGGGCATAAAAAAAGAGATAAGCTGTCAGCTTATCTCATATGTGCGATTGGTGCGACTGGAGTGATTCGAACACTCGACCCACGGCTTAGAAGGCCGTTGCTCTATCCAACTGAGCTACAGACGCACAAAATGGTCGGAGCAGCAGGATTTGAACCTGCGACCCTCTGGTCCCAAACCAGATGCGCTACCAAACTGCGCTATGCCCCGTCAATTACAAAATATATTATACATATTTGCAAGTGCGCTGTCAAGTTTTCACAGGAAATCTTTGGCTTACAGATTTTTCCATAGTGCAACAAAAGAGGGAATTAAGATTTTTTAGCGAAAAAGATAAACAGGAATTATGGGCAGCAGAAAGGGTGGCAGCTTTTTGGCTGTAATCTGGGAAAGCATTCTGGAGCAGGTCTGCTATAAAAGGGTGAATGACTTTGAAAAGATTGAACTGGAGCAGCATAAAAAATAGACAGAGCAACTGGCAGAGGGAGATATTGGCCGGCGTGACGACCTTTTCAGCAATGCTGTATATCGTCATTGTCAATCCGGCGCTGCTGGCGCAGGGTGGTATGGATTTTTCTGGAACCTATGCGGCTACGATTTTGGCAACGGGGGGGGCTTCTTTATTGATGGGGGGGCTAGCGGATTATCCGCTTGCGGTGGCTCCGGGAATCGGGCTCAATGCCTATTTCGTTTACGGGGTGATCCTGTCCACGGGGCATTCATGGCAGGAAGCTATGGGAGCGGCTTTTCTGGCCAGTATCTTTTTTTTGCTGCTGGTATGGACTTCTTTTTTCCGTTATTTCCTGAATATAGTTCCCTGGTCGTTGAAAATGGCGATTGCCGGCGGCATTGGTCTTTTTGTCACTTTGATCGGAATGGAAAAGGGAAAGCTCATTGTGGGATCGCCCACAACGGTTACTATGCTGGGGAACCTGGCTGAGCCGACCGCTTTTTTGACGCTGCTGGGCCTGCTGATCACTGCTGTCCTTTTGGCTTATCGCATCCAGGCAGCGATGCTGCTGGGGATGGTGGCAGTTTTTGCCGCAGCCTTAAGCTTAGGCTTTGCGACGTTGCCGGCGGAATTGTTTTCCTGGCCCCAGGGACTGGAAAAGGCGGCTGGACAGCTGACATTTTCCTTCCAGGGAAATATGCCGCTGATCATATTGGTCATGCTGCTCATGTTGCTTTTCAATAACACGGGCACTTTTTTGGGGATCGGCCGGCAGGCAGGACTGATCAAAGACGATGAGATGACAGGGGACAGGCAGGTATTCCAGGCGGCAGCATGGGGCGGACTGCTGGGAAGCTTTTTAGGTACGGGACTGGCTGCCGGTTATGTGGAATCCGGTACCGGGGTGAGTGCCGGCGGGCGGACGGGAATCACGGCTATGGTCACCGCGGGTCTTTTTCTGCTGCTGCTTTTTTGTGCTCCGCTGGCACAGTCAGCAGCCAATGTGCCGGCAGTCACTGCACCGGCACTGATTTTTACCGGCTTTTTCATGATATCGGGGCTCCATGGTATCGATTGGCAGGATTTTACGGAAGGGCTGCCGGCTTTCCTGACCATGCTGGTCATGCCGTTGTCCTATGATATTTTAGCCGGGGTGGGAACTGGATTTATCAGCTATGCAATCCTGAAGCTGTTTTCCGGCCATTGGCGGCAGGTTCACCCATTGCTGTATTTTTTTGCCCTGCTGTTTGCCCTACATATGGGTGGTGTCTATTGAATGAGGTCGCTGGATATAGAGTGAAATATATGGTACAATAAAAAAGGTATGTCTGAAAATGGTGACAGTTTAAGAGCTTATTTCTATAGGGGGAGTTACCGTGAGGAGAAACACTCAAGTTTGTTTATCGATTTGTCTGCTAGGTGCATTTACGTTTTCGTTTTTATCCGCAGGGCAGGCAAGGCGCTTGCATGATCCGCAGATGGAAACGAAAGTGGAAATGCATCGTACCGCAGATATGGTGATACCGGGTCAGTCTGGTCAGCCGGGAGGGGAAAGAAGCCTGCAGGACCGCATAAAGGATATTCTGCACCCGGCGGTAGAGACGCAGACGCTGCCTACAGTATCACAGCAGCCCTTGCGATACATGGGAGATGCTTCCATCCTGGGCGGGGCGGTAGCTACCCAGGAGCAGTGCGTACGTTATCTGCTGAGCATGAATCCTTCGCCGGAGCTGAGCGTTTCACCCCGTGAACTGGTTGCCTACTATTATGAGGAGGGCAGCCGGGAGGGAATCCGGCCGGATGTGGCGTTTGCGCAGGCATTGAAGGAAACAGGGTATTTCCGCTATGGCGGAACAGTTACGCCGGATCAGAACAATTATTGCGGACTGGGCACTACTAATGCGGTGGTGAAGGGAGCTCATTTTGCCAGTGCCCGCATGGGGGTGCGAGCCCATATCCAGCACCTGCTGGCCTACGCATCAACGCGCCGACCGGCAGCACCGGTGGTGGATCCCCGTTATGACCTGGTACGGGCTAATTATGGCGTGGATACCATAGGAAGCTGGTCAGGGCTGAACGGGCGGTGGGCTGTTCCTGGGTATAGCTATGGGCAGAGCATTCTTCAGCTTTTCGGCAATATTTTAAAGGAATAGACGAGATGGATGCTATGTGATAGAATGGACTGTACTTGTGATAGGACAGGTATGTTAAATTTGGTTAGAGATGAGGAACGTATTTTATGATTAGTACAAGCGGGTTGACGCTGCAGTTTGGCAAGCGAGTTTTATTTAAGGACGTCAATATCAAATTTACCCCGGGCAATTGCTACGGAGTGATCGGTGCCAATGGAGCTGGCAAGTCAACCTTTTTGCGTCTGCTTTCGGGAGAGATCGAGCCTTCCAAGGGCAGCATTGATATTACGCCGGGGGAGCGGCTGGCGGTTCTGAAGCAGAACCACTATGAATTCGATGATTATGAGGTCTTGAAGACCGTTATCATGGGACATAAGCGTCTGGTGGAAATCATGGATGAAAAGGACGCACTTTATGCAAAGCCGGACTTCTCCGATGCAGATGGGATCCGGGTATCCGAGCTGGAGTGCGAATTCGCTGAGCTGGATGGCTGGGAGGCTGAGCCGGAGGCGGCTCGTCTGCTCAACGGGCTGGGCATTCCCGAATCCCAGCACAGCATGAAAATGGCAGACCTTACGGGCAATGAGAAGGTGCGCGTGCTGCTGGCACAGGCTCTCTTCGGCAATCCGGATATCCTGCTGCTGGATGAGCCTACCAACCATTTGGATATTGATTCCATCAACTGGCTGGAGAACTTCCTGGCAGATTTTGAGAACACGGTCATTGTGGTATCCCATGACCGTCATTTTCTGAATCAGGTCTGCACCCATATCGCGGATGTGGATTTTGGTGCAATCCAGCTTTATGTAGGCAACTATGACTTCTGGTACAAGTCCAGCCAGCTGGCTTTGCAGATGGCCAAGGATGCCAACAAGAAAAAGGAAGAGAAAATCAAGGAACTGCAGACCTTTATTCAGCGCTTCAGCGCCAATGCTTCCAAATCGAAGCAGGCGACTTCCCGGAAAAAGCTGCTGGAGAAGATCACCCTGGATGATATCAAGCCCTCTTCCCGCCGCTATCCTTATATTGCGTTTACACCGGATCGTGAAGCTGGGGATCAGCTTTTGACCGTGGACAATATTTCCAAGACCATTGATGGAGAAAAGGTCTTGAATCATGTAAGCTTTACCCTGCAGAAGGGGGATAAGGTCTCCTTTGTGGGGCCGAACAGCCTGGGGAAAACTGCGCTGTTCAAGATTCTCATGGGAGAAATGGAGCCGGATGAGGGCTCCTTCAAATGGGGTGTTACCACGACCCAGTCTTATCTGCCCAAGGACAATTCCGCCTACTTTGATGGAATCGACCTGCCGCTGGTGGACTGGCTGCGTCAGTATTCAAAGGATCCGGATGAATCCTTTGTGCGTGGCTTTTTAGGGCGGATGCTCTTTTCCGGTGAGGAAAGCCTGAAGGCGGCCAATGTGCTTTCTGGCGGTGAAAAGGTGCGCTGCATGCTGTCCAGGATGATGCTCAGCGGAGCCAATGTGCTGCTGCTGGATGAGCCCACCAACCATTTGGACCTGGAATCCATTACCTCGCTGAATGATGGGCTCATTGCCTTCAAGGGAACGATGCTCTTTGTGTCCCATGACCATGAGTTCATCCAGACCATTGCCAACCGCATCATCGATATTACGCCGGATGGGGTAGTGGACCGGGCCATGACCTATGATGAGTTTCTGGAAAATGAGACTGTAAGGGCACTGCTGGCTGAGAAGTACAAGACCGAAGAATAGGATTTTGACTATGAAAAATTTTGATGAATTAGGCGTTTCACTGCCGCTCTGCGAGACGCTGCGCAGCAAGGGCGTTCGGACGGCGACTCCTGTGCAGGAGGCGGCGATTCCCGTGGTGCGCAGCGGCCGTGATGCCATCGTGCAGGCCCAGACGGGAACAGGCAAGACACTGGCCTTCCTGCTGCCTTTGATGGAAAAAATCAAGCCTGGCGCGGAAAATATCCAGGCTTTGATTGTGACCCCTACAAGAGAGCTTACCATACAGATTTCGAAGGTGGCGGCTTTTTTAGGGGAGACAGCCGGGATCAAAACGCTGGCCATCTACGGCGGCCAGGATATTGAACGGCAGAAGCAGAAGCTGGGGCGCAATCCCCAGCTCATTATAGGCACGCCGGGCCGGATCCTCGACCATATGCGCCGGCGGACAATTGACCTCTCCTACACCAACAAAATCGTGCTGGATGAGGCTGATGAAATGCTGCATATGGGTTTTATCGAGGATGTCGAGGTACTGTTGGAGGCCATGGCCAAGGATCGGCAGCTTACGCTGTTTTCAGCTACTATGCCGGAGCGGATCCGTTCGCTGGCTATGCGCTTCATGACGGCTCCGGAGCAGATCACCATACGGGCGGAACATATAACACTGGATAAGATTGAGCAGAAAATCATTGATACGACGGAAGAGACGAAGCTGGACAGGCTTTGCGAGCTCATCAATGAGCAGCAGCCCTATCTGGCGATGGTTTTCTGCCATACGAAGCAGCGGGTGAGCATGGTTGCCATGGCTCTGGCACGCCGGGGCTACCTGGCGGATGAGCTTCACGGGGATCTTTCCCAACTGCAGCGCACCATGGTGCTGAAGAAGTTCCGGGAGGCGAAGCTGCAGATCTTGGTAACGACAGACATTGCTGCCCGGGGTCTGGATATTGAGGGCGTGACCCATGTATTCAATTACGATATTCCTCATGATACCGAGGGCTACATCCATCGCATCGGCCGTACCGGACGGGCAGGCCAGCAGGGAATGGCGGTGACCTTCGTGAATGCGCGGCAGTATGAGCTGCTGCGCCGTATCGAGGCCGGCATTCAGAGCCGCATAGAAAAGCAGCGTTCAGAACGCAGCCAGCAGAAGCGCAAGGTCCGTGAGGCCCAGCACGCCAAGGCTGCGGCCGAGCAGAAAAAGGAACAGGCGAAGAAGCATAAGCCCTTGAGCAAGTACGCCAATCGGAAGGGTGGCGAGCACAAGGGCCGCAACAGCCGCAGCCGCCGTAAACCAGCCGCGGCCTCCGCCAAGCCAAAGACAAATATGGGACATCGTTCCAGGATGGGACGGCACTGATAGATAAAGAGCGCTTCGGCGCTCTTTTTTGTATGCGGAGGGAGAGCGATAAATTTCTGTTTTGCGAGCTGTTTGTCAAAAGGTTTGCTCATGGGCTGCCCTCGCTCTTTGGCAGCAGCACATATTTAGAGATTGGCGATTCCAAAGCCTCCACTGCCAGGTGAGCAGCGAACCACAGCTTTAGCTGCGTGTAAGTCGCCATCCCCTTGTGGGTGGAGGTGACACGGCGAAGCCGTGACGGAGGGGTTAACGACATTTGAGAGGTTTCGATTCCTGGTTTTTTTTACAAAGGATCGAAGCTCAACCAAGCGCGGCAACCCCTCAGGCGCTGCGCGCCAGCTCCCCTAGCAGGAGAGCCTTTATCAGCAAAACAGGAATTTACTATCCCTTTTACAATGACTTCAGTCCTGTATCAAGTTACAATATTCAATCTAATTCATAAATTCGTGTATTTTGAGCAGGTATTTTCTAGAAAATCGAGAAAGTAATCATAGAAGAATATATGTATGGAGGGATTGGTTATGGCAGCTGGAAAGAAGGTTATTGCGATTGTCTGTGGGGGTGGTCCGGCACCGGGGATCAATAGTGTCATCTCGGCAGTTACCATGGAGGGAATCCGGCATGGCTGGGAGGTGCTGGGAATCTATGATGGTTTCTCTCACCTGGCCAAGGGGGAGAAGAAATACATCAAGCTGGTCTATGATAATGTCAGCCGCATCCATTTGACGGGGGGCTGCATCCTGCACATGTCCCGCTATAATCCGACGAAAAAGGAAGCGGACCTCAAAAATGTGGTGGATACTTTGACCGCTCTGGGGGTCACCCACCTGGTGACTATCGGCGGCGATGATACAGCCTATTCTTCGGCAGCAGTATCGGAATACGCTAAAAAGTGCGGCCGTACCATCAATGTGGTGCACGTGCCAAAGACCATCGACAACGACCTGCCGCTGCCAGAAGGGGTTCCTACCTTCGGCTTTGAGACGGCCCGGGCCTTTGCCACTACAGAGATAGAAAATCTCATGGAGGACGCCCGCACCACCAATAACCGCTGGTACTTTGCCATTGCCATGGGGCGCACTGCCGGCCATCTGGCACTGGGCATGGGGCGTTCGGCGGGGGCCATCCTCACCATCATCCCGGAGGAATTCCAGCAGCCCAAGATCCGCCTGCAGCAGCTGGTGGACATCATCACAGGCTCCATCGTCAAGCGCTACCTGATCGAGAAGAATTATGGCGTTGCGGTAGTGGCTGAAGGGGTCATTGAAAAAATTTCCCCGGAAGATTTTGAGCTTCTTGGCCAGGTGGTACTGGATGACCATGGACATATCCGTTATTCCGAGCTGGACTTTGGCGAAATACTGAAGCAGGCAGTGCTGGCTGAAGTGAAAAAGCTGGGAATCAAGATTTCCGTGGTGGATAAGGAGATCGGCTATGAGCTGCGCTGTGCGGCACCTATTTCCTACGATATCGACTATGCCCGTTCCCTGGGCTATGAAGCGGTACAGTTCCTGATGCGGGGCGATACGGGGGCTATGATCACCATTCAGGATAACCAGGCAGTTCCCCTGTATTTTGCGGATATCACCGACCCGGAAACAGGCAAGACGAAGGTGCGCCGGGTCAATATCAATACGGTGCATTATAAGATTGCCCGGGGATTTATGATCCGGCTGGAGAAGGAAGACCTGGAGGATCCGGCACTGGCTAACGCCTACAAAATGAGCCAGGAGGAGTTCCGGCAGCATTACGGTTATCTGTTTGAATGAGGCAAAAAAGAGCCGGGCAAAAGAAATTATGAATTTTGCCCGACTTTTTTCAAAAAAGGGGTTTACAAATCTCATGTCTTATGGTAACATTATTTCTTGTCAGCCGGGTGATTGCAGCGATGCAGGAATACGGCAGATCATATCGCGGGATGGAGCAGTCGGTAGCTCGTCGGGCTCATAACCCGAAGGTCAGAGGTTCAAGTCCTCTTCCCGCAACCAATTGATTTAAACGACTGTCAGGTTGTTTATATAGAAAATGGGTAGGTGCCCGAGTGGTTAAAGGGAACAGACTGTAAATCTGTCATCTTCGGATTACGATGGTTCGAATCCATCCCTGCCCACCATTTTCATCGCGGGATGGAGCAGTCGGTAGCTCGTCGGGCTCATAACCCGAAGGTCAGAGGTTCAAGTCCTCTTCCCGCAACCAAATTGTTGGAATGCTGATGTAGCTCAGTCGGTAGAGCGTATCCTTGGTAAGGATAAGGTCACCGGTTCAATCCCGGTCATCAGCTCCATATATAATGGCGGCATAGCTCAGTTGGCTAGAGCATGCGGTTCATACCCGCAGTGTCCGGAGTTCAAATCTCTGTGCCGCCACCAAATAAATAAATAAACCCCTGAAGAAGGGGTTTTTATTTATGTCAACTACGGAAATGTCCGATCGCTGGCGAGAAACTGGGAAATGGAATTTGTTTCATCGGCTTATTGACACTGGCGGTTAAGTATGATAAATTATATTAGTGACATTTTGAAGGTAGTTATATTTTCTATAGGTAAGGAGTGCATAAAATGCGCAATGCGGTTACATTGGCCTGCACAGAATGCAAGAATCGCAACTATCAGACCAATAAGAACAAGAAAAATGACCCGGATAGATTAGAATTCAATAAATATTGCAAGTTCTGCAAAAAGCACACGCTGCATAAGGAAACCAAATAATAGCGGTGTATGCTTGCAGCAATGCAGTATGTTGACGGGGATGTGAATGCTTTGACGGATGAAAAATCGTCAGGAGCTCAGCAGTTACCTTCGAACTTTAATCTGAAAAGATTTTTGGGCGAAGTCAATGCTGAAATGAAGAAGGTATCATGGTCGAACAGAGAGGAACTCGTATCCTACACCTGCGTGGTGGGGATTGCAGTCGCTATTGTCTGTGCACTGATCTGGGTATGTGATACTGGCTTTTCAAAGCTGTTTAAGCTCATTTTAAGTTAAGAAGCTGGGGAGGTGGGGGATGCGCGAGCGTCCCTTGGCGATGGAATCAGAGAAGGAAACAGAGAGAAATTGGTATGTGATACATACCTATTCCGGTTACGAAAACAAAGTCAAGGCCAACCTTGAGCGCAAGGTTCATTCCATGGGGATGGAGGACGAGATCTTCAACGTCGTCGTTCCGATGGAAGATGAAACGGAACTTAAGGATGGCAAGAAAAAAGTAACCAAGAAAAAAGTTTTCCCTGGGTATGCTTTGGTGGACATGATCGTCAACGATCGTTCCTGGTATGTTGTACGCAACACGCCGGGCGTTACAGGGTTTGTTGGTTCCGGAACAAAGCCGATTCCGCTTACGGAAGCTGAAGTAAAACGTATCTTGAAATCCATGGGAGTTGAGGAGCCGAAACCTCTTCTCGATATCGAGAAGGGCCAGGCTGTTCATATCAATTCGGGAGCATTTGAAAATTTTGCTGCCACAGTGGCTGATATCGATCCGGAGAAGGGCAAGCTCAAAGTGCTTGTCGACATGTTCGGACGTGAGACCACAGTTGAACTTGACTTTGATCAAGTGGAAAAAATCTAAAGCATATCTATATTAAGGAGGTGTAAATAACATGGCTAAAAAAGTTGCTAAACTTGTAAAACTGCAAGTTCTCGCTGGAAAAGCTACACCGGCTCCTCCGGTAGGTCCTGCACTGGGCCAGGCTGGCGTCAACATCATGGCTTTTGTTAAGGACTTTAATGAACGCACTGCTAAACAGGCAGGCCTCATTATTCCAGTAGAAATTACAGTTTTTGAGGATAGATCGTTCACATTTATCACGAAGACTCCTCCGGCTGCTGTTCTTCTGAAGAAGGCTGCAGGTCTGGAAAAGGCTTCTGGGGAACCGAACAAGAACAAGGTTGCAAAGCTTCCGCGTGCCAAGGCACAGGAAATTGCCCAGAGCAAAATGCAGGATCTTAACGCTGCCGATCTGGAAGCTGCTACTCGTATGATCGAGGGCACAGCTCGCAGCATGGGTATTGAAATCGTCGACTAAGTCGATGCTATACTCGTGGGAGGCATATACCGTTATCACCACGAAAGGGGAATTTTAAATGGCAAAAGCAGGTAAGAAATATCAGGAAGCGTCCAAGCTTCTTGAAGCAGGCAAGATATATACTGTTGACGAGGCTATGGAACTCGTAAAGAAGACGGCTATGGCCAAGTTCGATGAAACCATCGAGCTCCATGTACGCCTTGGCGTAGATCCGAAATATGCAGATCAGCAGGTTCGCGGTGCGATTGTACTGCCCCATGGCACTGGTAAGTCCAAGCGGGTGCTGGTATTCGCAAAGGGCGATAAGGTAGCAGAGGCAGAAGCCGCTGGTGCTGACTTCGTCGGCTCCGATGAAATCGCTGCAAAGATCCAGGGCGGCTGGTGCGACTTTGATGTTGCAGTAGCAACTCCGGATATGATGGGTACCGTTGGTCGTCTTGGTAAAATCCTTGGACCAAGAGGTCTCATGCCGAACCCGAAGCTCGGTACAGTGACGATGGATATCACGAAAGCAATCAAAGAAATTAAAGCAGGTAAGGTCGAATACCGTACGGATAAGGCTGGTAACATCCATGTTCCTATCGGTAAGGCATCCTTCGACGTTGAGAAGTTGAAAGCAAACTTCCAGACCTTGATCGATACATTAAACAAGGTAAAGCCGGCAGCGGCTAAAGGCCAGTACATGCGCTCCGTAACGGTCAGCGCAACCATGGGCCCTGGCGTTCCTGTCGCACATGCTTGACTCTGATTCGTTCAGACGCAACTGAATATGGTAAACGGCTGTAGACAGCAGGTATGATGGATATCATTCAAAGGTAACACGCCTGCCGAGGTTGGAGTTTCGCAGAAAGAACTTTGTGCGGTCTCCGGCAGCAGCCGGGGGCCGTTTTTATTTGCTTAATTTTGAGAGGAGGTGTATTTCATGGCTATTACTGCAAAGAAACAAGAAATTGTTGCTGGTTTGAAAGAGAAGCTCACCACTGCAAAGGGGGCTGTGCTCACAAGCTATAAAGGCTTGACTGTTGCACAGGATACTGAGCTTCGCCGCGCACTGCGCGAGGCTGGCGTAAACTATCATGTTGTAAAGAACACCATGACTCGTATTGCTGTACAGGGAACGGATCTCGAAGAGATAGCGCATCATCTGGAAGGTACTACGGCTCTGGCTGTTTCCACAGAGGATGCAGTCGCACCGGCTAAGATCATCTGCGAATTCATCAAAAAGAACAAGCTGGAGGATAACGGGGTTCTCGTTATCAAGGCTGGTATCGTTGACGGCAAGGTCATCGATGTCAAGGAAGTCAAGGCTTTGGCCGACCTTCCGTCCCGCGAGGTTCTCATTGCAAAGCTGCTTGGCAGCATGCAGGCTCCTATTTCCGGTACGGTCAACGTCCTTCAGGGCGTCATCCGCAACGCGGTTTATGTGCTTGAGGCTGTTCGCAAGCAGAAGGAGCAGCAGGAAACTGCATAATCCTTCTGTATCCATAAACAAGAAAATCAATTAAATTTTGGAGGTATTTTTAAATGACTAAAGAAGAAATCATGGAAGCAATTGAGGGCATGACTGTCCTCGAACTCTCTGAGCTCGTTAAAGCTATGGAAGAAAAATTCGGCGTATCCGCAGCTGCTCCGGTAGCTGTAGCTGCTGCTGGCGGCGCTGCTGCCGGTGCTGCTGAAGAAGAGAAGAGCGAATTCGATGTCGTTCTGGCTTCTGCTGGCTCCAGCAAGATCAACGTTATCAAGGCTGTTCGTGAACTCACTGGCCTGGGCCTGAAGGAAGCTAAGGCTCTGGTTGATGGCGCTCCCAGCCCGGTTAAAGAGAAGGTTTCCAAGGCTGATGCTGATGCAGCCAAGGCTAAGCTCGAAGAGGCTGGCGCAACTGTAGAACTTAAGTAATTTGAGTTTTGTGGAATAAGATTAAAGGGTGTCCATTGGGCACTCTTTAATTTTTTGCCATTTTTTCAGCTTCCACAGAGAAATGAATTGACATTTTACGCTATTTGTGATAGTATTTTAAATTACAGAATGTACAGCAAAATGCTGTGCAGGATCGCGACTGACTATCGCTAAAGGAAATTGAATAATGACAGAAATATCAATTCAAACGGAATAGGACGGGAGAGCAGCAAGGTGTCAAAAAGAAATAGTGCCTTGCCTTTTTATTGTTTCATGATTCCGTTTCTTTGTGCGTATTTCTGTTGGTGAGTCAAATTGTGCTAAGGGGTGAAGGATTTAATGTTTAATCCTGTGCCGGTGGGCAAAAGAACCAGGTATAGCTATGCAAGAATCAAAGAGGTCATGGATATGCCGCATCTGCTGGATATCCAGCGTAACTCTTATGAGTGGTTTTTAAAGGAAGGCCTGCAGGAAATTTTCCATGATATTTCGCCAATACAGGATTTCACGGGAAATCTTGTGTTATCTTTTGAGGATTTTACGCTGGGCGAGCCAAAATATGCGCTGGACGAGTGCAAGGAACGTGACGTTACCCTTGCTGCACCGTTACGGGTGAATGTGCGCCTGATCAACCGGGAAACCGGCGAGATCAAGGAGCAGGAAGTATTTATGGGCGATTTTCCGCTCATGACGGATACTGGAACATTCATCATCAATGGTGCAGAACGTGTCATCGTCAGTCAGCTTGTGCGTTCTCCGGGAGCGTATTACGGTGAGACCATTGATCCGTCGGGTAAAAAGCTTTACAATGCTACAGTAATTCCAAATCGTGGTGCATGGATCGAATTGGAGACGGATGCCAATGATGTGCTCTCCGTCCGTATTGACCGTACGCGTAAGCTGCCGGTCACCATTCTCATCCGTGCTTTAGGCTATAGCTCTGATGCTGCGATTGCGGATCTTTTCGACAACGATGAACGCATTCGTACGACACTGGAGCGCGATGTTACGAAGAGCAAGGAAGACGCGCTGGTAGAAATCTACAAACGGCTGCGTCCGGGCGAACCGCCAACAGTGGATAATGCCCAGCAGCTGCTGGATGCGCTGTTCTTTGATCCCAAACGGTACGACCTGGCAACGGTTGGCCGCTATAAACTCACGAAAAAGTTAGGCTGGAAGCGCCGCCTGCTGGGCAAGGTGCTGGCTGAGCCTATTGTTGATAAAGAAACGGGCGAGATTGTCGTTCCGGCAGACCAGGTGGTTGAGGAATCCATGCTGGAAGGCATCACTGCAGAGCGGGAGACAGCTCTCTTTGGCGAGGGGAAAGTGATTTCTCTCTTCATCAGGACCAAGGACGAGAAGCCCTTGAAGATGCTTTGCTCCCCAACACTGGAGTACCATCATCGCACCATTACCATCAATGATATCATGGCTGCTATCAACTATCTGCTGAACCTCATGGAGGGTGTAGGCAATACTGATGATATCGACCATTTGGGGAATCGCCGCGTACGTTCCGTCGGCGAGCTGCTTCAGAACCAGTTCCGCATCGGTCTTTCCCGTATGGAGCGTGTGGTTCGCGAGCGCATGACCATTCAGGATACCGATGTGATCACACCGCAGGCGCTGATCAATATCCGTCCTGTGGTGGCGGCTATCAAGGAATTCTTTGGTTCCTCACAGCTGTCCCAGTTCATGGATCAGCATAATCCGCTCAGTGAGCTCACTCATAAGCGCCGTCTGTCAGCCCTTGGACCAGGCGGTCTGTCCCGTGAGCGCGCAGGCTTCGAGGTTCGCGATGTACATAACTCCCATTATGGACGCATGTGCCCGATTGAGACTCCTGAAGGCCCGAACATCGGCCTGATCGGTTCCCTCTCCAACTATGCCCGGGTGAATCAGTTCGGCTTTATGGAGACCCCTTACCGCAAGGTAGACAAGGCCAACCATAAGGTAACGGAAGAGGTTCGCTACCTTACGGCTGATGAAGAGGATGAGCTGGTCATCGCCCAGGCCAATGAGCCCCTGGACGACAATGACTGGTTTGTTGATGAACGTGTCACGGCCCGTTATAATGAGGAAACCATCCTCATGCATCGGGATCGTGTAGACTATATGGACGTGTCGCCGAAGCAGGTGGTTTCCATCGCTACGGCTATGATTCCGTTCCTGGAAAACGATGACGCGAACCGTGCCCTCATGGGTGCGAACATGCAGCGTCAGGCTGTACCGCTTCTGCGTACTCAGGCACCGCTGGTCGGTACGGGTATGGAGTACAAGGCAGCCTGTGACTCCGGCGTCATGCTCCTGGCTCGTCGTGCCGGTACGGTTGAGTCCGTTACTGCGGACCAGATTCGCATCCGCACGGAAAAAGGCGATCTCGACGTCTATAAGATGCAGAAATACCTGCGTTCCAACCAGGGAACCTGTATCAACCAGGTACCTATCGTCTATAAGGGCGATGAGGTATTTGAAAAGCAGCCCATCGCGGATGGCCCGGCTACGGACCATGGTGAGCTGGCTCTCGGCTACAACATCATCGTTGCCTACATGCCTTGGGAAGGCTACAACTACGAGGATGCTGTACTGTTGAGTGAGAATCTCGTAAAACGTGATATTTATACATCCATCCATATTGAAGAATATGAGTGCGATGCCCGTGATACAAAGCTTGGACCGGAAGAAATCACCCGTGATATCCCGAACGTGGCTGAGGACGCATTGCGCGATCTGGACGAGACGGGTATCATCTGCATTGGTGCAGAGGTACGCCCTGGCGACATCCTGGTAGGCAAGGTCACTCCTAAGGGAGAGACGGAGCTTACGGCAGAGGAACGCCTGCTGCGGGCAATCTTTGGCGAAAAGGCCCGTGAGGTCCGTGACACCTCCCTTAGGGTGCCCCATGGCGAGGCTGGTAAGATCGTTGATGTGAAGGTATTCAGCCGTGAGAACAACGATGAGCTGCCGCCAGGGGTCAACCATCTCGTACGCGTCTATATTGCCCAGAAGCGTAAGATCTCTGTAGGTGATAAGATGTCCGGCCGTCATGGCAACAAGGGTGTCGTTTCCCGCATCATGCGTCAGGAGGATATGCCCTTCCTGCCGGATGGTACTCCAGTGGATATCGTGCTGAATCCGTTGGGCGTACCGTCCCGAATGAATATCGGGCAGATCCTGGAGACTCATCTGGGCATGGCAGTCCGTGCGCTGGGGATGCAGATCAAGGCTGGTGATCCCACCGTTGAAAAACGTCTGCGGGATATTGGCTATAACTATGATGAAAACGGCATGCCGAAACCGGATATTGCCGGTATCCATATTGCGACGCCAGTCTTCGATGGCGCCGGTGAGAAGGATGTATTCGATACGATCCGTGCGTCGGGCCTGCCGGAAGACGGCAAGACCGTGCTTTATGACGGCCGTACCGGTGAACCCTTTGAAAATCGTGTAACCGTTGGCTGCGTGTACATGCTGAAGCTCCATCATCTTGTTGATGATAAGATCCATGCTCGTTCCACTGGACCGTACTCCCTCGTTACCCAGCAGCCGCTGGGCGGCAAGGCACAGTTCGGCGGCCAGCGCTTCGGTGAGATGGAGGTTTGGGCTTTGGAGGCCTATGGTGCCGCTTACACGCTGCAGGAAATCCTTACGGTCAAATCCGATGATGTGGTGGGCCGTGTGAAAACCTATGAAGCCATCGTGAAGGGTGAGAATATCCCTGAACCGGGTGTTCCAGAGTCCTTTAAGGTACTTATCAAGGAACTGCAGAGCATAGGCCTTGATATCAAGGTGCTTTCCGAGGACGCCCAGGAAATCATGATCCATGATACGGATGATGATATCAATGAGACAGCCAAGGAGCTGGAGCTTGATGTTACCGGCGTAGATCCGAACAAGGACAAGCCGGCACTCAAGGAAGCTCCGACGGATTCGTATGATGGAAATGATGAAACTGCCGAGGATGCAGATGATATCATCACTGCAATCGGCAACATGGGGAACGCAGATATTGCGCCGGAAAATGCTGACCAGAGCGATACAGAGCCTGACAGCGTAGACACGGACGATAATTCTGATAAATAGAAGGGAGTGACACCCCCTTGTTGGATGTAAACAATTTTGATTCAATGCGTATCGGTTTGGCGTCGCCGGAAAAGATCCGTGAGTGGTCCTATGGCGAGGTCAAGAAACCGGAAACTATTAACTACCGTACTTTGAAGCCGGAGCGTGACGGACTTTTCTGCGAGCGCATCTTCGGGCCAACCCGGGACTGGGAATGCCATTGCGGAAAGTACAAGCGTATCCGTTATAAGGGCATCATCTGCGACCGCTGCGGTGTCGAGGTTACTCGTTCCAAGGTGCGCCGTGAGCGCATGGGCCACATTGAGCTGGCAGCACCTGTCTCTCATATCTGGTATTTCAAGGGAATCCCGAGCCGTATGGGACTCATCCTGGACATTTCCCCGCGCTCGCTGGAAAAGGTACTGTATTTTGCATCCTATATCGTATTGGATGCCGCAGATTCCCAGCTCATCAAAAAGCAGCTGCTGACGGAAAATGAATATCGTGAGGCCCGCCAGAAGTTTGGCGCCGGCTTCAAGGTAGGCATGGGTGCTGAGGCTGTAAAGCGGCTTTTGGAAGAACTGGATCTGGACAAGATGAACGATGAGCTCCGCAAGGAGCTGCGGGAAGTCAGCGGCCAGCGCAAGATCCGCGCTATCCGCCGTCTCGAAGTGGTTGAGGCCTTCCGCAAGTCGGGCAACAAGCCCTCCTGGATGATCATGGATGTCATTCCTGTCATTCCGCCGGAGCTTCGTCCGATGGTGCAGCTGGATGGCGGCCGTTTCGCCACCTCTGACCTCAATGATCTCTATCGCCGCGTCATCAACCGTAACAACCGACTGAAGCGTCTGCTGGATCTCGGTGCGCCGGATATCATCGTGCGCAACGAGAAGCGCATGCTGCAGGAGGCTGTGGATGCACTCATCGATAACGGCCGTCGCGGCCGGGCGGTAACCGGACCGGGCAACCGTCCGCTGAAATCCCTGTCGGATATGCTCAAGGGCAAGCAGGGACGTTTCCGCCAGAACCTTCTTGGTAAACGTGTCGACTATTCCGGTCGTTCTGTTATCGTCGTAGGCCCGGAGCTGAAGCTCCATCAGTGCGGTCTGCCGAAGGAAATGGCACTGGAGCTCTTCAAGCCTTTTGTAATGAAGAAGCTCGTGAACTCAGAAATCGCTCATAATATAAAATCCGCCAAACGCATGGTGGAGCGGGTACGTCCTGAGGTTTGGGATGTGCTGGAGGAAGTCATCAAGGAGCATCCGGTTCTTCTGAACCGTGCACCTACGCTGCATCGTCTGGGTATCCAGGCCTTTGAGCCGGTCCTCACTGAGGGCCGTGCACTGAAGCTCCATCCGCTGGCTTGTACAGCCTACAACGCCGATTTCGATGGTGACCAGATGGCTATTCATCTGCCGCTGTCTGCGGAGGCGCAGGCTGAGGCCCGCATACTGATGCTGGCTGCCAACCATATTCTGGCCCCGAAGGATGGTCGTCCGATCATCGTACCGACCCAGGACATGGTACTGGGTTCCTACTACCTCACCATCATCCGTCCGGGTGCCGAGGGTGAGGGCAAGGTTGTCACTGGCATCAATGAGGCACTGCTGGCCTATCAGCATCATGAGCTGGCTCTGCAGGCTGAGATCCAGGCCCGTATTGAGGGCTATGGCCTTGTAAAGACCTCGCTGGGCCGCATGATCTTCAACGAGATCCTGCCCCAGGAGCTTCGTTACTATCACAAGGATAAGGAAACAGACCAGTGGTGTCTGGGCATCCGCATGGACAAGAAGCAGCTGGGCAAACTGGTTGCGCGCTGCTTTGAGCACTTCGGTGCCAGCAAGACAGCCGTTGTCATCGATGATGTAAAGAACCTTGGCTATCATTATGCCTGCATCGCGGGTATGACCGTTGCCATTTCCGATATCATTGTTCCGGAAGAAAAGAAGGACATCCTGGCTTCTACAGAAAAACAGGTCAATGGCATTGAACGCCAGTTCAGCCGTGGTCTTATCACGGATGACGAGCGCTACAAGAAGGTCATTGAGCTTTGGACAAAGGCTACCGATGATGTTACGGATGCCATGATGAAGAACATGGACCCCTTCAACCCGATCTACATGATGGCTGACTCTGGTGCCCGCGGTAATCGCCAGCAGATGCGTCAGCTCGCCGGTATGCGTGGTCTTATGGCCGATCCATCCGGTAAAATCATCGACTTGCCGATCACGGCAAACTTCCGTGAAGGCCTCACCGTATCCGATTACTTCATCTCTTCCCATGGTGCCCGTAAAGGCTTGGCCGATACGGCACTGCGTACTGCTGACTCTGGTTACCTTACCCGCCGTCTGGTGGATGTGGCCCAGGATGTTATCGTGCGTGAGGATGACTGTGACGTGGTGGGCATCAATCTCGTGCGCGAGCGCGCCAGACTGGCCTCTTCTACGTCGAATGCAATCGCTGTCCTGCATGATACCCTCATGGGGCGCCTGCTGGCAGCGGATGTACTCAATCCGGAGACGGGTGAGATTCTCTTTGCCACGGATACCATCCTGGGTGAAGAGGAACTGGCCTCCATTGCGGAACACGGCATCGCGGAAATCATTGTGCGCGGATCTTCCGTTTCTTCGGAAGCGCTCATCAGCAATGCGATGGTTTCTGAGACTATTGCTTTGGGAGCACCGGAGGAAAAGGTCCGTGCGGCTATCCGCAAATCCATGATCCATGAAATGCTCGGTAAGGATACCACCGACGCTGTCCATGACAGTGAAGGCAATGAGATCGTTCCGGCGCACACGCCGCTTACCGAAGAATATATCGAGGCCATTCTTTCCAGTGATGCGAAAGAGGTCAAGGTACGCAACAACAACGTACGTGGTATCGAAGTCGAAGCCATCAAGGAAGGCAACGGTATCATCGAGTCCCTGAAGGATCGTATCGTAGGCCGTGTGTTGGCTGAGGATATCCTGAATCCGGAAACGGGTGAAAAGGTAGCTTCCCTCAACGATACGGTAGATGAGGCTCTGGCCGATGAAATCTGCAAGGTCCGCGAGAGAGTTTCGATTCGCAGCGTACTCACCTGTAAATCTCAGTTCGGCGTCTGCATCAAGTGCTATGGCCGTGATCTGGCCAATGCCACTGAGGTTGATGTGGGCGAGGCCGTGGGCATCATTGCTGCTCAGTCCATCGGTGAACCGGGTACTCAGCTTACCATGCGTACGTTCCATACCGGCGGTGTCGCCGGTGACGATATCACCCAGGGTCTTCCGCGTGTCGAGGAACTTTTCGAGGCCCGTAAGCCGAAGCATCATGCCATCATCGCTGAGATTGAAGGTACAGCTGAGGTCAAAGATGCCAAGGGCATGCGTAAGGTAAACATCGTCCCTGAGGATGGTGAACCGCGTGAATACTCCATCCCGTATGGTGCCCGTCTGGTTGCAAAGGACGGCATGCACCTGCATCCGGGGGATAAGCTCACTGAGGGCTCCATCAATCCGCACGACATTCTGCGTGTCTGCGGTCTGCGTGAAACCCAGCGTTACCTCGTGTATGAGGTACAGAAGGTTTATAAATCCCAGGGTGTTGAAATCAACGATAAGCATATCGAGGTTATGGTTCGCCAGATGCTCCATAAGGTCAAGATTGAGGAATCCGGTGATACGGACTTCCTGCCGGGCGAATACATCGATATCAATTCCTTTGAAGCTGCTAATACGAAGGCCATCGAGGCCGGCGGTGAGCCCTCTGTGGCCCGTCCAATCCTCCTTGGTATCACGAAGGCATCCCTTGCAACGGATTCCTTCCTGTCAGCCGCTTCCTTCCAAGAGACGACCCGTGTCCTTACCGATGCCGCTATCAAAGGCAAGGTGGATCCGCTCATCGGACTCAAGGAAAATGTTATCATCGGTAAACTCATCCCGGCTGGTACGGGCATGAGCCGCTACCGCAACGTCAAGGTCATGGACCCCAACGCTCCGGAAGAACTAGAGCCGACAGAGTCGACAGAGCCAGCAGCCGAAGCCTCCGAGGCCGAAGCTGAACCGGCGGTGACAGAATAAAACAGAAATCCGGACAGCTCAGCTGTCCGGGTTTTTTTATATGGATAGGGATAAATCCCATGAAAAAAAGCTCTGATCGCTCAGAGCTTTTTTTATGGGATAAACTTATTTAGCTGGCTTCTGATCTGTTTTGCCGGCGTCTTTTTTGTCCTGGGGATGGATCGGAGTCAGGGCGAAGTTTACGATCTGCTGCTTTTCGTCGAAGATGACTGCGCAGCGGACGATATTTTCTTTACTGAAGCTCATGATGTAGAATACACCGTCGCCATTATCTCTTCTTTCCCAGAGAGCCAGGCGGGAGGTCTTCATGGTGCCGAGCTTTTCAGTGATATCCTTCTGCAGGGCCTTGAAGTTCGTGTCATTGATGTTTTTCTTGAATTCAGGATGGAACAGTCCATCTACAGAGCTCAGGCTGCCATTCTGCAGCAGTGCATTGACCAGCTGTGTAGCAGCAGCTTCTTCCTTGTTCAGTGCTGCGCCATTGTCGGTAGAAGCAGCAAATGCAGTGGTGGATAAAGCGAGGGTGAACAGGGCAGCCAGTAAGAGAATAAATTTTTTCATTGGTAGGACTCCTTTTTTTATTTAATTATAGCTGCTGGATCTTTGCGCTGATTTCCTGAAGCTGTTCCGGCGAGGGGACATTGGAAATACGTATTTTATCCAGACATATATCACAGCCCGCGGCCTTAAGTTCCTCTTCGATTTGGGCGATGCTTTGCCCGCCCCAGCCGAAGGAACCAAAAGCGAAGGACTGCCGGCCCTTTGGTGCAAGCCCCTTCAAATAGCAAAGGAACCCGGCGACACTGGGCATCATCTGGTTGTTGATGGTTGGAGAACCAACAGCCAGGTATTTGCTGCTCAATATATCAACGACGATATCGGACATGTGATTGACCTTGAGATCATAGTATACGGCCGGGATACCATGCTGGGCAAAAGCCTCGGTAATGGTCTGGGCCATGATTTCGGTAGAATGCCACATGCTGTCAAAGACCACCACAGCCTTATCCTCCAGATGCCCGGTGCTCCAGTTTTTATACGCATCCAGGATTTCCGGGATGTGGGAGCGCCAGATGATGCCGTGGCCGGTGGCTATCATCCTGATATCCAGTCCTGCCAGCGCGGCTAATGCAGCCTGGGCCTGGCGGCCGTAGAGCATCAGAATGTTGGCGTAGTATTTTTTTGCTTCCCATAGAACTGTAGGCAGGTCATTATCGTCATCGAAGCGGCCCGTGGAGGCAAAATGCTGTCCAAAGGCATCGTTGGAGAACAGCAGAGCCTCCTCCGGACAGTAGGTAACCATGCTGTCCGGCCAATGGAGCATGGGCGTAGGAACAAATTGCAGGGTGCGCCGGCCTATATTCAGTGTGTCGCCTGCCTTGACTCCCTGATAAGGATATTCGCCATAATGGGCTTTCAATCCTTTTAAACCATTGGGCAGACTGGTGATGATTTTTGCTTTTGGGCAGCGTTCCATCATGAAGGGGATAGAGCCGGAATGATCTGGTTCCACATGACTGGATACGATATAGTCTATTTTGCCGGGATCAACGATCTGGGATACCCGGGCCAGGAGCTCTTCCTTAAAGGGAGCTTTGACTGTATCGATAAGTGTGATTTTCTCATCAAGGATGAGATAGGCGTTATAGGTAGAGCCGCGCCCTGTCTGATACCCATGGAAACTGCGCATGGACCAGTCAATGGCACCGACCCAATAGATTCCAGGCTTGATTTCAATTGCCTGCATAGAACAACCACCTTTCGTAAAGAGAACAGCAAATTTGCGGGCCTTATTCCTGATCTGCCTCCTTGGAGACCTCGGTCCAGGCTGCGTTGATGGCCTGGCCGATCAGGGCCTTGCCGCTGGGATCCGGATGAAGACCATCCAGGCCGTATTCTGTAGGAAGCAGACCATCCGGAGTGGGAATCGCCGAGCCAGTATCCACATGGACCTGGGTCTTGATGTATTCGTTGACCTTGGCAAAGGAGCTCTGCCAATTTTCAGCAGTGGGCTGGTCAAAAGCCCGCTGGATATTTCCCGGATGGATGGGCGGCAGGGTGAGCAAAATGGGTTTAATGCCGTTAGAAAGGCATTTTTCCTGAATGGTTTCCAGATCCTGGATCACATCCTCGGCAGGAACACCTGCCCGCAGGCTGTTGGTACCGCCCATAATCAAAATATACCGGGGATGGAAAGGAAGTACATCCGCATCAAAGCGTTTTACCATGGATTCACTGGTATCGCCGCTTTGGGACAGATTCACCGTGGGAAAATCCAGATAATGGGGCCAGCTGAATTCCAGATCCTCCGGCCCGTAGGAAATATGCCCGCCGCCGTGGCTGATGCTGTCACCGAATATCGCCACCTGCGGCGCCTCGGCGGGATCCGTGGTGAACTGAGATACCGCTGACCATTGCCCAAGCTGCTGGCCGCTGTCATTCAGGGCCCGCACCCTCCAGTAAAAAGGCCTCTCTCCATAGCGGGGAGAAGGATCATAGATCTCTGAAAACCCCGCATGAAGCGTAGCCACGGGCGCGGCGTCCGTGGACTGCACTGGATTCTGGTTGAATATGGCCACCTCAAAGCTGGCGGCGCCAGCAGGCGGAGTCCAGCTGTATACGGGATACAGCATCATGGAACCATTGACGTCCTGGGGTACATTTTCCGGAACCGGGGCATCCAGATCGGGAACCGCAGCCGAGGTAAACAGCGGTGCGGGATCACTGAAGGGGCTGACAGGCGTTGCACCCAGGCCCAGAGCCCGAACCCGCCAATAGAGAGGCTTTTTGCCAAGATCCTCAGCGGCAAAGGAGGCCAGCGCCGGATTATACTTGTTATTATATACCTGGGTAGTATGGAAAATGGATTCCTCGGAAATTTCATTATGAGGAATATTTTCCGGCTCATGATCAAAGAATTCAATCTCGTAGGAGACGGCCTGGACATTCTTCGACCAGGACAGCAGCGGCGAGAAGGCCAAAGGCTCAGCGGCACTGCTGGTGGTCAGTTCCGTCGGTGCGGGTTCATTCAGGGATGCATCCGCAGGCAGCGGCTGGGAAAAGAAAAGGCCGGCAGCGAGAATCAATCCAATAGAAAAAGTTAAACGAGCACATATTGGACAAATCTTCATCATAATATCCTCTCTACATAACAATAATATAACATAAATTTTATCATTTTGCGATTTTCCAGTGGTAAAAAAATCTGTTTTGCATTAAAATATTTCTATAACCATCATTATAGCGATATTTTTAAGAGCGGTCAATTTTAACAGCAAGAAAAGGAGTTTTTTAAGGACTTCCTAATGAATTTGGACTATACTAGAAAAAAGACCTATGAGGAGGATCAGGGATGCGTAAGGGACTTTCGGGATTGAAGCGGCGTGAGATGTATGTGGCAGGGGGAATATGCCTGTTGCTGCTGGTGTTTGTTACCTATTTTTATTTGGGGCAGACCGGAAAAAAACAGAAGGTCAATATGGAGAAGGGGAATCCGCTGGTTTCCGTGTACACCGTAAACCGGGCAGATATGATGCGCCACATTGATCTTTCCGGACAGACCATAGCGGATGCCCATATCGCGCTGGCACCTAAATATACCGGCCGCATCACGGCTGTACAGGCCAGACTGGGAGACCATGTGAGGGCCGGGGATGTGCTCATGGTGCAGGATACAGGCGATCTGGAACTTTCGATCCGTCAGAACCGGGCAGCTGCTAAGGCGGCCGCGGCGGATGCGGTGGAGGCGGAGGCCAGCTACAATGCCAACTATATCAAGACCCAGAATTCCTATGAAATCGAACGCATGAAATACGAGCGGAACCAGTATCTCTATTCCATCGGTGCTATTTCCCAGGATACCCTGGACAGCGTGAAGCAGGAATACATGACCAGCAAGGCGGCTTATGAGGCATTGGAGAACCAGTCCGATGGGGCGGATACCCCCGCCAGCGTGGCCTCCAAGCAGTATACCGCGGAAAAGGACACCTACGCGACCAAATCCCTGGAAAAGCAGCAGGCGGACATGTACCTCATCGCTCCCCGGGACGGCATCATCGGCTATCGGGCTGCGGAGGTAGGAGCCCTGGCCTCTGCCGGCACCAAGGTATTCGAGCTTGTGGATAACAGCCATATTTATGTGGACTGCTCCATCGCCGAAAATGATGCGGCGGTGCTGGAACCCGGTATGGATGTGGATGTGACCATCGACGCTATGGGCCAGACCTATACCGGCAAGCTCATCTACGTGAGCCCGGCCATGGATGATAGTGCCAAAACCTATACGGTGCGCATCGCGCTGGATGAGGATAAATCCACCATCAAGGCAGGGCTCTTTGCCCGTTCTCAGATCGATATACTGCAGCGTCCCCAGACCCTTTTCGTGCCCAAGGAAGCCATCATCAGCAAAAACGGCCGCACTACGGTATTCGTGGTGAAGCCGGACCAGACCGTAGAGGAACGGGATGTGAAGATTGGCCTGCTGAATGATACCCAGGAGGAAATCATCGACGGCCTCTCCGATGGCGATGTGGTGGCCCTTTCCAATCAGGACCGGCTGAAGGATGGCATGACCGTTGATACCACGGAGGCATCCTCATGAACATCACCCGTTTTTCCATCAAACGTCCCGTAGGCATCTCCATGATTGTGGCCTTCTGCGTGGTGCTGGGCGTTTACAGCTATTATCATATCGGCGTGGAACTGCTGCCCGCCCTGAATACGCCCTATGTGACCGTTACCGTGAAATATCCGGGGGCCAGTGCGGATTCGGTGGAGCAGCAGATTGCCAAGCCCATCGAGGATGCGCTGTCCTCCGTATCCAATGTAAAAAAGATGACCACCACCGCCAGCTATGAGCGGGCCCGTATCGGCCTGGAGCTGGAGTTCTCCGCCAATGCGGATACGGCAGCTATCGACGCGACCAAAAAGGTAGAAGCCATCAAGAATAAGCTGCCGGACGAGGCTGATGATCCGGTGGTCATCAAGCGGGACATGAACGCCACCCCGATTGTGGAACTGGCCGTCACCTCCAAGGAACCGCTGTCCACCATTTATTCCAAGACGGAAAACACCTTTCAGGATGTGATCCAGCAGGCGGGCGGCGTATCTGAGGTGGAGCTCCATGGCGGCCGGGACAAGGAAGTTGCCATTGAGGTGGACAAGGACAAAATGGCCGCCTATAAGCTCACCCTGGCGAAAATCGTGGCGGCTGTGAAGGCGGAGAACCAATTGCTGCCCTCAGGCTCTGTCTATACGGAGCAGACGAAGTCCGATGTGCGGGTCATTGCCCAATATAAAAAGGCCGCGGATATTGAAAAAATCGTGGTGAAGAACACCGACAGCCAGAACATCCCGCTGACGGCAGTAGCTGTCGTCAAAGAGCAGGATGCCCGGGTGGATCGCTATGGGCGGGTCAACGGCAAGGATGCTGTGACCATGATGATCTACAAGAACAGCGATGCCAATGTGGTGGAGACTGCGGACAATATCCTGCAGAGTGTGCAGAAGCTGAAGAAAAGCTATCCGGACTATGAATTCACGGTGGTCAGCAACGATGCGGAATACGTGAGCACCTCCCTGCACAACACCCTGGGGACCCTGGTGGAGGGCCTTATTACCACGGGACTGGTGCTCTTTCTCTTTCTGCGGGGGTGGCGCTCTACCGCGGCGGTCATGATCGCGATTCCAACCTCGCTCATATCCACTTTCTTCGTGATGTATGCGGCGGGCTTTACCTTCAACATGATGTCCCTCATGGGCATGACCCTATGCGTAGGCATCCTGGTGGATGATTCTATTGTAGTATTGGAAAATATCACCAGGCATCTGCAGATGGGGGAGGACTCCATGGCCGCGGCGGAAAATGGCCGTATGGAAATCGGCATGGCAGCCATTGCCATCACCCTCTGCGATGCGGCGGTATTCATGCCCATAGCCTTCATGACGGGGATGACGGGGCAGTTCTTCCGCCAGTTCGGTCTGACCATTGTTTTTGCGGGGATGTTTTCCCTGTTTGTATCCTTTACCCTTACACCGATGCTGGCCTCCCGGTTCTTCAAGGGGGGATGGCATCCGACCCGGCGGCCGCTGTGGGACTTCATGGACCGTATAGAAAACCGGGCGGTGGATCGCTATGAGCAGGTGCTGCGCTGGAGTCTGCAGCACCGCAGGAAGCTGCTGCTGTCCGCGCTGGTGGTCTTTTTGGCCGTGGTCTCCATGGTTCCGCTGGGACTGGTGGGGTCGGAGTACATGCCCCAGACCGATGAGGGCAGCTTCCAGGTCATGGTGGATCTGCCCGTGGATAAATCAGCGGAGCAGACCAACCAGGTCATGATGCGGATTGAGGAAAAGCTCAGCACCATTCCGGAGGTGAAATATTATCTGACCTACGCTGGCGGCACCACCGCCTATGAAGGCCGCATAAAGGTCCAGATGTACAGCCGCAAGGAACGAAGCCGTTCCATCTGGCAGGTAACCAACGAGCTGCGGGCCTATGCCGCGCAGATCAAGGACGCGGATGTGCGGGTATCGGAAACCCAGACCTCGGTGGCCGGCATCTCCGGCGGCGGAGGCAAGGGGGGCAGCGGCGCACTGCAGGTGGAGCTTCGCGGCAATGACAACAAGGCCCTGGTAGAGGCCTCCGAAAAGGTGGAGAAAATCCTTTCCACCAAGATCCAGGGCGTGAGCGATGTAAACAGCTCCTATACCGAGGGTATGCCGGAGCTCCAGCTCACGGTGGACCGGGATCGGCTCAAGGCCTATGGTACCTCCCTGGCCGATGTGGATACCGCCTTTTCTTCGGCGATTTCCGGTCTTTCAGCCGGGACACTGGCCAACGATGCCCTGAATGGGGGACAGGATACGGACATCAAGGTCCGGTTCAAGAATGCGGATGGCTTCAAGGCCTCCGATGTGGCCCGGGTGCCGGTGAATGCCGGAGGCAAGATCCTGTACCTGGGAGATGTGGCCTCCTTGAACTATGGCACTGGCCCCGTGAGCATCCGGCGGGTGGACAAGCAGCGCTCCATCGTATTGGGCGCCAACCTCAACAACCGGCCGCTGAACGATGTGATCCAGGATGTGAAAAAGGCGCTGTCCAAGGAAAACCTGGGTGATGGCATCACCTATAAATTCAAGGGCCAGGCGGATAAGATGTCCGAGACCTTCGGCCAGCTGTTTTCAGCGTTGCTCTTGGCACTGATCCTCATCTACATGCTGCTGGCGGTGCTTTATGAGTCCACCATCACGCCATTTATCCGCATGTTCTCACTGCCCCTGGGCATCATCGGTTCCGTGCTGCTGCTGTTTTTGACCCAGAATACCCTGAATCTTTATTCCCTCATCGGCATCCTGGTCATGGATGGCATCGTGGCGAAAAACGGCACCCTGCTGCTGGATTATACCCTTACCCTTATGGACCGGGGCATGACGGCTTTTGATGCCATCATCGAAGCGGGCCGGGTCCGCCTGAAGCCGATTTTCATGACGACCATTACCATGATCGTGGGCATGCTGCCTACAGCCCTGGCTATGACAGAGGGGGCTGAGACCCGGGTGAGCATGGCCTGGGTCATCATCGGCGGCCTGCTCACTTCGACGATTTTCACCCTCATCATCATCCCCATCATCTTCCTCTTCTTTGAAAACCATCCGCCAGCCAGCTGGTGGGGGAGCCTGCGCCGGATTTTCCATCGTACCGGGGCTCCGGCGGTGCATGGCGAGAATAAATAAAAAGCTGAATCGACGGTGGAAATCTCTTGCCATTTACCCTTGGGAAACAGTATAATATAATATATAGAAGTTTATCCTGATTATATCGTTTTTTCTATACAGGGAGGTGTTTATCATGAGCTTTGCAGTGAATACACTCAGCACGCTCAATCGCACTCAGAGTGCGATGAATTCCAGCATACAGAAAATCGCCACGGGTTCTCAGTATCCTTCTGCGTCCTATGGAGCGGCGGCTTACTCTATCCTGGTGAACATGTATTCCAACATCGGCTCGATTTCCCAGTCCAACAGCAATACCCAGACAGCCAATGCCATGCTTTCCACCGCATCGGGCGGGGTGAGCTCCACCGTGGAGGCCCTGGGGTCTTTGCAGCAGACGCTGCAGCAGGCGGCGAACGGGACGAACAGTGCGTCGGATCTGCAGAATCTCAGCAAGACCGTGGATCAGACACTGTCCCAGATCAATGAAAATGCTTCTATCCAGTTCAATGGCAAGAACCTGCTGGATGGCTCACAGAGCCTGACCGTAGCTGGTACAGATGGCTATACGAAGGTGAATATCGGCAATATGACCACCCAGGGGCTTGGCCTCACGGATCAGAATGGCAGCTCCAAGATCAATCTCTCGGACATTTCCGGTTCCCTGCAGACTGTTTCCGATGCGTTCAACAAGGCGCTGGATCAGGCCACGAGCCTGGGGGCGGCTCAGCAGAATCTCAGCTATGCTTCCGCGAACTATACCACTCAGCAGGAGAACCTGACTGCAGCGGCATCCACCAGCGGGGATACGAATATTGCGGCAGAGGTCACGCGGCTGAAATCCGCTGACACCCAGAATCAGCTGGCCCTTTATGCCACGAAGATGAATATGCATAACAATGCAGCCGTTCTGGCACTGCTGCGTTAAGCAGGGTCAAAAGCTCTGCCGTTTCCCGGTTGGGAAGCTGGCAGAGTTTTTTTATGTCCAGAGGCAGGAAAAGTTCTTTTGGCAAAAAAAATTAAGGTTATATGTTTTTTTACTATACAAATTTACACAATACATAGGAAAAGAATTATTTTTATGCTATAATTTATAATCGTTAGTAGTCGGGATATCAATTTGTAGGAGGTTTTATGGTTGAATATTTTTCGTCGGAAAAGCATCGCTGAATATAAGGTGGATGCGAAACAATCACATCTGAAGCGATCACTTGGACCACTGGATGTCATTCTGCTGGGGGTTGGCGTTATCGTTGGGACAGGGATATTTGTCCTCACCGGAGTGGCAGCGGCTGAATATGCCGGGCCGGCACTCATGCTCTCCTTTGTCATTGCCAGCATCACTTGCGGCTTTGTGAGCATGGCCTATTCGGAATTGGCAGCCATGGTACCGGTAGCAGGCAGCTCCTATGCCTATGCTTACACCTCGGTGGGGGAGTTCCTGGCCTGGCTTGTGGGCTGGAACATCGTGCTGGAATACACCGTAGGCGCTTCGGCGGTAGCCGGCGGCTGGTCCGCTTACGTAGTGGGTCTGCTGAAATCCGGCGGCATCGAGCTGTCGAAGACATGGACATCGGTTCCTGCTGACGGCGGCATCGCCAATCTGCCAGCCATGCTCATTACCCTGTTCCTGACCTTTCTGCTCGTGCGGGGTGTACATGAGAGCACCACGGTCAACAAGGTGCTGGTAGGAGTGAAACTGCTGGCCATATTCGTATTCCTGCTGCTGGCCGGCCCTTCCGTGGACACTATGAATTGGGAGCCCTTTATGCCCTTCGGCTTTGCGGGGGTATCCGCCGGTGCTGCCTTCATCTTTTTTGCCTATCTGGGGTTTGACGCCATCTCCACTGCAGCTGAGGAGACCAGGAATCCGGCTCGGGACATGCCCATCGGAATCATTGGTTCTTTGATTATCTGCACCTTGCTGTATGTGGCCGTTACCGGCGTCATGACGGGCAATGTTCCCTATACGGAACTGAATAACGCGGAGCCGGTGGCCTACGTGCTGCGCAAGCTTGGCTATCACTTTGGCTCCGCGCTGGTGGGGACCGGGGCCATTGCCGGCCTTACCACTGTACTGCTGGTCATGATGTATGCCCAGACCCGGGCTTTCTTCTCCATGGCCCGGGATGGATTGATTCCGGAGTCTGTCTGCAAGATCCATACACGCTTCGCGACACCGCATCGCATTACGATCATCGTGGGCTGCACGGTAGCTCTCATCAGCGGCTTTACGCCCATTAATATTGTAGCGGAAATGTGCAGCATCGGAACATTATTCGCGTTTATCATATCATCTATCGGCGTTATGATCATGCGTAAGAAATATCCGGAGGCCCATCGGCCATTCCGCTGCCCGGCCATTTATCTCATCGGCACCCTGGCAGTTATAAGCTGTGGGTATATTATGTATAATCTTTCTGCTATGACTTGGGAACGCTTTTTTGTATGGAGCTTTATCGGTATTCTTATTTACTTTTTCTATGGATATTCCCACAGCCGGGAAAACAATGCAGGGAATCCTGTAAAATAATATTGTTGTACGAATTGTATAAAAATTCCTTGTATACAACTTATGGAAGAATTAATCCATGCTATGCCGCAATTTCGCGGCAGGACGGGCTGGCCCCAATTTCCGGGCCGGCTCGTCCTTTTTTATTTACAATCGTTTTTTGACGGTGTATAATAGCTATAATTGCAGACAAGAGCGGGCCGATACCTGTCATTCCTACATGTTTATACGGATTTAATTAATAAATATGTAAAACATACAGGGATTACAGGTATTGGCCTGGCAGACGGCTTTGTTTGCTGAAAGCCGAATTAAGAGGGGAGTAAGACAAAACATGACAAAAACAATGAAGACAATGGATGGAAACACTGCTGCAGCCTACATTTCCTATGCATTCACCGATGTGGCGGCCATCTATCCGATTACCCCGTCATCGCCGATGGCGGAACATGTGGATGAAATGGCTGCCAAGGGCAAGAAGAACCTTTTTGGCCAGAAGGTCCGCGTGATAGAACTCCAGTCGGAGGGCGGCGCAGCCGGTGCGGTGCATGGTTCACTGCAGGCAGGCGCTTTGACCACCACCTACACCGCTTCTCAGGGCATGCTGCTCATGATCCCGAATATGTACAAGGTAGCCGGTGAGCTTCTGCCGGCGGTATTCCATGTGAGTGCCCGGGCACTGGCAGCTTCCTCACTGAACATATTCGGTGATCAGCAGGATGTCATGGCCGCTCGTCAGACGGGCTGTGCCATGCTGGCTGAAACCAGCGTGCAGCAGGTCATGGACCTTGGCGCTGTGGCCCATCTCGTAGCCATCAAGGGCAAGGTTCCCTTCATCAATTTCTTTGATGGATTCCGTACCTCCCATGAGATCCAGAAAATCGAGACCATCGACTATGCTGATCTGGGTAAAATCCTGGATTGGGATGCTGTCGAGGCTTTCCGTCATAACGCCCTGAATCCGGATCACCCGGTGATCCGCGGTACGGCGCAGAACCCGGACATTTATTTCCAGGAACGTGAGGCGGTCAATTCCTACTATGATGCGATCCCGGCTCTCGTTGAGGATGCCATGGCGGAGATCAAAAAGATTACCGGCCGTGAATATCATCTCTTTGACTACCATGGGGCACCGGATGCGGAGCGCCTCATCGTAGCCATGGGCTCCATCTGTGAGACGGCCAAGGAAGCTGCGGACTACCTGAATGCTCAGGGTGAAAAGGTCGGCGTGCTCAGCGTTCACCTCTATCGTCCGTTCTCCATCGAGCATTTCTTCAAATATCTGCCGAAGACCATCAAGAAGATAGCTGTCCTCGATCGCACGAAGGAGCCGGGTTCCCTCGGTGAACCGCTTTATCTCGATGTGCGCGCTGCCTATTACAGCTCCGAACAGCATCCTGTCATCGTTGGCGGCCGTTACGGCCTGGGCGGTAAGGATGTAACCCCGGATCAGCTTTTCGCTGTATTTGAGGAGCTCAAGGAAGCTGCTCCGAAGAATGGCTTCACCATCGGCATTGAGGATGATGTGACCGGTACCTCCCTGGCACCGCGCCACAGTGAAGTGGATATGACGCCGGAAGGCACCACGGCCTGCAAGTTCTGGGGCCTGGGCTCTGATGGTACGGTGGGCGCCAACAAGAGCGCCATCAAGATCATCGGCGATAAGACAGACATGTATGCCCAGGCATATTTTGCCTATGACTCCAAGAAGTCGGGCGGTATCACCATGTCCCATCTGCGCTTCGGCAAATCCCCGATCAATTCTCCCTACCTCATCAATCAGGCGGATTTCATCTCCTGCTCCCAGGAATCCTATGTGGATAAATACGATCTGCTGGCCGGACTCAAGAAGAACGGCACTTTCCTGCTGAACACCACCTGGTCTGATGAAGATCTCAACACGAAGCTGCCAGCTTCCATGAAGCGCTATCTGGCAGAAAAAGAAATCAACTTCTATACCGTAAACGCGGTACAGATTGCCCAGGAGCTGGGCCTTGGCGGCCGCTTCAACATGGTCATGCAGTCGGCCTTCTTCAAGCTGGCCGATATCATTCCTATCGATACGGCTGTTGGCTATCTGAAGGATGCGGTTGTGACCTCCTACGGGAAAAAGGGTCAGAACATCGTTGATATGAATAACGGTGCCATTGACAAGGGCATCGAGGCCGTTCATAAGGTAGCGGTTCCGGCAGACTGGAAGAATGCGGCGGATACGGCAGCAGAGGAAGAGGCTGTACCGGAATTCATCAGCAAGATCCAGAACGTCATGAACCGCCAGGAAGGCGACCGCCTGCCGGTCAGCGCCTTCAAGGGCATGGAGGATGGCACCTTCCCGGCCGGTACTGCGGCTTACGAGAAGCGCGGCATCGCCATCAAGGTTCCGGAATGGCAGAGCGAGAACTGCATCCAGTGCAACCAGTGTTCCTATGTCTGCCCCCATGCTGCTATCCGTCCGGTACTCACTACGGATGAGGAAAAAGCCAAGGCTCCGGCAACCATGGAATTCAAGCCGGCCATCGGCGCCAAGGGCCTGAACTACACCATGACCATTTCGGCACTGGACTGCGCGGGCTGCGGCAATTGCGCCCAGATATGCCCGGCTCCGAAGGGCAAGGCCCTCGTTATGAAGCCCATTGCTTCCCAGCGGGCCAACCAGCCTAACTTCGATTATGGTGTCCATCATGTAGCACCGAAGGCGAACCCGATGAACAAGAAGACCGTCAAGGGCAGCCAGTTTGAAAAGCCGCTCTTTGAATTCTCCGGCGCCTGTGCTGGCTGCGGTGAAACCCCGTATGCCAAGCTCATCACCCAGCTTTTCGGCGATCGCATGATGATTGCCAACGCTACGGGCTGTTCCTCCATCTGGGGCGCATCCGCACCGGCTATGCCGTATACTACCAACGCAGAGGGCCGTGGCCCGGCCTGGGCAAACTCCCTCTTTGAGGATAATGCCGAGTTCGGTTTCGGTATGTTCCTGGGCACCAAGGCTGTCCGTGAAGCAGTAGCTACCGATGCTGCCGCCGCAATTGTGGCTGGCGAGGGCAGCGATGAGCTGCGGGCTGCACTGGCGGATTGGCAGGAGCATATGGATAAGGGCGAAGGCTCCCGCGAGCGGGCGGACAAGCTCACTGCTCTGCTGGAGGCTGAAAAGGGCTCCGATGAGCTGCTGAACAAGCTTTACGCCAACAAGGACTTCTTCGTGAAGCGTTCCCAGTGGATCTTCGGCGGCGACGGCTGGGCCTATGATATCGGCTACGGCGGACTGGATCATGTACTGGCTTCCGGTGAGGATGTCAACGTATTCGTATTCGATACGGAGGTTTACTCCAATACGGGCGGTCAGTCCTCGAAATCCACGCCGGCTGCGGCAATCGCTCAGTTCGCTGCGGCAGGCAAGCGCACGAAGAAAAAGGATCTGGGCATGATGGCCATGAGCTATGGCTATGTATATGTAGCCCAGATTGCCATGGGCGCGGACAAGAATCAGACACTCAAGGCGATTGCCGAGGCTGAGGCTTATCCGGGACCGTCCCTGATCATCGCCTATGCACCCTGCATCAACCACGGCATCCGTGCCGGCATGGGCAAGAGCCAGCTGGAAGCACAGCGGGCAGTGGAGACCGGCTATTGGGCAAACTACCGCTACAATCCGGAACTGGTGGGCACGGAAAAGAATCCGTTCTCCCTGGATTCCAAGGATCCTTCCGGCGATTTCCAGGAATTCCTGCAGGGCGAGGTCCGCTATGCATCCCTGAAGCGCAGCTTCCCGGATGAGGCCGATGCACTCTACAAGAAGACCGAGGCCGATGCCCAGGCCCGCCTGGCAGGCTACAAAAAGCTCGCCGGCCGCGAATAAAACAGACTTCAGGTAAACTGACGAGAGGCTGTCACACGTTACATCATATTTTATAGGTATACAATACCGTACCCCATGTCCGCCCTTTGAAGGGCGGGGGACCATGCGCAGCATGGTGGTGGGATGCATCGGCTGTATACTTATAGAGTAGATGTCCTTCGTGCGGCAGCTTCTTTTTTCATGTTTTCCTTTTCCTACTATAAATGATATAATCATAGTCATGTGATTGTATCAGGAGGTATATTTGTTTTGATTTGTTCAAAGGAATATGAAGATTTAGAAGCGAAAATCCTGCGGGGGGAACGGCTGTCCCGGGAGGATGGGGTGCGGCTGTTTCAGTGCCCGGATATTGCCTGGCTCGGTGCCATGGCGGATAAGGTCCGCCGGGAAAAATGCGGCGATATCGTCTACTATAATGTGAACTGTCACGTGAACCTCACCAATATCTGCACCTCGCGGTGCAAATTCTGTGCCTTTGGCCGGGACCCGGAGGACAAGGGAGCCTATGCCATGACGAAGGAACAGGCCATTGCGCTGGTGCGGGAGGCCACTCAGGACCCCAATCTGGCGGGACTCCATGTGGTGAGCGGACTGCACCCGGACTGGTCCTTTGCGGATTACCTTGGCATCCTGCAGGCGCTGCATGATGAATTCCCCCGGCTGTATCTGAAGGGCTTCACCGGAGTGGAGATCACCCATTTCTCCAAGATATCCGGCCTCTCCATCCACGATGTGCTGGTAAAGCTCAAGGCAGCCGGGCTGCAGGCCATTGCCGGCGGCGGGGCGGAGATCCTTTCCGACCGGGTGCGGGGCGAGCTCTGCCCGAAGAAGGCTACCGCGGACGAATGGCTGGAGGTGGCCCGCACCGCCCATCATCTGGGCATCAAGACCAATGCCAGCATGCTCTACGGGCATATTGAAACCATCGAGGAGCGGGTAGAGCACCTGCTGAAGCTGCGGACGCTGCAGGATGAGACCGGGGGCTTCCAGACCTTTATCTGCTTCCCCTTCCTGCCGAAGAATACGGAGCTGGAGGATTCCATCTCCCAGACCTCCATGTGGGATGATCTGCGGACCATGGCTGTTTCCCGGCTCATGCTGGACAACTTCAAGAATATCAAAGCCTACTGGGTCATGCTGACCCTGCCGGTGGCCCAGCTGGCCCTGGGCTTCGGTGCCAACGATATCGATGGCACGGTGCACAAGGAAAACATCATCCATGCGGCGGGAGCCAAGAGCCCCTCAGCCCTTACGGAGGAGCGCATCATCCGCACCATCCGCGAGGCTGGACGGGTGCCCGCGGCCTGTGACTGCAATTTCAATATTCTGCGGATCCTGGAATGAACGGAGGGAAAGCCATGAACGAACTGACAGCCGCCAGAGAAAAGGCGGAACAGGGCAAGCGCCTCTCCCTTCAGGATGCGCTGCTGTTATACGAAGAAAACGATCTGCTGGCGTTGGCCGCCTGGGCCAAGAAGGCCAAGGAGCGCAAGAGCGGCCGGGAGGTCTACTATAATGTGAACCGCCATATCAACCTCACGAATATCTGTACCTCCGGGTGTCCTCTCTGCGCCTTCCAGTGCGAAGAGGGCGATCCCCGGGGCTATGTGCTGGAGACGGAGGATATCGGGCATATCCTGGAGGAAGCCCGGACCGTGCGGAACCTGGGAGAAATCCATATCGTGAGTGCTCTGCACCCCACCAAGGATTTTTCCTACTATCTGCATGTGGTGGAGCAGGTAAAGGCTGCATTGCCCCAGGTGGATATCAAGGCCTTCACCCCGGTGGAAATCGTCCATTTTGCCAAAATGACAGGCAAATCCATTGCCGAGGTGCTGACCATCCTGAAGGCGGCCGGCCTCAGCTCCCTGCCCGGCGGCGGGGCGGAGATCCTGTCGGACCGGGTACGGCAGATCATCTGCCCGAAAAAGGCCACGGCGGCGGAATGGATCGAGACCATGAAGACCGCCCATCGGCTGGGCATCCGCACCAATGCCACCATGATGTACGGCCATGTGGAGACCATTGAGGAGCGTCTGCAGCACCTCATCACCCTGCGGGATATCCAGGATGAGACCGGGGGCTTCCAGGCATTTGTCTCCTTCCCCTTCCATCCGGCCCATACGGGCCTGGAGAATCTGAAACGGGCAGGCTCCTGGGAGGACATGAAGATGATGGCGCTGTCCCGGCTCATTCTGGACAATATCGACCATATCAAGGCCTTCTGGATCATGCTGACCCTGCCGGTGGCCCAGCTGGCTCTGGGCTTTGGGGCCGATGACCTGGACGGCACCATCGGTGAGGAAAAAATCATCCATGCGGCCGGTGCCAAGACCAATACGGGCATCACCCGCACGAAGCTGCGGGCCATCATCCAGGAGGCCGGCTATGTGCCGGTGGAGCGGGACACCTTTTACCATGCGCTGAAGGAGGCGGAGCAATGAGACTGGAAGAAAAACAGGCCGTGGAAATGCTCATCGACGCCAGCCCCATCGAGCTGGGCCGGGCGGCGGACTTTGAGCGCCGGCAGCGCTACGATGACACCGTGACCTTTATCGTGGACCGCAACATCAACTACACCAACGTCTGCGTGAATGAATGCCGCTTCTGTGCTTTTTTCCGGCGTCTGGGCCACAAGGATGCCTATGTGCTGAGCCAGGAAGCCATCCTGGAAAAGGTCCGGGAAACGGTGGAGGCGGGCGGCACCCAGGTGATGATCCAGGGCGGCTGCCATCCGGAGCTGGGACTGGACTATTATGAGAATATGCTGCGGAGCATCAAAAGCCATTACGATATCACCATCCATTCCTTTACCGCCACGGAGATCCTGCACTTTGCCCGCCAGGCCGGCCTCACCGTAACGGAGACCCTCAAGCGGCTGCAGGCAGCGGGACTGGATTCCCTGCCCGGCGGCGGAGCGGAGATCCTGGTGGACCGGGTGCGCCGGCAGGTCAGCGAGAAGAAGATCATGACCGATGAATGGCTGGACGTGATGAAGTGCGCCCACAGCATCGGCATGGAAAGCACCGCCACCATGGTCATCGGCCTGGGGGAGACACTGGCGGAGCGCATTGAGCACATGGAAAAGATCCGCCGGCTCCAGGACGAGACCGGGGGCTTTCGGGCCTTCATCACCTGGACCTTTCAGCCGGGCAACACCCAGCTGGGGGGCGAGAAGACCTCATCCTGGGACTATATGAAAACCCTGGCCATGACCCGGCTCTACATGGACAACGTAGCCCATATCCAGGGCTCCTGGGTCACCCAGGGCGAACGCATCGGCCAGCTCACCCTGGGCTTTGGTGCCGATGACCTGGGCAGCATCATGCTGGAGGAAAATGTGGTCCGGGCGGCAGGCACCTCCTATGAAATGTCCATCAACAAAATGGCGGAACTGATCCGGGGGGCTGGCCGCCGGCCGGCTCAGCGGGATACGAAATACAATATCATCAAGAGAATGGACTGACAGCATGAATACGATACCAAAAGCGGACTTTGCCGTGGTGGGCGGCTCGGGAACCCTGTCGAGCAACTTTCCTGCCAACAGTGAAAGCCCGGATGTAAAAATCCTGGAGGATAACCTCTATTTTGATACTCCCTACGGTAAAAGCCCGGCATTCCGGCTCTTTGCCCTGGGAGAAAAGCGGGTGCTCTGCTGCCGCATGCACGGCTGGCGCAGCGGCGTGACCCGGGCGGATGCCTCACGGCAGGTATTCTGGACCTTCCGGGAGGCCGGCGTCAAGCGCATCATCTCCGAGGGCGGCGTGGGCACAGTGAACCATCTGCTGGATCCCCGGGATTTCATGATCCCCGATGACTACCTGGACCTTTCTGTCCGCAAGGATGTGATGCTGGACGGGCGCTATCTGCTCATCATGCGGGACGCCCTGTGCCCGGAAATGCGCCGGAGCCTCATCGCTTCCACGAAAAAGCGCTTTTCCGGCCGGGTGTTCACCCGGGGAACCTATGCGGTCACCGATGGCCGCCACTTCGAGAGCCCGGCGGAAATCGCCATGATGCAGGGCCGCGCGGACATCGTGGGCCAAAGCATCGCCCCGGAGGTCTATCTGGCCCGGGAGATCGGTGCCTGCTACGCGGGGCTTTACTTCGTGGTGAACTACGGCGAGGGCGTGCAGAAGGAATGGTCCCATGATACCATGAAGGATATCTTCTACAACGACGCGCCCATGATCGGCGAGATCATCCTGGACACTATCCGCAGTGTGGACGCCCGGGACCGGGACTGCGAATGCCTGAGCCTCCGCAAGGAAACCCTGCTGAAGGATGTCTACGACAGCGTTTCAGATAAAGGCTGAAAATAAAAATGATGTGCCTGTTTTTCGCAGGCACATCATTTTTTTTAGTTGTTGATTTTCCTTTTGAGATCGTTGAAATAGGATTCACAGATCCGCCGGAATACGCCCTTGGGATCATCGGAATCACTGCGGACCCGCTGCTCCTCACGGGAGAAAATCTCCTTGCCGGTCTGGGAATCAAAGGCGGTGAACTTCAGCCGGACCCGGGCCGCCGGCTCATCGTGAGCGGGATGTACCACCGGGTACTGTACCCAATGGTTTGCCGTATAGGTATGTCCATCGCTGTCCCGGTAGGTTTCCTCCTCATTGCGGGATTCCCAGGTTACCTGCGACTCAACATGTACATAGTTCACTTCATAGGCCATGAGCTGGGTGCGGATATAGATCCGCACGGTTTTGGGCAGCTCCTGCTTCAGGAGTGCCGCAGCTTTCTCTGGCTCAGCCTTTTCCAGCTGGTCGATATCCTGGCCGCTGTTTTGGGAAATCCGATGGCGGGCCGCATCCCTGGTGAACAGCATATAGCCAGGCCGGGCCGCGGCCTTCATGTATTCATCGTTCAGCGTGCGTTCCACCAGGTCGCTGGACAGCTCGGACTGGCTGGCGTCCAGGTCATAGACCAGTGCGGTGGAGATGCCCTTGAAATTATAGTCTTTATCTGACCAGTCATACTTTTCTGCCTGGGCCGATGGTAGGGCAAAGGTGAATACGCAGGTAAAAATTAAAAAGAGCAGCGAGAGTTTTTTCATAGTATTGCCTCCTTTGACGGATAGGGTGTTTTTTTCATTATAGCATAGCTGTGGGCTTGGCAGTAGTAAAATTTTCTGCAAATTTAAAACTCTAGGACTATTATACTTTTAACAGAATGAAAACATGCAGATTATACTATTACTTTAAGAATATATTCATACGACAATATCATTAGGGTATTTATAAACTATTTTATAATCATTAAGGGAGACTTTCACGCATGAAACAACAGGGAAGTTTAAGAAAACACAAATGCCAGCGTCTGGCAGCCGCTATTTTGTTCGGATTGGTCGCAATAAATTTTGCCCTGCCGCCAACGGAGGCAGCGGAACCCTCCGTGCGGGTCACTGGCTATGAATTTACCGGAGAAATCCCCGTGGCGGAGAGTGAACTGCAGGCGGTGCTCGCAGCCCATCGGGGCAAAGAAGCGAAGCTGAAGGACCTGGAGGCTCAGGCCGCGGAAATCACCCATTACCTGCGCAGCAAGGGCTATTTCGTAGCCCAGGCCTATGTGCCGCCCCAGGAGTTCAAGACGGGGCATATTCAGATCAAGGTGATGCCGGGACGCTATGGCAAAGTCACCCTGAATAATAAGACAAAGGCCCATGACAGTGTGATCCGCAAGGAACTGGGCAATGTGAAGGACGGCGCCCTGATCTATAAGGATGACCTGGAACGGGGCATCTGGCTGGTAGGCGATCTGGCCACCCGCACAGAGGCAAAAACAACGCTGAAGGCCGGGGAAAAACCAGGGACCACGGATCTTACGGTAAACGTTTCCCCCAAGGGCAGCCGGCTCTGGGGCTATGTGGGCTTCGACAACGGCGGCTACCACTACACGGGCCGGTACCAATACAGCGTATTTGCCAGCTACGCCAATCCTTTTCGCCAGGGAGATCTGCTGACCATCAGCGGTGTGCGCAGCAATACGGGCCGCAGCATGTGGAGCGGCAGCGCCGCCTATGTGACCCCGGTATTCAGCCAGGGCAACACCTTTGGCATCAGCTATGCGAAATCCCACTATCTGCTGGGCGGGCCCTTTGAGAGCATGGGCTATACAGGAAGCGCGAATATCTGGAGCTTCTGGCTGGAACACAATTTCCAGCGCAGCCGCAATGCCAACTGGTATGGTCAGATCCGTTTTGACGTCAAATCCATGAACGATGGCTCGGACAGCATCAGCTATGCCTATGATGATCCCAAGCATTCCCACAACTGGGTCATCGGCATCCATGGGGATACCCTGGATACCTGGAAGGGCGGCGGAGCCAATACCTATGCTTTTACCTATACCCACGGGAATCTGTCCCTGGAGGACGATCTGACTCGCCTCTATGATGATTATACGGCGCAGACCCACGGATATTTCAGCAAATATAATTTTACCATCACCCGGCTGCAGAAGGTCAGGGACCGGTTGTCCCTCTACCTCAGCTACACGCGGCAGTGGGCGGAAAAGAATCTGGATCCCTCCGAAAAGCTCTGCCTGGGCGGCCCCTATGGTGTGCGGGCCTATCCGGTGGGAGAGGCCTCCGGCGATGATGGCTGGCTGGGGACGGCGGAGCTTCGCTGGAACCTGCCGAGCAAAGAGGGCGACAAGAATATCTGGCAGCTCATCACCTTCGTGGACAGTGGTTCGGTACGCCTTTACCACGATACCTGGGCCGGCTATACGGGAACCAACAATCGTTCCCTGTCCGGCATGGGTGTAGGGGTGAACTGGAGCTATGAGGGCAATTGGGCAGCGCGGCTGCACTATGCATGGAAACTGGGCTCGGAAGATGCCCTTTCCGATACGGATCGTTCGGGCCGGCTGTGGTTCCAGCTCTATCGGTTCTTTTAATGGATGAGATGATTGGAGATAGGGAGGCCAAACTATGAGAATGTCAAGAAAACAGCGCCGGTCTATGGAACGGCGCCTGCAGCAAAAGAATAGAATTTCGCAGCTGCTGCGGCATGGTGCCGCGGCAGCTGCCGCGAGTGTGCTGCTGCTCGGCGGCATGGCGCCGCAGGCAGTCTATGCCATGCCGGCAGGAGGCCAGGTCGTCGGCGGTGCCGCAGCCATTGCCCAGCAGGGCAATGTAATGAACATCGCCCAGCAGACCCAGCAGGCCATCATCAACTGGCAGGCCTTCAATATAGCGGCGGGCGAGCGGGTGAACTTCCTGCAGCCCAATGCCAATGCGGCGATTCTGAACCGCATCCTGGGCAACAACCCGTCCCAGATCTTCGGCGCGATCAGTGCCAATGGCCGGGTCTTTTTGGTGAACCCTGCCGGCGTGCTCTTTGCGCCGGGGGCGCAGGTCAGCGTAGGCAGCCTGGTGGCTTCCTCCCTGAATATATCGAACGCGGACTTCATGGCGGGCCGCTATGCCTTTGTGAACGGCGGCAAGGCTGGCTCCGTCATCAACCAGGGCAAGCTCATCGCGGAGAACAAGGGCCTGGTGGCTCTGTTGGGACCTGAGGTGGAAAACAGCGGCGTCATCGTGGCGAAAAGGGGCACGGCAGCTCTGGCTGCCGGTGACGCGGCAACCCTGGACTTCAATGGCGACGGCAAGGTCACGGTGGTGCCGGGCGGCGATGCCCTGCAGGCCGTGGTGAATAATAAGGGCCTCGTGGAGGCGGACGGCGGCGTGGTGTTCATGACGGCCCAGGCCGGCGAGGCGCTCACCAGCTCTGTCGTGAACCAGAGCGGTATCGTGCGGGCGACTAGCCTGGACGGCAAGGGCGGCAGCATCGATCTGCAGGCGAAGAATGTGAATGTCACGGGTACACTGGATGCCTCCGGCGCCCAGGGCGGCGGCACCATCCGTGTGGGCGGCGACTGGCAGGGCAGCGGCACTATGGCCCATGCCCAGAATACAACGGTGAGCAAGGATGCCGTGATCAAGGCCGATGCCACGGAAAATGGCAATGGCGGCAAGGTCGTCCTCTGGTCCGACGGCAGGACGCAGTTTGACGGCACTATCAGCGCCAAGGCCGCCGGCAGCGGCGACGGCGGCAAGGTAGAGACCTCCGGCCACCAGCTGGGCGTCACGGGCAATGTGGACGCCTCGGCCAAGAACGGCAAGAGCGGCGAATGGCTGCTGGACCCGGAGAATGTGACGATAACGGGGGATGGAACAGGTAGTGCTATGTCCGGTTCTTCGTATACACCACTGGGGGCTGATTCTTCGGTGACTAATACATCGGTGCAGACAGCACTGGAAAAAAATGACGTTACTATCACGACTGGTTCAACGGATACTGGTACTGCGGCTGGAAACATCACAGTCAATGGAGCAATCAAAACGGATACTGGCCATACGCTGAATCTGCGTGCTGCGAATAATATCGTCCTCAATGCCGATATTACCGGAAAGCTCAATCTGGATATAGAATCGGATACGGATGGCAAGGGCGGCGGTGCTATCCAATTGGCAGCAGGAAAGAAGATTTCTACGAATAAAGGCTTTGTAAAGCTTTATGGCGGGGCAACAGGTAGTTATGCAACAAGTGAAAACAACTCAATGGATGGTATAAATATTGCTGGTACCATCGAAACGTCTGGCGGCGACATTACATTGCTGGGCAATACTTCACAAAGCGACCGTAAGGGTGTAGCGCTGGTAAGCGGCTCGTCCCTGGATGCCGGTACAGGCACGGTCAATATTACGGCAAATAATAGCGTCTCTGGTACGGCTCTTGAAGCGGCGGGTTCAATCACGGGTCAGAATGTCAATATCAAGACCGATACGGCTTCTATTACGGGAAAGATCACGAAAAATACCTCTGCCGCCGGTACGCTGACAGTGGAGACGCTGACGGCGGGGAAGGCGATTTCTTTAGGCAGCGGTTCAGGACTGGTCTTGTCCGGGAATGCCCTGGGAACGGAGTTTGATGCTACGGTCATCGGCAATGCGGACACGGGGACCATCACGGTCGGAGCGGCAACCGCGATTGACAGCAATGTCACGCTGAAGGCCAAGGCCATTGCTTTTGACAATAATTTTACGGCGGGGACAGCATCGTCGAAAAAGAATCTCACCTTGAATGCCGGCACATCGCTGAGCGCTGCGGGAGCGGTGGCAGCGAATACACTGGATATCGAGGCGCCAAATGCAGCGGTATCGCTGACCAATGCGGCTAACGATGTCGCTGCGCTGCAGGGGAAAACCGCGGCGCTGACCTATACAGACAGCAATGACTTTACAGTGGGACCGATTACCGCAACGGGTGCGGTCACGCTCACCGCGGGCGGCACGGGTAGTACGATGGAACTGACGGATGCTTTGAACGCCAAGGGGGCTGTTTCGCTTACAGCGGGAACGGTCACTCTGGATAATACAGAAACTGCAAAAGGCAGTATCCAGGCTAACGGCAATGCTATCAGCCTTAAGGCGGACAGCTTTACCCTGCCGGAGAATTCATTGAGCAGCACGGGCGGCACGCTCAATATTGACAAGAAAACAGCAGGACAGGAATTTACGATTGGTGCAGTGGGGAATACCCTGCCGGATACGAAGTTTGCCGCGGATGGCTTCAAGCAGATCAATATCGGCAGTGCAGCTACCGGAGCGGTGACCATTGGCGATTTGACGGTAAGTGATCCCCTCCAGGTGACATCCGGTACGGGGATTACGGTCAAGGGCACATTGACCGGCAATAATAACGGGCTGTCCTTTGCTGTAGAAAAGGCAAGTGGAACCTTTACCATGATGGGAACAGGCGCCAGCATTTCCGCTGGCAGTGCTGCTGTTTCCGTGACGGCGGATCAGCTGTCCTTAGGCGGCTCCTTTGCCAATAATACGGGGACACTGACCCTGGCACCCTATACGTCGAATACTGCGTTTACGGTAGGCGGCAACAGTGCCTATGTGACAGATGCGGATCTGGCAAAGACCGCCGCGGGCTTCAAGAATATGATTGTCGGTTCTTCCACCGCCGGGGCGGTCACTATCGCCGGGACTGGAACAACGATGCCGGACTATCTTACGATTAAGAGCGGCAGCACGGCCAATATCACGGGAGCAGCCGGGGCGAAGGATAAGACCCTGGTTCTTGCTGCGACGGGTGTAACGCAGTCAGCGGCTTTGACCGGCAATCTGCTGCTGCTCGACAGCGGCAATGCTGCTTTGACGAATACGGAGAATCAGCTTCAGACCGTAGCGGCTGATCTCACTAGTGGAGATGTCTCCATTGTGAATAGTACGGACCTGACGGTGGGCAGCCTGCCGAATCTGAATGGTACGCCAAATCCCGTCGATGGCATCAACACCTCCGGAACGGTGAACATCACGACAGCCGCGGATAAAACGCTGCTGTTGAAGAAGGGCAATATCGCTGCCGACGCGGGCAAGGTGACTTTATCTGCGGATAATATCACCGATACCAGCGGCACGGTGACGACCAAGGGGATTTTGCAGATCTATACGACGACGCCAGCTAAGGGCATCAATGTGGGGAGCACGACTGACAATGCTTTGAATCTGGACGCAGCTGATTTTTCTACGGGTGCTTTCAGCAGCACATATAAAGAAATCATCTTAGGTGAGCGCACGACGCAACAGGATACGGCGGATCAGTCCGGTGCTATCCATATTACCATAACAAACTTTACTTCGCCGCTGGAACTGCGTACAACGGCGGGGACGGAATTCACCGGGGCGGTTTCTATTGGAACGGCCGGAGACCAGGCGCTGATTATTCATGCAAAATCGGCTGCGCTGGACGAGGGAAGTACGGTCAAAGCTGGCGATATCACTTTGGATCTCAGTGACAGTATGGACCTTGGCAAAGGAACAATCAGCGGCAAAACAGGCAGTAAGATCACGCTTGTCACGCCGACAGATAAAGATATTTATTTGGCAAATAGTTCAGATCCAATCACTAGTGGCTATAAGATTGCCTATGAAACCCTGAACAGTACGCTGACAGGCTATGGTGATTTTACGGTGAGTACGAAGAAGAAAGTATTTATGCGTGCTGGTTCACTGAATAAATCCGGTAATATCAATGGAGACGCTGGGGTGGAAGTGCATGGCAATTTATCCATCGCGGGCAGTGATACAGCATCTACTAAGGTAAATATTAAGTCAGCCAACGATATCTCGTTGAATAGGTTGGTTCAGATTACAGTGGATGGTCAGGCGGATATTACGATGGATGGCGGCGAGAAGGTATCGCTGGGACAATCTTCCGGTATTACTGTAAATGGCAGCAAGGCCAAGGTCACCCTTGGCGGCGGTACTGTTGAGCTATACGACAATGCAAAAATTAATCTGGGCGATGGTATGGGCAGCAGCTTTACTCTGAAAGCGGACACGCTCACAGCCGATGGTGCCCGTAATGATGGAGCGGCCAACATCACTGGCAAGGGGACACTGAACCTTTCCACCTATAGCCCGGAGACAGCGATGTATGTGGAGTCTGCCGGTACCTCATCTACAGGTCTCCATGTGCTGCAGGGCGATATTAATGGAGATATCTTTGGCAGTAATTTTACGCAGCTCAATATCGGCAATGAAGCAGGCACGGGTACCGTGCATATCAGTGGCGTGGAATTTAAAAATAGTGTGACCATTCAGAATGGCGACAGCATCAAGGGAATAATTGATTTCCAGGGAGAAAATCAAGTAGACAAGGGCAATACGGTTACCCTGAAGGCCGGAGCTGTCAGCAATAGCGGGAATGGTTCTTTTGCCGCACCTGAAAGTACCTTGAATATCTATACCAATAGTCTTGACAGCCTGACGGGATCCCAGATAATTAAAGGCAGTGGAACGCTGGGTATTTCCAGCTATGATGGAAATACGGCAATTTTCCTTGGCGCAGATGAGAGTGACAATGGTCTTAAGATTACGAATGATATGCTTACCGGGGACAGCAGTGTCTTTGGACATGAATTTACTCATTACAGATTTGGCAGTGTGACTCCAAATAAACAGCAGATAACTGTAAAAGGATTTACACTGGATAAGGACATGACTTTGACAGCGGCAAATATTACTTTTGCAGGGGCAGTGTCCGTTGGTACAAACACCCTGACACTGAATGCAGCTACCGAAGCGCAGGAGGTATTAGGCGGCAGCATTACTGCTGGCTGCCTGGCTTTGCAGGGCGGAATTTTTGATTTGTCAGCCGATAATGCGGTTACGACGCTGGCTGCCAGTGCAGGTTCGGTAAATTTCACGGAAAAAGCGGGGACTATGCTGACGGTTGGCTCTGTCACTACACCGGCGGGAGCGCAGACCGCCCGTACAACAATCAATGGCATTTCCACCTCGGGAGATGTCACGCTCACAACGGATCAGCTCACTGTGAATCAGAAAATCCAGCCGACAACAACGGATAAGGCCACGCTGACCATCCAGCAGAAAAGTACAGATGTGGGGCTGAATATTGGCGATCAGGCAAGTCCGGCGAATCAGCTGAATCTTGGTACAGCACTGTTCAATGATCAGACCATTGAAGAAAGCGGCGGAGAAAACAGCTTTAAGCAGGTAAATCTTGGTAATGGTCACGGAATAGTCAATATTTCCAGTTCCACTCCCTTGAATTTCTATGATCCGACAAGCATTTTTTCGGGGACAACATGGGAAAATTCCGGCTCGAGCGGGGCTGGAACGACCATTACAGAGACTGCGATTCTGACCAATGACAATGCACTGAGCTTTAGGGCCACGACATTCACTATGGATGCAGACAGCAGCATCAGTGCAGGTAAGGGCAATCTTAGCTTCAGGACGGATACTTTGAATGTGACCAGTAAAGGCGAGGGCAATATCAGCGGCAGCGGCGAGGTGACCATCGATGCCTTGGATAAGGCGCGGGACATTGAACTGGGCAATACGTCAGCTGCTACGGATAAGCTGAAATTGCCGTCCAGTTATTTTGATGCCGACAATAAAACAAATCGTGTATTCCATGATGGCTACTCGGTCATTAATTTTGGCCGGGCGGATGGCACCGGTATGCTGACCCAGAATGGCACAACGAACTTCACGGACAAGGTCAACATCCTGCAGGGCCAGAGCACCAGCACGGGTGGCGTCACCGTCAATGGAACCATCAATACCGGCGGGAATGATTTTGATGTGAGCAGCAATACGGTCACAATCAAGAACTCCCATGTTACGACGACTACGGGCAATGTCCATATTACGACAGATAACCTGGTGAACAATACAAGTTCAGGACAAAACACCATTAAGTCCACAGGGGGCGGCAGCCTTACGCTTACGACCTATACCAAGAGCAAAAGCATCAATCTTGGCAGCACAACGGGTACCGGGCTGAATATTGATAATGCTTGGTTCAATACCGATGATGGAACCAATGGCCTGTTCAAGGGCTTCAAGGAGGTAACCTTTGGTGACAGTACGCAGACTGGCGGGGTGAAGATCAGCACGATTGATACCACAAAGGTTACGAATACCACCAATATCATCACAACCGGCACGGTGACGGATGGCGGTACCGGCAGCCTAAAGGTGACGACACTGAATGTGACAGGTCCGACAAGCAAAATCGAACTGACCAGTACAACGAATGAAATCACCAATATCGGCAACGTAACCGGCGGCAGTACGGTGACGCTTACCACCGGGAGTGATACGACCAAGACAACCCATGTTACGGGAACGGTCACCGGTACGGCGGTCACTGTCGGTACGCAGGGGAATGTGGATATTGCCAAGGGCGGCAAAGTAACATCGACCAATGGCAATGTGGATATCGAGGCCACGGAGGGCCATTTCACCAATACGGATGGCGGTTCCAATGTGCTCACTTCCACCGGCGGACGCTGGATTGTCCATACCTATGACTCGGTGGGTGATACGCCGGGGGCACTTGCACCGGCGACAATACGCTATGGTACCAAAGATATCAAAGCAACAACGGGGAATACCTTTGCCTATGAATATCAGCCTACGGTGACGATTTACAGCGAGCGTACCTATGGCGATGGCAATGGTACGTTCTTTACCATTGGAAACGCTGATAATGCGAAGTATTCTTGTAAAATGGAAGACGGGCGGACGCTTACGGAAACGGAGCAGACAGCTTTTGCTGACTTGCAGGCGGTGGCAAAGGAAAATAAAACGGGAACCTATGGCTGGAGTACTGTCAATGAAAATACGGCTGTGAATGCGGCTGGCGGGCCAAATGCGGGTAAGACTTATGGCACAGGTGGTGTCAAAGGCCAGTATGATATTGCCTATAGCGGAGCAAATCCGCTGAATTATGCTGTCGAGGTCAACTTTGTGATCAATCCGCGTACCGTCGTTGTCAAGGCCAACGATCAGACGAAGATCTATGATGGCACTTCGTATAGTGGCGGCAATGGAACAAGCTATGGTACCGGCGTATCCGGCCAGGGATTTATTTTGAATGATCTTACGAACGGTGTGCCGAAGAACGGAGTTGTAACGAGCAGCACGGTGCAATACGGAACGCTTGCGGCGGGAAATGCCGCTGTAAATGCTGAGGGCGCATGCAATGCGGGCAGCTACGGCATTGGCATCCAGGGCAGTGACTTTAAATCCAACGGCAACTATGTATTCAAATATGTAGACGGCAAGCTGGACATCACACCGCGTCCGGTTACGGTGACAGCCGGCAGCAAGACACGGGTCTATGGTGATGAAAACAGCACAGCCAAATATGCAGATGAAGCCAATAAATTCACCATTGCCGCAGCGGACGATAATACGGGCTTTGTGGGCGGCGATACGCTGACCGGAGTGACCGATGGGATTGCTTCCACGGTTACGAACCAGACGGATATAGGGACGCAGACAGGTGCTGTAAAAATCAGCAGCGCTGCGTTCCAGGCGGGATCGAGGAATACTGCCTCTAGGCTGGCGAATTATAGTATTACGTATGTGGCTGGTGATTTAGCCATCACACGGCGTCCGGTGGTCATCAAGGCCAATGACGGCAGCCGGAAGACGGGTGAGGAAAATCCGAGCACCGGTGATACCGTAACAGGGCTTTTGTTTGGGGATACGATTTCCGGCTTTGCGCCGAATACCTATGGCACCTATACTCCGTCCGGAGAAGGAGCGACACCTATTGCCATGGATAAAACTACGCCGGAAGGAATTTATGCAGGGGTCATTCAGCCGGTGGAAGGTGAGAGTGATGGCTGGACCTTTACGGCCGGTGATGGCCGGGTGAAGGATACTGTTTTAAAGAACTACACGTTCAGCTATAAGCCGGGAACGCTGACTATCAGCAATGCGGTAACGCCGACACCGACGCCGACACCAACGCCGACACCGACACCGACGCCAACGCCGACGCCGGAGCCGACGCCGACACCAACGCCGACGCCGGAGCCGACACCAACGCCGACGCCGACACCAACGCCGACACCGGAGCCGACGCCAACGCCGACACCGGAGCCGACACCGACGCCGACGCCTATACCGGGGACCGTTGTCACCACAGAGACTGGCGTTACCAATACCACGACTGCGCAGTCTGTTACGCAGCCTAAGACAGCAGACAGCACGGGAACAGACTTGTCCGGTGGGAATACCGGCGGATTTGTCGGCTTCAAGGTACCGGAGATGGTCGTGCCTGATAGCGGGACAACAGCCAACGTGCCGGTACAGGCCGGGACATCGGCATCAGCTGTCCAGGTGCAGACAAATAACGGTATAACGGAGCATAACTTCGTGGACACGCCGGAGGGCTTTGGTTTCCAGCTTGGCGGCCGGACCGGAGATACCGGGGACATCGCAGGACTCAGCCATACCACGGGCGCTATTCCGGTGCTTTACACCGATGGCGAAACCCGGAAGCTGGATGGCATCTATACCATCAACTACAATCCGGATAAGCTGTCCATCCTGCCGGCAGCCCAGAAGGTGGAGATCCCGGATCCCAAGGAGATCCGCAATGAACTGAACCGGGATTTCAGTATCAGCTACAAGACGGATGGTGGTTCCTATACCGTTACCTACGGCAATGGTATCGTGACGCTCTATCCTGATAACGAAGAGGCTGTCGCCATTGTGACCGGCACGGACAAAGCCGCAGAGCGGGCCGTGCTGGCAACGGGCGTACTTACCTCCATCGAGGATCTGGGTGTTATGCCGGATCAGATCCGTGCAGTATATATCTTCACCAAGGAAGATAAGGACAAAGATAAATAAGAAAGACATGGAATAGAAAAGAGACTGTCACACGTTACATCATATTTTATAAGTATACAATACCGCACCCCATGTCCGCCCTTTGAAGGGCGGGGGACCATGCGCAGCATGGTGGTGGGATGCATCGGCTGTATATTTATAGAGTAGATGTCCTTCGTGCGACAGTCTCTTTTCCTTTTTAAAATAGGGCATAAAAAAAGACGCTCTTTACAGAGCGTCCCTTCATTGACCAAATAATGGTCGGGATGACAGGATTCGAACCTGCGGCCTCATCGTCCCGAACGATGCGCGCTACCAAACTGTGCCACATCCCGACAACATATAATAGTATACTATGGAAAAGGACAAATTGCAAGAAGTTTTTTTAGGGTCTGGTGAAATCACCAAAAAGAGGGCAGAATATTTTCATCATAGGTATTTTGCTATTATATAGTTTTCATGTATAATATAAAATATATGGTTTAAAAGGAGATGATGCCTATGAGAAAAAAGCTGCATAGAATGGTGGGCCGCCGTCTGCGGGTGTTGACGGAGGCTTTTATGGAATTTTTCCGGCGGGAGGCCTCCAGCGGCTTGCTGCTGCTGGGATGTGCGCTGCTGGCTATGGGACTGGCCAATTCCCCCTGGGCCGCCGGCTATGAAGCGGTGCTTCATCAGCCGCTGGCGGTGGGCTGGGGCGAGGCCGCGCTGTCCATGTCCCTGCTGCACTGGATCAATGACGGGCTCATGGCCCTGTTCTTTTTCGTGATCGGTATGGAGATCAAGCGGGAGTTCCTGTTCGGCGAGCTGAAATCCCTGTCCGCCACGGTGCTGCCCATTGCGGCGGCAGTGGGCGGCATGGTGGTACCGGCGCTCCTTTACGCGGCCTTCAACTGGGGCCAGCCCACGCTGGGCGGCTGGGGCGTTCCCATGGCGACGGATATTGCCTTTGCCCTGGGAATCCTATCCTTTGCCGCCGGCCATGCGCCGCGCAGTGTGGCTGTTTTTCTCACGGCCCTGGCCATTGTGGATGATCTGGGGGGCATCGTGGTCATTGCGCTCTTTTATACCTCATCCCTGCAGGTGCTGGCCCTGGCGGGCGGGGCGGCGGTGTTCCTGCTGCTCTGGCTGCTGGCCCGGCGGGGCGTGCATTCCTTTCTGCCCTACCTGCTGGGCGGCATGGCGGCCTGGTACGCTTTTTTGCAGGCGGGCATCCATCCCACCATCGCGGGAGTGCTGCTGGGCTTTTTGATCCCGGCGGGCCGGGCCCGTTCCATGAAGCGCTATCCCCTCTATCGCTGGGAGCATCAGCTGGCTCCCTGGTCGGCCTATCTGGTGATGCCGGTGTTCGCGCTGGCCAATGCGGGGATTCCCCTGAGCCTGGCCGGCTTCGCCAATCTGGCATCGCCCATCGGGCTGGGCGTGATCTTCGGGCTGTGCCTGGGCAAGCCGCTGGGCATTTTCGGCAGCGTCTACGCTCTGGTGCGGCTGGGCATCGTAAAGCTGCCGGAAAAGACCCGGCTGGCCCATTTCGCCGGCGCGGGCATACTGGGGGGCATCGGATTCACCATGGCGCTCTTCATTGCCTCCCTGGCCTTTGGGGACGGGGGACAGCTGACCACCGCCAAGACGGCGATCGTGTCTGCCTCATTGCTGTCCGGGCTGCTGGGGACACTGGTATTCAAATTCATCCGCTGAACAAAAAGAGGCTGCCGCACGCAGCATCATATCTGATAAGTATACAGCACCGTATTCCATGTCCGCCCTTTGAAGGGCGGGGGACCATGCGCAGCATGGTGGTGGGATGCATCAGCTGTATATTTATAAGGTAGATGTCCTTCGTGCGACAGCCTTTTGCCATCAAAGGAGCCTGGGGGAGGTGAGGAAGTCTTCCAGGGGAGAGCGGGGCGTCTGGAAGCAGAGACTGTAGAGACCGGTGGCCTGGATGTCCAGGGCCAGCATCTGCTGCAGTGGTGTGAGAGCCTGGGGCTGCCGGCAGGCTGCTGAGGTCAGGAACTGACTGGTCTTGGCAATCAGCGGCAGACGGGCGGTTTTCTTGCAGCGATGCAGCAGCCGGACTCCGGTGGAATTCATGGCCAGGATCCGACCGTAGAGCGGACCGGCGGCGTCCATGGCCTGGACGGTTTCCCGGGAGATCTGCAGCAGCAGGTAGAGGAAAAGGCGCTGGACGCGGCTTTGGGGATAGCGGCGGCTGCGGATGGCATCGACCAGCTCCTGCAGGGTGGTGCAGGAAGGAGCCGCCTGCAGGAGCCGGTTTTCCAGGCCCTCAGATATGCCGTAGCAATGCTGCAGCTCCGGCAGGGAAGCACGGTAAAGGGTGAGCAGCAGGGGCCGCAGCAGCTGCTCCCGTTGAGGCAGGTCCTTTTCGGCGGCCCGGACGGCCTGATAGGAGGCGGGAGGCAGCGATTGAATCAGCAGGGCCGGATCCGGGACCGGCTTGTACAGCTCGCGGCGGATGGCGCTGGCGCTGGCAATCGCTGCCTGGATATGCTGGTCATGGTAGCCCGCGGTTTTTCGCTGCAGCGGGAGCGGGCGGATGGGGCTGGCCAGCCGCCGCAGGCTGCGCAGGTATTCCAGGGCCAGGATGGTATTGGGCTGGCGCAGGCAGTCCTCCGGGATGCCGGTGGCTTCTGCCAGGGCCTGGCCCAGGGCGGCCCCATAGGAGATGCCCCGGGCCAGGTTCTCTTTCAGCCGGGGCTGCAGCTGAGGGGAATCGATGGCCTGGGCGGCAGCTTCCAGCCGGGCGGTGTCGGTGTATTCGCTGCCAAAGGCCAGAAAATCCACCAGTCCCAGCCGGTGGAGCAGGGTCAAGCCGCCCCGGGCAAAGTCCTGGGCGCTGCGCACAGCGAAGACGAAGGGCAGCTCCAGTACCAGATCGATGCCGCCGGCCACGGCCAGGGAGGCCCGCTGCCATTTGTCCAGCAGGGCAGCCTCGCCCCGCTGGGTAAAGCTGCCGCTCATGACGCAGATGAAGCTGGCCTCCGGATCCTTTTCCCGGATTTTCTGCAGCTGGTATTGGTGCCCGTTATGGAAGGGGTTGTATTCGGCTATGATGCCATAGACTGCCATGGAGAGGACTCCTTTTCCGTAGAAATAACAAAAAGGACCCGGAAAAAACTCCAAGTCCTTGCAATTCAATGGTCGGGATGACAGGATTCGAACCTGCGGCCTCATCGTCCCGAACGATGCGCGCTACCAAACTGTGCCACATCCCGCTAACACATTAAATATTATACCATGGTTGAGATAAATTGCAAGGGGTTATTTTAAATTTGTACGGTGTGTGAAGTGAAAATGTTATTGCCACTTTCCTATAGCAGAAGTTGAGATAAGTCATGCACAAATATCCAGGAAAATACAATTGCAATAACTCCTGCATACGAGCATGATGAAGATGGCCCGACAGCTAAAAAGGAAGGTACGCATCATGAGCAAGAAAAAACATTTTACACATCTGACAGAGGATGAACGCTATTCCATTGAGGAATGTATCGAACATGGCCGCTCTAAGGTATACATGGCTGAGCTTATCGGCAAGGATAAGTCCACCATCGCCAGAGAAATTAAATGCCACCGGAAGCGCACCTACGAGTGTCCTCTGCCCATCGAATGCACTGCTTACAAGAAATGTGAGCATAACCGCCAATGCCCTTCGGACTGTCCTGACTACATACCTTTCCTATGTAGTCGGAGAGACCGCTCCCCGGGAGCATGCAACGGCTGCAATAAATACCGTTCCTGCCGCTTTAACAAGTTTCGTTATACAGCCGTTCATGCTGAGGATGAGTACCAGACTACCCTCAAGGACTCCCGTATGGGGGCTGATCTTACAACTTCAGAAGCGAAATGGATTGGCAGCATCATCGCTCCACTGCTTAAGAATGGCCTGTCGCCTTACCAGATTATCCAGACTCACCCTGAGCTCCATATTTCCGTAAGGACGCTCTACAACTATATTGAGGATGATACCCTGCATGAAGTTGCCGGCATCATGAGCATGGACCTGCGCCGCAAGGTATCCAGAAGGATATCCAGACGCAAAGCCCGCTCCTATAAAAAACGTAAGGACAACCATTCTCTAATCGGCCGTACATTCAAGGACTACCTGACCTATACTACCGAGAATCCTGATCTGCCGATCGTGCAGATGGATACCGTTTACAACGATGTTACCAATGGTCCGTTCATCCAGACGTTCAAATTCATCCGTACGGGCCTTTTCCTGGCTGTTTACCATACCGACAAGCAGGCTGCGAATATGACGCAGGGCGTTCTGTTCCTCGAATCCTGCCTGGGAAAACAACTCTTCAAAAAATATGTCCCTATACTCCTGACGGACAGGGGCTCCGAGTTCTGTGATGCAGATGGTATTGAGATGGGCTCTGACCATACAAGGCGGACACGCCTTTTCTACTGTGATCCAATGCGGGCCGGCCAGAAAGGCAGCCTTGAGAACAGTCACATTGAACTGCGTTACATTTTCCCCAAAGGAGCCAATCTTTACTCTCTCGGTCTAACCGGGCAGGATTCGCTCAATCTGGCGCTCAGTCATATAAATTCTGCCCCAATAAAAAAACTGGGTGGCAAGAGTCCGTTGGAGACAACGAAATTCTTCTATCCTGACCTTTACAAAAAGCTCTTGTCCATGGGGATCCACACAATCCCCACGGACAAAATTATACTCAGGCCAGGGCTCTTAAAGCTCACCCAGCATTAACCATATTTTGATTTAGCACTGTCGGGCACAAACAAATTCATGCCTTATGCTGAAGTGGCAATAAGTCTTGCAGATGATATCTGGGACTTCGCGCCACCTTGTTTGCCTTACACTTTTTTACGAATCCATTAGATGAATATTCACCTTTTCTTGCATTTCTGCAAAACTTATTGCACCTTATTGATGTAATAAGTGCAAATTTATGCCCTTTGTGCAAGAGTTATTACCACTTTCTTTTTGTTACTGTTACAAATGGCATTTAACTTTTCAATTCAGCAAATTTGTACGGTGCAAAGGTAAATGCAGCTTTGCTGTGGCGTGAAAAGGTTACTGCTGCTTCGCTATTGGACCGGATTTTTCCAGAGGGCGGTCTTCAGCAGATCAGCCAGCAGGCGGATGCCCTGTTCGATGGCCTCCTGGGACAGGGTGGCAAAGCTGATGCGGATATGGTGATGATCCGTGGAGCGGGGGTAAAAGGCGCTGCCATCGGTGATGAGCAGGCCGTTTTTCCGGGCAGCCTCGGTGAGCTGAGCCGCCGCGGCCTTCGGCGGGAGGGTGAGCCAGAGGGACAATCCCCCCAGCGGGGCATGCCAGTGTACGCCGGCGGGCAGATAGGCCGCGGCGGTACGGCAGGTGAAGGCAAACTGGGCGGCGTAGAGACGGCGGATTTCCTGGATATGCTTCTGCCAGATGCCCTCCCGCAGATAGAGGTCAAAGACCCGCTGGGTGAGCCCTGAGGTGGCGATATCCGCCAGGTGCTTCACCTTCAGGAAGCGATGGGCCAGGCGCTGCGGCATGGACAGAAAGGCCAGCCGCAGACCGGGCATGAAGATTTTGGAAAAGCTCTTGAGGTAGATGATGCGGTCGTCCCGGTCCATGGCCTTCAGCGGCAGCAGCCGGCTTTTGTGGTAGACCAGCTCGCTGATGTAGTCATCCTCCAGCACGAAGGTATCATAGTAGCGGGCCAGCCCCATGAGCCGGCGGCGCTTCTCCGGACTGTAGGTGATGCCGGTGGGATTCTGCAGATTGGGCATGATGTAGATGAGCTTCGGGTGGAACTGGCGCAGCCGGTTTTCCAGCTGTTCCAGGTCGATGCCATCCGGCTGCAGGGGGATGTCGATGATCTTCGCCCCCTGGGAGCGGAAGGCGGCAATGGCGCCGGGATAGGTGGGCGCCTCGGTGAATACGCAGTCCCCGTGATGGAGCAGGGCCCGGGCGGTGATATCGATGCCCTGCTGGGCGCCGGAAATGATCTGCAGCCGCTCCGCGTCGGTTTCCACGCCGCTGAGGGCCAGGTAGCCGGCGATGGATTCCCGCAGCGGCAGGAAGCCCTGGCTTTCCTGATAGCCGAAGGCCCGGGCCTGGTCCCGGTCCAGCACCTGGAGCAGCAGCTTTTTGAACTGCTCAATGGAAATCATATCAGGGTTCAGGGAAATGCTGCTCATATTGATGGCTGAAGCCATGGCACTGGTGGGCAGCTCCGGGTCCGGCAGGCTGTCATCCTCGTCCTCCGGGCTTTCAGAGGGTTCCTGGTCCACGGTTTCCGGCGGCTCGGCCACAAAGCAGCCGCTGCCGCGCCGGGAAAAGAGGAAGCCGTTCTTTTCCAGCTCCCGATAGGCATTCACCACGGTTCCGGGATTGATCCCCAGCCAGCCGGCGAACTTCCGTACCGGCGGCAGCGCATATCCCGGGGCCAGCTTACCCGCCTGTATAAGCTGCCAGAGACCGCTGTAAAGCTGGACATAGAGCGGCTGCCGGCTGGTGTGGGAAATTTTTATGGAAGAAAAAAGAGAAAAATCCTGCTGCATACTGTACTCCTTAGGTTGTTGTGGGATGATGGGGCATACGGGGATGCCGATTGTGCCGATACAATTATTTTACCATATCTGCGGCAAAAGCGGGTGGGAAACTGGTCGGGGAAATGGATTTATGGTAGAATAAAAGGATGTGAAAATAGGATGATTATGGGCTGGTGAAAGTATTGCAGTTGAAAAGGCTGGAGGCGTATGGATTCAAGTCCTTCGCTGATAAGATAGAAATTGAATTCGATAAGGGCATCACGGCAATCGTGGGGCCGAATGGCAGCGGCAAGAGCAATATCACCGATGCCATCCGCTGGGTCCTGGGGGAGCAGAATGTCCGGAACCTGCGGGGAACCAAGGCGGAGGATATCATCTTCACCGGCAGCGCCACCCGTCGGGCCCTGGGGGTGGCGGAGGTATCGCTGGTCTTTGACAACGATGGCACACTGCCGGTGGACTTCAAGGAAGTCGTGGTGACCCGGCGGCTTTTCCGTTCGGGGGAAAGCGAATTCTATATCAATAAGGGACGCTGCCGGCTGAAGGATATCTATAATCTTTTTGCTGATACCGGCCTGGGCCATGACGGCATGAGCATCATCGGACAGAACAGGATCGATGAGATCCTGAACAGCAAGCCGGAGGAGCGGCGGCTTTTCTTCGAGGAGACCGCGGGCATCACGAAATACCGCAATCGGAAGCGGGAGTCGGTGCGTAAGCTGGAGGATACGGAAAAGAACCTGGTGCGGGTGACGGATATCCTGCAGGAAATCGAAAACCAGCTGGAGCCGATGGCGGCCAGCGCAGCCAAGACAAAGGAATACAACGGGCTGCAGGAGGAATACAAAAAATGCCGCCTGACAGAGATCCATCATAAATATGCCAGACTCAGCGAGACGGTGGAAAAGCAGGCTGCGGAGCTCCAGGATTCTAAGGATCAGGTGACGGCGGCGGAGACCTCGGTGCGCCTCACGGAGCTGCGGAAGGAAGAGCTGAGCAAGGAACTGCTGGATCTGGACCGGGAGCTCCAGGAACTGGCGGAGAAAAATAACGGCCTGCGGGACAAGATGGAAGGCGCCAGCAGCGAGATCCGGGTGCTGGAGGAACGGGGCCGTCAGAACAGTGCGGCCAGGGAACGTATCCTGGAGCAGCGGGCTTCGCTGGAAAAGGAAGCGGCGGCTGCCCGCCTGGAGCTGGAAAAGCTCTCCGCGGAAAAGGAAGAGCATGGAAAGCAGCTGCAGGCGGCCGAGGAAAACCTGGCCAGGCAGCGGACCCAGTCCGCGGAGCTGGCGAAAAAACTGCGGGAGCAGCGGGATATCTGCACGGCTTTGGCCGGTCAGCGGGAAGCCCATACGAAAAGCCTGCTGGCAAAGCAGAATGAACTGCTGCTTTTAGAGCGGGATATTGAAAACAGCACCGCGGACGGCGAAAACCGGGCCGCGGAGGCCGCTTCGGCGGAGTCTGCCCTGGCGGCCCTGCGCCAGGAGGCGGAGCAGGGGGCTGCGGCGGTGCAGGAAGCTGCCGCAAAGCAGGCTGAACTGACACAGCAGCAGACTGCCGCCCGGCAGGCCCTGCAGGCGGCGGAGGAAGAACTGTCCCGGCTGCAGGCAGCCCAGGTCAAAAACAGCCAGGAACTCCATGCGGCGGAAAGCAAGCTGCAGTTCCTGAAGAATATGCAGCAGTCCTATGAGGGCTTCGGCCGGGCAGCCAAGGCTGTCCTGAAGAGCCAGGCTCCCTGGGCCGGCGGTGTCTGCGGTGCGGTGGCGGAGCTTTTAGAGGTGCCGCAGAAGTACATCACAGCCGTTGAGACGGCGCTGGGCAGCAGCCAGCAGAATGTGGTGACCGAGGATACGGATACAGCCAAGGCGGCCATCGGCTTTTTGAAGCGGGAGCGGCTGGGGAGGGTGACCTTCCTGCCGCTGCAGTCCATCGTGGTGCGTTCGGCCTCCCAGGGGCCGGAGCGCCGGGAGCCGGGGGTCATCGGCTATGCCAATGAAATCGTGGCGGTGGAGCCAAAATATAAAAAGATAGCGGATTTTCTGCTTTCCCGGACCCTGGTGGTGGATACCCTGGATTATGGGCTGGCCCTGGCAAAGAAATATAACCAGCGGCTGCGCATCGTGACCCTGGAGGGAGAGCAGCTGAATCCGGGCGGTTCCCTGTCCGGCGGCAGCCAGCAGCATCGGGAGGCCAGCTTCCTGAACCGCAGCGGCGAAATCAGCCAGCTGGAACAGAAGCGGCAGGAACTGCAGGCCCAGGCCCAAAAGCTGGCCGGGGCGCAGACGGCGGGCCAGACGGCTCGCCAGCAGGCGTCCGCCGGGCTGTCTGACGTGGAGGAAGCCCTGCAGGCCCTGGAGGTCCGCCGGGCGGAGCTTCGGGTGAGCCAGGAAAAGCTCACGGCTGAACTGGCCGACAAGACGGCCCAGCTGGAACAGCTGCAGGCTCTGGCTGCGGAATTTCAGCAGAACTATGCCAAGGCTCAGGCCCAGCGCGTGACCACGGCCCGGCAGGTCCGGGTGCTGGAAAGCGAGCAGGCTGCCCTGGATGCCAAGGCGGAGGAAGCGCAGGAGCTTTTTGAGGACATGGATCAGGACGCGGATGATCTGGGACAGTACATCAATGAATGCGATCTCAAGCGCACGGTGCTGGAGCAGGAGCTGCTCCGCAGCCAGGAACGGGCCCTGCTGAAGCAGCGGGAGCTGGAACGGGCCGAAGCAGCCAGCGAGAAGACCCGGGAGGAAGAAAAGGAGCTGGAGGCCGGCCGGGAAGAAAGCCGGCAGCGGCTGCAGGTCCTGCAAAAGGAAAACGAGGCCTGGCAGCAGCTTTACGATGCCGGGCAGCAGCAGCACAAGGAAGTTTATACCCGGCGCATGGCCAAGCTGGTGGACAGCCAGAAAAATGACCAGGCGGCCAGGGAGGCTTCCAAAAAGCTCACTTCCCTGCAGAATCAGCTGCATCAGCTGGAGCTGGCCGCCTCCCAGGCAAAATTTGCCCTGGAGCAATGTGCGGAGCAGCTGCTTACGGACTATGGCCTGACCCCGGAGCGCACAGCGGAATTCGTGCTGGAGCTTTCGCCGGCGGCGGTGCGGCAGCAGATGCAGTCCCTGGAAAAGAAAATGGCTGCCCTGGGTCCGGTAAACCCCAACGCGGTCCAGGAATACGAGGAGCTCAGCAAGCGCTGCGAATTCATGACGAAGCAGTCCCAGGACCTCATCGAGGCCAAGAACAATCTGCTGGATATCCTGCGGGAAATGGATATCACCATGACGAAGCAGTTCCGGGAGGCCTTCCGCAAGATCAACAGCTATTTCGGCGAGATCTTTGTAAAGCTTTTTGGCGGTGGGGAGGCCCGCATTTATCTCACGGATGAGGAGAATGTGCTGGAATCCGGTGTGGAGATCGAGGTGCAGCTGCCGGAGAAGAAGCGGCAGAACCTCTCGGCCCTGTCCGGCGGCGAGCGGGCGCTCACCGTCATCGCGCTGCTCTTTTCCTTCCTGCGGTATCGGCCATCGCCCTTTTCCGTACTGGATGAGATCGATGCGCCATTGGATGAAGCGAATATTTCCCGCTTTGGCAAATTCCTGCGGGAATATGCGGCGCAGACACAGTTCATTATCGTGACCCATCGCAAGGGGACCATGGAGTCCACTGATGCGATGTACGGCGTTACTATAGAAGATGCCGGCGTATCGAAGATCCTTTCGGTGCGGCTGGATGAATGGGAAAACTAGGAGGAAGCATATGGGATTTTTTGATAAATTAAAAAAAGGACTCACCAAGACAAGGGAGTCCCTTACAGGAAAAATTGAGAAACTGGTGCTGGGCTATGCGGATATCGACGACGATCTGCTGGATGAGCTGGAGGAAACCCTCATCATGGCCGATGTGGGCGTGAAGACTGTGGATCAGCTCATGACCGCTGTGCGCAAGGGCATCAAGAAAAAGGAAATCAACGGGCCGGAGGATCTGAAGCCCTTCCTGGAAAAGGAGATCACCGCCCTTTTGACGGCGGGCTCCGATGAGACCCGCACGGCGGCCCAGGGCCCCACGGTGATGCTGGTCATCGGTGTCAACGGAGTGGGCAAGACCACCACCATCGGCAAGCTCAGCGCCTACTACAGGGAGCAGGGCAAAAGCGTGATGCTGGCCGCAGCGGACACCTTCCGTGCTGCGGCCATCGATCAGCTGGAAATCTGGGGCAAGCGCACGGATGCAGCGGTCATCAAGCATGAGGAGGGCTCCGACCCGGCAGCGGTGGCCTTTGACGCGGTGAAAGCCGCCAAGGCCCGGGGCATCGACATGCTCATCATCGATACGGCCGGCCGGCTGCAGACGAAATCGAATCTCATGGAGGAGCTGGAAAAGATCAACCGCGTCATTGGCCGCGAGATTCCCGAGGCCCCGCATGAGACCCTGCTGGTCCTTGATGCGACCACCGGCCAGAATGCTATCAGCCAGGCTGAGCTCTTCACTAAGGCCGCACCAATTTCCGGTGTGGTGCTCACCAAGCTCGACGGTACCGCCAAAGGCGGCGTAGTCATCGGCATCAAGAGCCAGCTCTCCATGCCAGTGAAATGGATCGGGGTTGGCGAGGCTGTTGAGGATCTGCGCCCCTTCAACGCGCAGGAATTCGCGACCGCGCTTTTTGAGGGGTAATTCATAACATAAAATGGATATACGAGTATTGCATTATTTTTTGATGGTGGCTGATCGTGTCATATCAAAGCTGACTTGTACATCTTGTTGTCGATATAAATACTGTCGAATTGGCCGGCGCGATTGTCTAACCATTTCTTCATCGCGGCCTCATCTCCCTGGATGAGCACGCTTTCCGACGGGTGGTTGCAGCCGAATAATTTCAGACAGGCCGCGCCGAACGAATACCGCCTGATGGCATATCCGACCAGCTTGCCGTTATTGAATACGCTTTGGACCATATAGCTATTGGCGAACCCACCGTTCACCTGCTCCAGTTCTTCGTCGCTGAGTTGGGCGGTTTCCTTTTGCATGAGCTGGTCGAACTTTTTCTCGTCAAGGCCAGCCTCTTTCATGATCTCAAATATTCTTTCCTTCGTAAGCATCATTGTCACGCTCCTTTTTTATTGTCGTTTTGTTTTCTGCTCTTTATACGCAGCAGCGGGAAAAATATTACCCAAAAGATGAAGTGATTTTTGCGGGAAGCGGTTATTCATAGGAGGTATAGGGCTGAGGGGGTATACCGTGTGCAGCCTGCGGATGACTTTCTTCGCATGGATGCCGGCTTTGTCCAGTGCGGCGAACAGCGCCTCCCGGGAATCATACTGTTTGCCCTGCCAGCTGTAGATATTGTGGTCAAAGAAATTCTTTTCGAGGCGCGTCACGCCGACTCTTTTATTGTTGACGCATAAAATATTGGATAACTCCTGGAAACCGCCTAGCCATGAAGCTGTAAATGAGGATACCTTGAATTTCGTTGAATTACCTTTCTTCATACGGTGTGCCAAACGTGAGTTGATCCCTTTTGGTGCCATGTCAAGATTTAGCACCAATTAAAATGAGAACTTCTTAATATTCTTATGGACAATTGTCCATTTGAGCATTTTTAACCTTTGCGTAACGATTTTTCATAAAGCTGCTCAAATTGATTAGGCGATATATATTTACAATGGCTGTGTATACGCACGGCATTGTAAAACGACTCTATATATTCAAATACAAGGCGTCGTGCCTGTTCGTAATCCAATATCTTGAAGCGATATCGCCTGTATCTCTTAGTTCTTTCTGCCAACGAGAGAGTGCCTGCTGGCTGATTCCCAGATTTTTGGTACAGCCCTGCAGGCCAAGTTCCTTGTGGTCATGATAGTACTGTACTGCATCTAGCTTGAATTGTTTGTCAAAGTGTTTTGCCATGGTGAGATTCCTCCTGCGCATATTATACTACCATCAGGTAGTCATGTTGGATTCTCATTTTGACTTGCACTATTTTTATTCTAGCATCAGGGGAATTCATAACATAAAAATTCAAAACAGCGTTCGATATTGTATGTGCACATACATAGCGAACGCTGTTTTTGGGCTCTTTGTCAAATGTTGTGGTCTGAGGCTGTCGCACGCTACATCATGTTTCATAAGTATACAATACCCGCACCCCATGTCCGCCCTTTGAAGGGTGTAGCCAGACGCTTGGCGCTTTAGCGCCTTAGCGGTCGGCCATCCCCTTGTGGGTGGGGACCATGCGCAGCATGGTGGTGGGATGCATTGGCTGTATATTTATAAAGTAGATGTCCTTCGTGCGACAGCCGCTGTTTTTTGTCTAATAAGCAATTTCGCTGTTGGACAGAGAATGAGATGCGGGAAACCATTTGAATTTTATTGCCATTAGTTTAAGAAAAAGGTACAAATATAAGAAACTATAGTAAAATATATTCTGTTGGGTGATTTATGTTGATAAGGGGTGAGATTGATGAAAAATTTACAGAAGGTATTATCAGGAGTTTTAATGATTGGTATCATGAGTATGGGAATGAACCAGTCCGATGTTGAGGCTGCTGCGCAGCAAGCCGGGGCAATCGCAATGCAGCAAGAGGCTGTTGATGGTGGCTGGTCGGATGTGTTTACGAACCAGTGGCGCTGCTGGGAAAACAAGTTGCAGCTGGAACAAATTATTGTCTCTTGTGTCGGTTGACGCCTGTTGTGCCCAATGCAGAACCGCATTGGGGGGTGGTCTATATCTATGAGGATTTACAAGGACATGCGGAGTTGAAAGATGTCCAATCTCTGGTGATAGGGAAAGAAGGAAACAAAACCGATTGATAGTGCCGTTAATCGGACTCGCCTCTGAAGTCCCGTACCATAATGGAATAGAAGATGGAAGGAAGATCACGTCCTTTAGCTGTGAATGAGTATTCGGCATGAGGCGGACGCGACCGGAGACAACAGGCGGTATGGTTGGCCAAAATGTTTTAGGATAGGGTGAGTGTATGGGATTATTGGATTTGAACATGGTGGCCTTTTTGGTGTTCTTCGGTTTTATGGCAGCATTTATCGACGCGGTCGTGGGAGGCGGGGGACTGATTTCCATTCCGGCCTTGATGTGGGCTGGGCTGCCGCCGGTGACGGTGCTCGGTACGAATAAATGCGCGGCGGTGATGGGGGCTTTCACAAGCTTTGCGACATTCGTGCGATCGGGCAGGGTGGATATGTGGCTTATCAAGCGGTTGTTTCCTGTTGCGCTGATTGGCTCGGGACTCGGTGTACTGACGGTGCGGCTGATTCCCTCGGATGTTTTGCGGCCGCTGGTGGTGGTCATGCTGATTGTGGTACTGCTCTACAGCGTGTTCAAGAAGAACTGGGGGAGTGAGAACCGCTATAAGGGAATGTCAGGCCGTATGCTGGTGCTGTCCGGGCTGGTGTCCTTTGCATTCGGGTTCTATGACGGTTTTTTCGGACCGGGTACGGGATCCTTCCTGCTGTTCGCGTTCCTGCTGGTCGGGTTCGATTTCATCGGGGCGGCGGCCAATGCCCGGGCACTGAATTTTGCCAGCAATATCTCGGCGGCGCTGCTGTTTGCGTATTTTGGGCTGGTGGATTTCTCGTATGCGATTCCGATGGGGCTGGCGATGATTGCGGGAGCCTGGTGCGGCGCCCGCGTGGCCTTGAAGAAGGGGACGGGCTATGTACGGCCGCTGTTCATCATCATGACTACGGTGCTGATCGGCAAGCAGCTTATCGATTTGTTCAAGTGAATGGCCAGCTTTCTGCCTGTGCAGGCATGGGAGCGGTGGAATCGGATGAAGGCTTCTTTTCAGGGGTCTTTTTTTGCAGGACATCCGTGCCGTAGTGTCTAATAAATACTAAAGCAAATACACAGCGTGCACGCTGTACTTGACGAGGAGACACGATGATGGAATCAAGCAACGAAAAGATTCAGGAAGTTGGACGGAATATCCAGGAGAAGGCGGCGCTGGTCTGGTCAGTCGCGGATGATCTGGTGGGGGCTTTCAAGCCGCATGAATATGGCCTTGTTGTACTGCCGATGGCGGTGATCAAGCGTTTTCATGACTGCCTGCTGCCTACCCATGAAAAAGTACGTGAAACCTATGTGAAAGTTGCGAAGCTGGCCGTCCGGGACGGTTTTTTGAAGCAGGCTTCCGGCTATCAGTTTTATAATACGAGCAGGTATACCTTTGATTTGCTGGTGGCTGATCCGGAGCATATCGAGGAAAATTTTGCCGACTATATCAATGGCTTTTCGGAAAATGTACTGGATATCCTGGCGCGCATGGATTTTCAGGCCCAGGTCAAGCGCCTGGTGGAAGGCGGCCTGCTGTATCGTGCCATTTCGGATTTCAACTCGGCGAAGGGGGATTTCTCACCGGAAGCGGTGGCTGCGGTGGATATGGGCTATATCTTCGAGAATCTCGTTCAGCGGTTTTCCGAGTCCTACAATGAGGAAGCCGGGGCCCATTTCACCAGCCGCGATATCATCTATCTGATGTGCGATCTGCTGGTGGCCGGCGATAGCCAGGCTTTCGGTGAAGATGGCATTTCCAAAGCGGTCTATGACATGACGATGGGAACAAGTCAGATGCTCACCTGCATGGAGGAACGGCTGAAGGCGCTGGATGCTGACGCTGACGTGGATGTTTTCGGTCAGGAATTCAATCCCTTCACCTTTGGTATCGCCAAGGCCGATATGCTTATCCGTGGCGGTGATCCCAACAACATGCAGTTCGGCGATACGCTGTCTGACGACAAATTCACCGGGTATCTGTTCGACTATATCATATCGAATCCCCCTTTTGGCATCCCCTGGAAACGGGAGGAAAAGGAAGTCACCGCTGAACACAAGAAGGGAGCTGCCGGCCGTTTTGCGCCGGGACTGCCGGCCAAATCTGACGGTCAGATGCTCTTCCTGCTGAACGGTGCCGCGAAGCTTAAGGAGCATGGCCGTATGGCAATCATTCAGAATGGTTCTTCGCTCTTTACCGGTGATGCCGGCAGCGGCCAGTCGGAGATCCGCCGTTATCTCATTGAAAATGATTGGCTGGATGCCATTGTCCAGCTGCCGAACGATTCCTTTTATAATACGGGAATCGCTACCTATGTCTGGATTGTCACCAAAGACAAGTCGGAAGAGCGCGCGGGCAGGGTTCAGCTCATTGATGCCAGCCAGTGCTATACCAGCCGCCGCAAGAACATCGGCAACAAGCGCGTGGATATTACCAATGCCTGCCGCGACCTTATCGTGAAGGTTTATGGCGATTATACGGACGGCACGTTTAAAGATATGGATGAGAACGGCAGTGAAATCCTCGTCAAGAGCAAGGTCCTGGATGCCGTAACCCTTGGCTATAACAAGATCACCGTCGAATCCCCGGAGTTGGATGAAAATGGCAGTCAGGTCCTGAAGAATAAGAAGCCGGTGGCCGACGCGAAGAAGCGGGACACGGAGAATGTGCCGCTGGATGAGGATATTGACGACTATTTCCAGCGCGAGGTCCTGCCGTATAATCCCGATGCCTGGATTGACAAGAAAAAGACCAAGGTTGGCTACGAGATTCCTTTCACTCGCACCTTCTATGAATACAAGCAGATCGAACCGGCTGACGAAATCGCCAAACGTATCGAAGCCCACGAAAAAAACCTGATGGCAAAACTCCACGAACTGTTCGGGGAGGAAAACTGATGAAGGCGGTAAAACGTGATGCACGGGCAATGCAGGATAGCGGGATTGAGTGGATTGGGGAAATTCCTATCACTTGGACATTGGATAAGTTGAAGCATTATGGAACATTTTCTTCTAATGGTGTAGATAAATTGGTTCGTGAGGGTGAGTTGCCATTTAAGGCGATTCACTATACAGATGTTTACCATAATTATCTTCATGAAATTGGTTATAGTGATTCGTATTTAGATAGCTCTGCTACAGAAGATAAATCGAAGGATTTAATATTAAAGACTGGTGATGTATTGTTTACAACATCATCAGAAACATCTGGTGATATTGGTAAATCAACTGTGATAAAAGAGAATCTTCCACACTGTCTTTTTGGATATCATTTAATGCGTTTCCGGCCATACAATAATAAGCTTTCACTTCATTTTGAAAAATATTTATTAGGCAGTCCGGCTTTATTAGAATTCTTTTCTATAAAGGCACGTGGATTTATTCGCTACGGAATTTCTCGTAGTGCCTTTACAGAAGCGTTGTTGCCATTTCCTGATATTCAAGAGCAACAAATTATCGCCGATTATCTTGATGACCGTTGTGCCAAGATTGATGCCATTATTGCCGAAGCAAAGGCAAGCATTGAGGAATACAAGGAACTGAAACAGGCGGTTATCTATGAGGCGGTGACTAAGGGATTAGATAAGAATGTTGCAATGAAAGATAGTTTTGAAAAGTGGATTGGAAAATATCCTGCTCATTATCAATTGATTCAAGTAAGTCGTTTGGCAACGATTGTAAGAGGAGGTTCTCCACGTCCAGCAGGTGATCCACGTTACTATGGAGGCGATATTCCGTTTTTAAAAATAGCTGACGTTACAAAAGATGAAAAAATGTATGTTTATGAATGTAAAAATACAATTACTTATGCAGGTTTATCGAGAACACGTACTATTCAAGCAAACACATTGCTGTTGACCAATAGTGGTGCTACATTGGGTATTCCTAAAATTACTACATTCAAGACAACATTTAATGACGGAATTGCAGCCTTTTTAGATCTATCTGATAAACTTGTAATGGAATTTGCGTATTATTTCTTGAAAGCAAGAACTAAATATTATCAAGAATATGCTTCAATGGGGATGGGGCAACCAAATTTAAATACAAATATTATTGGACGAACACATATTGTACTTCCCCCTTTAAATGAACAAAAAGAAATTGTTGAATATCTTAATCATATAACACAAAATATTGATGAGTTGATAACTCAGAAGCAATCCCTAATAGAAGACCTGGAATCCTACAAAAAATCCCTGATCTACGAGGTAGTCACAGGCAAGCGCAAGGTGGTGGATTAAATGGCAGAAGATGAGAAACAGTTTGAAGCGAATATAGAGGAATTCCTGATTTCTCCGGCGGGCGGCTATGAGCAGGCGGATGACGCGGGGTATCGGGCGTCCGTGGATATGGCGCTGGATATCGGGACGCTGGTTCGTTTTGTGAAGAAAACCCAGCCCATCATGTGGCAGCGGTTTGAGCGGCAGTGCAATTCGGATGTGCACCGCAAGTTCTATAAGTGCTTTGAGGATGCTGTCCAGGAGAATGGCCTGGTATCTGTGCTGCGCCACGGTTTCAAGCATCGCGGCATGGAATTCAAGGTCTGTTATTTCCAGCCGGAATCCACCCTCAATGAGTCCGCAGTCAGACACTATCAGCAGAATATCTGCCAGTGCATCCGGCAGTGGCACTATACCAGCCAGAACAAGAACAGTGTGGATATGATGCTGGCGGTCAATGGCATCCCGGTCATTGCCATCGAGCTGAAGAACCAGCTGACCGGCCAAAGCATCGACAACGGCAAAGCGCAGTGGATGTATGACCGTGATGCGCGGGAGCCGGCTTTTCGGCTGAACCACCGTATCCTGGCCTTCTTTGCCGTGGATCTTTATGAGGCTGCCATGACAACGAAGCTGGACGGGGACAAGACCTTTTTCCTGCCTTTCAATCAGGGGAGCAATGGTGCCGGCGCCGATGGCGGTGCCGGAAACCCGCAGACGGGGGATAATGATTATGTCACCGGCTATCTCTGGAAGATGGTTCTGCAGAAGGACAGCATGCTCGATATTTTGCAGAAGTTCGTGAGCTTTCAGGTCACAACGGAAAAGTCGAAAAAGAACGGCAAGACGGTCAACGAGACGAAGAGGAAGCTTATTTTCCCACGCTTCCATCAGCTCGATGCGGTCCGCAAGCTGATTTTTGATGTGAAGGAATATGGATCGGGACGCAACTATCTGATCCAGCACTCCGCCGGCTCGGGAAAGTCGAACTCGATTGCCTGGACGGCCTATCGCCTGGCATCGCTGCACAATGCGGCCAATGAGCCGATATTTACCTCGGTGGTCATTGTCACGGACCGGCGCAATCTGGACACGCAGCTGCAGGAGACGGTGACCGGCTTTGACCATACCCTTGGCAGTGTCGAGACGATAGATGAGAAGAAGACGTCCCAGGATCTCAAAAGGGCAATCGATGATGGGAAGCGTATCATTGTCACGACGCTGCAGAAGTTCCCCGTTATATATGATGAGGTCAATGACACCGTGGGGAAACGCTTTGCGGTCATCGTCGATGAGGCCCATTCCTCCCAGACCGGCAGTTCCGCTATGAAGATGAAGGTGGCTCTTGCGGACACATCGGATGCGCTGAAAGAATATGCGGAGCTTGAGGGCAGGGCGGAAGAAGAACTGCTGGACACAGAGGACCGTATGACCCGTGAGATGATAGCGCACGGCCGCCATCAGAATCTTTCCTTTTTTGCCTTCACCGCGACACCAAAGGAGAAAACGCTGGAGCAGTTCGGCACAGAGTATGAAGATGGCTCGTTCCATCCCTTTCATATCTATTCGATGCGGCAGGCCATCGAGGAGGGATTTATCCTTGATGTACTGCAGAACTATATGACTTACAAGACCTGTTATCAGCTGGTGAAGAACGTGACGGAGAACCCGGATGTCCCGCAGTCCAAGGCACTGAAGATGATCAAGCGCTTCAGCGAGCTGCATCCCTACAACATTCAGCAGAAATCCGCCATCATTGTCGAGACGTTCCGTGATATCACGAAGAAAAAGATCAAAGGCAAGGGCAAGATGATGGTCGTCACCTCGTCCCGCCTGGCCGCCGTCCGCTATTTTCATGAGATCAAGCGGTATCTGCGTACGAAGCATTACGATGATGTGGAAATCCTCGCGGCTTTTTCCGGCAGCATCAAGGACCCGGAGGATCCGCAGGAAACCGAGTATACGGAAAGCGGCATCAATGTGGACGCCGCGGGCAGCCATGTCAGCGAGGCCCAGACGAAGCAGGTATTCCATGATGAGGGCAATATCCTCATCGTGGCGGAGAAATATCAGACGGGTTTTGACGAGCCGCTGCTGCATACCATGATCGTCGACAAGAAGCTGCGCGGCGTCAAGGCCGTACAAACGCTGTCCCGGCTGAACCGCTGTCATCCGGATAAGGAAGATACGTTTATCCTTGATTTCGTCAATACGAAGGAAGAAATCATGGAGGCCTTCCAGCCCTTCTATCAGGAAACGATGCTGGAGCAGGAAATCAATACGGACACCATCTACAAGGTTCAGAAGATGCTTCATGAATACAGGCTTTATGATGAGGCTGACATTGAGAATGTCAACAAGGTCTACTTTGACGAGAATGCCCGCAAGAATAATAAAACCCAGGCCGCCATCACCAATACTCTGCTGCCGATTCAGCGGAAGTACGATGGCCTGAACCAGGAACAGCGCTATCAGTTCCGCAAGCTGTGCCGCACCTTTGTGAAATGGTATGCCTATATCACGCAGATTACGCGGATGTTCGACAAGCCGCTCCACAAGGAGTATATCTTCTGCTCCTACCTGGCGAAAGTATTGCCGGGAGATCCGGCGACACCTTTTGATTTAGGCAACCGTGTGCGGCTCGAATACTACAATCTGCAGAAGACCTTTGAAGGCTCCATCGAACTGGTGAAGGAGCAGAAGGGGGAATACGGTCCGGCCAAGCCGAAGAAGCCGGTTAAGCAGGAGGAAACGCTCAGCCCGCTGGAGGAAGTCATTGCCAAAATCAATGAACAGTATGTCGGTGAGTTCACGGACGGCGATCGTGTGGTCATCACGGCCCTGCATGACAAGCTCAGGAACAACAAGAAATTGCAGAAGGCGGCCCGCAATGACGGACAGCAGATGTTTACGAACAATGTCTTTCCCGGCGTGTTTGATGATGCTGCCCAGCAGGCGTATATGGAAAGTACCGAAACCTACACACGGCTGTTTGAGGATTCGGAGAAATATCATGCAATCATGAGCGCTCTGGCTGCTGCCATGTTTGATGAATTGCGAGCGCCGAAATAGTCGGCTGCAGGTATCACGCGAAGGGTACAGGCAGGACATATATGGAAGTCGGAGGATGAAGGCAGCATGATTGATCTGGAAAGTAAGGTTTTTGAGCGGGCACATTTAGATGGACGGAAGCTGCTGGGGTATGGCTTTCAAAAGGTGTCCGATGGCTATCGCTATAGTGTGGATATTATGGACAAAGAGTTCCGGGTGGAACTCTTTGTCCCTTTTTCTGGAAAGGTGCAGGGGAAAATCTTTGAAACGATGACGGGCGAGGTGTATCAGAACATCTGGATCGAGGGCATGACTGGTGCTTTCGTGGGCAGAGTGCGCGAGGCTTATGGACAGGTTCTGCAGGCGGTGCGGCAGCATTGCTATGTCGATGATGATTTTTCCACAGCGCAGGCGAATCGCATAGCCGGTCTGATACAGAAAAAATATGGCACGCGGCCGGAGTTTTTGTGGAAAAGCGCGCCCCGGCATGGCGTTTTTCGCAATCAGCAGAATCAGAAATGGTTTGGCATCATCATGTATGTGGAACAGGCGAAAATTACGGCGGGCGAGGGGAAAATTGATGTTTTGAACGTCAAGGTCAACCCGGATGAAAGAGAAGCCTTGTTTGGAACCATGGGAATTTATCCGGCCTACCATCTGAACAAGAAAAATTGGATATCCATTTTACTGAATGACAGTGTGCCAGATGCGAAAATCATGCAGCTGGTGGACACAAGCTATCGGATTGTGCAGGGGGAAGGAAAGACCAAGCGGTAGGAGGCTGTCTGTGTACTTATGGCATCGGTGCAGTAGGACAAGCGGGCAAAATTCTTTGTGGAATCGTTGTAAAAGAGGAATTTGACAAAATTGGCCGTATATAAAAGGTAGAGATAGGGAAAAAGTTTAATATATTATTAGAGGTATAGAGAATGGGAAAGATTGTTGTTTCAAAGGGTCAGGTGCTGCATGGCAGGGATGACTCTGTCAGCACCCTGGAAATCCTCTTAAAGGGGAGCATCTCCATAACGGATGGGGAAGACATCACGCTGCAGGCAGAGCAGGGAACGATACTGGGAGCCTTCCATCCCGCGGGATCATCCTACGGCTATGATTATACGGCCAGTGAAGACAGCATCCTCTTCGCTTATGATTACAGCTGTGAGGATGATCTGGTTTCCACGATAAAAGCCAATCCGGCCATTGCGCCTGTTATGGTATCGGCGAATATGAATGTGCTCAACGGCTTCCTGGATATTCTTTCTTCTTTTTATGAGGATGGCTGTGCATTGTGTCTGAATCTGAAGGCTGATTATGAAGAGTACCGGAATATATGCGCCAAGCTCATGGTTTCACCGGAGTCCTATGATTCGGTTGTATCCCTGGCTGCACCAGAACAGCCAAAGATGCTGTCGAGCTGGCAGTCGGCGTTATGCCGGGCCTGTCTGGAGCAGGATGAATTCCTTCGGAAGAGCTATTATCCGGCGGATATCACCTTCTGCGTCAGCAGACTCATGCATGGGGCGTTGGTCATGCAGGCTATCCAGCAGCAGCTTGAGCAGATAACGGCGTACCTCCTGAATACGAAGGAGAGCACGGATGCCTTTGTCAAGGAATATTATACGCAGAAAGCGAAACTTGACCATGCGGAGCGTCAGGAAGCCACGGAAGCGGGCAGCGGCAAGCTCCCGGCGATACGGAATGCCCTGAACACAATTTTGGCCTTTGCCGGCATTGATCGGGAAATGTCGGAGGCTTTTAAGAAGGACTTGAAGAGTTTCATGCAGGCGCCTAATCAGAAGGAGAAATCCGCTGAAATGAGACAGCTGCGGCATAGTATTGCGGAAAAGTTCTATTTTATCTATGAGGAAGCCTTTTATAAAAGCCGGGAACTGGCGGAAATTCCCATTGAGGTCAAAATGTTCTTCCTGTTCGGGTTTGTGGATGAGGAACTGGCTGGAACGGCAAATACAGCGGCCCTATATAAATATGCTCTTTTGTGGGAAAATGATCCGGATGACCGGGTGGTGTCTGTTTATGACTGGCTCGGAAAAATCTATAACGGAGAGGTTCTGCCGTCGAAAAATCAGATGGATACCGATTGGCCGGATTATCTCAAGGAGCAGGTGCGCGTATCGTCTATGACACAGGAGCAGGCGGATGCCCTGCTGGATGACAGACGGGCGATGGTTCATTTTGAATTGGAGAATATGATCGCCTCAGCCAATCCCATAACCCATGGCAGCATTTATTCCTTTGTGCCGGTATTTTATGCGGGAACGGTTGTGAAGCCGTTGGAAAGCAGCTTTGCCAGTCCCCAGCGGGTACGTGAGGCTGTGGATAGAGTGCGGGATATTGATTTTGGCTGTTTTTACCGGCAGACCTTCGTGTCCTATCCGGAGCTGCAGATCAACCGTTTCGATTATAATGTGGAAATCCTTCCCTATGTTATATTGATGCCGAACTATGGCAATCGCGGAATCATGTGGCAGGAGATTGAGGGCCGCAGGCGGGCAACGCCTGCGCATATGGTGATGTCTATCTTCCATACAGCAGAGCTCGATGAAACGATTGTGAAGATGTGTGCGCAGTTCCGCTGGGAGATGTGCCGACGGATACAGGGGGTATATTATAACGATGTTACGGAGCCGTCCCTCACCGCTGAATATGGAAGCTATCTGCAATTCTATAGGAAGAATAGGGAGCTTTCCAGTGAGAAGAAAGAGAGCCTGAAGCTTTTCCTGCAGAAGCAGCGCAATAATTACAAGAACGTATTTGTGGCGGAATATGAGATGTATATAAACAACGAGTCTTCCGGGCTCCCTAGGCTCAACAAGGTCGCCCGGGACATATTGTTCCGGTACTGTACCTTCTCCGCGAAATACCGGGAAATGCTGGCAGCAAAACCGCAATATCAGCCGCTTATGGAGCGCTGGAGCATCCGCCAGGAAGCAAAGAGGCGTTCCCTGGATGTTTTCACGAGAAAGATTTTGTCGACGACGGATTCGCTGCCGCCAGAGGTTCAATCGGAATTGACTTTTTTGAGTCTGTAAAATATTATGCAAAAAGCCAGATGGGGCAGCCTATCTGGCTTTTTGCGCATATAGAATCAGCCGGTTATTGCAGAACCGTGCTTATGGATTCGGCTGCTGTGATGGAGCGGACTGGCTGAGTATGCCGCTTCGGGTGTATCGGTAGGCATGCAGGGCTGTTTTCAGGAAGTCCGGCGTATGTTCAAATTGAAAATGAGCCAGGTCGGCCGTGGCTATGGGCAGATCACCGAACAGCCACTCACGGAACAGACCCATGATACCGTAGGAGTGGTATTTGATGGCTAAAAGCTGTTCGGAAGAAATATCATCGCTGCCCGTGAGGCTTTTGAGGGCGATTTTGCCAAGCCGTACATTGAAGTCCTGCACATAGCGGTTGATGGAATTCTGGGAGTGCTCCTGATAGGCCCGGCTGTAAAAGGTGCGGCGGCTGTCTATCCGTTCCAGTATGGTGGTGATAAGCTCAGGGGAATAGCCAGGTTCCTGATCTCCGCGGCATCGACAGAGACTTTGCAGGTAACGGATTATAGCCGCTATCATCTCGGAATGTTTGATGCGCAGCAGCGCTACGAGCGCCGGGACAGGGTATTCCCTCAGGATTGCCAGAAGGCCTATGAGCTGGGCCGGCATATAGCGCAGGCTTGAGAGAAGGAAAATGATATGAATATATTGATACTGGCCGGCAGGTTTGTCGGAATTAACTTCCACAGCCGATTCCGCAGATACTTGATGCCATTTTGTGTGATTTGGTTTTAAGGAACCGCCGTTTGCATACTATAGCCATTACTTTTTGTGAACTGCCTGGTAGGCAAAAATCGTCATTATAAGGGTCAAGACCAGCAACAGTGCAAAGGCGTGCTGCGTTCCCAGCAGGGTTCCGGCTGTTGCATCCGTTGGCATCATCTGCTGGGTCGATGCAACAATGGTGGAAACCACGGAGGTTCCAACGGCACCAGCCAGCTGTTGGCAGGTACTGAAGACTGCGTTGCCATCTGCATTCAGCGGTCGCGGCAGACTGCGCAGGCCGTTGGTCATGATGTTTCCGACTGTAAAGCCCTGGGCAATGGCAAAGAAAACATAAATCCCGGTTAGTCCTGCTGTAGATGCCGTTGTTATAAACACAGCAAACAGTATGGAGGAAAGCAGTGCAAAGGCAGCACCAATCATGATTGGTACAGCGGCACCACAGTGATCCAGTAATTTTCCGGTGAAGGGATTCAGTACAGCTCCGACGATGCAGCCAGGCAGAAGGATGCAGCCCGCGGTCAGAGCGTTTTCACCCATGACCAGCTGTGAATAATTCGGCAGGAGGAAGCCAATCCCCAGGCAGACAAATTGGAGTAAAATGAGATAGAGAACACTGAAGCTGAAGGGGTTTTTTTGAAAAATACTGAGGTTTATGAGCGGTTTTTCAATCCTGTTGGTATGTCGTACAAACAGGAACAATGCAGCCAGGCAGACCAGGAACAGCAGTATAACGCGGGAACTGAACCAGCCTTCGCTGCTGGCGGAATTGATGGCGAGAATGAAGCAGATGAAGCCGATAATCAGCATCAGATATCCAGGCACATCAAAGGAAACCGGTTCGGTAGCCGAGGACTGGCGTATGGCGTAGATGCCGAATCCGGTGGAAAGCAGCAGCAGCGGCAGCAGGAAGGCAAAGATCATCCGCCAGCCAAGGGTGTTGACAATAAGGCCGCCGAAGGATGGGCCAACCGCAGGGGCGATAGCGGCAATCAGTGACGCTATCCCCATCATGAAGCCCATTTTGTCAAAGGGCGCTTGTTCCAGCACTATGTTGAACATGAGTGGCAGTGCAATGCCTGCACCAACGCCCTGCAGCAATCTGCCCAAGAGCAGGACTATAAAGTTTGGCGCGATCATGCACATTATCGTTGCGATGATAAAAACAATATTGGCAAAGAGAAACAACCGTTTCATCCGAAATCTTTTTTTCAAAAAGGAGGATAAGGGGATGATGATGGATAGCATGAGGAGATATCCTGTCGTGATCCATTGCACCATGGCGATATCCACATCGAATTGCTTCATGAGCGTTGGGAAGGTAACGTTCATGGCGGTTGCAACGACTACGCCGGTAAAGGACATGAGCCCTGCAGCTATGACAGACAGAATTAATTTTGAGTCGAGTTTTCTTTCAAAGTCGGTTTCCATTTGTATTTTGGTCCTTTCTTATTTTTTCCGAGTCAAAAGGTGATAGGCTTTATGAATCACGCGGGCTGTAACCGCTAAATCCTCTTCAGAGATTTCTGCCAGCTGCGCGGCCAGCTCATGGTGATATCCCTCCAGGTATTTTTTTCGATATGTCTGTCCGAGGGGAGTAAGACTGACGGTGAAGACTCGTTTATCATCGCAGCTCTGTATCTTTTCAATCGCTTTAAGTTTGACCAGTTCATTTACAAGTCTGGTGATGCTCGGATTGGTAACATGCAGTGCCTTGCCAATGTCGCTGATGCGAACCAATCCATTGGCTTCCTGCAGCTGACAGATAATATCAACGATATGGATATGACTGGGTTTCATTCCTTCAGGCAGTTCCGGCATCAGTTCTACGATGCGCTTTGCTTCGTAGCAGGCTCCTAAAAATTGGCTTATGTTTTTTTCTTTCATAGTTTATTCTTCCTTCCAAAATAGTTGTGGGTAAAATATCTAAAAAGCTGGATGATGTCTTGAAATAGGGATTCCTTACGATAGATAATTATCTTAAGTAATTATCTTAGATAATTATATATCATTTCCAGCTAATGTCAATGGAAAGTTTTATCGAAAAAAACTTGTGTTGGAGCAGGGTCCAGGGTATATGATAAGAATGGATAAAATGTGAATGGGGGCATTGGGATGGAAAAAACATTAGTGGCATATTTTTCGGCCAGCGGAGTGACGGCAAAGGTTGCCAGGGATCTGGCGGCTGTGACGGGAGCGGATCTGTATGAGATTAAGCCGGCTGCTCCATATACGCGGGCAGATCTCAACTGGACGGACAAGCAGGCACGCAGCACGGTAGAGATGCAGGATGCGGCGTCCCGGCCGGAGCTGGCTGATCGGGCGGCGAAGATTGAGGCCTATGACAGGATTTATCTGGGCTTTCCCATCTGGTGGTATGTGGCACCACATATCATCAACAGCTTTTTAGAGCAGTATGATTTCAGCGGCAAGACCATCATTGTGTTCGCTACCTCAGGCGGCAGTGACTTTGGCCGGACCATAGAGGCTTTACGCCCCAGTTGTGCGGCGGATGTGAAATGGGTCAAAGGGGAGATCCTCAACCAGGCCCTTTCCAGGGAAAAGCTGCAGGACTTTGTAAAGGGCTTGAAAATCTAAAACGTACCGGTAAAACAATAGAAATGTCCCGGATAGAAGATATGGCTTCTGTCCGGGACATTTTTTAGTGCGTTTGGCAGCGTATGTGTCTGACGGGAATGGGCGAGAGGCGGGGCTTTTTCTGGCAGTTGACTCGATGGGTCTGAGGCAGGAGACCATGCTGTAAAGGCATATCTGTCAATGAATTATAAGCATTGGCTAGTTTTTGGTTACAAGCTTATACTGAAAGCAGTTAGTCAGATGCCATTGCTATTTTCCGCATGACAGATTAAGGCATCCAGGCATCCCGGAGAGAGCTCGAAACGATTGCGGGAAGATTCTTATGCGAGGTTCAAGTATGATAGGACGGCAGAACAGGATCAGATGGTTATTGACCGGGTTGCAGAACTGGCAGAACAATATGGTGTATCGATGACAGAGGTATCGCTGGCCTGGCTGCTGCAGAAGGTAACAGCACCTGTAGTGGGGGCAACGAAGAGACATCATGTCGATGGAGCTGCCAGGTCGGTAGATTTGAAATTGAGCGTTTCAGATATGATGTATCTGGAAGAAGTATACGTGCCTCATGCATTGGCAGGCGTCATGGCACAGAACACGGCGGAAACGAAAATCAATGTAATCCGTATGTGGGAAAAAGAAATGAAATAAATGACAGGCGAATTGAAGCAATATGGCGGCATTGGATGCTTCTGCGGTTTATTGGGATTTGCCGGGATATGATAGTAAGGCCTGTGTATGCAGGCCTTTTTTCATCGGATATTTATCGGGGTGTTCCAAAGTGCCTGGGTGGGGAATAAGAAGGAAAAATAATCGTGGCAGAGAATAAGTACATTAGAGGAACCGGTGGATCAACAACAGGGCAGCCTGCATTGATATTGGCGGCAGGGTGTAATCAAAATAAAAGGCGGGAGGCATATGTGGCAGAAAAATTATCGGCTGACAGATGAAGCCGCGCTTTGTGCATTGCCGGAGCAATTGGCGGCAGCAGAGTGGTATCGTCAGGCGAAATCTTCCCTTGTACAGATTTATACGGTCGGAGTGGAACTGGATAAGGCGAAAGCCTTTATCCAGAAGGTGCAGCGGGCGTTGCCGCGAGCCGTTGTGATAGCTGTATCCTCAACTATAGCGGTGGAACTCCTGCAGACGGATCGTGAAAAGAGGATGGGGCAGGAGCAGGAAATTGTCGGTTACTGGAAGATTGAGATCAATTGCTGCGGCTTCGCCAAATCCCAGGCAGCGTGTTCTTATATTTCCGTGGAAGCGGCAAATGATAAGACGGCGCGGGAAGAACTGGCACTGCGGCTGGCAGCGCAGCCTGATCTGCGGGCGGGACTGGTGTTTTTTGCTGGTATAGATGTAAAGGCGGATGATTTTCTGCGCCAGGTGTCACAGGAAATACCAGAAGTTCCGTTGGTGGGTATGGCGGCTGGATTTACAGTGCTCAATCACGCAAACGAGTCATTCAAGGGCTATTTCCAGTATAATATGCGGGCATCGGCGGCAGCAGATCAGGATAGCAGCCAGTATTTGTCCGTACAGGGGCAGGTTTATTCACATGGTGTGCTGTTCGTGACATTGTCTGGCAGCGGTATGACGGCTAAGGCACAATATTTGCTGGGCTGGCATCCCGTGGGAAAATATTTGCAGGTTTCGGGGGTGCAACAGGGAAAAATCGTACATAAGCTGGATGGCATTTCAGCAGCGGCGGCTTACAGTAAATATTTAGGGGTTCCCTTTGATCAGTTTTTTATTATCAATATTGTGGATTTCCCGTTGCTGCTTGAGAGGGAGGGTGCGGTCATCGGACGTATTCCTCTGGCTGTTGGTGAGGAAAGCATTTATTTTCCCGGGGATGTGGCGGAAGGGGAAAAAATGCGTTTTGGCTATGCAAATCAACAGGAGGTGCTGACGGAGACCTGGCGGGCCAGCGAGGAAATTGCCCGGCTGCAGCCAGAGGCGATTTTCCTGTTTGTCTGCGGCAGTCGAACCTTGTTTTTGCAGGAAGACGCGCAGGCGGAAATCGAATACTATCGGCGTCTATGTCCGGAGCTGTTAAGTAATCATGGTAATGGTGAGGTTTACCGCTACCATGGGCAGGGCGGCATCCTGACCGGTGCCTTTGTAGCACTGTCTTTATGGGAGAGTCCTGTCTGCGATGGATGTACAGTGCCGCTGCCACCTGTAGAAGTGCCAAAACCTTTGCCGCAGGAAATCCCGCTGGCAACGCGGCTGGCTTATTTTATTAAGGCGACGACGACTGATATGGCAGAATATGCCGATCAGGCGGAGGCAGCGAGGGAAAAGGCAGAGACGGCGAACGAGGCCAAGTCCTCATTCCTGTCCAATATGAGCCATGAGATACGTACGCCAATCAATGCCATTATTGGCTTGAATGAAATGATACTGCGTGAGTGCGACAATCCCAACATCCTGTCTTATGCTGAGGATGTGAAGGGGGCTGCGGGGCATCTTTTAGGTCTGGTGAATGACATTCTCGATTTTTCAAAAATCGAGGCTGGAAAGCTCGAAGTCATCCCGGTGGAGTATTCACCAGGCTCTATGATGAATGATATTTTGAACATGATTACTGTAAAGGCTGAGGCTAAAGGGCTGGAACTTCGGATGGAGGTTGATGCGGATATCCCTTGTTTGCTGCGCGGTGATGAGGTCCGGCTGAAACAGATTTGTATGAATGTCCTGACCAATGCTGTGAAATATACGGAACATGGTTCGGTGACCCTCAGGGCAGCTTTCCGTAAATTGAATCAGGAGCAGATGTCTTTAACCGTGCAGGTCAGGGATACCGGCATTGGTATCAAGGCAGAGGATATGCCCAGGCTGTTCAGCGCTTTTGAGCGTATCGAGGAAATGCGGAACCGGACCATTGAAGGAACGGGGCTGGGCATGAACATCACGCAGCGGCTGCTGGAGATGATGGGCAGCCGGCTGGAGGTAGAGAGTGTTTATGGACGCGGATCTACTTTTTCGTTCACCGTCACACAGGAGGTGCTGGATTGGAAGCCGGTGGGGGAGCTCAAAATGAACTTGCGGCGGGGCAGAGCAGCAAATGTGTTAGATGTGCGAGCCGGAGGAAAATTTACTGCGCCTGCAGCCCGTATATTAGTTGTAGACGATACGGAAATGAATCTGAAAGTCATAAAGGGGTTGCTCAAGCGTACCCTGATCCAGGTGGATGTGGTTTTATCCGGCCCCGAATGCTTGCAATTGGTGAAGAAAGTCCATTATGATATGATTTTTTTGGATCATCGCATGCCGGGTATGGACGGCATAGAAACCCTGCAGCGCTTGAATGTGATGGAGCATCAGTCCAAGGATGCTGCTATCGTGGCATTGACCGCCAATGCGGTTTCGGGAGCGCGGGAACAGTATTTGGCAGCAGGATTCAACGAATATTTGACAAAACCGATTGATGCGGAAAAATTAGAAATGATGCTGCTGGAATACCTGCCGGCCTCCAAGGTCACACTTTTGAAGGACAATGTGGCAGAGGCTGCGGATGCGTCAGCTAAAGCGGCCGGCTTGCCGGAGTGGCTGCTGGCTGATCAGGAATTGGACTGGGAAGCGGGCCTTTATAATTGCGGCAGTTCCGAAGCTTATCAGGCTGCTTTGCAGCTTTTCCATGATACGCTGCCGGAAACACTGTCGGTGATACGAGGCTTTTACGAAGCGGCGGATTGGGAAAATTATACCATTAAGGTACATGCACTCAAAAGCTCGGCGCGTATCATCGGAGCCAGGCTCTTGTCGAAAATGGCTGAGCGGCTTGAGGCGGCTGGTGATGCGGGCCGTTTGGAAGAAATTCACTGTGACACAGGTGCTTTGCTGGCGCGGGGGGAGGCACTGGGAATATCGTTGGCTCCATTGGCAGCATGGGAAGACGAAGCGGCCGAAAAAGAGACGATGACCACAGATGAAGTCAGGGAGGTATATGAAGCTCTCCGGGAGTTCGCCGCAGGCTTCGATTATGATGATGCGGTATTTGTGCTGGACAGCATGGCGGGCAGACAGCCGCCGGCAAGGGAGAAGGAACATTGGGCAGCGGTTGTGAAGGCTGTGCGGAAACCTGATTGGGAAACGTTGAAGGAATTGTTGTCTGGATCTTGAAACTATTCAAGGGAAATTTTGATGAAAAGCAATCTGTGCACAGAAAGGGGTAAGCATGTGGCAAAGAAAATACTATTGATCAGCGATGGAAAATCACTGATCATCAATGCTATTATCCGTAATATGGAAAAAAATGGCTATGAGGCGGAACTTTGTCGGTTGGATGTGACAGAAATCGACAAATGCCAGCAGGATGCAGATATATATATTCTCTATCTGAATGGAGATGAAGATCAAAAGGCTGATGCGTTGATATTTTTGAAGGATCTTTGTACGGAAAAGGCAAAACTGCTGATTATCCTGGGGAATCCCGTCGATATAGAGTCGGTGGAGGAATATATTCCCAAGGCTCTGGTTTCGGCAGTTTTTGAGCGGCCAGTACAGGTAGAAGCACTGATGGATGAGCTGGCTTATCTGGAAGATGTGAATGCCTCACAGGCCAGGCTGAAGCACATCCTGCTGGTAGACGACGATGAGACGTTCCTAAAAACCATAAAAGACTGGCTGACGCGGCAGTATCGGGTTACGATTGTCACCAGTGGTGCACAGGTTATGATGTATGTAGCGGAAAATCGACCGGACCTTATACTGCTCGATTATGAGATGCCGGTAACAAGCGGCCCCAAGGTTTTGGAAATGCTGCGCAGCGAACGTAAGCTTGCAGATATACCGGTTATTTTTTTGACAGGCAAAGGAGACAGGGAGAGCGTTATGCAGGTCTTGTCCTTAAAACCGGAGGGATATATACTGAAATCCCTCGATTGTGAAAAGCTATTGGCCGCTGTAGCAGCCTTCTTTGACAAACAGATTTATAGTAAACTGCATAAGTAGCCTGCAGGGGGGAATGTATATGCAAAAGCCGGAGGTCTGGGTGCGTGTGGCCGGCACCATCAGTTTGACCATGCTCATTTTAGCAGGCTGGACGGCGGCAGTCTTTTGTATCTGGCTTCCTGTTGCTGCCTGGACAGAGGCGGCCTGGGGGGCTGCCGGTTTTGATATAGCTTCTGTATTGCTGCTTTTGCTGGCGCAGCGCAGCGGAAGGCATATACCAGCGGGACTGTTCCTGGTCAGGCTTATGGCAGCCGTATTTGTCTGGCAGCTGCTTTTCGACGTATTGGGAAGCCTGTTCGGACTGGTCAGCTGGGCCTGTCTGCAGCTCATGGGATGGAGCGCGCCCTCGGCTGCAGGCCTTGTTCTGCTGGGCGGAACGGCGCTGCTGGGGCTTTATAGTGTGTTCATCGAGCCGCGGCTGCTGGATCGGAACCATTTGACCATACCGGTGCCGGGGCTGGATGAAAATTTAGATGGCTTTACGATTGCGCAGCTCAGTGATGTCCATTTGGGAGCATTTGTTCCGGTCAGTGCCTTGCAGCGGCTTTTAGATGCGGCGGTGCAGGAAAAACCGGATGTATTGGTCATTACCGGGGATTTGTTTGACAGCCCGGAGCCGGCAGTCAACGATACGGCTGCGCGATTGCTGGACCGCTATGCGGAGCGTTTTCCTGACGGCATCTATTATGTATGGGGCAACCATGAATATTATCGCGATACGAAGGCAATCCAGCAATCACTGGCCGTTGCCAGAATCCATGAATTGCGAAACAGCAGCCGGCTGGTACGGGCGGGGGAGCCGCCGCTTTATTTTGCGGGCGTGGATTATCCGGTTACCCAGGGAGTCACGCGTGTCAAGGCACCGCGCTTTGTCCGGGCGGCCTGTGAAGCGGTGCCTGCGGGAGCAGCGCTGATCATGCTGGCACATCATCCGGACTTTTTTGATGATGCGGCTAAAGCCGGAGCCGTGCTCACGCTGTCAGGGCATACCCATGGCGGGCAGATGGGGCTTTTCGGCCATGCGCTGATGCCGCCGCTGTTCCGCTATTGGCGCGGACTGCATGAACAGGCCGGCCATTACTGCTATGTCCATAAGGGCAGCGGCGGCCGCTTTCCCTATCGTTTGGGCTGTATGCCGGAAATAGCTTATTTCACGCTGCGGCGAAAGTAAGGACCGCAGCATTGCCTTATGTATTGCTTTACAGCATAGCAATGAAGTTCTGCATGGCCTTGCTTTGACAGAGGTCTTTTCGATAGATAAAGGACGTTTTGACAGCGGCATATTCTTCCGGCAGGGGAAGTGTTTTAATGTATTGGCTGTCACTGTATTTTTGCAGCACAGCCGCTGGGAAGAGGCAAATGCCGAGCCCGGCACAAACATTGGAGAGCAACGCGCCGAGAGAACTGAAGGTGATTGTCTCCTTTGGCAGTATGTCCTTTTCATGGAGGAAAGCCTCCAGTATTGCCCGGTAATAACAGCCTATAGGAAGGACCAGCAGGGTTTTGCCGGTGATATCCTGCCAGGATTCCATGGGGCTGCTTTGGGCCGTGGCAAGCAGCAGCCGTTCTTTTTTGAAATTGTGGTAAAAGAGGTCAGGATGTCGGGCGGTTCCTGCGATAAAGGCGCCATCCAGATTTCGGTCGAGCACTTTGGCAACTAACTCATCCGTGATGCCTGTTGTTACGGAAAGCTCGACTGCTGGATTTTTACGATGATATATCGTCAGCAGTTGGGGAAGGTGCGTTTCTGCGATGCTGGACAGTGAGCCGATATGAAAGCGGCCCTTCGCGATGCCGTTTTCATTCATGGCGGCAGCTGCTTCGGACAGTAAAAACAGAATTTTTTGGCTGTACAAAAGAAGCTCTTCGCCCTTAGACGTCAGTGTTACCCCGCGGTTATTGCGGTAGAAAAGCGCGGTTCCTAGTTCTGTTTCCAATGCGGCAATCTTTGTTGAGATATTGGACTGAGCGTAGCGAAGTGTTTCTGCGGCACCTGAAAAGCTTCCGGCAGCGGCCACTGCTGAAAAAAATTTCATCGATTGTAAATCCATGACGGCAGACAGCTCCTTTTGATATATAAAAAATAGATACTAATTATATAAATAATTATCTTTATTATATATCTGTACGGCGATATAATCAATGTAAACGAGGGAGATGATTGTATGAAATATGGTTTTTGCAGGGTGAACGGACTGCAGGTATTTTATCGTGAGTGTGGTTGTCCTGACAAGCCGGTGTTTTTGCTGCTGCATGGTTTTCCCAGTGCGAGCCATCAATTTAGGAATCTGATGCCTTTATTGGAGACAAGATTCCATCTCATAGCGCCGGATATGATTGGTTTTGGGCAGTCAGCGGCACCGGATCGCCGTCACTTTAATTACACCTTTGAAAACTTGACAGAGGTTATAGAGCGTTTTCTTGATGCAATGGCTATCAAAAAATTTTATTTATATGTGTTTGATTATGGAGCTCCGGTGGGGTTTCGTCTGGCACTTCGACAGCCTGACAGGATCTTAGGGATTGTCAGTCAAAATGGCAACGTTTATGAAGAAGGCCTTGGGAAAAAATGGGAAGCACGTAAGGCTTATTGGAAAAATCCGCCCCCTGGACTCCGGGAAAAATTTGCTTCAGCTTTTGCACCGGCCACAATCATTGGACAATATACCGGCGGAGAGGCAGTGGGCAGCATTGCACCGGATGGTTATTCATTGGATATTTTTTATTCCCAAAGGGCTGGATATGCGGAACGCCAAAATGATTTGATTTTTGATTATGGATCGAATGTGGCAATGTATCCAGAATTTCAAAATTATCTTCGTCAATATCAGCCTAAGCTTCTTGCTGTCTGGGGGAAAAATGATCCAAGCTTTCTTTGGGCTGGAGCAGAGGCCTTCCTGCGGGATGACCGCAATGCAAAGGCCGTGCCGCTGGATGGCGGGCATTTTGTGCTGGAATCCCACTATAAGGAAATCGCGGCCTGGATTCAGAAATTTTTCCAGGAGGTGTAAGCATGTTTGCTGAAATGAGACGTATGGAACGTGCTTTATCAGAGGAAGAAGCAGGGATATATCAATTTTGGTGCCTGAAAGCTTGTGGGCTGTGCAGGTACAAGATATTCACAAGGAGAGAGGAGAATTTTTATGGGAAAATATTATATTGCCAGCTGTGTCTTTACCGCTAAATATCCAGAACTGAGCAGCGCAATCCAGAAATATGTACGGACAAGATTTCAAATGCCTGTTGTAAGGTGCTGCATTCCCAAATACAGATTAGATTTTTTTACCAAAGCCATGCCGGAGAAATATCAGGATGAGTGGAAAGCCCTGGCTGATAGTGGGGACTTTCAGCCAGCAGACACGGTGTATTCCCTTTGTCATAATTGCTCGGCAATCATTGAAGAAAACCATCCGGAGGTAAATGTGCGTTCTCTATGGGAACTTATTTTATCAGATGAGTCCTTTGCATACCCGGATTTTCATAAGCAGACTGTTTTAGTACAAGATTGCTGGCGTTCCAGGGAGCGCCTAGCCGAGCAGGCAGCGGTACGGGATTTGTTGAAAAGAATGAATTTCCAGGTACAGGAAATGCCTGAAAATCATGGAAGGACAGAGTTTTGCGGCATATCCTTATATCGGCCGGCTCCTGTGCGGAATATCAAACTGGCACCAAAGCGTTTTGTGGAAAATGCGGCGGGAAAATTCAATGATTGTACAGCAGCGGAGCAGAAAAAACTCATGGTTGATTATTGCAGGCCCTTCCAGGGAAAAAGAATCGTGGATTATTGCCATTATTGCCAGGAAGGGCTGGAACTGGGTGGAGCGGATGCCATCCATCTGGCGGCACTGTTATTCGGATCGGAGAGCAGCAGAAAAACGGAATAGATTCGCAAGGTAAATCCTATTCAAAATCCGCCACACTACGAAGAACTCCTGGGAGATTTGAAGGATTATTATAGCAGACGAATTAACATTCAGCATAGATTATTGTATTTTATGAGAGATAATAAGGTTCATGTTGTTAGGATGTGGACACATTACGAATGAATGCAGGGGCTGTTCCTAAAGCTTTGCAGTTCTCGCCGGTAGGTGGCGGCGTCCTTATCCTTGAACACGTTGAAGACAACCTTCAGGGATGGATGTTGCTCCAGTCCTTTCAGTACAGTGCGGATGGCTATTTGCGCGGCCTGTTCATTGGGAAAATGGAATTCGCCGGTGGATATGCAGCAAAAGGCGATGGAGTGCAGATCGTTTTCAGCGGCCAGCTCCAGGCAGGAGCGGTAGCAGGCGGCGAGCTGTGCGGCTTCTGCGGCAGAGGCCTGGCTGTGCTGGGTCGGGATGATGGGCCCGACGGTGTGGAGCACATAGCGGCTGGGCAGGTTGAAGGCGGGGGTGAGTTTGGCCTGCCCCGTTGGTTCATCATGTCCCTGGGCAAGCATGAGCTGCGCGCAGGCATTGCGCAGCTGCAGACCCGCCGCTGAGTGTATTTCGTTATCGATACACCGGTGGCCGGGGCAGAAGCAGCCCAGCAGAGCGCTGTTGGCCGCATTGACAATGGCATCGGCATTGAGCCGGGTGATGTCCCCTTGCCATAGAATCAGCTGACTGGCATGTTTTCCTGTATAGAGAGCACTTTCCTTCAATGTTGGCAGGGCCGCGATATCAACGATGCCTTTTTTCCGTACTTCCCGCTGCAGCAGCCTGTCCTGTACTGTGATAAAATCCGTTCGGAGTCTCTTGGGCGGCCGCACATTCATGAGAGCCCGCAGCAGCCGGCGCTGTGAGGCCGCGTCTGGGGAGAAGCCTTCAGCGTCCCTTTGGCAGTGAGGCAGTTCCTCCAGGAGAATGCCATTCAGAAAGCGCAGTTCTTCAAGTTCAGTCATATAAGTCCCTCCAATACAGTTTCAATACCGGCTTCCAGCCCGAGGCTCTGTGTCTGGATATCCTCGGGGATATAGGCGCTGCCCGGGTTGATACAGATATAGGAAGCCGCGGGATTTTCTTTGGTCAGTGCCCAAAAAGGATATTTGATGATGCCTGGTGTATTGAACCCGACACCAAGCTCCAGGTAGAGGATCTTACCCTGCTGATGTTTTTGCAGCCAGGCTTTATAGTGTGCCGCGGCCCGATGCCAGCCATCGTCCTCCACAAAGGAATCATCGCAGCGCAGATTCATGGTCATGGGCTCGCCGCAGATCGGACAGCGGGGGATGAGTTCACTGGGGATGCGCATATCCTTTTGTTCCGCAACCATGCGGCGTACGGCGATTTCATTGTCATAGGTTTTGGCATGGCATGGTACGCTGCACTGCCAGAGTCCATAATCGCCCTGGGTGTAGAAAAGGCGATCCCTGGCGAAGCCATTCTGCTGGAAAAGATGATCCACATTGGTGGTGAGGACGAAATAGTCCTTGCCCTTCAGGAGTGTCAGCAAGGCTTGATGCACGGCGCTTTTCGGCTGATCGTAGCGGTTGCAGTAAATCTGGCGGCTCCAGTAGGCCCAGTATTCCTCCGGAGTGGTGTAGGCGTAAAAGCCGGCAGTGTACATATCCCTATAATGATATTTGGCGATGAAGTCCGCAAAATACTGCTGGAAGCGGTCACCGTCATAGGTATAGCCGGCTGCTGCAGAGAGCCCGGATCCTGCACCGACGAGTACAGCATCGGCCTGCAGCAGCGCGTTTTTCAGCTGTGGCAGGTCAATGGCTGCTGGTGACGGTGCTTTTTTGGTAAATAAACGATGGGTATTCATGATAGTCCTTTCTTAGAAAAAGCAGCCAGATGTGATATTGGCTGCTTTTGGTGATTTGCGCGAATTTATTTGTAGAGGAAGCCGGCTGTCATCTGAAGGTAATTGGTTCCTTCGTAATCGGGGAAAGCTTTTTGCACTGCATGGGTAAATTCTTTGGCTGTTTTGCAGGTGCCCGCCAGCTGCTGCAGCTTTTCGAGATACGCGATTTTCTGGGCTACCGCAGGCTGTCCTTCCGGGACATAATGACTGGTCAGGATGGTTGTATAGTTTTTCTTCTGATAGTCCTTCATGGTCTGCAGTTCAGCTGCGATATGAGCTTTGCTGCCCAGAATATTGTGGACCCTGGAGCCCATCATATGGCGGTAAACCGTATGGATTTCAGGAATCTCTACACTATAGGCATCATCACCGGCATCGAGGATGTTGAACTGAATGCCTGCGAGCTCAATGGATTTTCCTGCAATGAGCTTCTCTGCACCCGTCGGCATAGCTGGCTCCGCCGCGGCACCAAACATTTGTGTCAGACCGCCAACAATGGCGTAGATGCCGCCACCCTGCTGCCAACTGGCAATGGCATGTTCGGTAGAATAGATCGGAGCATCCTTGTAGTCAGCGAAACCGTTTGGATGATAGGCCATCAAGGCACCGGCAACGGGTTTTTTAAGGCTTTGGATATATGACTTCCAGGCTGTGATGTCATTTTTCAGAATAGTGGATTCCAGCAAGACCAGCCCTTGATTTGTTTCAAATACATAACACTCATCGCTGAGGGCATCCCCGGTCTGATAGGCGTGTAGCTTGATCTTCCCATAATCATAGATCGTAACTGTGCCGTTGGCAAGCTTTTGCTGCGTGATAAGCGGCGTGTTGGTTGTAGACACCGCAGCCTCAGCTGTGGCTGCACCAAACTGCGGTGCGAAAGCTGTATTGTTTAATGGCATAAAGGAAATCAATGGTACAGCAAGTGCTGCTGCCAGGCAGAACGGAATAAATTTTTTCATGATAAAGGACCTCCAGATTTTTGTTTTGATGTATTGTGTTTGCCTTTCGGTACTTTTATAATAATCGATAAGGTATCCAGTGTGAAGTAGGCACAATAATGTGCTGTAGGTACCCGAAGGTAACTATTGTTGGCAGGAAAGGAAATAACGTTATTGATAGAAATTGACATGCTGTGGTTTCTGAAGAAAATTGCGAAAGCAGGCTGTGTATATGAAGAATTTATCTCTTATGAAATCAATAGAAAAACTGGGGGCTGATTTTCCGTATTTACATTGGGATTTTCAGGAGCACAGAATAGGGAACAGGAAGGAACTTGTATCGCAATGGCTTGGCGCGCCGAATGAAGATATTATGGTATGTGCCTATAAAGGCCGGGAAATCCATGAACCATTTCATAGACAGGATTTTTTCTTTATTAATTATGCTTATACGGGGGACTATGGAGCGCAAAGCTTTAGCTTTGACAATCAGGTCGTTATCCGCGAGAATGATTGCTACATTGGCCAGCCCTTTTCGGGATATGCGCTTTATGGTGCCAGTGCGGAGGATATTGTGATTGTCGGAGTTCTCATCCGAAAAGAGGTGTTTTATCGGAATTTCCTTCAGGTAATATCTGCTGATAGAGCTTTGCTGCATTTTTTCCTTGATCCGGAGATAGATAGTTTTTCTGATGAGTTTATCCATCTCAATAATTTAAAAGACGGCTCGATTCGTCGGCAGATCGAGTTGATGGTTTTGGAATATGCGAATAGGACAGAGGATACGCAGCGTATTTTAAAACCGATGACGTTGACGCTTATTATGATGCTGGCGCGGCAATTCCGGTTAGCAGCCAAGAACAAGGAAAATGAGGATGTCATAGAGGCTATGGTCTATTTCATTGATGAACATTTGGACCATATTACTCTGGCGATGCTTTCCCGGAGATTTGGCTATCATCCGGCATATATATCAGCGCAGCTTTCAGCAAAAACGGGGAAAACCTTTTCGCGGATCTTGCTTTCCCGGCGCATGGAGCGGGCGGTTTTTTTGATGCGGAATACGGATCTTTCCATTGAGGAATTCACGCCTTTGCTTGGCTATAATGATAAAAGCAATTTTCACAAGGCCTTTCGGGAGTATTATGGAAAATCCCCTCGTGAATTTGCGCAGGGAAAATAGCAGGCTGCAGGATACACGATATATTTTGATATAAAGATTTACCACTGATTATAATAAGATTTACCACTGGAAGCAGGGTGTTCCTCCGGTAGAATAAAGATAGCATCGATGGGATAGATGACTTTATTTTACTGGAGGTTTTCTTATGTATAAAAATTTTGCTTTCTACATGCCGACAAAGGTGCTCTTTGGTGCTGGTCAATTGCAGAATCTCAGAAATGAGCAATTGCCGGGGAAAAAGGCTCTTATTATTACATCGAATGGGCAGTCAGCAAAGAAATATGGCTATCTTGCCCGGGTAGAAAAGGAGCTTGAGCTGGCAGGGGTAGGGCATGTGCTTTTTGATGAAATCCGCCCCAATCCGACTCGGGATAATGTCATGCTTGGGGCCGCCAAGGGGAAAGAAACCGAATGTGATTTTGTGGTTGCTTTAGGCGGCGGTTCTGTTATGGATTGCTCCAAATGCATTGCGCTTATGATGACGAATCCAGGGGATATTTGGGATTATTCACTGAGTGCTAAAGGGGGCAAGAAGAATGCACCGAGGGATGCGGCGCCTATCGTCTGCATCACCACGTCTGCCGGTACCGGCAGTGAAGTGGATATGGCGGCTGTTATTTCCTACGATGATATACAGGAAAAGACGGGCATTTTCTTTCCGTCCATGTTTCCGGCTCTTTCCATTGTGGATGCAGAGCTCATGCTGAGTGTGCCGCCCAAGTTCACTGCTTACCAGGGGATGGATGCCTTTTACCATGCTGCAGAGAGTGTTATTAATAAGAATGAGCATCCGATGGGGGAGATGTTTGCCCTGAAGGCTATTGAACTGGTTGCCCAAAATTTGCCGATGGCTTATCGGGATGGGAACAATAAGGAGGCTCGTGCCAATATGGCATTGGCAAATTCCCTTGCTGGCTATTATATGCTCTGTACGTCGCAGCACACGATGGAGCATGTGATGGGAAGTTTCCATGGCGATCTTGTACATGGAGCTGGTTTGATCATGATTTCCCATGCGTATTTTGATTTCTTTGCTGAGAGAAAAGCAGCTGAAGAGCCAATGATCAAAATGGCGAGAGCCATGGGGATGGAGGATGCATCTTCCGGCAGGGATTTTATCAAAGCTCTGGATGCGCTGATTGCGTCTGTGGGGTGTGACAATATTAAAATGAGTGCGGCGGGAATCACCAGGGAAGAATTGAAGAAATATCCTGCGATGGTCCATCAGGTGCTTGGCGGAGATATCACAGCAGATCCACTGCCTTTGTCGGATGCGGATTATCTTGAAATCTATGAGAAGGCCTATAGATGATGACGGAACTTGAAAAATTGACGGCAGGACTTCCGTATCATTTTATGGATGCGGAGGTCGTTGCAAGAAAAGAGAATGCTGTAGTGTGCTGCAATGCTTTCAATAAGGCGGATCCCTGTGATTATAAAACGCAATTGGCAGCGCTGGATAAATTGCTTGGATCGCATGGGCCTAATCTTAGTATGCAGCAGGGCTTTCATTGTGATAATGGTAAAAATATTCATGTAGGCGAAGGCTTTTTGACAAATTATAATGTGACGATTTTGGATATTGCTCCTGTGCATATTGGTGATTATTGCATGATTGGCCCCAATGCTTTGATCACAACGGTAGGGCATCCGCTGCAGGCAAAAGGCCGCAGGGAACGTATTGGTATTTGTAAGCCAGTATTTATTGGCGATGATGTGTGGATTGGTGGGAATGTTACCATTCTGCCAGGGATATCTATCGGCAGTAATGTTGTCATTGCGGCAGGGGCGGTTGTGGTACATGATATACCGGATAACTGCATTGTGGGTGGTGTTCCGGCACGGAAAATAAAAGACCTGTAGAAGTTACGATTACATTTAACCGTTGTGCCCCGATAAAAAAATCTTGACCTGTAGCTTGCTCCAAGGTATAAAATAAAACGTAAGAATAGTGACAGGCAGAAAGTGGTGGATATCATCAACAGACGGGATTTTATTTTAGGAGGTCTTGCTGGCATGGGAATTTTATCGGCAGGCGGGTATTCGTTTGTAAACAGCAAGGCCTTTGGGCATAAACCGGCAGGTGAGCGGCTGGCGCGGATACAGGCATCGCCTCATTATCAGGATGGGCAGTTCGTGTGCCTGGAGCCAGTAGGCGATATCATGGAAAATAATGATGAGGCCCATGAGGGACGGCTTAAAGCGACCTGGAAATTCCTGTTCGGCGATAAAACCGGGCTGGTTCCCGGGCAGCCCATGCTGTCGAAGAAGACGGAGCTGCAAAGTCTGCCCCGGGACGAGGATGTTGTCATTTGGATGGGACATTCGACGTTTTATATACAGCTGGCCGGGCGGCGGATTCTTTTGGATCCGGTGTTCAGCAGCTATGCTTCTCCGGTATTTTTTGTCAATAAGGCCTTTCCCGGCAGCAATGTTTATACCGCTGAGGATTTTCCGGATATCGATGTGCTGCTGATGTCACATGATCATTGGGATCATCTGGATTACCCGAGTATCATGGCCTTAAAACCGAAGATAGGGGAAATTGTCTGCCCGTTGGGCGTTGGTGCCTATTTTGAGCAGTGGGGCTTCAGCCTGGACCATATCCATGAGGAGGATTGGTTTACGGAAGTGAAGCTGGCGGCTGATTTCAGTGTACATGTATTGCCGTCACAGCATTTTTCCGGGCGCTTCCTGGAACAGAACAAGACACAGTGGGCCGGCTTTGCCCTGGCAGCAGCGGGGAAAAAGATATTCTGCAGCGGGGATGGCGGCTATGGCGGTCATTTCAAACAGATAGGGAAGCAGTTCGGCGGCTTTGACCTTGCCATCATGGAAAATGGCCAGTATAACAAGCAGTGGCATCGCATCCATCTGCTGCCGGAGGAAACGGCACAGGCTGCTGAGGATGTGCAGGCCAGGGTGGTCATTCCCGCGCATAACGGAAAATTTGCCCTGTCTACCCATACCTGGGATGCGCCCTACCGGGAGCTTGCGGCGGCCAGTCAAGGACGCAGCTATACGCTTGCGACACCGGAGATCGGCGAACCGGTTGAGCTTGGCAGGCTGCCGGTGCCTCTTTACCACTGGTGGGAAAATATGGAATAGTTGCGGGCCTTACGGATATATATATAGGGTTGCTGCAGGTAAGTGATTTTCACTTTGGCAGCAGCCCTGTTTTATATTGTTTGACAAGAAAAGATGGGCTGTATTATAATTACTCTAATGAATTAACTAGTTAATTCATATTTCTTTGCCTGGAAAATTAACTAGTTAATTATATTTTTACTCAATAGATTAACTAGTTAATTTAAAATCAGAGTAAGGAACAGAAAGGATTTTAGTATGCAGAATACAAAGCTTTGGACGAAGGATTTTATAGCGTTGGTCATGACCAATGGGTTGTTATTTGGCAGCTTCCATTTTTTGCTGCCAACGCTGCCGATTTATGCTGATCATTTGGGAGCTACCGGGACCGAGTTAGGTCTGATTGGCGGGATTTTTGGTTTTTCAGCTATTTTTATCCGGTTATTTACGGATGTAGGGGTACGTGTCATAGGAAAGAAGCATTGTCTGTATGCGGGCCTGTTTTTATCGATTCTGGCCACAATGAGTTATTTCATTTTTGATTCCATAGATGCGATTATTTTGGCACGTGTGCTGCATGGCTTTGGCTTTGGGCTCAGTACGACTTTCGCGGCGGCCATCGCTGTAGACGTCATTCCGGCAGCTCGGCGTGGAGAAGGCATTGGGTATCTTGGTCTTGGCAGTACAGCAGCTATGGCACTGGCACCAGCGCTGGGGCTGAGTATGTTATTGGATCTTGGCCCGGGGGAATTATTTACATTTTCGGCGGCGATGAGCCTTTTTGCCATAGGTACTGCCAGGGTATGTTCTGAAAAGGAAAATGCTCCTGCGCTGCCAGTACCAACAGTACATTCTTCTGTACATCACCGCTTGTTTGAAGCCGGTACAGGAGTTCCGGCTGTGCTTACAATCCTTTTTGGCGCAGCCTATGGAAGTGTAAATACTTTTATCGCGATGCTGGCCAATGAAACCGGTATTGGCCATGCCGGGCTGTTTTTTGTGATTGGAACCCTGTTTATTTTTATTTCTCGCCCCTTTGGCGGGCGGCTCTTTGATCGTAAGGGGCCATTTTTTGTTATTTTACCGGGGAGCATTTTTTTTATTGTGGCCCTGGTGTTGATTTTTATAGCGGGATCGCTGCCGCTCCTGCTGCTGGCTTCTGTATTTTATGGGCTTGGCGGCGGGCTTTTGCTGCCAGCGTTGATGACATGGATGCTGAACCTGGTACAGGCAGATCGTCGCAGTGCTGCCAGCGCTGCTTTTTATAATATGCTGGATATTGGCACGAGCAGCGGACTTATCCTGTTCGGCAGTCTGGCTGGAAATATTGGTTATGCGGCAATGTATCGATATGTTGCGGCTATCATGGTCGTTTTTGTTTTGTTCTTTTTGCTGCAGAATCATTCCCATAGACGGAATCAGGTACAGGAGCCGGAGGAAATATGATAAAAGCCCGCTGCCTTTACGGTGGCGGGCACTTCTTTGTATGTAAATATCCCGGTTGTGGTGCGCAGCTGCGCTAAGAAAGGAAAAATGCTGATTGGTATGATTTCCCATAGAAAAATATTGAACAATGGCGGTATAATAAGGACAGTTCATTGAAAGGGTGTGGTTGTTATCGACAGCTTACTTGCCAATTCTATGTATTCGGAGGATCACCTTGTACAGCAGATGTGTCAAACAACGCGAGCATTTTCTAAAACATTAAACAATCGTATCTGCTGGTCCGGTATTTACAACTCAGAATGGACAATCCTTAGGCAGGTCAGGGATCATGATGGAATTTCACAGCTGGAACTCAGTGAGTATCTGGGGGTGGAGCCAGCGGCAATTTCGAAGACTTTGAGTAAATTGGAGCAAAAACATATTATTGAGCGTTATCATATGAAAAATGGCCGGGGCAAGTATATATCGATGACAGCGGCAGGGCATAGTCTGTGCAATCAGCTTGACCAGCCGGTAGCGGAGCATCGCCATCAGGCTTTCCAGGGATTTTCCCAGGAGGAATGTGAACAGCTTTTTGTCTTTATGCAGCGCATTTATCATAATATCATGGAATAAAACGCAGTTTAAATGGTTGTTTAAGTAAAAATAGGGCTGTTGCCAAAAAAATCACTTCATGCGATAGCGGCATGAAGTGATTTTTCGTAAGGGTCATTTTTGTTTTGTTTAGAGCAGGCTGTGACGGAGCTCATCGCCGCTTTTAGCGGAGAGGTAGGCTGGCGGTACGTCCAGTACGGTCTTGCAGCCGGTCTGCCCTTCCTGTGCCAGGCGATAGGCAGCCCGGGCATAGGCAATGAGGACGCTGGTGGTGAATTCCGGATTGGAGTCCAGTTTCAGACTGAACTCAATGATATGGTTGTGCTCCAGCTGATGGCCGGTTTTTCCCGAACGGATGACAAAGCCGCCATGAGCCAGGCCGCTGTGATTCCTTTGGAGTTCTTCTTCGCTGATGAAATGGACGGTGGTATCATATTCATCGAAGTAATTCGGCATGGTTTTGATTTCCTGTTCCACCCTGGCAGCATCGGCGCCATCCTCCAGTACTACAAAGCATTCGCGCGTATGCTTCTGGCGGGTCGTAAGCTGGGGATTTGCTCCGGAACGGACCGCAGCCAGGGCGCTTTCTACAGGGATGGTATACTGCTTGGCGTTCTTTACGCCGGCAATGCGGCGGATAGCATCGGAATGTCCCTGGCTGACGCCCTTGCCCCAAAAGGTATAGTCTTTGCCGGCAGGCAGGATTGCGTTGCTGTACACGCGGGCCAGCGAAAAGAGGCCAGGATCCCAGCCAACTGAAATGATGCCGATATGGCCGGTCGCTTTGGCCGCCTGATCCACAGCAGCAAAATGCTCAGGGATGCGGGCGTGGGTATCAAAGCTGTCTACCACATGGAACAGCTTGGCAAACGCGGGGGTCTGTACCGGCAGGTCAGTTGCGCTGCCGCCGCAGAGAATCAGGACGTCGATTTTGTCCTGCCAGTTTGCGGCCTCGTCCGCATGTACGACGGGCACGCCAGCCGTGGAAATCTTTACCTTTGCCGGGTCGCGGCGTGTGAAGACCACGGCCAGTTCCATGTCATCATTTGCTTTCACTGCACATTCTACGCCACGGCCAAGATTGCCGTAGCCCAGGATACCGATTCGGATACTCATTGGAAATCCCTTCCTTGTCTGTTGATATTTCTATTTATAATAGATCATGGGCCTACTATAACATAGATTTTATTGGATGACCATAGCAATTCCTGCGCATAACCGCAGCGCATCTTTTGCTATGAATAATAAAAAAGGTGGTATACAGTGCTGGATGGCCCTGGGATGCTTAGTGTAAAATAATACTCGGTGATATTGCAAAAATAGAGGACTACCTTTATCCTAGAATGTATGCTTCGCAGGCAAAATACAAACTAGGAACAAAGGAGCCCCCTATGAATAATATTGTAGCAGAAATCGTAGAACTTTTAAAGGATGGTACGGATACAATCGAACGAGAAACGAATCTACACCGGTATATTGGGAAAGTCATTTGTGGATTTATCGCGGAAGCGCTGGTATTACTGGATGATGGCTTGTGGCTTGAATATAAAAAACAGGGAGCAGGCAGCGAACGAAAGGATTGCCGCACACTGATCACGGCTTATGGCGAGGTAGAACTGCGGCGGCGCTTGGTTCGTCTGCCAGACGGCAGGACTGTGTATCCGCTCGATGAAGCCATGGGGTTTGGGAAAAGAGAAAGATTCAGTCCGTATCTGCAATATGTAATTGCTGGCATTGCCACGAAATGTACCTACCGGGATACTGCTGCAGCAGTAGGAGCCCTAACGAATGTGACCATCAGTCACACGCAGGTAGGAACTATCTTGAAACGTGTCGGGCAAGCCTATACACAATGGGAAGATGCAAGACTGTCCGTCGAAGTGCCCACCGAGGAAAAACTAAAAAAGCCAGCGGTGCTTCGCATTGAAGGAGATGCCGTAGAAATCAGCGGGAAAGGAAAAAAGCGCATCGAAATCCATCGGTTCCAGATAGCAGAAGGGGTGGAAACGCACGGGAACCGCCATAGCCTCATTGGCACCTATTGTGTAGCAGCAACTCAGCATGCTAAGGCAGTGGAAAAGATGCAAAGCTACATCGAGCAGCATTATGACCTAAGCCAGACACTTGTCCTCAGCAATAGCGACGGCGGCCCTGGATACGGTAAGGATGTATTTGATACAATGTTAGGAATGACCGGCCGGCACGAGCATTTCCGTGATGCGTACCATGTGAACAAGAAATGCAAAGAAAGGCTCAATTTCGTTCCTAAGGAACTAAGCAGGCAATTCCAGCGGAGCCTGTGGCAGCATGACAAGGCTAAGGTGACTACACAATTAGACACGATGGAAAGCCTGGCAGAGGATGACTGCCAGGTGGAGCAACTCAAGCGTCTTAGAGCGTATTTAGACAGGAACTGGGAATATCTGGTTCCAGTGAAAATGCGCGGCATCACAGAGGAACTGAAAGGCCTGGGAACCTGTGAGAGCAACCATCGGCCATTTAGTTTCCGCATGAAGAGACAAGGAAAGAGCTGGGGTGTAGAAGGTGCAGAAGCCATAGCGAACATCATTTCAGGCCTACGAAATGGCGATTTAACGCAAGCATTGAGTGCACAGAATCCGCAGTTTGCGAAGAAGGCAGATAAAACCTATAAGAACGCCGTACGCAACGCATTGAAGAAAAGCAAGGCTATACCGCATATAGGCGCGCATGCAGGAAGCATATGGACAGAATGCCCGACGAGCAGTGCGATAGGACAACTGGCTAAGTTTATAAATTTTGGTGGCATGATTGCTTGACTTTTACCGCCAGCTTGGAAGCTATATAAATCAAGGGTTTGTAATTTTTACCGAGAATGACTTGACACATACCCTGGGATGATTTTGCTTGCGCAATATTGAACAATTGCGTTATAATAAAGCCGTTTGTTATTGGACGGGAGCCGTCCTGGTGCGTATGGGTTCTGAAAATATTTATCGTATAGAGGGAGATGTTCTATCAGACAATGGAGACCACGATTATAGGCATCGCAGGAGGAACTGGTTCGGGTAAATCGACATTTACCAATCGGTTAAAGGACTTTTTCGGAGATAATATAACGGTCATTTATCATGACAATTATTATAAGCCCCATGATGATCTGCCCTTTGAAGAGCGTCAGCGCATCAATTACGATCACCCGGAATCCCTGGAGACGGATCTTTTAGTTGAACATTTACAGCAGCTGAAACAGGGGAAAAGCATCTCCTGCCCGGTTTACGATTTTACCCGGCATACCCGTTCGGATAAAGTGAAGACCATCCAGCCTAATTCGGTGATTGTTGTGGAGGGCATCCTGATCTTACAGGATGAGCGGCTGCGGAATCTCTTTGATATCAAAATCTTCGTGGAAGCTGACGCGGATGAGCGCATACTCCGCCGGGTCCTCCGTGATATCAAGGAACGGGGACGGGATTTGGAAAACATCATCGAACAGTATCTGACAACGGTCAAACCCATGCATTACCTTTATGTTGAACCAACGAAGAACCTCGCGGATCTCATTATCAACAGCGGTATGAATGATATCGCCTTTGATGTGATCAAAAGGAAGGTGCAGGATCTTTTAGCGCATGCGGCTGCAGCTAAACGGCCATAATAGTAAACGAATACAGCAGCGGTTCCCGGAGGGGGCCGCTGCTATTTTTATTTCTGGTTTAGGGTAGCTCAGCCAGAGGAAAAGTGTGCTGATGAAATCGACTCTTTTAAGTATTGACTTTATCATAGCAGCAGTTTATAATTTGAATTAAATTCAAATAAGAAATTGAGGCATGTGAAATGAGACCACCAAAGGATCCGCAGCAGCGCATCAATGAAATCCTTGATGCGGCTGAATTCTTGTTTTATACCAAGGGCTATGAACGGACAACTATACAGGATATAGCTAAGCGTATGGGGGTTGCCCAAGGAGCGATGTACTACTATTTCAAATCCAAGGGGAAGGTTCTTGAAGGCATCATGGAGCGGAAAGCGAAACATATATTGTTTGTGGTGCATCGGGTTAAAGAGGAACCGCTGCAGGGGTATGAGAAACTGTCGGCAATTGTTTCCCGGATATTGCAGGAGATATCTTCAAAGGAGGGGGCTTTCCTGGATCTTATGTACAGTGATCAGGTTGCACCCTTTACGAACCGTGCGTTGGAATATATGGCCGTCGCCTTAACGCAGGAACTGGAGGAATTCATTGGGGATGCAGCTTCAGACAAGGATATTCAGGTGCAGCAGGTTGATACGGTGATTTACTTTTTACTGGAGGTTATCAATGATCTTGTAGATGTGCTGGGGGAAAAACTGTCTCCCCGGGAAGTAAATGCGCGCATGCGCATGGGCGAGAAAATGCTTGCAGCGATTCTGGATTGTGATGTCAAAGAGATAAAAATTCGACTGACGTGATATTGCGTCAGTATATTTTTACATATTATTTGAACGAGATTCAAATAATTAAAGGAGGAAGAAAAGTGATTCATAGCTTTAGCAAAAAAAGAAAGATATATTATGGCACAGGTTTGGCAGCGCTGCTCATTTTTGCAGGTGTGTTGCTTTGGCGCATGCTGCCGGAGGCACCAAAGCCCGCTGAGGCTGCTGCGCCAGTCAAGGTATTCGTTGTAGGGGAGACTGAGGGGACGGCAGCCCAGGTCTATGCAGGCGAGGTCCATAGTGTATATGAGAGCAATCTTTCTTTTCAGACTGCAGGGAAGATATTGTCCCGCAGGGTCAAGGCGGGGGATCGTGTTCGTAAAGGGCAGGTGCTGGCTGTATTGGATACACGGGATCTGGAGCAGGCGGTATATAATACACAGGCCCAGGCATCAGCCGTCAATTCCCAGCTGAAGCTGGCGGAAAAAAACATGCGCCGCTATCAGCAATTGTTGGCGGAAGGCGCGGTGAGTGAGGCAATCTACGACCAATATGTTCAGCAGTATGAGGCTGCTCAGGCGGCAGTGGAGCAGAGCCATGCGCAGTCTGCGCAGACTGTGAATCAGCTTGGCTATAGTATGCTGACTGCTGATCGGGAGGGCATCGTTACAAAAATCAAGGCGGAGCCAGGGCAGGTTGTAGCAGCTGGAGAAAATATAGCAACGCTGGCCGATGATGGTGCTTTGGAGGTAGAGTTCGCTGTGCCAGAGGATGCGGTGGTAAATTTCGCTATAGGAGCGAGTATTGATATGCAGTTATGGAGCCGCAGCAAAAATGATTATGTAGCTGTCATCCGTGAGATTTCTCCTATGGCGGATGCGGAAACCAGGACTTTCCAGATAAAGGCACAGCTGCAGGGAGATTTGTCAGCTGTGCGATTGGGTATGACGGCTAAAGTTTTTTTACGGAACGGCGGGGAAAAAAAGGCAAGTTACATTCCTTTAGCAGCCGTTCTTGAGCAGTCGGATCAAGGGAAGGGGGTATGGGTAATCCACGATGGGCGGGTGTACTTTGCATCTGTTGAGCTGGGGGAGCTGAGAAAGGATCAGGTGGAGGTTCTTTCTGGACTTGCGCAGGGCGAACGGATTGTAGCGGCCGGAGGCCAAAAGCTGTCTGAGGGGCAAATGGTAGGAGGTATAGAGAATTGAAGCAACGATTCAATCTGGCGGCCTGGAGCCTGGAACATAAACCGCTTATTTATTTTTTCATGGGGCTGCTGATGCTGGCTGGATGCTTATCCTATTGGAAGCTGGGACGGATGGAGGATCCCGACTATACCATTAGGCAAATGGTGGTTACAACGAGTTGGCCGGGAGCGACGGCTGAACAGGTTGAGGACCAGGTCACGGAGAAATTGGAAAAAGCTTTGCAGGATTTGGAAGGCTTGGATAACCTGCAGAGCTATTCTTCTCCAGGGCAAAGTGTCATTACAGTGGAGCTCAAGGATACTATAAAAAAGAAGGATATCCAGAGCCGTTGGACGGATGCCAGAAATCTTGTAACTGCAGCTGCTGGCGATTTGCCTGCCGGTGTAGAGAAGCCCGCTATCGATGATCATTTCGATGCAGTGTATGGAATGGTTTATGCTTTGACGGCAGAACAAGGTTATAATTTTCAAGAAATGAAAGCACAGGCGGAAAAAATACGGCAACGCATATTGACGCTGCCCCAGACAAAAAAGGTAGAACTGCTGGGAACGCAGACGGAATGTATTTATTTGGATGCGGATAGCAGCAAAATGCTGCGCTTGGGCCTTGGTGCTGCGGATATTGAACAGCGTCTGCAGGAGGAAAACAGCGTAGTGTCCAGTGGTGTGGCAGCAATGTCAGGAAATCAGCTTCCGGTCCATTTAAAGGATAACTTTGCCAATCCATCGGAAATAGAAAAGCTGACCTTCCTGAAAAATGGTCGCAGTCTCCATTTTGCGGATTTTGCGACGGTGCAGCGCAGTTACCAGGAGCCGGGGGAACCTAAATTTTTCTACCAGGGACAGCCGGCCATCGGCATTGCGGTTTCGATGAATGCCGGGGAAAACATCATGGAATATGGAGCAGCCTTGGAGAAGCTTGTGGCGGCGACTGCGAAGGAACTGCCTGCTGGCATGGAGCTGCATCAGACTGTAAATCAGGCACAGACCGTGGACGATGCCATTTTTGATTTCGTGCGTTCGCTCGTAGAGGCGCTTATCATTATTTTTGCAGTGAGCCTCTTCAGTCTGGGCAGAAGAGAAGGTCTGGTCGTGGCCATTTGTATTCCTTTTGTTCTGGCCGTGGTGTTTTCTGTCATGTATTTACTCCATATCGACCTGCAGCGCGTATCCTTGGGAGCTCTGATCATTGGGCTGGGGCTATTGGTGGATGATGCGATGATTGTGGTGGAAATGATTATCGTCAAGCTGGATGAGGGATGGGAAAAATCGGTTGCTGTCGTTCATGCCTTTGAGGTTACGGCGATTCCCATGCTTACAGGAACACTTATTACCTGTGCGGGCTTCATTCCTGTTGCCTTTGCAACAGGAAGTTCGTCGGAATTTTGTTCCTCGCTGTTTTCAGTTATCAGTATTGCACTGCTGGCATCCTGGGTTACAGCGGGAGCCATTACACCGCTGTTAGGCCATTACTTTATTGAACGCAAATCTATGACAAAATCTGTCGGCCGTATGGCTGATTGGACGAAACGTTTTTATGCGTGGTATGAACACATACTGTTGGCGGCGATTTTCCACCGGAAGAAAGTTTTGCTTGGTGTAATTGTGATTTTCCTACTGTCCTGCTTTGCACTCACGCAGGTAAGGCAGGAATCCTTTCCTGCTTCTACTCGCCCCGAGCTCATTGTTCGCATGGAATTCCCGGAGACATCATCGCTTGCCTATGCTGAAAAAAGTGGAGCGCAGCTGGCAAAAGAAATTGCAGCTGACGTGGATGTGGAATCCTTTACCTATACGACAGGGATGGGGGCACCACGGTTTGTATTGTCCTTCGATCCGGCACCAGCCAAGCCGAATTTGGTGGAATTTATTGTGGTTGCTAAGGACCTGGCTGCGAGAAAACGGCTGGAGAAAAAGCTTCAGGATCAACTGTCAGAGGAGTTCCCTGAGGCACAACTCCATTTGAAGGTACTGGTCACCGGTTCATCCTCAGAGTACCCGGTCATGCTCTGCGTAAAAGGGCCGGAACTTTCGAAGGTCAGGGAGATTGCATCAAAGGTGGAAGCTGTGATGCGGGTGCATCCGGCTGTACGCAATACGACACAGACTTCCGGGAAACAATTGCAGGGCATCCATTTGGAACTGGATGAAGAAAGAGCTCGTCAGCTTGGTGTAACACCCCGGTCTTTGGGGCAGGATGTGTGCCAAAGCATTGAAGGGAAACGCATCAGCACCTATCAGGAGGGGGATGAAAGCCTGCCGGTTATTTTGCGGTATCGCAATGGTGGAGATGATTTGCTGAGCAGTTTAGGGCAGACACCTGTGCAGCTGGAAAATGGGCGGAAGGTCTCGCTGGATCAGGTGGCAAGGGTATCGCTGCAAAGCGAGCCGGCCAGTATATTTCGCAAGAACCGTCAACCAGCCATACAGGTTTGTGCCGAGGCTCAGGGGCAAACGGGAGAGGATGTTACACAGGAAGTTTACGATCAGCTGGCTGAGATGCGTGCGGCTCTCCCTGCTGGCTATAGCATTGAGCTGGATGGCGCTTTGAAGGACAGCAACAGCAATAATGCGTCGTTCCTGGCACCTATGCCCATCATGGTATTAATCATACTTGTTCTGTTGATGCTGCAGCTGCAGAACCTTGTTAAGACTGGACTGACACTGTTGACGGCACCATTGGGGATCATTGGCGTTGCTTTGGGCCTGGTGCTTACTGGCAAGCCCTTTGGCTTTGTGGTACTTATGGGAATTCTCGCTCTTTTTGGCATCATCATCCGCAATTCGGTGATACTGATTGATCAGATCGAAAAGCATCGGGCGGAAGGAGAAGCGGTATTGGATGCGTTGGTACATGCATCCAAGAGCCGTCTGCGCCCTATTATGCTCACGGCCATGGCCGCTGTTCTGGCCATGGTACCGCTGGCTTTCAATGTGTTTTGGGGGCCGATGGCTGTTGCCATGGGAGCCGGACTGCTGGTGGCCACGGTTCTCACTTTGCTCGTTCTGCCAGTGATGTATGCGGGATGTTACTTGTCCCGTTCCTGATATGCAGTGGATGGGTCAGATAGAGTTTTCCTGGGAAAAGGGAATGATTTCGCGTTGCGAAATCCTGAACCATGACGGTATAATAAAATATACGGAAAATGAAAAACTTGTATTCATGTGAGGAGGCTCGTCTATGTCAGAGAGAATCAAAGTGGCCTTTATCGGCAATGGGAAAAGTGCGAATCGCTATCATATCCCTTTTGTGCTTACGCGCCGGGATAAATTCCAGGTAAAGTACATTTATCGCCGTAACCCGGCCCATGACAGCTGGGCAAAGATTCCAGAGGTCATCTATACCACGGATCTGGAGCAGGTGCTTCAGGATGCGGAAGTTCGGCTGGTAGTTATTTCTACGCAACAGGATTCTCATTATGAATATGCCAAAAGAGTACTTTTAGCTGGCAAGCACTGTCTGGTGGAAAAGCCTTTTATGGTAACAATGGACGAAGCAAAAGAGATTTTCGCATTGGCGGAGTCCAAGGGACTGTATTGCTCTCCTTGTCAGAACCGCCGCTACGACAGCGACTTCCTCACGGTACAGAAGGTCATTGCATCCGGCCGGCTGGGAGAATTGCTGGAGGTGGAGATGCACTATGATTATTACCGGCCGGAGGTGCCGGAGGGCGTACACAGCTTCGATCCGGCATTTTCCTATCTGTATGGGCATGGCTGTCATACGCTGGATCAGGTACTCAGCTGCTGGGGCAAGCCGGAGCGGGTCCATTATGATGTACGGCAGCTTTTGGGGCCGGATCGCATGAATGACTATTTTGACATTGACCTTTACTACGGGTTGCTGAAGGTCTCTGTCAAATCCAGCTATTTCCGCGTCAAGGAGCGCCCCAGCTTTGTGGTGTATGGGAAAAAGGGCGTTTTTGTCAAGCAGGGCAAGGATAAGCAGGAGGCAGATCTAAAGAAATTTTATTTGCCGGAGGGGCATGCGGACTTCGGCATAGACCAGCCGGAGGACTACGGTGTGCTCAGTTATTATGACGCGGAGGGGCATTTCCACGAAGAAAAGGTGGAATCCGTCCGCGGGGATTACGCCCGGATCTATGATGATATTTATGAGTATATGGTTAATGGAAAACCGCAGGTCATTACCCACGAACAGACACTCTGGCAGATGGAGATGCTGGAGGAAGGCATACGCTGTCTGATGGCGCAGCAGAAGTAAAGGGAAACCGTTCAGCTTTGGAGGAGGCTGAGCGGTTTTTTTATGCGGCGGTGTTTTCTCACGTATTTCATTGGTATCGGTTTGCTTTCCCATTGAATATATGGCGAAATTTGATGTTATAATGGTCCATAAGTTCGAATCTATCATCGAATCGAGAGGAAGCCTATGCAGCAGGAAATAAGGATACATATCATGCAATGCGGAGAGGTGGGGGTGGACCCGGCAGTACCCGCCCGGGATGTATCGGAAAATCCCCTTGCCTATACAGGAATATTCCGCAGTGCGAAGCGGCGAATCTGGATGCCGGTTTTTGCGTATCTGCTTGTGCATCCCCAGGGGAATATCCTGGTGGATACCGGCTGGAGCAGTGAAGTGCGGCTGCAGCCGCAAAGAGCGGAGGGGCGGTCGCTGTTTTTTGTTACGAAGCCAAGGCTGCCTGCTGGGAGCGCTGTGGATGAGCAGCTGCTCCAGCGGGCAATGCGGCAGGCACTGGACTGGGTGAAAAGGCTGGAAAAGGCTGGCTGCCTTATCCTGGCATCCCATGATCCGGCCATTGCACCAAAAGAAATAGTATTATGAAGGGATGGGAGAATCGTATGACTGATGAGGAGCTATGTCAATCCAGAATGCAGTATATAGCCGAAGGGTTTAAGAAGCTGCAGAACTCGTTCATTGCCCTGGGAGACGCAACGCGGCAGCAGATCATTATGGCTTTGCTGCTGAGTGACTATAACGGCATCCGGGTGGGGGAAATCACAACAAAAACCCATCTGTCGAGGCCGGCGGTATCACACCATCTGAAGATGCTGAAGGATGCCGGTATTGTGAGTATGAGACGGGTGGGGACGAAAAATTATTATTATGTGGACGCGGACGAATCGCAGTGGCGGCAGATGGCCGAATTTACATCCTATATCTATGAGGTGGCCAAGGATATTTCAGTGCATGGTTCATGCAGGGAGGTAAATGATGACTGAAACAAAAGAAAATGTTCTGATTACAAGAGCTGGGCAGCAAATGCGGGGAAGGCGGATAGCAAAATAGCCCAGGCTCCGGAAGAAATAGCGGAAAAAGGCTATCAGGCAATGCAGGCCGGAGAATTGGTATGCATACCTGGTCGATTGTATCATTTGGAAAAGCTTCTTCTGCGATGCCTTCCCTATGGAATGCAGGTGAGCCTCATCAGCAGATGGCAAAGATCCCTGCTGGAGGATCGTATGAAAGGATGACAAAATATATGGGGCTGCAGGACAGCAGCAATATTGTCCTGCCCCTGCTGTGCAGCGGATAGATTATACAGGATTTTGCCAAGGAGATGTAGAATTCTTCTCCAAGGCAGGTGAAGGAAATGATAGAAACCAGGTTGTGCCAATATTTTTTGGCTGTTGCCCGGGAACGTAACATTACGCGGGCGGCAGAAGGTTTATATATAACGCAGGCAACCTTGTCAAGGCAGATGATGGATTTGGAGAAACGACTTGGCAAGAAACTGTTTGAACGGAGCAAGCAATTGATACTGACGGAAGAAGGCCTTTATTTCCAGCGGCAGGCACAGGCCATTGTGGATCTGGTCCGGCAGACCGAGGAGGTTTTCCAAAGCCAGGATACGCATATTGCAGGGGAGGTCCGCCTGGGGTGTGCGGAGACCCTTGCTATGGGGGAAATCAGCAGGATCATGAGGGCAGTGCAGCAGACTTATCCCGATATCCGTTTCAGAATTTTCAGCGGAGATGAGGCAGATTTTCAGCAGAAGCTTTTCCATGGAGAGTTGGATGCAGCAATTCTCTTTGATCCGGCAGTGTATCCTCAATATGTTTATCGTGCATTGCCCTGGCAGGATGTATTCGGACTGCTCATGCAGGCGGATGCGCCTCTGGCTGCTAAGGACTGTGTGACCATGAAGGATATGTTGCAGGTGCCCCTGATTCTGCCAAATCAGCTTTTGAGCAGTGCGCAGCAAACGACCTGGTTTGGTCAGCACAGTGATGATTTCCATGTGGTTGCAACGTATAGTTTGCTGTATAACAGCCTGTTCCTGGCGGAACAGGGAGCCGGTTATGTTTTTTGCCTGGGCAGACTGGCTGAAAGCTTTGCTCGGCCGGGATTGATATTTCGGCCTTTTCAGCCGCCATTGACAGCTCACCTGAGCTTGGTTACGAAAAAGTATCAGGCATTTTCTCCTGCGGCAAATGCGTTTTTTAAGGTCTTGCAGGAAATCATAAACGAATAGAGACGGAGAAAAGGTGCTTTCGATTCAGGAAGCACCTTTTGTGTATGAGATTGTTTAACACAATGCCTGCTGGTAATGATTCCTGATAGATTATAATTGTTTTACTTTCATTAGCTGCTTCGTTACAATGAAATCAGTAGAAAATAAAGATGACTCAGGGAGGCAGCAGGATGAAAATAAATAAGGGGCTGGTGAGGCGGGGTTGCATGGGATTGTGTTTGGGAGCAGCGATGCTATGGCCGCAGGCAATGGCAGCAGAGGCTTTTGCCGCGGCTGATTTGCCGCAGCGGCTGGAGGCGGGGGCCATTGGGCTGCCTACCGCTGGTTGTGAGCTGACGTCTGTGACGGAAAAGTGGACGCAGAAGGGAATTCATTATACAGAGGTACTGGCCAGCATTCATCCGATAGATGCCAGTGCCCCGGATATCCATATCGAGGTCAATCTGCCGGATAATTGGAATGGACGGATGGTCCAATTTGGCGGCGGCGGCTTCAATGGCACACTGGTAACGGCTGATGGAGCTGCTGCTGGTGCGGATGCTGCCGAGCTCACGCTTTTGGAACAGGGCTATGCTGCCTATGGCGGAGACAGCGGACATACAGGAGATATTTGGGATGCCAGCTTTGCAGCCAATAAGGAGGCACTGCATAATTTTGCTCATGAGTCTTTAAAGAAAACCCACGATGCGGCCCGGAACTTTATCGCGGCATTTTATCAGCGGCAGCCCGCATACAGTTATTTCATTGGCGGTTCAAATGGCGGTCGGGAGGCTTTGCAGGCGGCACAGCGGTATGGCCGTGATTATGATGGAATCGTTGCCTTTTACCCGGTGCTGAACTGGATTCCCAAGGGCGTCATTGATAATCGCAATGCCAATGTGCTTCTTGCGGATCATGGTGCAGGCTGGCTCAGTGCGGCGGATTTTCAGCTGATCCGTCAGACCTATCTGGATGCAGCGGATGAATTGGATGGATTGAAGGATGGATTGGTGCGCAATTACGCCGCAGCACAGGCAAAAACCCCTGAGGTGCTTGCCGTATTGGATACCAAGCTTTCACCGGCGAAAATGAAGGTGCTGAGAACCTTCATTGCTCCGCAGGATTTTGAATATCCCTTTGCCAACGGATTGCGCCAAATGCCAGGGTATGTCCTGGGGGAAGATTTGCGGGACAGCATGTTGAATCAATTTGGTACGATGCCGGGGAAACGCGATGGGGAAATGGCTCTTTCCAGTAATGGGACCATGGGGTGGCAGAGCTTTGGCCGTGCCGATGGGGATATGGAACATTTTGATTACCGGCTGCATCGTGAGGCGCTGCAGGAGTCTTCCCGCTGGCTGGATGCGACGAATCTGGATCTCGATGAGTTCAAGTCTCATGGCGGCAAGCTCATTCTGCTGCATGGCACGAATGACCAGCTGGTGACGGTCAAAGGGAGCATACAGTATTATGAGGGGCTGCAGAAGCGTTTTGGACAGCAGGAACTGGATCGTTTTGTCCGGTTTTACCTGGTACCAGGCTACGGGCATGGTATGGGGGATAATTTTACCATGGGGCGCAATATGATTGCGGATATTGATCGCTGGGTGACGCAGGGGCAGGCCCCGGAGGACATTGCTGTGGTGGATCAGAATAAGGCTTCCCATGGGCGGATGCAGGTACTTATGCCTTATCCGTATTATGCGCAGTATAAAGGCGGTGACCCGCAGAAAGCGGAGTCTTTCCGGCGGGCAAAGCAGGAGGTTATATGATGGAAAAGCAGATCGGTGAAGTGGCATTAAGTAATGGCGTGAAAATGCCATTGGAAGGCTTTGGGGTATTTCAGGTACCGGAGGCTGACTGTGAAAGTGTTGTTCTGGAGGCGCTGGAAACGGGCTATCGGCTGCTGGATACAGCCAGCTCCTACCAGAATGAAGCTGCTGTGGGCCGAGCTATCAGGAACAGTCGTATCCCGCGTTCTGAGTTGTTTATCACCACAAAGGCTTATATTCATCAGATGGGCTATGAAAAGACACAGCAGGCCTTTGCCGAATCCTGTCAGTTGTTAGGTACGGATTATTTGGATTTATATTTGATTCACATGCCGTTCGGTGATTATTATGGTTCCTGGCGGGCCTTGGAGGAACTGTATAAAGCCGGACGCATCCGGGCCATTGGTGTCTGTAATTTCCTGCCAGACAGACTGCTGGATCTGTGCAGCAATGTCAAGATACAGCCGATGGTCAATCAGATTGAGCATCATCCCCATTATCAGCGGGGCGAGGAATTGATGCTGATGGAGAATCTGGGCATACAGGCAGAAGCCTGGGCTCCCTTTGCTGAAGGCATGGGAGGGATGTTTGAAGAGCCGGTTCTGGAGAAAATAGCCCGGAAGCATGACCGGACACCGGCACAGATCATCTTGCGCTGGAATGTGCAGCAGAATATAGTGGTAATACCAAAATCCACGCATAAAGCAAGAATGAAGGAAAATCTGCAGATCTGGGATTTTTCTCTTGATGCGGAGGACATGGCCAGGATTTCCCGACTGGAGACAGGGCGGCCTGCTATGCTGGATGTGCGCCGGCTTAGCGAGGTGAGGCGCTGCTATGATTATTTGCAGCATCCGGTCGTAACCAGTTTGTGAGAGATGGCCAGGCCAAAGTGGGACTTTTGCTGGCATGTAATGTAAATAATAAAGTGAAAGAGGGATGAAAAATGAAAATTTTCAAGCTTACGAAGGCAATATTATTGGGATCGGTGCTGACACTGGCAATGGGGACGGCCGGAACCGTATTTGCTGCTGCGCCGGCGCAGCCACGGATCATGGCGGATAAGACGCTGCCAAAGGGAGATATGTCCCGGGGGGCGGATAATTTCTATAAAAGCATCCAGGTGGAAGGACAGGCGGTCACATTCCACAATATTTACAATATGAGGATAGCGGGGAATTTATTTTTGCCGAAGGGGCTTGATAAAAACAAGAAGTATCCGGCTATAGTCGTAGGCCATCCCATGGGAGCTGTAAAGGAGCAAAGTGCAAATCTTTATGCCCAGAAAATGGCAGAACAGGGATATATAACAGTTTCCTTTGATCTGTCCTTCTGGGGCGGCAGTGAAGGGCAGCCGAGAAACAGCGTGTCTCCGGATATTTATGCCGAGGACTACAGCGCGGCAGTTGATTATCTGGATTCCCTTCCCTATGTTGATAGAAACAATATCGGTGTGATTGGAATTTGTGCCGGTGGCGGTTACGCTGTCAGCGAGGCCAAAATCGATACGCGCATGAAGGCGATTGCTACCGTGAGCATGGTGGATATGGGGGCGGCGGCCCGTTTCAGCCAGGATCCGGGGCAGCAGCGGCAACTGCTGGAAAAGACGGCTGCGCAGAGGGATGCTGAGTACGCAGGGGCGCAGCGGATCTATGTCGGCGGCACACCGGATACAGCCGCTGAAGCAATGGATCCAATGTCACAGGAATTTTATGATTTTTACCGTACATCGCGTGGATCAGTTGGTGATATCAAGAGCCATACAACCCATCCAACGATGACAAGCAATGTGAAGTTCATAAACTTCTATCCGTTCCAGGGCATTGAAACCATAGCGCCGCGTCCGCTACTGTTCATTGCGGGGCAGAAGGCTGTTTCAGTGATGTTCAGCCAGGATGCCTATGCAAAAGCAGCGGAGCCTAAGGAGCTTTATATTGTACCAGAAGCTGGCCATGTGGATCTTTATGATCGGACGGAGCTGATTCCCTTTGCCAAGCTTACTGCATTTTTTGATAAGTATTTACGTCATTAACACAAAATGAAGGAAACACGGATGGCTCATGCATTCAGACGGAAAAAACCGGCTGGCTGCTGTGACTTTCATCCGTGTTTCTTTTATGTTCAGATAAAAATATTCTTTTATTAAATTTCCGTTGGCTGTGCTGGTCCCTTCAGCATGAGCTGATAGAATACGAGATCCAGCCAGCGGCCAAATTTGTAGCCGGCTTTGTGGATGGTGCCGGTCCGGATGAAGCCGAGGATTTCATGCAGGTGGATGCTGCCTTCATTCTGGGAGTCGATGCCGGCAATCATGGTGATGTATTCGTGCTTTTCCGCATCGGCAATGAGTGCCTGCATGAGCTTTCGGGCGATGCCCTGGCGGCGGAATGCAGGATGGACATAGATGGAATGCTCTACCGTGTATTTATAGGCGGGCCAGTTACGGAAGCTGCCATAGTCGGCAAAACCCGCGATCTGGTCTTTTTCTTCGGCGACAAAAAGCGGGTAGCCGGCAGACCGCAGCTGTTCAAACCACCGGGTACGCTCATCCAGTGTATGGGGTGTGTAGTCGTAGATGGCGGTGGTATGAAGGATGGCATCATTGTAGATGGCAAGGATGGCAGGTAAATCATCTCTGGTGGCTTTTCTGATCATGAAATCATCTCCTGCGCTTTATTTTAATTGTTGTGCATGTCTCTGTAAAGGCAGATATATCCGTTCTGTGGAGAGGAAACAAAAAAATATTTAAGAAGGCTGTAATGAATAAGCTCTTTTGACGTATAAAATATGTGGATATCATATTTTTATATATTGGGATATTTGAGAGGAGAAAATGTATGCGCTTTATCAAAAGAGGGATTGGAGCAGCGCTTTGTCTGGCCTTGACGGTGGCGGCGATGCCGGCGGCATTTGCCAAGGATTTTACCGTGCAGCTGCCGGTGACGGAGTCGACGGCGATTCCTTCATTGAAGGATGATTTTTATCTGCATACGGACGGGGCGTGGATAAAATCGGCAAAAATACCGAAGGATGACATGAGCGTCAGTGATTTTACCCTGGTGGGCGAGCGGACCAGACAGCAGCTGCTGGGGATTACCAAAGAGGCTGTAAAGAACCGGAGCCGTTATTCCGCCCATTCGGACGAGGCCAGGATTGCGGATCTTTATGCCTGCTTTATGGATCAGAGGGGGCGTGAAGCAGCAGGGCTTGATGCGTTGGCTGAGCCGCTGAAAAGGATAGATTCGGCAAAGTCAATCCAGGAATATGCGAATACCATGGCATCGATTGCGCGCAATTCCTTTATGGATGGCGGATCGCTGGGGAGCTTTGAAGTCATCAATGATCCCATAGACAATGGCAAATATGTTGTGGCATTGGGGGAACCTTCCGCTGGCTTAGGGAAGGAGTCTATGCTGGATGCGGGAAATTCGCAGAATCAGAATTATTATAAAGAGCATATCCGTGATATCCTGATGCTTTATGGCCGGTCGCCTGAGGTTGCCGCAAAGGAAGCAGCTGATGTTTTTGCGTTGGAGATGGATATGGCAAAGCATTCCCTTTCCCTGGGAGAGGAATCGAATCTGTCGAAAAGTATACATTGCCTGGATTTTGCAGCTGTCCAAAAGCTTTACAGCAATCTGGATGCGGCGGCTATGCTGAAGGCTGGCGGCATTGGACCGGATAACGGTATCCATCGTTGGTACGTGGGGGATCTGGATGAAATTACCCGATTCAATGAATTGTGCAAACCGGAATTGCTGCCGACTCTGAAAGCCCAGGCTATTTTTAATATACTTTCCGGCAATTCGATGGCATTGCCCCAAAAGTATGACAAAGAGTCCTGGGATTATGTCCAGCACACCAATGGGCTGCAGGCTGCTATGCCAGCTGAAAAAAGGATTGAAATGCTGAATGAATCCGTCCTGAGCCAGTCCTATGGCAGGGTGTACGCAGCCCGTTATATGGATCCGCAGCGCAAGAAAGCCTTTCGGGCCTATCTGGATGTTGTCATGGCAAAGCATAGACAAAATTTGGAAAATCTGGATTGGATGAGTGCGGAAACTAAGCGGCAGGCAATCTATAAGCTGGATCACATGGCCATTCATATCGGTATGCCGGATGCCTGGCCGGCCTATATAGATCAGTATGTCGTTAAGCGTCCGGAGGATGGCGGTTCCCTTATGGGCAATATCATGGCATTGAGAAGGCTTAGTGCGGATTATAAGTATTCGCTGATTGGACAGCCTGTTCGCAGGGATACATGGGAGGACAGTACAACAAGTGAAGTCAATGCATTTTACAATGTGATGAACAACAGCATTAACTTCCCCATACCTATTTTGCAGGAACCATTTTTTGATCCAAAAGCGGATTTTGAGACGAATCTTGGCGGCATCGGCGTGCCGCTGGCTCATGAAATCACCCATTGCTTTGACAGCCTGGGAGCTCAATACGATGCGCAGGGGCGGCTCCGTAACTGGTGGACAGCTCGTGACTATGCGGAATTCAAGAAACGGCAGGAAAAGGTTGTGGCCTACTATGAGCGTTATGTGCTGCCGGATGGCAGACGCACCAATGGGAAGCAGACGTTGGGAGAAAATATTGCGGATTTAGGCGCCATCTCCTGTCTGACAGAGGTCGTTGGCCACAATCCGGAAAAGCTTCGCAAAATGTATACAAAATATGCGTCTGTATGGCGGAGCAAGTTAAATGATATAGCACTGCGCCAGTCAATGAATGATGATATACACGCCTTGGATTATGTCCGGGTGGATGCGGTGCTGAGTGCAACGGATGGCTTCTATGAGGCTTTTGGTATCCAGCCAGCGGATGGGATGTATGTTCCGCCGGAGGAAAGGGTTAAAATTTGGTGAGCTGCAAGCAGGAATTGAGGAGATACGCCCATGACAGACAAAAAAGAATTACCGGCTTGTCCGGTGGAGACAACGCTGCTTTTGATCAGTAACCGTTGGAAGGTCCTCATTATGAGGGATTTGCTCACGGGGACAAAGCGCTTTGGCGCATTGAAGAAAAGTGTAGGGAATATTTCGCAGAAAGTGCTGACCAGCAACCTTCGTTCCATGGAGGAGGATGGGCTGTTGACCCGGCAGGTTTATCCTGAGGTTCCGCCCCGGGTGGAGTATACCCTTACATCGCTGGGCCAGAGCCTGAAGCCCGTACTGGATGCAATGTGTGACTGGGGCACTGGCTACAAACAGCGGGCCGCTGCCGAATAAACAGACAGATGCCTGCAGCGGGACCAGGGGCAGTTTAGGCAGCTGAGCCGCAGTGGTGAGAAAGAAGAGGTCCGAATGGAACAGCATACCTTATTTGAAAATGATGTACCCCAGCCTTTGGCGGCGCGTCTCCGACCGCAGAAGCTGGATGAATATGTGGGGCAGACCCATCTTTTGGGCAAGGGAAAGGTGCTGCGCCATCTGATCGAGCAGGATCAGATTTCTTCTATGATCTTTTGGGGACCGCCGGGCGTAGGCAAGACCACCTTGGCTCGGATCATTGCGAACCAGACCAGGGCGGCTTTCATCGATTTTTCCGCGGTGACCAGCAGTATCAAGGATATCCGGGCGGTTATGCAGAAGGCGGAGCAGAATCGTCAGTATGGAGAAAAAACCATTGTTTTTGTCGATGAGATCCATCGCTTCAATAAAGCCCAGCAGGATGCGTTTCTGCCCTTCGTGGAGAAGGGCAGCATCATCCTCATCGGGGCAACGACGGAAAATCCATCGTTTGAAATCAATGGCGCACTTTTGTCGCGCTGCAAGGTCTTTGTGCTGCAGGCTTTACGCACGGAGGAATTGACAGCTCTGCTGCAGCATGCCCTTCAGGATGAACGGGGCTTTGGCGGGCAGAAGGTCAGGATTTCGGAGGATATGATCGGAGCGCTCGCGACCTTTGCCAATGGCGACGCCAGGACCGCGTTGTCCACCCTGGAAATGGTCGTATTGAACGGCGATGTCCTGCCGGACGGTTCCATTGAGGTCAGCCCTGAGACCCTGGAGCAGTGCACGGCCAGGAAATCCCTGCTGTACGATAAAAATGGGGAGGAGCACTACAATATCATTTCTGCCCTTCATAAGTCCATGCGGAATTCAGATCCGGATGCGGCGGTCTATTGGCTGGCCCGGATGCTGGAGGCGGGGGAGGATCCACTGTATGTAGCCCGCCGCGTCACCCGGTTTGCCAGCGAGGATATCGGGCTGGCGGATCCGCGGGCCCTGGAGATAGCGATAGCGGCGTATCAGGCCTGTCACTTCATCGGCATGCCGGAATGCAGCGTGCATCTGACGGAAGCGGTTGTTTACATGGCACTGGCACCTAAATCCAATGCGCTGTACACGGCTTATGAAAGTGCTAAGAGAGATGCTGTTTCCCAGCTGGCAGAGCCGGTTCCCTTGGTCATCCGTAATGGTGTGACAAAGCTCATGAAAGAAATCGGCTATGGGAAGGGCTATCAATATGCCCATGAGGCCAGGGAAAAGCTTACCGATAGGCAGTGCCTGCCGGATTCGCTTTTGGGGCGGGAATATTATCGTCCCACAGAGCAGGGAGCAGAAGCCCGCTACAAGGAACGGCTTATGCAGATTAAGCAGTGGAAAGCTGCGAGAAGGCAGCAGCACAGGACAGAAAAGTAAAATTTTGAACGTTTGCATGGGAATCACTTGAAGAGCAGCGGACTGCTTTATGGCGGCCTGGTACAGCATCCACAAAATAACCAGGCCGCATAAAGGTTCCGTATTGCAAATGGTTGTAGTAATGAAAATAAGGTTTTATTTTAAAAATTAGATGTCTAATTTTTAAAAATACAAAAAAATAATGGAAATTGATTGCATTGTGGGCCGCGTTTTGAGAATTGCCCGGTGCAGGCAATCCAGAAAAGAAAGAGATAAAAAATGCTGCAGAATACATGGCTTATAATGATAGACCGAAAAGAGTTTTTTATGAATCTGCTATGGGAGCATCTGGAGATTTCGATGCTGGCCATTTTGATTGCAATCGTGTTCGGCGGACTGGTGGGGATATGGATCAGTGAATATCAGCGGACGGCCAAACCAACCTTGGGCGTGATTAATTTCCTTTATACGATTCCGTCTATATCCATGCTGGGTTTCCTGATTCCTTTTTCCGGCGTGGGAAATGCAACGGCTATTATTGCACTTACGATTTACGCATTGCTTCCCATGGTGCGGAACACCCATATCGGAATCACGAATGTGGATGCGGGCATACTGGAAGCGGCCCGGGGAATGGGCAGCACCAGACTGCAGATTTTGCTGAAAATCAAACTGCCGCTCGCTATGCCGGTCATTATGGCCGGTATACGCAGTATGGTTACGATGACCATTGCCCTGGCAGGCATTGCTTCCTTCATTGGCGCCGGCGGCCTTGGAATTGCTATTTATCGCGGCATTACCACGAATAATCCCGCGATGACCATGGCAGGGAGTCTGTTGATTGCACTGCTGGCGCTGCTGATGGATTTCATTTTAGGCTTCGCGGAGCAGCGTATGCAGCAGCGGACCCGGCGGGCAAAAAAGACGAATCGTGCTCTCGGAATAGTGGCTGTCCTGGGATGCTTGCTGGTTTTCGGAGGCTTGTTTGCGCAAAATCAGAAGCAGGATACCATCCGTATTGCCACAAAGCCCATGACGGAGCAGTATGTTTTGGGTGAAATGCTTAAGCTGATGATTGAGCAGGATACGAAGCTGCAGGTGGAACTGACTTCAGGTGTGGGAGGCGGAACCTCAAATATCCAGCCGGCCATGGTCAGCGGTAAGTTCGATATTTACCCGGAGTATACGGGTACTGGCTGGAACATGGTACTGAAGAAAAATGGCTTTTACAGTGAAAAACTGTTTGGTACCATGCAGCAGGAATATCAGGATAACCTGCATATGCAATGGCTGGGAATGTATGGCTTTAACAATACCTATGGTGTTGTGGTCCGCCGGGAACTGGCGGAAAAATATCATTTGCGGACCTATTCGGATTTGCAGGCAGCGGCCGATAAACTGGTGCTTGGTGCAGAGTATGATTTCTTTGAGCGCGAGGACGGTTATCGGGCACTGTGCCAGGCGTATGGGCTTCACTTCAGACAGACCATGGATTTGGATATCGGCTTGAAATATCAGGCGCTGCATCAGGGGAAAATAGACGCCATGATTGTTTTTACCACCGATGGACAGCTTTCCGCAGCGGATGCTGTTGTATTGCAGGATGATAAGGGCTTTTTCCCTTCTTATCTCTGTGGGAATGTGGTCCGCAATGAGGTGTTGGCCGCACATCCGGAATTGAAGGCTGTTTTAGAGAAATTCACGGGAATTATTTCGGATAGTGACATGGTACAGATGAATTATGCGGTGGAAACGGAAGGCAAGGAGCCAAAAACCGTTGCCAGAGAATTTTTGCAGAGTAAACAGCTCTTGGCAGGAGGCGTACAATGACGGCAGCAGTTGAATTTAAAAATATAAAGAAAAGCTATGGAGAAAAGGTGGCCCTGGAGGATTTCAGCCTTTCCGTTGCCGCGGGGGAGTTCCTGACCATTATCGGTTCATCCGGCAGTGGAAAGACCACGGTTTTGAAGATGGTCAATGGGCTTATTGCGCCTACCGCGGGAGATGTTTTTGTCCAGGGGGAAAATATCCGCAACAAGGACATGATTGGGCTGCGGCGGAACATTGGCTATGCAATCCAGGGCAGTGTGCTGTTTCCTCACATGACTGTGGCACAGAACATATCCTATGTTCCCAGTCTTCTGAACAAGGGGGATAAGCGGAAAACACAGGCCGCAGTCAGCAAATGGATGCGTATTGTAGGATTGGATGAGGACCTGCGGAATCGGTATCCGGCGGAGCTGTCTGGCGGGCAGCAGCAAAGGGTGGGGATTGCCCGGGCTCTGGCGGCATCGCCGGAAATCCTGCTGATGGATGAACCCTTTGGGGCTGTGGATGAAATCACCAGAGAGCAGCTGCAGCAGGAGTTAAAGGCAATCTATACCAAGACACATATCACGGTGCTCTTTGTTACCCATGACATTTCGGAAGCTTTGGCGCTGGGGACGAAGGTGCTGGTCATGGACCAAGGCGTCATCCAGCAGTATGCGTCACCGCAGGAACTGCTGAAAAATCCTGCCACTTCATTTGTTCGTCAGCTGGTGGGCAGGGAACGGCATACCTGCTATCTTTCTGAGGACCGGCTGGGCAGCTGCGAATACAGTGGGGCATCCTATGGTGGAAAGGAAAATAGATAATCTGTTGATTAGATCCATTGCAAATAATGGATCTAATTTTTATTGCAGTAAAATTTGAAGGGAAAAATTATACCTTTGACGAATTTAAATATAAATAAACGGTATTATCTGTACAAAATTGAAAAGCGTGGATTTTCCATGAGAAGGGATGGCAAAATGGGAAAAGATATTTACTTAACGGAGGACACAGCGGGCAAATATCCTTTGACACAGGCACAGCGGGGAGTTTATTTTGAGGCGGTCCGGCATCCGGAACGGATGAATTATAATCTGGCGCTGGATATGCGCTTTTCCCGCCAGGTGGATACTGGAAAGCTGCAGCAGGCTGTCCAAAATATAGTAGATGCTTTTCCGGTGTTCCGTACCAGAATATGCGAGGACCATGGAGACATTTTGCAATATTCAGATCCCTTGATGCGGATAGAGGTACCCGTTGAGCAGCTTCCGGAAGAGGCGGTACAGGCCCGCATTGAACAGTTCGTGCGGCCCTTTGATCTGGAAAAAGGGCCATTGGTGCGTTTCCTTCTTTTGGAGACACCGCAGGCACTTTGGCTGGTGCAGGATATCCACCATATTATTTCGGATGGAACAACGGTTACCCGTATCAATAAAATGCTGGATGCGGCTTATCGCGGGGAGGCTTTGCCTGAAGAGGAGGTAAACCTTTACGCCTATGCCCAAAGAGAGCAGGCTGAACGCCAATCTGCGCGCTATGAGGCGGCTGCGGCTTATTATCGTGAACGCTTTGCCGGAGCGGAAGCATCGCGGCTGCCGGAGAAGCTGTCGTCGAAAGAGGGGAATTATCGGTTGTTGGAGTTCCACCTGGATAGAGGACCGGTCCAGCGATTCTGTGAGGAAAACCATTTCAGCGCTATCTGGCTTTTCATGTCGGCTTTCGAGCTGGTGGTGTCGCGTTTGAACCGTGAGAACAAGGTGGTATATACTTCACCCTATCATGGACGCTCGGCAGCGGATATCAAGAGCACTCTGGGGATGTTTGTCCAGACCATTCCGCTCCTGACGGAGATACCGGCGGAGGCTTCTGTACTGGATTTCATCAAGGGCCATAAGGAGCCGTTTTTTGCTTCGGTAAATCATGCGCTTTATGGATTCAGTGATTTTTCCAATGAAATGGATATTAAGCCGGAGCTGACCTTTGTATATCAGGGCAATGCGGTGACGGATGAGCAGTCCATCCTGGGGGAAAAGGTTTATCAGAACCGTCTGGTCATGGGAAAATCCTGTATCGGCCTGGAGACGTTTGTCTATGCCCTTTCGGATAAGTATATGCTGCGTATACGCTTCACGGACAGCCACTACAGTGATGCCTTTGTTGCCTCCTTTGCCCAGGCCATGCTCCATTGTGTGGAAAATATGATGGCGGATCCGGCGGCCAGGCTGCGGGATGTCGGCATCATTTCAGCGGCAGAGGAAAAGAAGCTGCTGGAACTGGGGACCGGTGAGGAACTGGCCTATGAGAGGGCAGCGACCTTTGTGGATCTTTTTCAACAGCAGGCGCAGCTGCGGCCGCAGGCCATTGCGGTTGTGGATGAGATGAGCTCATTGACCTATGGCGGGCTCGATGCAGAATCGGATGCTTTGGCTGAGGAATTGCTGCAGAACGGGGTGCAGCAGGACAGTTTTGTGGCGGTGATGCTGCCGCGGCGCAAGGAGTTCCTGGTCAGTACCCTTGCGGTATTCAAGGCGGGCGGGGCCTATATCCCCTTTGATGATGAATATCCGACAGAGCGGTTGAAGTATATGCTGGAGGATTCCCAGGCGCGGGTGCTGATTACGACGCACAGCTTATTTGCGAAGAAAAGTGCTGAGGAAAGTTTCCCGGTAGACAAGATTGTTTTCCTGGACGATTTTGATTTTTCGCATCGGTGTGCGCCGGTGAATAAAAGCGAGCCTTCGGCGCTGGCGTATATGATCTATACTTCAGGCTCCACCGGCAGGCCCAAGGGGGTCATGGTAGAGCACCGGGGATTGCAGAATTTCATAGCGTGGCTGTCCAAACTGGAGGAACTGCGTCCGGGAGATCACTGTGCACATCAGATCAGTTTCAGCTTTGACGCGTCTGTGCATGATCTTTATCCGCCGTTGACTGCCGGGGCGGAGCTTCATATTTTGTCGGCGGAGCTTCGCAAGGATATGGCCGGAATGTATCAGTATTTTTGCAATCATGAAATTGCCTGCATGGCACTGCCCACACAGCTGGGGATGGAAATGCTGCGGCAGTATGATCTGCCGCTGCGCTATCTGATGCTGGGCGGCGAGCGGCTGCAGCCGATACCGTTGGGAAAAGTACGGGTATATAATGGTTACGGCCCAACAGAATTTACCGTAACATCCTCTTATCACCGGGTGGAAGTACAGGATACGGATAATATTCCCATCGGGCGCGCTGTGCCGAATACTGTTTCCGCTATCGTGGATCGTACCGGGCAGCTGCTGCCGTGCGGCGCAGCCGGTGAGCTTTGCCTGCTGGGCTGTCAGATAGCGCGCGGCTATTGGAATCTTCCTGAGAAGACCGCTGCGGTTTTTGTGGACGCTCCGTTTGCGCCAGGCGAAAGGATGTATCGTACCGGCGATCTGGCACGCTGGAATGAAGAGGGAGAACTGGAATATATTGGTCGTATCGATAAGCAGGTGAAGCTGCGGGGGTTCCGCATTGAACTTGGTGAAATAGAGAGCGCGATGAATGCTTTCCCGGGCATTGAGGGTGCGGTGGCTGCCGTCCTGGAACTGAACGGAGCCCAGCAGCTCTGCGCGTATTACACCGCAGCGTACAGCATTGATGAGGCAAAGCTGCAGGAGCAGCTTTCCCAGTCGCTTACTGCCTATATGGTGCCGAATATCTATATGCGGCTGGACAGGCTGCCGCTTACACCGAATGGCAAGGTGGATCGCCGGGCATTGCCCGTGCCGGAGCTGAAGGCGGCGGAGATCATTGCGCCGGAAACGGAGCAGGAGAAGCAATTGTTTGCCATTGCGGCGGAAGTGCTGAAAACCAGGGATTTTGGTGTGACGACCAATCTGCTGTCCATGGGCCTGACCTCTATCGGGGCTATCCGCTTGTCGCAGACTGTCGGGCAGAGGATGGGGCTTACACTGAAAACAAAGGATATCCTGCAGACCCCCAGTATCCGTCAATGGGCCGGCTGTCTGCAAAGCGGACAGGAGAAAGTCCGGACCTATGAGCGGCAGGAGGTCTATCCGCTCACCGAGAATCAGCTGGGTGTCTATATCGATTGGGAACAGCATCAGGACAGCCTGCAGTACAATGTACCGACAGCCTGGATGTTCAGCGGTATAGATCCGGAGCGGCTCAAGGCGGCGCTGGAGAAGATCCTTGCGGCCCATCTCTATCTGAAGGTGCGCTTTGCGGTCCGGGACGGCCAGGTCATGCAGTGCCGCAGCGATGAAGCCGCAGCGGAAATTTTGCTGGAACGGCTGGATAGTGAACCGGAGCCGGCGTTTTTCCAGAGCCGGGTGCGCCCCTTTGATCTGCTTAAGGAAAAGCTTTACCGCATGGAAATCTATGCGGCTCCGGAGCATACCTATCTTTTCATCGATATACACCACATCATCTATGATGGCGGTTCCCTGGGCATATTGCAGCAGGCTCTGGCTGACGCTTATAGCGGCGGGGTGCTGCCCGCGGAGGACTTCAGTGCATATGATTATGCTCTTTTCTATCAGGAGTGGAAGGCATCGGCCGGTTTTGCCGAGGCGGAAACGTATTTCAATCAGCTGGTAGAGGGGGCGGAGTCTGTCCTCTATCCGGTTTCCCAGGAGCTTTCCGGCACAGCTGGCGGCAGCGGGCGGATCTCATTGTCTATGCCGGGGGAAGCTGTGCAGGAGTTCTGCCGGAAGCAGGGAGTTACGGCCAACAGCTTTTTCATCGCCATGCTGACCCAGGTGCTGCATCGCATCACCCGGGAGGAAAAGCTGCTCATCACCACCATATCCAACGGGCGGGCTTCAGCAGCTATGGCAGATACTATGGGCATGTTTGTACAGACCCTGCCGGTGGTGAGCCGGACGGCGAAAGGCCAGACGGCTGCAGGGCTGGCGCAGTCCATGCACCAGCAGCTGCTGGCAACCATTGAGCGGGATAAATATCCCTTTACACAGCTGGTGGAGCGTCACGGTATCAAGCCCAATATCCTTTTCGCTTATCAGGGGGGTGTCCATGATGAATTGCAGCTGGCGGGCCGGAGCGCAGCGGAGATTCCTCTGCAGCTGGATACGGCCAAGACACCGCTGATGCTGCAGGTCCAGCCGGAGGGGGATGGCTATCAGCTGGCATTTACTTATGACAGCAGCAGGTATGCGGCAAAGGATATTGAGGCGCTGGGCAAAGCACTGGCATGTTTTGTACAGGCAGCCGCTGTAAATCCGCAGCAGGAGAGTGCGGCGCTGGCCATGGTCGATGCAGCTCAGCGACAGTCGCTGCTGGAGCTTGGCATGGGGGAACCGCTTGCCTTCGATAAGAGCCAGACTATCGTTGATCTGTTTGCGGCACAGGCAAAGGCGCATCCGGATTCGGTGGCGGTTGTCTATGAGGAGCGGCAGTATACCTATAAGGAAATCGATGAACTTTCCACGCGGCTGGCCGTTTATCTGCAGGCCCAGGGCGTGGCCCGGGAAACCGTCGTCGGTGTGATGATCGACCGCAGTGTGTGGATGGTCATTTATCCTCTGGCGGTCATGAAGGCGGGCGGTACCTATATGCCTTTGGATTACAGTTTCCCGGAGGATCGTCTGCACTATATGCTGGAAGATGCGGGGGTGTCCATGATCCTTTCCGAAGGAGACAGGGTGGAGTCTGCCTTGCCTGGCTATGGCGGACGGGTCATCAAAACGGCGGAGGTGCTGGAACTGCCTGACACTGGCAGCAGCCTGGCACTGCACCCGGCACCGGAGGACCGGTATGTGATACTTTATACCTCAGGATCCACGGGGCGGCCCAAGGGCTGTATGCTTGAGCATCACAGCCTGGCAAATTTCTGCCATTGGTATGTGCATGGATTTGCGATGACCGCTGCGGATCGGGGACTGGCCTATGCCAATTTTGGCTTCGATGCACATATGATGGATATATATCCCACATTATCCTGCGGGGGAACGGTCTATATCATTCCTACGGCGATGCGGCTGGATCTGCAGAGCATTCACGACTATATAGAAAAAAACAGGATTACGATTGCGTTCTTCACCACGCAGATTGGTGTGCAGCTCAGCACGTCCTTCCCCAACAGTTCGCTGCGCCTGATGTCTGTGGGCGGGGAAAAGCTCCTGCCGATGTGCAAGCCGGCCTATCGCTTCTTCAATGGTTATGGGCCGACGGAATGCACGATTTTTTCTACGGTGTACGAAATGAAAGCGGATTATGATACGGAGCGCATTGGCCGCCCCTTGGCGAATTACCAGGCGTATGTCATGGACAGCGAGCGCCAGCTCCTGCCCCGGGGGATGGCTGGTGAGCTTTATATTGCCGGGGCCGGTGTGGGCCGCGGCTATTTGAACCTGCCGGAGATGTCGGCGGATAAGTTCGTTACCATTCAGGGAGAGCGTATGTATCGTACCGGGGATCTGGTGCGCTGGGCAGAGGATGGAAACCTGCAATATCTCGGGCGCATCGATAAGCAGGTAAAGCTCCGGGGCTTCCGTATAGAGCTGGGTGAGATCGAAAGCGTGCTGGCACGTTTCCAGGGAATTAAGAGTGCGGCGGCCGCGGTGCAGGAATTGGGCGGCGTGCAGCAGCTTTGCGCCTATTATACTGCCGAAGAAGCTGTGGATGCGGAAAAGCTGCGGGAATATTCGGCGCAGTTTTTGACTGCCTATATGGTTCCTACCCTTTATATGCAGCTGGAGAAACTGCCTTTGACATCCAATGGCAAGGTGGATCGCCGGGCACTGCCCGTGCCGGAACTGAAGGCAGAAGATATTGTGCCGCCGGAAACGGAACCGGAAAAGCAGCTGTTCCGGATCGTGGCCGGGCAGCTTAAGACGGAAGCTTTTGGCGTGACGACAAATCTTATTTCCATGGGGCTTACCTCCATTGGAGCCATCCGGCTGTCACTGGCGATTGGAAAGGAGCTGGGGCTTACACTGCAGACGAAGGATATCCTGCAGACACCCAGTATCCGGCAGTGGACAGGACTGCTGCAAAGCGGGCAGGAAGAGGTCCGGACCTACGAACGGCAGGAGTTCTATCCGCTCACTGAAAATCAGCTGGGGGTCTACATCGATTGGGAGCAGCATCGGGATAGTCTGCAGTACAATGTGCCGGCAGCCTGGAAGCTCAGCGGTATCAATCCGGAGCAGCTCAGGACGGCTCTGGAGAAAATCCTTGCGGCCCATCCCTATCTGAAGGTGCATTTTGCGGTCCGGGACGGCCAGGTCATGCAGCACCGCAATGATGAAGCTGCGGCGGAAATACTGATGGAACGGCTGGATCGTGAACCGGATCCGGTGTTTTTCCAGAGCCGGGTGCGTCCCTTTGACCTGCTTAAGGAAAAGCTTTACCGCATGGAAATCTATGCGGCTCCGGAGCATACGTATCTTTTCATCGATATACACCATACCATCTATGATGGCGGCTCGATGGGGATTCTGCAGCGTGGTCTGGCCGCTGCCTGCGGCGGGGCGGAGCTGGCACCGGAGGTGTTCAGTGCCTATGATTATGCTTTGGGTTATCAGGAATGGAAGGAGTCAGCTGCCTGCAGGGATGCGGAAGCCTATTTCAACGGGCTGGTGAAGGGGGCTGAGTCCCTGCTTTATCCGGTTTCATCAGAAGCGGATGGTTGCAGCGGCAGTAAAACAGTATCGACTGTCCTGCCAAAGGGATCGATACAGCGCTTATGCCGGGACCAGGGCATTACAGTGAACAGCTTCTTCCTTGCGGCTTTGACCCGGGTGCTGGGCCGTATCACCCGGGAGGAAAAGCTGCTCATCACCACCATCTCCAATGGCCGTGCATCGGCAAAAATGGCGGATACCATGGGCATGTTTGTGCAGACGCTGCCCGTCGTGAGCCGGACAGAAAAAGGGCAGACCGTTGCGGCGGTCCTGCAGTCCATGCATCAGCAGCTTCTGCAAACCGTTGAAAGGGATAAATATCCCTTTACGCAGATGGTGGAGCATCATGGCATCCAGCCTAATATCATCTTCGCTTATCAGGGGGATGTCCATGAAAATATGAGGCTGGGGGCTGGAACCGCGGAGTCCCTTCCGCTTTCGCTGGATACAGTGAAAATGCCGCTTGCCATCAATGTTTTACCTGAGGAAGATGATTATCGGCTGCTTTTTGAGTATGACAGCAGTCTCTATACAGGCAAGGACATCGGGCTTCTGGCTGAGGCAGTGCGGTACTTTGCCGGAGAAATGTCTGAAGCGCAGCCAACCAGAAAGATTGACAGCCTGACCTTGCTTTCAGAGCCTGAGCAGCAGCGGCTGCTGACATTGGGAACAGGGGAGGCCCTTTCCTATGATACCAGTGAGACTTTTGTGGATTTGTTTAAGAAACAGGCTCAATTGCGGCCGCAGGCCACCGCTGTGGTGGACGCGGACAGCTCTTTGACTTACAGTGCGCTGGATATGGCTTCGGATGCTCTGGCTGCGGAGCTGCTGGCTGAAGGCATGGAACAGGACAGCTTTGCAGCGGTGATGCTGCCGCGGTGCAAGGAGTTCCTGGTCAGTACCATTGCGGTATTCAAGGCAGGTGGGGCCTATATCCCCTTTGATGATGAATATCCGCTGGATCGGCTGCAGTATATGCTGGAGGATTCTCAGGCGCGGGTGCTGATTACGACGCACAGCTTATGGGAGAAGAAAAACGCTGAAGGGAATTTTCCTGTAGAAAATATTATTTTCCTGGATGACTTTGATTTTGCTCATCGGTGTGAGCCGGTGAATAAAAGCAAGCCTTCTGCGCTGGCGTATATGATCTATACTTCAGGCTCCACCGGCAGGCCCAAGGGGGTCATGGTAGAGCACCGGGGATTGCATAATTTGATAGCCTGGATTTCCCGGCTGGAAGAGCTGCACCCAGGAGATCACTGTGCGCAGCAAGGCAGTTTCAGCTTTGATGCGTCCGTGCCGGATCTCTATCCGCCATTGACTGCCGGGGCAGAGATTCATATTTTATCGGCGGAGCTTCGCAAGGATATGGACGGAATGTATCAGTATCTTTGTGCACATGAAATCGCCTGCATGACATTGCCCACGCAGCTGGGGATGGAAATGCTGCGGCAGTATGATCTGCCGCTGCGCTATCTGATGATGGGCGGCGAGCGGCTGCAGGCGGTACCGTTGGGAAAAGTACGGGTATATAATGGCTACGGGCCAACAGAATTTACCGTAGCATCGTCTTATCATCGGGTGGAATCACAGCGGGACACAGATAATATTCCCATCGGGCGTGCCGTTCCAAATACCATTTCAGCTATTGTGGATCGTGCCGGACATCTGCTGCCTCGTGGCGCAGCCGGTGAGCTTTGCCTGCTGGGCTGTCAGATGGCGCGCGGCTATTGGAATCTCCCGGACAAGACCGCTGCGGTTTTTGTGGATGCTCCGTTTGCGCCAGGGGAAAGAATGTATCGTACCGGTGATCTGGTACGCTGGAATGAAGAGGGAGAACTGGAATATATTGGTCGTATCGATAAGCAGGTGAAGCTGCGGGGATTCCGTATCGAACTGGGCGAGATTGAAAGCGTACTGGCAGGGTTCCCCGGAATCCAGGATGCGGTGGCAGCCGTGCAGGAAATCAATGGGGTACAGCAGCTTTGTGCCTACTATACTGCTGTCGGCAGTATCGATGAGGCCATGCTGAAGGGGTATCTGGCCCAGTCGCTCACGGAGTACATGGTGCCGGCTATCTATATGAAGCTGGCGGTGCTTCCATTGACGCCGAACGGCAAGGTGGATCGCAGGGCGCTGCCGCTGCCCCAATTGGATTCTCTCTTTGCCTACGTGGCGCCGTCGAATGAAATTGAGAAAAAGATATGTGCTGTTTATAGCAAGATCCTGCATCGGGAACAGGTAGGTGTGCTGGATGACTTCTTTGCCCTGGGCGGCACTTCCCTGAGCGCGATGCGGGCTATCATTGAGCTCAGCAATGCGGGCTGTTCCATCAGCTATGGAACCATGTTCCAGTGCCGGACGCCGCAGGCGATTGCCGCATTATTGCAGGATGGGGAGGCAGAGAAGCAGGAAGAGGCGTATTTCAATCTGGCCGATTATGATTATACAGCGATTCAAAGGCTGCTGGACGAACCGGAGCCGGATCTCTGGAATGGTTTTGAGCTGCGTCCCTATGGGCGGATTTTGCTGACTGGTGCAACGGGCTATCTGGGAATCCACCTGCTGCATTATCTGCTGCTGCATACAGACAGTGAGATCTGCTGCCTGGTCCGGGAAAAGAAGGGGATAACTGCTGCCAGGCGTCTGTATGGACTGCTGGTCTATTATTTTGAGGATCCGTGGGAACAGGCTTTTAAGGAAAGGGTAAAGGTAGTTTTAGGTGATATCACGGATGCGGACCTGTCGGAAAAGCTGAAGGGGGAAACCATTGATACCGTATTCAATTGTGCGGCCATTGTGAAGCACTATGCGGCGAATGACATCATGGACCGGGTCAATGTGGATGGAGTCCGGCAGCTCATTGCGCTTTGCGAAAGGAAAAAGGCGCTGCTGGTGCAGACCTCGACCTACAGCATCGGCGGCAATGTGGAGGAAGGCATGGGGAATCTGCTGACAGAGAGGAATCTTTACATCGGGCAGCAGACCGACAACCGGTATATTCTCACGAAATTCCAGGCAGAACGTCTGGTGCTGCAGGCCGCAGCGGAGGGAAGAATCCAGGCCAAGGTCATGCGCATGGGCAATCTCATGGGGCGGGAAAGCGATGGTGAGTTCCAGGTCAATATGAACAGCAACGCCTTTGCGGCGCTTCTCAAGAGCTTCAAGGTCCTGGGCCTGATTCCGCTGGATCGGCTGAATACCCCCATTGAAATCTCGCCGATAGACCGCTCCGCTGAGGCTGTAGCGCTTTTAGCCCAGACACCGGGGGATATGGTCGTGTTCCATACCTATAACAATTATCAGGTGAACCTGGCTGTGATTGTAAAGGCCTTCAATGATTATGGCTATCCTATTGAGGTGATTTCCCAGGAAAGATTCGCTGCCAAAGTATCTGAATTTATGCATGATCCTGCAAAAGCCATGTATATGCAGGGGCTTCTGCATAACGGAAAGGGCAGCAGCCGTCTGATTCATGTGAAGGCGGACAATGCCTATACGGCAAGGATACTTTATCGGTTAGGATTCTATTGGACGCCTGCCCATGGCAGCTATATGCATGATTTCATCGAGATGCTGGATGGGCTGGGGTTCTTTGAAGAAAATTAAGAATGGTGGGCTATGAATGGATATGGCGGGTTATCACAGAAAAAGTACGTTGATTGATACGAAATTCACTGAATATTTATGGTCAATCATTTTTGCGGCTATGGCTATGTCGGCAAATGTCATCGTTGATGGCATCATCGTGGGAAATCTGCTGGGAGCTGATGCTCTGGCCGCGGTGAATATCGCAGGACCGGTACCCATGCTGGTGAGTGTCCTTTCCATTGTGATCGGCCTGGGCGGTGCTACCAGCATCGCTATACAGAAGGGACGGCGCGAGCCGGCCTTGGCTAATCGGATTTATACGGTATGCCTCACGGTGGCCGCTTTTCTGATGGTGTCATTCTTTTTGGCCGGGCAGCTGTTTTTCACGGATATCATGGGATTGTTTTCCTTGCAGAATGGGGAGCTGTACGCTGCGGTAGCCAGCTTTCTGCAGCCCATACTGCTGGGATTGCCATTGATGGTCATCACTGCGGTCATGCAATTTTTAATCAGTGCGGATGGCTTTCCGCGGCTGGTCATGCGTGGCGCCATATTGAACAGTGCGACAAATCTGTGCATGGATGTTATTTACATCAAGGTATTCGGCATGGGAATCGAGGGAGCGGCCTGGGCCACAGTCACCGGCTTTGTCGTAGGATTGGTTTTCCTGGCCTGGTTTTATTGGCGCAGAAATCCAAAATACAACCGTACGCTGGAAGTGTGCAGGATATCGCTGCCGGATTTCAGCTGCCTGGGTATGGTCTTCCGTTTAGGGGTGATCACGGCTTTGATGCAGTTCTTCCTGTTCCTGCAGCAATTCTGTATGAACAATCTGGTGCTGCAGCAATTCGGTGCCATGGGCATGGTCGCTTTGGCTGTCTGCCTGAACTGCCGTATGCTGATTTTCATTGTCATCAATGGAGCCTCGAATTCTATGGGGCCGATTCTGGGGATGTTGCTGGGAGAACGTGACCGACAGGGCGTCAGATTCCTTTTGCGGCGGACCTTCCGGTTCATCCTTGCAGCTGGTACAGGTATTTTTCTGCTGCTGGAATGTGCGCCGGAAATTATATTGACGCTTTATGGAATAACCGATGTTCAGGCGGCTGCCCTTGGCGTGCGTGCCCTGCGCATCTTTGTCCTGGCGATTCCCCTGATGGGAATCACGACTGTGATGACGCAGTATTATCAGATTATCCGGGAACTGCCGCTGGCTGTGGTGCTGGGCTGTACCGAGGGATTTTTAGGAGTTGTTCCGGTGGCGTATCTGCTTACCAGTTCCTTTGGCCGGGATACCTTGTGGCTGAGTTTTTTGGTTGCTGAGATTCTGGCTTTGCTGGTGTTGTTTTTGGGCAGCAAGTACATTGCCCACCGTGCCCAGGGCAGGAAAAAGGGGATATTCCTGCTGCAGGAGACGGAGGCGGACCGGACTGTCTATGAGGCTACGGCAAGGAATGTTGTGCTGGATGCGGTGCAGGTTTCGCAGGCAATCATTGAAAGCATGCGGCAGAGTGGAATTGAGGAGAAGCAGTGCGGTATGATCGGTGTAGCCGTGGAAGAAATGCTCATGGAAATGAAGCTGCAGAATGCCCGGAACTGCGATGTGGATCTCATCGTCCGTCAGTCGGGCGAGCATATTGTGCTGGCTTTCCGGGATAACGGGGCGGCGTGCAATTATCTTGAAGCCGGACAGGCTGAGGATAAAATGGCCGTATCCGGTATTGCCCTGCTGAAACGGATTGCGACAGAGGTCCGGTATGATTATGTGATGGGCTTCAACTGCATGCGTGTTGTGATTTAGTACTGCGGAAGCGGGGTTGAAAAGGTGGCAGCTATGCTTTTTTATTGTGATGATACAGCGGCCTTGCAGCAGACACGGGCTGAGGAATGGCTGCCGCTGCTGCCGGACTGGCGCGGCAGGCAGGCCCTGGGTTACAGGAATGTCCCGGATCAGAATCTCTGTGCCGCGGCCTACCTGCTGCTGCGCTATGCCTGTGCCCAAAATGGCTTATATGAACTGCCGGAATTCCAATATGGGGAAAACGGCAAGCCCTTTTTCTCTCCCAAGGGGGAGCGGCTGCAATTCAATCTGAGCCATTGCTGTGAAGGTATAGCCTGCGGCATTGCCAAAACAGCCATCGGGGTGGATATGCAGGAACTGGTCGATGATTATGAGGCACTTTGGGATATGGTCTGCAGTGCGGGGGAAAAACGCTGGATTCGCTGCTCTGATGAGCCGGTGCGGGCCTTTACAAAGCTATGGGCCATGAAGGAGGCCTACGTAAAATGTCTGGGCAGCGGATTGGGAGATGATTTGCCCCGGCTGGATTTTTCCGCGTTCCTGGGACAGCCGGGATCGTTTCATCAGCATGCCTTTTCTGTATGGGATATAGAAAAGGCCGTTCTTGTGCAGTGTACGAAGGAAATGGATGCCAGACTGGTGCGGGTTCCGTATGAAAGGCTGATTTTGCAGCCCTGAAGCTGAGACGGCTTGTTGGGGGAAGTTTTTCCTGTTTGTTCATTGGAAAAATATGATTGAAAGAAAATATCTGAGGGGAGTTTTATCGGATGAATGAAGTTTTGCAGTCATTGAAAGAGCGGCGCAGTGTCCGCAAGTATAAGGCCGATATGGTGCCAAAGGAAATTATTGCTCAAATCCTGGAGACGGGGCTTTATGCCGCAAATGGCATGGGGGAGCAGAAGCCCATCGTGATTGCTGTTACGAACCGGGAATTGCGGGACCGATTATCGGATATGAACCGCCGGATCGGCGGCTGGAAGGATGGCTTTGATCCCTTTTATGGTGCGCCGGTTGTACTTATTGTACTCGCACCAAAGGATTGGCCGCAGTGTATTTACGATGGCAGCCTGATGATGGGCCAGCTCATGGCGGCCGCACATGCTGTCGGTGTTGGCAGCTGCTGGATTCATCGGGCAAAAGAAGAATTTGCGAGCGCTGAAGGAAAGAAAATACTGCAGGAGCTGGGTGTACCGGGGAATTACGAGGGAATCGGGCACTGCGTCCTTGGATATCCGGCCGAAATACCAAAGACGGCAGCTAGAAAAAATGGCCGTATCTTCTGGGCTGAATAAATTACGATATAGAGCGTAGGATCATAAAAGAACCGCATTACCGGTTTGATGGCAATGCGGTTCGATTTATATCTGGTAGAAACAAAAATCAGAAAATCGCATATATTTTTCTATTGACATGGAGTAAACTCAAGGGCGTATGATGGATAAACAGAGGAGGGGTTATATTATGCCATATTTAGGAGAGAAGATAAAAAAACTGGGTTTCGGGCTTATGCGACTGCCTAAAAACGGGGAGATCATCGATGTAGAGCAGGTCAAGTCCATGGTGGATAAATTCCTGGCGGCGGGCTTTACCTATTTTGATACGGCCTGGGCCTATGCCGGGAGTGAGGATGCAATCCGGCAGGCGCTGGTGGAGCGGTATCCGCGGGAAAGCTTTCAGCTGGCTACCAAGAATGCAGCCTGGATCAACTGCAAGACCAGGGAAGAGGCCATTGCCCAGTTTGACACATCCTTGCGGCAGACAGGGGCGGGGTATTTTGATTTTTATCTGCTGCACAATTTAGGGGAGAGCCGTACCAGATTCTTTGATGATTTTGATATGTGGCGGTTTGTGCAGGAAAAGAAGCAGGAAGGGCTTATCCGGCATGCGGGATTTTCCTTCCACTCCACGCCGGAAGAGCTGGAGGATATCCTTACGAAGCATCCAGAGATGGAATTCGTCCAGCTGCAGATCAACTATGCTGACTGGGAAAGCCCGGCCATCCAGTCGCGCGGCTGTTATGAGGTGGCCAGAAAGCATGGCAAGCCGGTCATCATTATGGAACCGGTGAAGGGCGGCATGCTGGCAACACCGCCGGAAAAGGTGGCAGCCATCCTGCGGCAGGCAGAACCGCAGTCCTCCATACCTTCCTGGGCCATTCGCTTTGCTGCCGGCCTGGAGGGTGTCATCACCGTACTTTCCGGTATGAGCAGCCTGGAGCAGATGGAAGATAACCTGTCCTATATGAAGGATTTTACCAAACTGACGGAAGCCCAGCAGAAAACGATTGAAGAGGCGCGGCAAGAATTGCAGGGTATTCCGCTCATTCCCTGCACGACCTGTAACTATTGCGCCAAGGTCTGTCCCATGGAAATCGGTATATCCGGTTCCTTTACGGCGATGAATTCCTATACGCTGTATAAGAACAAGGCATCGGCTGTTTCACAGGAAAACTGGCTGGTGGGCGGCCATGGCAAAAAAAGTGCCAGAGACTGCATCAAATGCGGAAAATGTGAACAGGTATGCCCACAGCATATTGCCATTCGGGAGGAATTGGTGCGGGTGGATAAGGCACTTGGCCAGCAAAACTGATACAGCATCCATAAAATAACAGGCAGGCCATTTGAAAAATGGCCTGTTTCTTTTTTTCTTGACTTGAAGCTAACTCCAAGGTGTATAGTGACCAAAAGGGAGTGAAGAAAATGAAGCGATTTATTTTAGATATAGGAATGCTGGTTATTATGTTAGTCACCATGGGCTTCCATTTTCTGCCGCAGCTTTGGCACGAAATATTGGGACTGGTGCTGCTGGCAGGTGTACTCTGGCATCTGTGGCTGAATCGCCGCTGGTTCAGCGGCCTGGGACGCGGGCTTTGGAGCCGGCTGCGCTTTTCCCAGAGCAGTCTGGGAATTTTGCTGGTGCTTTGTTTTCTCCTTACGATGGGGACAGGCATCATCATTTCCAATCACGTTTTCCGGGAACTATGGACAGGTGTGGCGCTGCATCGCAGTATTTTCATCCATCAGCTCCATATAGCCAGTGCTTATTCCATGGTGATCCTGGGAGGAATGCATCTGGGGATGCATTGGCTGGGGCTTTGGCAGCGCATTAAAAGGCTGCCGCTTCTTGGCCGGCTGGAGCATCATCCATCGCTGCGGTTTTGGCTGCTGGTGCTCATTGGCTGGGCAGGTGTGCTGGCCTCCCGGCTGGATCATGTGGGAGATCGTCTGCTGCTGAAGCATATCTTTGGTACGGTGGCCTCCCGACTGCCTGGTGCAGTCTACTATTTGCTGGTGCTCTGTATGATGGCGCTTTACGCCATGGCATTTTATTATTGGCAGCGTCACCTGCAGCGGCGGGCTGCAGTGAGGAAAGGGGGAAAAACGGCATGAAAAGGCGTTCTTTTCTTAAGGGCCTGGGCATAGGTGCTGTGGGAGTTGCGCTTGGCACCTATGATTTTGATAATCTGCTGGGCATGGGCGGTGATAAGACCGCTGGGCAGCCTGGCGGAGCGGGGCCGCGGGCCGAGGCGGCTGAAATGATTTATCGGGAAATACCCCATACGGGCCAGAAGGTCAGCGTGATTTCACTGGGGGTGGGGTCATTGCATGAATCTTCGGATGCAGAGGTGGCGCGGATTGTGGACCATGCCCTGGGCAGCGGCATCAACCTGATGGATATGGTCATGCCCACCGCTGGCCCCGCAGAGGCCATTGGCCGCGGGATGAAGAGCCGGCGCAAGGATGTGATCGCCCAACTGCATATCGGTGCCTATTTCAATATGGCCGGTGTAACCGATCGTACGCGGCGGCTGCAGGAGACAAAGGATGGTTTTGAAGAGCAGCTGCGATTATATGGCAGCGGTGACAGTGATATCGGGATGATCCATTATGTGGATCAGGCGGATGACTATGATGCCATGCTGAATAATGGGCTGCTGGATTATGCGGTAAAGCTGAAGGAGGCTGGTACCATCCGGTATATCGTTTTCCTCTCATTCGGTGGAAATCAGCCGGCGTTTCCTGGCAACGGGGCTGATCGATGTATTCATGTTCAGCCTGAATCCGGCCTATGATTTTGAAAATACCGCCGAGGGGCTGCGGGTATCCGAGGACCGGGCGGCATTGTATGCCGAAGCCCAGAAGCGCGGCGCAGCGATTTCCGTCATGAAATGCTACAGCGGCGGCAAACTGCTGTCGGCAGCGGACAGTCCCTTCGGGAAGGCGCTGTCCACCTCCCAGTGCGTACAGTATTGCCTGGATTGGCCGGCCGTGATTTCCTGCGTAGCCGGCGTGAAGGATATGACAGAGCTGCAGGCTTCCATGGAGTATCTGGGCGCCAGCCAGGCTGCGCGCGATTACAGCAGTGTTCTGGGGGCCGGTGCGGCGGTCACGGAGGGCGTCTGTATTTATTGCAATCACTGTCTGCCCTGCCCTGTTGGCATCAATATCGGTGATGTCAACAAATATTACGATTTGGCAAAAAATGGCGATGCCTTGGCTCGGGAGCATTACTTTGCCCTGAGCCGCTGGGCTTCGGACTGCAACGAATGCGGTGAATGCGAACCACGCTGCCCCTTCCATGTGAAGGTGCGTGACCGCATGAAGGAGATTGCCAGCTTCATGGGAAAATGAAGCGAAGGCTGTTTTATTGAGAAAAGAGTGATTTGATGAAAAAAATTCTGGTTGTATATTATTCCTGGTCCAATGGAAATACCGAGGGAATTGCGAAGAAGCTGCAGGCGGGGCTGCAGGCTGATATTGCCCGGCTGGAGACGGTGAAGCCCTATACCGGCGGCTATGATGCCGTGGTGCAGCAGGGGCAGGATGAGGTGAACCGCGGCTATAAGCCGGAGCTGCAGCCCTTGGAAATCGATGTACGGGAGTATGATGTCATTGCTGTGGGGACCCCCACCTGGTGGTATACTATGGCACCGGCTGTCGCTTCTTTCCTGGCAGCCAATGATTGGCAGGGCAAGATGGTGATTCCCTTTATGACCAATGGCGGCTGGCCGGGACATGTCATTGACGATATCAAAAAAGCCTGCCGTGGAGCCGTTTTTGCACCGGCTATGCAGGTGAAGTTCGATTCCACTGGCGGCAGCCATATGGAAACACCGGAGACCGAGGTGGATGTCTGGATCGAGTGTTTGCAGCAGAATCTTAAATGAGGTTTGCAGCAGATACTGTCTGCTGCCCCAGAGCCTGCAGAATTTTTTTGACGATCAGGGCCATTTCCTGCGGTGTTTCCGGGCAGCCGCGCTGCAGCCAGAGGGCCAGTATATTGAAATAGCCGCTGGCTCCGAAGGCTGAGGCGTATAGGATTTCCTGGCTGGTTCCCTGGCAGTTCCAGGGGACTTTGAGCTGGCGATAGATGGTGGGGTACCATTGATTCACCGCCTGCAGCACGCGCTCAAAAAGTCCCCGGGTCTGCAGCAGCTGAAGCTCATCTGCGTAGTCCTGCCAAAAGGTAAAGAATAATTGCAGGGTATCTTCATGCCTTGTGATTTTTTTTTGCAGCAAAAGCTGGGCATAGCGGTCCAGCAGCATTTTCAGATACTTTTGCAGCAGCTCATCCTTTGCGGTGAAGTGGCGATAGAAGGTGCGCCGCGACAATTGGGCCTGGTCAGCAATCTGGGTGATGGTGATGGCCTCGTATGGATGCCGGGCCAGCAGGACGAAAAAGGCCTGCATAAGCCAGGCTCGGGATTGGTCGATGGTTTTCTGATGGCTGTTTTTCATAAAAAGGCTTCCTTTTCTTAAGATATGTCACAAAGGACAGGGATTTGCAGCACTTTGCGGATAGGTTTGACCCTGTCCGGTGGCCTTATTATAATATAAATGTCACAGATGTGACAACACTGGATTCTCTATGGGAGGGATCATTTTGTCAAAGGCCATTTGGACCAGGGATTTCATCTTGATTTCCCTGACCAGTTTTTTTATGTATCTGGTATTCTACGCGCTCATGGTAGTCATCGCGATTTATTCACTGCAGCAATTGCAGGCATCAAATGCCGAAGCGGGGCTGGCAGCAGGGGATTTTCTGCTGGCGGCCCTTATTGCCCGGCTGTTTGCGGGCCATTGCATTGAATCCATCGGCAAGCGGCGCATGATGCTTTGGGGCTTGCTTTTCTATGGTCTGCTGCAGGGCTTTTATTTTATTACGACAAATATCTATCTGTTTGCCGCTGTGCGCTTTTTCCATGGTATTGCCTTTGGTTTTTGTGCAACCGCCATATCAACTTTGGCCGCCTTTTTAGTGCCGAAGGAGCGGCGGGGCGAGGGCATGGGGTATTTCCTGCTGAGCACTACGCTGGCTTCAGCAGTGGGACCCTTCATTGGGCTTTATGCTTACCAGAATTACGGCTTTTTCCTTCTGCTCCTGGTGAGCCTGAGCATGGCGGTACTGTCCCTGGGAATGGCAGCGGTCATCCATGCACCGGCAGACAACGGGGAATTGCGGCCGGTGACCCAGGCAGCGAAGGGCATGCAGGGCTATTTTGAGTTCAAGGTCCTGCCGCTGGCATTGCTGAGCCTTGTCATTTATCTGTGCTATTCCAGCCTGCTCAGCTTTTTCTCGGCCTATGCAGCAGAAATACATATGCTGGAAGCCGGCCAGTACTTTTTCCTCGTGTATTCGGCGGCCATCATATTGTCACGTCCCCAGGTGGGGAAGCTGGCAGATCAGCGGGGAAGCAATTTTGTTGTATATCCTTCCTTTGCGGCGTTTGCGCTGGGGCTGCTGCTGCTCAGCCGGGTACAGTCGGCAGGGATGCTGTTCCTATCAGCGGCCTTGTGCGGTCTGGGATTTGGCACCTTTGCCGCCATGGCCCAGGTGATTGCCATTCAGAAGGTGACCAAAGAAAGAATCGGTATCGCGCTCTCGACGGTGCTGTCCATATCTGAGCTGGGGACAGGGATAGGGCCTTTTTTGCTGGGAGGTCTTGTCGGAATATGCGGATTTCAATGGATGTACGTATTAGCCGGGGTCATTGTCATTTTCTGTGGGGCTGCTTATGCCTTCTGCAGCGTCAAAAAATATGTCTAGAGGTTGGCGGCTATGCAATTAATGCAATAGCATCATAAAAGCTATTGACTTGGAGTGAACTTCAGGGACTATGATAATAAATGGGTGAAGCAGGGAAGCCCCGGCAGGGGTTGAGATGAAGATAATCTGAGGAGCAGGAGGAATTCAAATGAAAGAATTAAGTGTATTTTCGACGGGAAAACCCAATGATGCCTATGCGCAGTATTTTGATGGACAAAGCTATTTGAATATGCTTTCCCTGAAACAGGTGGTCGTTGGCAATGTGACCTTTGAGCCGGGCTGCAGGAACCATTGGCATATCCATCATGCGGATAAAGGCGGCGGGCAGATCCTTTTATGCACTGGCGGCCGGGGCTACTATCAGGAATGGGGCAAGGAAGCGCAGGAACTTCATCCGGGGGATGTGGTGAATATTCCCCAGGGTGTGAAGCACTGGCATGGAGCCGCTCCGGACAGCTGGTTCCAGCATCTGGCCATCGAGGTCCCGGGAGAAAATCCGAAAAATGAGTGGTGTGAACCAGTGGACGAGGCGGATTATGCCAGACTGAAATAAAAGGAAACATCCTCATGGCCGCAGCAGCCGTGAGGATGTTTTGTCAGGTCCTGGTGTTTGGGCCCGGAGGATGTATTTAGTGCAGTGTCATCATCATACGTTTCAGGCATGGCATGATAGAGAAAATAGGTATTTTATTTTTGCGCCGGTATTGACTAGAATGAAGATATAGATTCAGATTAATGCCAACACAGTAGAGGAGGCTGCATCATGACCATTGGAGAAGCTGCTGAAAAAATGAACATTTCTGTTGATACGCTGCGTTATTATGAGCGTATTGGCATCCTGCCTCCTGTACCGCGAAGGAGCAATGGGATGCGGGTATACGATACATCTTATCTGGAATGGATTGCCTTGATACGCAATCTCAAAGCGGGGGGCATGTCCCTGGAGGCCGTTCTTGATTATATGGAACTGGCGAGACAGGGGGATGACACCGCCGAGGAACGTAAGGAGCTGCTGCGGGAAGCGAAGCGGTCTCTGACCGTTAAAATTGATGGGCTGCAGCTGGCCGTACAACAGGCAGAGGAAGAACTGCGTAATTATGAGAAGGCTTTGCTGCCCCAGACGGAGCGGCTCATGGGCTGTATGGGACATCGGAGCCAGGCTGCTGGCTGATGGGAGGAATAGGATATGAAATGGAAAATCGGGACGATCCTTGGGGGAATATTTTTGGCGGGAACGGTATATTCCTATATGTGCCTGGTATGCATAGCAAACCATAATTTCGTATCCGAGCAGGATTATGCACGGATGAGCCAGGAAATTGTGGAGCAGAGCATCGCCGCACCGGATCAGAAGGAGGCTTCGATTCCCTGCTGCCAGAATACTTTTTGATAGTCCAACAGATCTTCCTTATGCAGGGCGGGAACATTTTCGTAAGCGTATTCCCGGCCCAGCAGCTGATATTTGTTCTGGCCGAACTGGTGAAAGGGCAGCAGCTGGACCCGCGGGGCACCCACCTCCTTCAGGCGCTGGCTGAAGCCGGCGGCATCGATGAGCTGGTCATTGTAGCCGGGAATCACGGGGATGCGGGGCAGGATATCCCAGCCCCGGGAGAATGCGGCTTTCATATTCCATAGAGGCAGCTCGTTGGATACGCCGGTGCCGTCGATATGCTTCTGTGGATCCCAGTGCTTCATATCAAAGAGCAGCAGGTCCGCGCAGCGGGCGACCCGTTCAAAGACCGCCGCCGGAGCGCAGCCGGAGGTTTCCAGGGCCGTATGGATGCCGGCAGCCTGCAGTGCCTGGAGCAGGGCAACCGCAAAATCAGGCGAACTTAATACCTCACCGCCAGAGAGGGTGACACCGCCCTGGCTTTCTTCGTAGAAATCACGATCCTGCAGGCAGATCTGCAGGATTTCTTCTACGGATTTTTTTTGCCCTTCGGCAGTCAGGGCTTTGGCAGGGCATTCGGCAACGCACTTCTGGCAGCCGGAGCATTTGTCCATAGCCAGCCGGATGCGGCCGCCACAAAGGGAAAGTGCCTGCTCTGGACATATGGCGAGGCAGTGATGGCAATGGCAGCATTGGCGGCTGTCCCAAAGGATCTGTATGCGGGGTGACTGGCTTTCCGGATTGGCGCACCAGCGGCAGCGCAGCGGGCAGCCCTTCAGGAATACCGTAGTGCGGATTCCCGGACCGTCATTGATACTGAATTTCTGAATGTTGAAAACAATGCCTTCTTCTGTCGGCAGCTGATTCATTTTGCAATCACCCATCCTGTCCTGTAGTCTGATTTCTCATTGGATTTCTTAAGAAAGAAATTTATTTACGAACGAATAATCTAAGTACATTATATGAAAAAATATTGACGATGTCCAGAAAAAATGCTATGATTTACTTACGAACGAAAGATAATATTTTTCAAAAGAAATATATAAAAGGGGCGATCATAGTGGAATTGTTGATTGACGATGCAAAGGTAGAAGCGATTCGGGAGATTTATGAATTTTATCCAATAGATGGCGTGACAACGAATCCATCGATTCTGGCTAAAACCGGTCGGGCTCCCTTTGCGGTATTGAAGGAGATCCGCAGCATCATCGGTACAGAAGCGCAGCTGCATGTGCAGGCCACAGCAGGGGATGCGGCTGGTATGGTAGCCGATGCCCATCGGATCGTAAAGGAACTGCCCGGCAATACCTTTGTGAAGATCCCCGCAGTCCGGGAGGGCTTCAAGGCCATGAAGCAGCTGAAAAAGGACGGCATAGCGACGACGGCTACAGCCATCTATACTCCGCTGCAGGGTTTTCTGGCCGGAAAGTGCGGCGCGGCCTACGCGGCACCTTACATCAACCGCATCGATAATATGGGCTATGATGGTATTGGCGTGGCCAGGACCATCCACGATATTTTCCGGCAGAATGGCCTGGCGACCAAGCTGCTGGCAGCCAGCTTCAAAAATTCCCAACAGGTACTGGAGCTTTGCAGCTGCGGGGTTGGCGCGGCCACTGTGGCGCCGGCGGTTATTGCGGGCCTGGTGAAGAATGCGGCCATTGATTCAGCTATCCAGGCCTTTGCCGAGGATTTTAAAAGACTTACGGGCAAATCAGCTATGAGTGAGCTCTGATTAAAGGAAAGCGAGGAACGAGCCATGGAGAACAGAGAGCATTTCGGAGCGTTGACGGAGCGCATGGAGTCCTTTCGTGAGGAGGTACTGGATGAAAAACCCTATATCGATGCCGAACGGGCCTTATTGGCCACAGAGGCCTATAAGGCCCATCAGAACCAGCCCAATGTGATGAAGCGGGCGCTGATGCTGCAGAATATCCTGGAAAAGATGAGTATCTATATCGAGGACAAGACGCTGCTTGCGGGCAACCAGGGGACGAAGAACCGCAATGCGCCGATTTTCCCCGAATATACAATGGAATTCGTCATAAATGAGCTGGACAAGTTCGAGAAGCGGGATGGGGATGTTTTCTATATCACCGAAGAGACCAAGTCGCAGCTTCGATCCATTGCTCCCTTCTGGGAAAACAACAATCTGCGGGCCCGCGGAGAAGCCTTGCTGCCAGATGAGGTCAGCGTTTTCATGGAAACGGGTGTCTTTGGCATGGAGGGCAAGCTGAATGCCGGGGATGCCCATCTGGCCGTCAATTACGGGCGGCTGCTTTCCCAGGGTCTTCGGGGCTATGAGCAGCGGACGCGGGAGCTCAAGGCAGCGCTGGATCTTACCGATCCGGACAGCGTGGATAAATATGTCTTTTATAAATCGGTACTCATCGTGATGGATGCAGTCCATCAGTTTGCGCTCCGCTATGCAGCGCTGGCAGCTGAAATGGCTCAGCAGGAAAAGGACGCAGGGCGCCGGGCGGAGCTGGCAGAAATGTCCCGCATCTGCAGCAAGGTTCCCTACGAGGCGGCGGATTCTTTCCCCGAGGCGGTGCAGTCGGTCTGGTTCATTCAGCTCATCCTGCAGATTGAATCCAACGGACATTCTCTGTCCTATGGGCGATTTGACCAGTATATGTATCCCTACTATATCAAGGATATCCGGGAGGGAAAAATCACCCGGGAAGCCGCGCTGGAGCTCCTAACCTGTCTGTGGATCAAGACAATGACCATCAATAAGGTGCGTTCGCAGTCCCATACCCTGAGTTCCGCGGGCAGCCCAATGTATCAGAATGTGACCATTGGCGGGCAGACCCCGGATAAGAAGGATGCGGTGAATGAGCTTTCCTTTGCTGTTCTGCAGTCTGTAGCCCAGACCCGCCTGACGCAGCCCAATCTGACGGTACGTTATCATCGGAATCTCAACAGGGAATTCTTTGATGAATGTGTGGAGGTTATGAAGCTCGGATTTGGTATGCCGGCATTGAATAACGACGAAATCATCATTCCCTCTTTCATAAACTGGGGGGTAAAGGAAGCGGATGCCTATAACTACAGTGCTATCGGCTGCGTGGAGACTGCGATTCCGGGCAAGTGGGGCTATCGCTGCACGGGAATGTCCTATATCAATTTTCCCCGGGTTCTGCTTTGCGCCATGAACAATGGGGTGGATATGACCACCGGCAGGCGGTTCACGAAGGGCTATGGCTATTTTACGGAAATGGAATCCTACGATCAGCTGCTGGCGGCCTGGGATCAGACGGTTCGCGAAATGACACGGTACAGTGTCATCGTTGAGAATGCCATTGACAAGGCATCTGAACGGGATGTGCCGGATATTCTCTGCTCTGCTCTTACGGATGACTGTATTGGCCGCGGCAAAACCATCAAAGAAGGCGGCGCGGTCTATGACTTCATCTCCGGGCTGCAGGTAGGCATTGCCAATATGGCGGATTCGCTGGCAGCCATCAAAAAGCTGGTCTTTGAGGAAAAGCGCATCACGGCCCGGCAGCTTTGGGAGGCAATCCTGGATGACTTCACCTCGCCGGAAAGCCGGCGCATCCAGCGGCTCCTGCAGGATGTGCCGAAATACGGCAATGATGATGACTCGGTAGATCAGCTGGTGGTGGAGGCCTATGATTCCTATCTGGATGAAATAAAGAAATATCCCAATACCAGATACCATAGAGGACCCATTGGCGGCATCCGCTACGGGGGGACCTCTTCGATTTCGGCTAATGTGGGGCAGGGCATGGGAACCATGGCTACCCCGGATGGGCGAAAGGCGCATGAACCGTTGGCGGAGGGGTGTTCGCCGGCGCATAATTCCGACAGGAATGGCCCCACGGCAGTGTTCAAATCCGTAGCCAAGCTGCCTACGGAGAAGATCACCGGCGGCGTGCTGCTGAATCAGAAGATGACGCCGATGATGCTGTCCGGTGAAGAAAACAAGCAGAAGCTGGAGATGCTCATTGCCACCTTCTTCAATCGGCTGCATGGCTATCATGTGCAGTATAATATCGTTTCCAAGGAGACGCTGCTGGATGCTCAGGCCCATCCGGAGAAGCATAAGGATCTCATTGTACGGGTAGCCGGCTACAGCGCTTTTTTCAATGTGCTGTCCAAGGCCACTCAGGACGATATCATTGGCCGAACGGAACAATCTCTGTAATAGCTGAATAGAGCAGGTGGAAAAGCATAAATTTGCTGCCACCTGCTTTTTTTATTTTAAAAGTGGCGTTATAATCTAAACAGGATAGAAATTTCTGACAGCGGGGAGAGAAACCTGTGATGGAGACTATTGGTTTAGCCATATATAAAGATATTTTTTCCTGCGAGAATACGGGAATCGCCGTATGGGACCTGACCAGGGATGAAATTCTTTATGATGAAACCCTGGAGAAGCTGCTGGATGCTCCTCTGCAGCGGGAACATTTTTCTCAGGTGCTGATGAACCGGGTACGGGTGCATCCCAATGATCATCATCTGCTGCTGGAACTGATTGCCTTTTTAAGCCGCACCCATAAGGAATATCGGGACGGCAAATGCAGTATGGCCTTTGAATATCGGATATTGGGGGCGGATGATGCATATCATTGGTTCCATTTACGGCAGATTATCTATTTTAAAGGCGATCACCCCTATAAGGCAGTGGGGATCCTGCGCAATACAGATGAGGAACGGCGCCAGCAGGAGGAACTGCTGAGCCGGGCCGAGCGGGACCCTATGACTGGTCTGTACAATAAGGAGCGGGTCCGTGAGCTCATCGAGGAGGCACTGCAGGTGCCAGATACGGAGAATGCCCTGTTGGTGCTGGATATGGACGGATTCAAGCAGGTCAATGATCAGCTGGGGCATTTAGCCGGCGATGCAGTCATATCCGATATGGCCCTGAGCCTGCAGACGGTATTTCGCCGGACAGATATCCTGGGCCGCATCGGCGGGGATGAATTTGTGGTTCTGCTTCGGGACACGGTGGGGGATACGGCCTTTATTATCGATCGCTGTGACCAGCTGCGCGGTCTGCTGCGCAGAAGCTTTACCAAGGGGAAAAAGAAATTGCATGTCACTGGCAGCATAGGCATTGCTGCCGCACCCCGGGATGGGATAACCTATGATGCACTGTTTGCCCGCGCGGATGCCGCACTGTATCGGGCCAAGGAGCTGGGAAGGGATACGCAGGCTTTTTATGATCCCCGGCTCAAGGAGTCTCGGGAAGAACGGATGCCGGAAGGTATTGCCCAGGGGCGGGAAAGCGCATTTTTGGAACATCCGGTGGAATATATTTTCCAGATGCTGTATGAGACAAAGGACGCCGATCTTACCGTTAAATTATTGCTGGAGCTTTTTGCTAAGTATTTTCATGTGCATCGGGTGTATATTTATCAGATGTTCGAGGAAAATTATTGGTCCAAATGTATTTTTGAATGGCGGGCGTCGGGAATCACTTCTACGGATGAGGCCCATTATGGAAGGGTGGCGGAGATTGTCCAGCAGAATTACCGTCAGACGGAATACGGCTATTTTTCTGAGTGCCGTGATGCGGAGGAACTGGAACCGGCAGATCGCGATGCCATGCTGTCGCAAAATGTCAGGGCCTTTCTTCATTGCGGTATTATGGAGGGTACCCGCTTCCTTGGCTGTGTTGGCTTTGATGATGTTTATCAGGCGCGGATATGGACGCGGAAAGAGCATGAAGTGCTGAAGGCATTTGCCGACATCATGGGCAGCTTTCTGCTGGATCAGTCCAGTATCAATACCCTGCTCGTGGGCAATCGGCACTTTCGGCTGATATTGAATACGATGGATTCCTATATATGGGTGATCCAGCAGGATACCCATGACATCCTCTATATGAATACGCCGGCTTATCGTGATTTTGGCCAGGAATCCTCGATTTTGGAAAAGTGCTATAAAATTTTCCATGGACAGGAGGAAGTCTGCGAGGAATGTCCATTTTCCCCGGGAAATGAGACGCAGAGGGCGTTTTCCTTTTGGAACGAAAAATTTCAGCGGCAGTTTACTGGTAAATCATTTTTGGTGCAATGGGATGAGAATACTGCGGCCTGGCTGGTTTTTGCCAATAAATAAAGCTGGCTTAATTTCAGGCAAGGCAATGCAATCGTATATATTGACATTCATCAATGTATATGATATAACATTATATAGATAAACATCAATGTGAGGTGATATACATGCAGAATGAAGAGGTTGCTGCTATCTGCAAGGCTATCGGGGATCTGAACCGGCTGCAGATCGTTCAGCTGCTGACCCATGGAGAGCGCTGTGCCTGTGATATTTTAGAAACCTGTTCCATCAGTCAGCCTACGCTGTCCCACCATATGAAGATTTTATGCGATGTGGGGCTGGTCCAGGGACGGAAGGAAGGAAAATGGTGCCATTATTCGCTGAACTGTGAGAGATTCAACGAATTTAAAGAATACATCGGGCGCTTGGCTTGCTGTTGAGCGGATGTTTTTTGGCTTAATACATAGATACATGTAAATATATCGATTTAGAGGGTGAAGATATGGTTTGGGATTTTATTCAAAATCAGGTTTTAGGAATGAAATGGCTGGATGGTTTGATTGCTCAGCTGCTGGTATCTGTTGGAGTGGATGTGCAGTCGCCCGTTGGCGGCAGTCTGGAATTTTTTATTTATGATGTCATCAAGATTACGGTGCTGCTCTGTTTTCTGATCTTTGTCATTTCCTATATACAGAGCTACTTTCCGCCGGAGCGCAGCCGGAAAATCATGGGGAGATTCCGGGGTATAGGCGCGAACTTTATCGGAGCACTGCTGGGGACCGTCACCCCCTTTTGTTCCTGTTCCTCCATTCCGATTTTCATGGGCTTTACCAGTGCGGGCCTGCCACTGGGAGTAACCTTTTCCTTTTTGATTTCTTCACCTATGGTGGATCTGGGAAGTCTGGTGATCCTCATGAGCATTTTTGGCGCGAAGGTGGCCGTGGCCTATGTTATCGTGGGGCTTATCATTGCTGTGATTGGCGGTACTTTGATTGAAAAGCTGGGCATGGAGGAATATGTCGCAGACTTTGTGCGGCAGGCGGCCAAGGGGGCTGATTTAGATGCTCCGGTGCTGACGGTAAAGGATCGGGCTGTTTTTGCCAGGGACCAGGTGGTGCAGACCTTTCGGAAGGTTTTTCCCTATATTCTGGTGGGTGTTGGCATCGGTGCAGTCATCCATAACTGGATTCCGGCCGACTGGATTGAGGGAGCCTTTGGCAAGGGCAATCCCTTTGGTGTGATCCTGGTTACCCTTATTGGTGTTCCCATGTACGGGGATATCTTTGGAACCATTCCGATTGCGGAGGCGCTTCTCTATAAAGGGGCAGATCTCGGTACGGTGCTCTCCTTTATGATGGCGGTGACGACGCTGAGCCTGCCCTCTATGATCATGCTGGGCAAGGTGGTAAAGGCGCCCTTATTGAAGACCTTTATTGCCATTTGTACGATCGGTATTATTCTGGTGGGATATCTTTTCAACCTTTGCCAGGGACTTTTACTTGGATGAATTTATTGAAAGGGTGGAAACAGGATGGAGTATACAACTTTTGAGCTGGGCAAAATGCATTTGACGAAGTACTTGTTTTTTACTGGAAAAGGCGGCGTGGGAAAAACCTCTACGGCCTGCGCTGCAGCTGTGAACCTGGCAGATCATGGGAAAAAAGTGTTATTGATCAGCACAGATCCCGCATCCAATTTGCAGGATGTATTCCATAGGGAACTTGATGGAAAGGGGGTTGCCATCGATGGTGTTCCAGGGCTTGTCGTGGCGAACCTCAACCCGGAAGAGGCGGCGCGAGAGTACAGGGAATCCGTGGTTGCTCCTTATCGGGGCAAGCTGCCGGCAAGTGTAATCACGAATATGGAGGAACAGCTGTCAGGTTCCTGCACGGTGGAGATTGCCGCCTTTGATCAATTCTCAAACTTCATTACCAATGAGGAAACCGGTAAGGAATATGATTATATCATTTTTGATACAGCGCCAACGGGGCATACCCTGCGGATGCTGCAGCTTCCCTCAGCCTGGAGCAATTTCATCACGGACAGTACCCATGGGGCATCCTGTCTGGGGCAGCTGGCTGGTTTAGGCGAAAAGCAGAGCATGTACAAGGCTGCGGTGGAGAATCTTGCTGATGGGGCGAAAACAACGCTGATTCTGGTATCCCGCCCGGAGGAAACGCCGCTGTTGGAGGTTGAGCGTTCCAGCCGGGAGCTTAAGGAACTGGGGATTCTCAATCAGCTCTTGATCATCAATGGGGTGCTGATGGAGGCCACGGATGTATTGTCACAAAATATTCTGGCTAAACAGCAAAAGGCTATGGAAAATCGGCCAGCAGCATTGAAGAGCCTGGAAACCTATATCCTGCCCTTACGATCCTACAATATTCTGGGGTTGGAAAATATCCGGGCCTTTTTCCAGCAGGATGATTTTTCGTATGGAGAAAGGGACGGAAAGAGTGTTGATCTGCCGGGCATGGATGTCCTTATCGAGGATATTTACAACACGGGTAAAAAAGTCATATTCACTATGGGAAAAGGCGGAGTCGGCAAAACCACTGCCGCTGCAACCATAGCTTTAGCCCTGGCTAAAAGGGGAAAAAAGGTGCATTTGACCTCAACGGATCCGGCTGCTGATTTAGAGCATATCATTTCGGAGAATAAAAATATGACGCTGCATAAAATCGATGAAAAGCAGGAGCTTTCACGGTATAGGGATGAGGTGCTGCGCAAAGCGCGTGAAACCATGAGTGAGGCTGATGCTGCCTATATAGAAGAGGATCTGCGTTCACCCTGTACCCAGGAAATTGCGGTGTTCCGGGCCTTTGCAGAGGTGGTGGCCCAGGCTGAGGATGCGGTTGTGGTCATCGATACAGCGCCCACCGGACATACGCTTTTACTGCTGGATGCCACGCAGAGCTACCACAAAGAGGTGCAGCGGACAAAGGGCGAAATACCACCGGCGGTTCAGCAGCTTTTACCAAGGCTCAGAGATGCCGGCCAGACCGAGGTGGTAATCGTAACACTGCCGGAGGCCACTCCGGTATTTGAGGCTTCCAGGCTGAAGGACGATCTGGCCCGTGCGGGCATCCATAACAAGTGGTGGATCATGAATCAATGCCTGTCGCTGGCAGATACAAAGAATCCTATGCTGCTGGCCCGGGCTGCGGCGGAAAAGGAGTGGCTGGAAAAAGTGCGGCAGATCAGCGGCGGTAATTTTGTCAGCATTCCGTGGCTGCAGGATGCATCAGTTCAAAACATGATAAAATCCATGGCATGACGGCAATGGATAAAGGAGTGAGGTCAGTATGAAAAAAATTGTTATTTATGAACCGGCCATGTGTTGTTCCACAGGCTTATGCGGTGTTGGGGTGGATCCGGAGCTTTTGCGTATTTCCACGGTGATGGATAAATTGGCAAAGCAGGAGGTTCAGGCGCTGCGGTACAATCTGTCCAGTGCCCCGATGGAATTTGTCACCAACATCAAGGTGAATGGAGAAATGGAAAAGCATGGTGTGGAAGTTTTGCCAATCATTGTATTGGATGATGAAATCGTTCTTACGGGGCGTTATCCCAGCAATAAAGAACTGACGGCCTGGCTGGAGCTGGCGCCAGAGGTTTTGGGTAATTGAGTCATACAAATTTACAGCAGGGAGTTGTGCAAAATGATGATTACGGATGCTGCTAAAATTATGTTGACTGCAAAAAAACGGTTGCTGACTCTTGCTGTACGAGGTGATATAAACATGAAAATTGCTTTCATTTGTGTGCATAATTCCTGCCGTTCCCAGATGGCAGAAGCTTTTGGCCGGGTCATTGGACAGGGTGCTTTTGAAGTGTATTCGGCGGGTACCCATATTGGAACAGGGATCAATCCGGATGCGGTTGCTGTGATGCGGGAAATCGGTATTGACATGGAACTGCATCAGCGGCCAAAGGTTTTGCATGATATCCCCACGGTGGATGTTGTTGTTACCATGGGCTGCAATGTGGATTGTCCCTATTTGCCCTGCCGCCATCGGGAGGATTGGGGATTGGAAGATCCTACAGGGAAGTCTATGGAGGATTTCCGCCGTGTGAGGCAGCAGATTCAATCAAAGGTTTTAATGCTGCGGCAGAGAATTGAGGCCGGAGCTTTAGAATAAATTTTTTGGAGATTAATTTATTGATTTTAAGGAGGAATTGATATGGGATTTTTTGGTTTTGGCAAGAAAAAGGAAAGCGCTGATGTAACCGCTGCTCCGGAACAGGAAGCTGCTGTAAAGGTGCTGGGGTCAGGCTGTGATAAATGCCAGGCCCTTGAAAAAGCGACACTGGAGGCGCTGCAGGAGCTGGGCCGTGAACCGCGGGTACAACATGTAAAGGATTTTGCGGAAATTGCTAAATATGGTGTTATGCAGACACCGGCGCTGGTATCGGACGGCAAGGTGATTTCCTATGGCAAGGTATTGTCCAAGGATGAAGTATTGGACTTGCTGAAAAAATAATGATTGCAAGCAAAGGTCGATAGGAGGGAAGGGCAATGCTTTCCAAAATGCTGACAAAGCTGGAAAACCCCCAAAGACGTAAGGAACTTTCCCCGGGAGAAACTCTGCGCAAAGCGGGTTTCGCGGCGGGAATGACCCTGTGCGATATCGGTGCCGGAACAGGGCTTTTCCTGTTTGAGGCGGCAAGGATCAGCCGGGAAGCAGTTTTTGCATTGGAAATCGATCCGGAGCTCATCCAGTTCATGGAGAAGCGAAAAGCAGAGCAGGGGCTCGCCAATGCTATCATCCGTCAGGTGGAAAATGAGAAGCTTCCGGTGGAAGATCATTGCTGTGATATGGTACTGCTGGTCACTGTTTTCCATGAATTGGCAGACAAGGAAACGATGCTGCGGGAGATCCGGCGGATATTGAAAAAGCCGGGAAAGCTTTTCATTATTGAGTTCTATTATAACGAAACGCCCATGGGCCCGCCACTAGGGCATAGGATATCAGAGGAATTGTTGGAGAATATCTGCGAGGCGGAAGGCTTCGTCAAGGGGCAGAAGTTCTCTTTAGGTGATAATTTCTACGGAATAGAATTCATGGCTGAAACTTGAAAGCAGGATGCCTGGCGTATAAATGAGGCTGTCGCACGCTACATCATATTTCATAAGTATACAATACCCGCACCCCATGTCCGCCCTTTGAAGGGCGTAGCCAGACGCTTGGCGCTTTAGCGCCTTAGCGGTCGGCTATCCCCTTGTGGGTGGGGACCATGCGCAGCATGGTGGTGGGATGCATCGGTTGTATATTTATAAAGCAGATGTCCTTCGTGCGACAGCCTCATTTTTTTGCTGCTGTAAAAAGAAGGAACTGCTTTTTCGGCTATACGTGAAAGGCATGATGAGGGATATAAAGTAAGCATTAGACAGGGATATTGTCCTAAGATAAAATGAAAGTGTCCTTGAACTGGAGGTGAAGAAAATGACTATTTTAGAAGCCAGTAAGCAATACCATATACCGATAAAGATTCTTAAGGAGTACGAAAGCTGGGGACTTTGCTGCGAAGTGAAAAAGGTCATGGGGGATTGGCAATATGATGATCAGGATATTGAGCGGCTGAGCACGATTATGACACTGCATGATATTGGGTTTTCCAAGGAGGAGATCGGACGGTATATGCGATTGCTTTTACAGGGAAGCGCTACGGAAGCCGAGCGGATGGAAATGCTGGATAAGCAGCGCAGCAATACCCTGGAGGAAATACATTTTCGGGAAAAGCAGCTGGAGCGGATGGATTATTTGCGGTATGAAATGGGAAATAAAGCGTAGAATTTGTAGAATTTGAAACGATAGAACTTAACAGGAGGAATTTTTATGGAAAAGAAAAATCTTGGTTCTGTGCTGGCCTTGTATCCGACGCCGGTGACTGTCGTTGGGGCGATGGTGGAAGGAAAGCCCAACTGGATGCTGGTTGCTCATGTGGGCATCATGGGCCATGACCATATCATGCTCAGCTGCGTGAAATCGCATTATACCAATCAGGGAATCCGCGCCAATAAGATGGTTTCGGTCAGTTTAGTGGATGAAGCATTCCTGCCGAAAGCCGACTATACCGGCTGTGTAAGCGGCAGCAAGGAAGATAAATCCCGGCTGTTCGACTATGAAATGGGTGAGGCAGGGACGCCGGTGCCTAAGGATGTGCCGCTTTCGATGGAATGCGAGGTGGATGATATTTACGAAACAAAAGGATTTGATAATTTTATCCTGAAAATCAGGAATACCTATGCCAGGGAAGAGATCCTCGGTGACAATGGAAAAATCAGCTATGAAAAGCTGAAGCCAGCACTTTTTTCCATGGTCAATTATGAATATCTGAGCACCGGGAAAATTATCGGTAAATGCATGCATATGAATGAGGGAAAATAGAATAAAAATAAGGAAGTGCGGGCTTTTGCCATTATTCGGGGCAAAAGCCTTTATTTATCCGGTTGCCCGGGTACGGCTCACCAAGGAGCAGCGGTGTCCGTTCCTTTGCGGGGATGGGCTTTGCTTCATTCAGCGGCGCAGCGAAGAGAGTAATCTGTCAGAAACCTGTCGGACACATCCTCGCGTGCTGCGTTTCTGGGGCCAGGGATATGGGGAACTGTCCCTGCAGGTATCCTGTCCCCATGCCGCGGATTTAATATTTGACGGATACGCCAGTAACCTTTTTCTCTACGAAAATATCGGCAGCAGATCTGCGGGGATTGCGCAGCCGGCGGCAGGAAAATCAGCAGGGCATTGGCTTCCGTAATTTTATCATCCATATCTTGCAGCATCGGGAATATCCTTTGCGGGAGCGTGTGCTGCTGGCGAATCACTTCTTCTGGCAGGCGGCCGCTTTTTCGGATGAAAAAGACGCTGGCTTTTTGGCCCTTGTGGACAGGTGTTTGGAAATCCTGGCGGGTGGGGATAAAGTACGGGGGATTGGTGAGTCGGCAGCGCGGCAGACGGCAATGTCACTGGAAATACTGCGTTCACTGCTGCTTCATCGCATGCAGGGTATAGAGATGGATGCAGAACTGTTGGGAATTGGAAACTGGATTCTGCAGCATGGCGAGCTGCAGAATCAGGTGACGGACCGGAGTGTTTTTCTGTATAGGCAGGCGCAGGGCACTTTCGGCCAATTTTTTCAAGAGCAGGCACAACCGTTGGAAAATTATTTAGTGAACCAGGTATTCAAGGCGGGAAATCTTTTTCTTTCTGGCGGAGGCGGGCAGACTTGGCTGCTGCTGATATTTCAATACGCGCTGCTGCAATTTTTGCTTTTAGCAGCTGCCAGCCAAAGGGGAAAAGTCATTTCTTCCGCTAAGGTGCATCGTATTGTGCAAAAACTCAGCAAGCTGGTGGAGCATGATGAACGTTATTTGCAGCAGGCCGCGAAATTCATTGAAGTGCTGCAGTTGGATAATGAGATGGGAATGGAACTGCTGCTGCGGGAATGTGGGTGAGATGGGGGTCACCTACTGAGAACATGCTGAGCGCAGGCAATAAATTTTTTCAGGGCCGGGGAAGCCTGGGCCAGTGACGGCAGTGCGATGCCCAGGGTAATATGCTGCGGCGGGTCAAAGGGCAGGGTCACTACCGGTCCGGTCCAGTTTTGGGCCATGAGGGCATTGTTCAGACTGATGCCAAGGCCGGCGGCGACCATGGAATACGCGGTATAGTTATCACTGGTGGTGAAACGGATCTGGGGCGTGAGCTGGTGGCTTGTCAGCAGGCGCTCCAGATCCGTGTTTTGTTCCGGCAGGGGCTGGATAAAGGGAGCACCATTCAAGGCCTCCAAAGGAAAACTGCAACCCTTTGCCAGCGGGTGGTCCTTTGGCAGCCAGGCCACAAGCTCATCCTGCTGCAGGGGAATCCAGTCGCCCTGTCCATGATATTCGCTGAAAAAGCAGCAATCCAGCTGATGGCTTTCCAGCCGCTGCACGAGATCGCTGTTGCCGCCTTCCCAGAGGTCAATCTGTATGCCGGGCCAGCTGGCCTGGAAGGCCTGGATGATTTTGGGCAGCCAGCAGGCAGCGGTACTGTAATAGGTGCCGATGGTGAGATGGCCGATACTCAGTCCGCGGATATCTGTGCAGAGCTCCTGCAGCTGTTTTTGCCAGTGGGTCAGCTCCTGGAATATCGGCAGCAGGCGCTGCCCCTCTGAAGTCAACGTAACTCCCTGACTTGTCCGGCTGAACAGTGGGAAGCCGGTTTCCTCCTCCATGCTTTTGACCATCCGGTTGATGCCGGAGGGCGTATATCCCAGCTGTTCGGCAGCCTTGGAAAAGCTGCCGCTGTCAATAATTTTCAAGAGAACCTGACATTTTTCCGTATCCATACTATAGCCTCCGCGATGTGATTATTTATCACATATAATGTGATTTATTTTCGCTTTTTGCATAACTGACTCCATAGTATACTGAGGTCAGATGAAATGCAAGGGGGTTTTTGTAATGCGTGTATGGCAGGCGGAATTGTTATTGGCAGCTGTGATTGCAGCGCGGAGTGTGTCCTATTTATTTGAAAAAATCGGTCTGGAGAGCATGGAGCCCTTCACGCTGCTGGGGCTGCGATTTTTGCTGGCCTTTGGCTTTTTGGGTATCCTGTTCTGGAGGCAGCTGCGGGGTGCTGGCTGGAGCACCTGGTGGAAAGGCATCCTGCTGGGCGGAGTCTTGTTCTGTGTCATGGGCTGCGAGCTTTTGGGCCTGCAGACTGTGAGCTCATCCATGGCCTCTTTTCTGGAGAATACAGCAATTGTTTTTGTACCGCTTTTTGAGGCAGTGCTTTCCCGGCAATGGCCAAGGAGGGATGATTTGGCTGTGTCAGGGATCATACTCATCGGAGTGGCGCTGCTGGTGCTTTCGCCAGGCAGCCTGGCGGATGGGATAACCATTGGAACGGCATATTGTCTGCTGGCAGCGGTGCTGTACGCCGGCTGGATCCTGCTGACAGGCTGCAGTGTACGCGAGGAGCCGCCGCTGGCCATTGGAATCCTGAGCCTGGGAGTCGTAGGGATTCTCAGCATGGGTGCGGCACTGCTTTTTGAGTCCGCTGTCCTGCCGACAGCTGCCGGGCAATGGGGCATCCTTCTGGTGCTGGCCTTTGTATGCAGTGCCTTTGGCTTTACGCTGCAGCCGGTGGCCCAACGGTATGTATCCGCGCAGCGGGCGGGCATGTTCTGCGCATTGAATCCAGTGGTGGCAGCAATCCTGGGCTGGCTGTTCCTGCAGGAACGCATGGATTCTTTTGGCCTGGCGGGGGCCATACTTATTGTTGGCAGTCTGGTACTCAGCCAAAGGAGAAAAGTGCCGCAGCCGGTGCATGATTGAAATTTTACGGAGTGTTTTTTGAAATTAATTAAGAAGGTAAAAATAATATAAAATCGAATATAAAAATATATACAGTCAAAAGAATCTGCTTAACTTACAGCAGGAGGTGTTTGGATGCCAAAAGCACAGAAGCCGGTCATAGCTATCATGTATGATTTTGACAAGACCCTGTGTACGAGAGATATGCAGGAATATACATTTATTCCCAGCCTGGGGCTGAAGGCGCAGGACTTTTGGAATGAGACGGGGCGCATGGCCCGTGAGGATAATATGGACGCGATGCTGGCGTATATGTATCTGATGCTGCGCAAGTCGCATGAGCGGATGATTCCGGTTACGCGGGATGCGTTCAAGCGGCTGGGGGCAGGAATCGAATATTACCCCGGGGTGGAATCCTGGTTCGCCCGGCTGAATGCCTATGGCGCGGAGAAGGGCATCCGTCTTGAGCATTACGTGATATCATCAGGACTGCAGGAGATCATTGAGGGCTCGTCCATCTATCCGGAGTTCAAAAAGACCTATGCCTGCGAATTCCTTTATGATGAAAACGGGGTAGCGGTCTGGCCGAAGAATGTGGTGAATTATACGACGAAGACACAGTTTTTATTCCGTATCAATAAGGGCGTATTGGATGTTTTTGACAATGACAGGATCAATCAATACGTGCCGGAGGATGAGCGGCCGATTCCCTTCCGCAATATGATCTATATTGGTGATGGAATGACGGATGTCCCCTGCATGAAGCTGGTAAAAGCCAATGGCGGGCAATCGATTGCGGTGTTCAAGAAGCGCAAAAAGAGTATTGCCAAGCAGCTGCTGGGCGAAGGCCGGGTGGATTTCATCGTTGAGGCAGATTATCGGGAGAATAGTGAATTGGATGATATCGTAAAGCTGATTCTCGATAAGATGACCGTTGCCGATCAGCTGGTGACGATGCACAGAAAGCACGAACAGTCTTTGTGATTTCTGTCTGGGAAAACACGGGAACAGTATCCTGAACAAAAATAATGGAGGACAGATATGGATAAGAAGATATATTTTGCGGGATCTATCCGGGGCGGCAGGCAGGACGCAGCACTTTACAGGAAAGTTATTGCTGCTATCCAGGAGACGGATATTGTGCTGACGGAGCATGTGGGCGACCTGAGCCTGTCGCTGGTTGAGAGCCAGGGGGATAGGGCCATCTATGAGCAGGATACAGCCTGGCTGCGTGCGTGCGACCTGGTTATTGCCGAATGTACGCAGCCATCCCTGGGAGTTGGCTATGAGCTGGCATACGCTGAAAGATATGCCAAGCCCGTTCATATCTTCTATCGCAAAGGCGGAAACCTGTCAGCTATGCTGACGGGAGACAAGTATTTCCAGCTGCATCCGTATGAGCAGGAGGATGAACTGCTGGTGGAGGTAAAAAAGGTTTTGGACAATTGAGGCATTGGATGAGGAGGCAGAGGATATGCGTGCAGAAACAGAGCGGTTGATCATCCGCAGTTTTGAAGATCGGGATACGCAGGGTGTGCTGCGCTTGTGGTCAAATCCACGTGCGAATTGCTATGTCAGAGATAAAATTAGTACGATGGAAGAAGCCTCGCAGCGTATAGCTAAGGCTAAACCGGCTTATGATCTGGCGGTGTGTCTGAAGGAGGACAATACTTTTATAGGGACGGTCTTTGGCCTGAGGGAAGAGCCGGATACGTTCAGCCCTTGCTGGAATTTTTTACCTGACTATGGCAGAAAGGGCTATGCCTTTGAAGCTGCTAAAGCGTATTTTGCTTATCTTTTCGAGGAAATGGGCATACGCAGGCTGTATGCGTACACGGATGAAGAAAACCTGAGATCGCAAAAACTGTGCCGCAAGCTGGGAATGCGCCAGGAAGGGCTCTTCAAAGAGTTTATGTCATTCGTCAACAATCCGGATGGAACGCCATTTTATGAGAACACCTTTCAGTTTGCGCTTTTAAAGAAGGAATGGCAGGCTGATATAGGGAGCATGATAAAGAAAAATCCACAGAGAAGATTGACGGTGTCGTAGCCACGATAATGGCACTCGACCGGGCAATTCGCTGTGGAAATGAGAATGGGGAAAGCGTATATGATGGGCGTGGAATTTTGTTGATATAAAAAGTCCTGGACAGCATACGCCATCCAGGACAGTCATGCGGTGGTTTTATCCGGCAATTGGAGCCAACGAAAACTTCAGTCCCAGTGAATGTGTAATCTTCAGCAAAGTGTCGAGTTTGGGCATGGTCTTAAAGGCTTCGATGCGAGCCACAGACGATTGTGGCATGCCGCAAAGCTCGGCAAGATCGCAATGGGAAAGACCGAGTGCAGTGCGCTGCCAGATTATGGATGTGATGAGGGACGATATTTCCTCAATGGATTCCATTTCCTGACGGTTGGCATCATCGATGCTTTTGACATGATCCTTATAATCGTTCCAGGCCCTCATTATTTATCATCTTCCTTTCTGGCCATATAACCGTCACGTTCAGCATTGGCTCGGAATATCTCGCGCCTGGGTGTTTTCTGCGTCTTTTTACGGAACTGATGCAGAAGCATGAATGTGTTATTCTTTTGATAGAAATACAGTACTCGGTTATTTCCTGGGCGCAGTTCCCAGATATCATCCTCCAAATGTTTGGTGATATCCTTGGGCAGGTGTGTGCCGTTGTCCTGCAGAAGCTGGATGTGCAGGGATATCTGCTCGTACTGAATACGAGAATTTTTGTATGTAGGGGCTTTTAGCGTAGTTCCTCAAGAAAATTCCACAGTTCGGATTCGCATTGGCTTTTTCATAAAATTCGATGTTGAACATTTTTTTCAAGGATTTTACTTTTATGACAGCACGCATGCTATCGCAAATCAAGGAGATCAAAACGAGCAGACCGCCATGCAGGGGACTGCCGTGTATGCCTGCGTTCGCATCCTGGCAGAAGCCATCGCGGGTCTGCACTGTGCAGAGAACTGTAACAAGTAAAAAATGCTGGATCATCCTCTGTACGCAATTTTGCTGGTGATTGCAGGACATGCATAAATTTTGTGGAATATACAAATTATTGAAATTATACTTAGGAGGATTTGTAAATGAAAAAAATTGCCGTGTGTGGGATAGTCTTGTGTTTTACAATGATGTTATGTTCAATTTCTTTTGCCAGCCCGTTCATAGAGCAAAATAAATTAAATAGTAATGCTATGTATGCTATGAAGAATAAAGGCCCTGTTAATTTTTCATATCATACACCTGATGGACAATTTAAAGTAAAATTGTCATATCCGCATATCAAAGGGAAAATGATACACGCAGAGGCCTGGATGAACGATAGTAAGGTGTATGATTATAATTTACCAGCCGTGGATAATGGTTACATGACACGCATTTATAAAGATATGGCTTCAAATAGAATTTTTATATCATTTAGTAGTTATAAATCCTCTATATTGGTTGGTTATAATGGTAATTCAAAAAAAGTTGAAACTTATGTTGATAGCCATAATTATTATTCTGGCTTTGCGTGGGCAGCACCTTGGCTTTATTCAAGAAATAATGGTGATCTTGTTCTTTGTTTCCTTGATGGATATGATGATGTTCCAGCCCATCATAAACATATATATGTTTTAGATTGGGATGAAAGTGCACAATGGTTTAATTATCGAGATGAAGGAATAAGTGCATATAATAGAGACTAATGGATAGCAAATGAATGTCTCCTTGTCAAATGATCATTATCCTAGAATATATGCTTACAGGGGCAAATGATATTGTCGATAATGACGCATGGCAGCATCATTCCTGCAAAAAATGTGTTGAGAATGAATGGTCTGGCAACGCAAAGGGATTAGGTTTAAAAACAATCGAACCAATTACCAAAGAAGAGCGATCGTCAAAATAAAAATTGACGATCGCTCTTTCTTCTTTGGGGACGATCAGTCGACTGGAGCGTTTTTGCCTTTTAACTGCATCTGTTCTGAGCCCCATTTATAGATTTCATTCAGTGCGGGAAGTACGGCTTCACCGCGTTCGGTCAGGGAGTAGTCGACCTTAGGGGGGATGGTCTGGTATTCATGGCGTGCTACCAGTCCGTCTGCTTCCAATTCCCTTAGGCATTTGGTCAGCATCATATTGGTGATACCCGGTATACTGCGTTTCAGTGCATTATATCGGGTATTTTTTTCTATATGAAGATGCCATAGCAGTGGCAGTTTCCATTTTTGTCCGATGATATTCAAGGCAAAGAGTACAGGGCATTGCTGCTTTTCGATATTCTGCATGGTCGGATCGATAGGGTAGTCAACGGTAGTGTTCTTAGACATATGCGTACCTCCTAAAAATAAAAGTAAGGCAGAAAAAACTGCGTACTTCACAAATACTTTCTTAACGGTTATTATGATTTTAACAAAAGCGAACCGGTTAGGCAAGTGAAGAAAAATCAATAGTTTTTGGGAGGATTGATCGCAATGAAATTTACCAGCGGCATTAACCGACCGCCCTATGAAACAGCGGATGGCTATTTGCAGGTGACAGAAGGGTGTTCGCATAACACCTGCCTGTTCTGCACCTATTTTAAGGATACGAAGTTCAGGAAGGCTGGTATCGAGGAAATCGAGGCGGATATCAAGGAAATGCCCCAGTATTTTGGCAGTCCTAAACGTATTTTCCTGCAGGGCGCAGACGGATATTCTGCTGACTATGACACCTTGATGAAAACGGCTGAATTGCTGCATGAACATGTACCATCTGTGGAGACCATCAGTGGGTATGCCAGGATCGACAGTTTCTTTGACAAATCTGTGGAGGAGCTTCGGACGATGAAAGATGCAGGCTATGACAATCCATATATTGGTGTTGAGTCTGGCGACGACGTGGTATTGCAGCGTATCAATAAGGGCTATACGGCAGCTCAGGCGCGGGAAGTTCTGGAAAAGCTGGATGCTTCCGGTCTGCGCTATATCGTGAATTTCCTGAATGGAGCGGGCGGCCATGACTATGGGCTGGATAATGCCCGGAAAACAGCGGCGCTTTATGATGGCTTGCATCCAACGATGGTGAATACTTCCATGCTGACGGTAGTGCCAGGCACGCCGTTGTACAGGGCAATTGAAAAGGGCCTGTATAAGGAATCGACTGAAAAGGAAAAGCTGCAGGAAATCCAGGAGTTTATCCGGTGCCTGACCAATGAGACGGTATTCATGAATGAGCATGCTTCGAATCTCTTTCATGTGAAATGCAATCTGCCGGAGGACAAGAAAGGCGTGCTGGATTATATACAGAAACTGATTGATGGCAAAGAAGAGGCTGAGCTTCGGAAGTATCGTGAGTATATCAGCCGGGCATTTTGAACGCGAGGAAGGAATGAAGAACAATGGGATTAACATACAATGGAACGATCTACCGTCCGCCTGTGGAGGCAGCGACGTTTCTGCTTCCAATTACGGAAGGCTGCTCGCATAATGCCTGTCGCTTTTGCAGTATGTATAAGGATGTGCCCTTTTGCATGGTAGATATGAATCAGGTGGAAGAGTATCTGAGGGCAGCACCATCGTCTTATCGTGAAAATGGCCGGGATCTTTCCCGCGTTTACCTGGTAGGCGCAGATCCCTTCGTGCTTTCAGCGAATCGCCTGGAGCAAGTGTCTGAGCTCATCCATGCATATATTCCGGAGTGCAAGGTCATCACAATGTATGCTGCGGTGCGTAATATCATGAATAAATCGGATGGAGATCTGCGCCGGATCAAGGCTATGGGGATTGATGATCTCTATGTGGGCATCGAGAGTGCCCGTGAGGAAGTCCTGTATCATCTCAACAAGGGAAATACAGCAGCGGATGCCCGGGAACAGGTCCTGCGTCTGAATGCAGCAGGTATTTCCCATATGGACATGCTGATGCTGGGGGCGGCCGGTGAGGGAGAAGCAGAAAAAAGCGCACTTGCAGCTGCAGTGCTGGAAAATGAGACTAAGCCTAAGATGATACTCATCAACAGCATGTCGCTGTTCCCGGAAACAGATTTATATGATGATGTGCAGAAGGGAAAATTCAAGACTGCCAGCGAGAAGGAAATCCTTATCGAAGAGAAGATCTTTGTAGAAAATCTCAAGCTGCCAGAGACTTATTTTTGGGCAGCTCACAGCTTGGATGTGGTGCGTATGGCCGGCTATCTTCGCGAGGATCAGCAGAAGATGGTGCAGTTTCTGGAGCGCACGATTGCAAACCTGGATGAAGAACGCCTGCGTGAACACTTCCAGCGTGAAAAGATGTCTATTTAATATTTTAGGAGGTAAATGAAATGACTCAGCCAGGCACCATCATTGCCGATGGACACTTCGTGAACCATGCCTTTGGTACCGTTCAGCGTCTGGGCGATAAATTACAGTGGTCGTATTTGAAATAAGAAGTGCCCCTCCGTTACGGCGGAGGGGCGTTTCTTTATATATACCGTATATTCCTTGAGATTATTTCAGGCCACGTAATACGAAGGCACATTTATGCCCGGGCGTATTGTAGCAGGCGTTACAGGAGATGCAGGCTGATGGCCGGATATCGCCGGATTTCCAGCGATTGGGAAGACTTGGTTCACGGATGAGTGGGCGTGATAAGGAAAGCAGTTCGATCGATGTTTGGTTGAGCAGATCATTCATTGACTCGATGCTGCGGTGTCCACCGACCAGAATAACAGGTGTATTTATGCATGCTGCCAGTTTTTCGGCAAAAGACCGGAAATAGGCTTCGTTGACATGCGGCTGAATTTGTGACCTGGAGGTGCCATTGCCGCTGACTTCTATGGAGTCGATCCCTTGTTTTGATAGTTCCTGACAAATCAGCAGGCTTTCTGCCGGAGTAAGTCCATTCGGTATGAAATCGCTGCAGTTGATTTTTATTGAAATGTGCAGGTCGGTAGTTGCAGCCCTTATTGCCTGATAGATTTCTAGCAGCAGTTTGCTTCGTTTCTGCAATGAACCACCATAAGCATCCGTGCGGTGATTATAGGCAGGACTGATGAATCGGCTTAAGAAAAAGTTATGGGCTGCATGGATTTGAATCCCATCAAAACCGGCTTTTTGAGCACGGACAGCAGCCTGCACAAACAGGGCCTTGATATCCTGCAGGTCATCAGGCGATAGTTCGTCGGGCTCTACGGGAGAGAGCGTTCCGGTCGAATCCAGCTTGAAATAGGCGCCCAATGCAAGCTGGGTAATTATAGCGCTGCCCTGTGCTTTGACGGCTGCTGCGAGCCGGCTATATTGAGGTATCAGCGCATCGCTGCTCAGACGCATCATTCCACCAAAATAATAGTCGTTGGAGGACACGCTGGTAAAACCCGTGATGATAGTACCAATGCCGCCTGCTGCGAGTTCCTGGTAAGTTTGGATCAATGCATCCGAAATACTGCCATCTGAATTGGCCATGTTTTCCCAGGTTGCTGAGCGGATCAATCGATTTTTTAATGACAAATGGGAAACGGCAGCCGGATCGAAAATAGTTTTCATTGTAAGTCCTCTTTTCGTTCATGATATTGACTGTTTCGTTATGCCATTCAGTCTAACAGATGCACAGAAAAAGAAAAGTACGCAGTTTTTTCTTCCTTGGAATGTACCGGGAAATAATGGGAGTATTCGTGCGGCAAAAATGCAGTCGGGCTGAATATCTTTATAGTATAGGAAATATACTGACATGGAAAAGCTGCGTACCATGAAAATGCATGCCGGATGCAGAATTTACTGATATGAAAAATATTTGGGTGAACAGCAGGAATTCTCAATAGGAAGGGTGAACTTATACAAGATTGTAATTTGTTACTGAAGGAGCGGGATGTTATGTCTTTTTTGGATAATTTAATAAGTAATGGAAAAAATTTGGGGAGTTCGATTGGAACAGCTATAGGGCAGGCTACTAATCAAGCCAGTGTGGACGCAAGGCTATCATCGCAACTGTCCTCGGCAAAATCAGAAATGTCTATAGTAGATGATGAACTGAACAAGTCCTATCTTATGATTGGACGGAAATATGTAGAATATCTCATTATATCAGATGCTGTTCCTCAGATTGAGGTTCAAGACACGCTTAAGTTGATGACACCGAAACTTGCCAAGCGTAAAGAGCTCGAAAATCAGATTATAGCTATTGAAAAAGAAATAAAAGAACAACATGTTATGGCTGAAAAAGCTAAATATGAAAGAGAATATCTGTTGCAAAAAGAAAAATTAGACAAGGCTCTTTCCATGGATATTATAACGGAGCAGGAATATATCGCAAAAATATCTGTATATAAAAGTAGATTTGACAATTTTGAGGAAATACGGCGCATCAATGCTCAATTCGATATGGGCATTATAACTGCGATTGAGCGCGATAGCAAACTACGTGCTATCGGCGTGTTTTTGTAAATGGAAATTGTGCGTAATTTGAATGAATATTTTTAATGCTAAGTGCCTATCGAATATGGTAGGCGCTTTTCGTATGTTTTCAAGAAGGGGAAAAGCAGAGGTGCTGAGATAACTCTGCCATGCACAAATAATGATGAATTGAATTTAGCGGGTGCAGGGAGGCATTTTAAGTATCCAATGATACAGCGTATGGTTACATTATGATGATTATGTTATAGTTGTAAGGCGAGACTCTTTTTCTGCCAAGGAAAAACACTTGACATGTTTTGGCAGCTCGGATATAATAACAGAGGTCAAGGATTTTCCCTTGACAATTGCAGAAAACAGGTGACGTTATGCTGGAAGAGCTTTTGCATACATCGGATCTTTTCGATTTATACGGTGCGCTGCTGACGGAAAAGCAGCAGAAGTGCTTGGAAATGCATCTGTTTGAAGATTTTTCGCTGTCGGAGATCGGGGAGGCCATGGGAATTTCCCGCCAGGCAGTTTATGATACAATTCACCGGGCTGAGCAGGCCATGGAGGATTATGAGACCAGGCTTGGCCTGGCAGCACGCTATCAAAAAGAGCGGGCGGAGCTGAAGGCTATCTGTGCAGCCATCCAGGGTTTGGCTGATGGGGGCAACGATGCTGAGGTTCAGAGAATTCTAGGACGGCTTTCACCATTCCTGGGGAAGGGTCGGGAGGTATAGATTTTGATTTTTGAAGGATTAGCAGACCGCCTGCAGGAGACATTCAAAAAGCTCCGCGGCCATGGCAAGCTTACAGAGGATGATGTCAACGAAGCAATGCGCGATGTGCGCATGGCGCTTTTGGAAGCCGATGTGAACTTCAAGGTCGTAAAGGGTTTCGTCAAAAGGGTAAAGGAGCGGGCAATCGGCCAGGATGTACTGGAAACGCTCACGCCGGCCCAGGTCGTCATCAAAATTGTAAATGAAGAACTCACCGAGCTCATGGGCGGTACCCAGAGCCGGCTCAATATTTCGTCCATGCCGCCGACTGTCATCATGATGGTTGGTTTGCAGGGCGCAGGTAAGACTACATCTGCTGGCAAGCTGGGACTTTCCCTCAAGAAGCAGGGCAAGCGTCCGGTGCTGGTAGCCGCTGATATCTATCGTCCTGCTGCAGTGAAGCAGCTGCAGGTGCTGGGCGAGCAGCTGGATATTCCGGTTTTTTCCATGGAACCGGGGACCGATGCGGTGACCATTGCCAGGCAGTCCATTGATTTTGCCAATTCCCATGCCAACGACGTGGTCATCATCGATACGGCTGGTCGGCTGCATATCAATGAAGAGCTCATGCAGGAGCTGAAATCCATAAAATCCGAGGTCCATCCCCATGAGATCCTGCTGGTGGTAGATGCCATGACCGGTCAGGATGCCGTGAATGTAGCGGAAAGCTTCAACGGTGATCTGGGGCTGGATGGCGTGGTACTCACGAAGCTGGATGGTGATGCCCGCGGTGGTGCGGCATTATCCGTCAAGGCAGTCACTGGCTGTCCTATCAAGTTCGTGGGCATGGGTGAGAAGCTGGAGGCTTTGGAACCCTTTTATCCGGATCGTATGGCTTCCCGTATCCTTGGTATGGGCGATGTGCTTTCTCTCATTGAGAAGGCGCAGGAAAGCTTTGATATAGAAGAAGCCAAGAAGATGGAAAAGAAGCTCCGCAAGGCGGACTTCACGCTGGATGACTTCCTGTCGCAGATGCAGCAGGTCCGGAAGCTTGGTTCCTTTGAACAGATCATGGGCATGATTCCCGGGCTCGGCGGACTTAAAAAGAAGCTGGGCGATGTGGATATGGACTTGAATGGCAAGGAAATGAAGCATATCGAGGCAATCATCTACGCAATGACACCCAGGGAGCGGGCCGACGTGACCATCATCAACGGCAGCCGCCGCAAGCGTATCGCTGTAGGCAGCGGAACCCGGGTGCAGGATGTGAACAAGCTGATCAAGCAGTTCTCCGAGATGCGCAAGATGATGAAGAAGATGAAAAAGATGCAGGGCGGAAAGATGGGCCTTGGCGGCCTGAAGCTGCCGTTCATGCATTGATATAAATTTATTTTACTTTTTGAAGGAGGTGAATTTTCATGGCAGTAAAAATTCGTTTGAACCGTATGGGTGCAAAGAAGAATCCTTTTTACCGCATTGTTGTTGCTGACTCCCGCGCTCCGCGTGATGGTCGTTTTATCGAAGTTCTCGGTAATTATGACTCCACGAAGGAACCGGCTATCGTCAACGTTGATGAGGAGAAGGCTCTTGAATGGATGAATAAGGGTGCTCAGCCGACTGATACCGTTAAATCTCTGTTTTCCAAGCAGGGTATCATGGCTAAGTTTGATGCAGCAAAGCGTGCGAAGAACTAAGAAAGAGGCATCAGCATGAAACAGATTGTTGAAGTTATCGCCAAGTCATTAGTGGATCATCCTGAGCAAGTCAAAGTTGACGAAAAGCAGGAAGAGCGTATGACGGTATATGAGCTTCATGTTGCTTCGGATGATATGGGTAAGGTCATTGGCAAGCAGGGGCGTATTGCGAAAGCTATGCGCACTGTTGTCAAGGCAGCTGCTACCCGCGAGAATAAGAAAGTCACTGTTGAGATCATTTGAAAACTGCGGCAATATCCTCTTTTGAGGGGATGCTTGCCGCTGTTTCTTTATATGTCACTATCTTAAGGAGAAAAGAGGAGCATTATGGACAGCATTTCAGTTAAAATTCCGGTTACCGTTAAGACCAAGCTGACGGAGAAGGTAAGAAGCCATCGCGTTCAGGAGATCACCAGCCGCTTGCAGCAGGTAGATCTGGAGCTTCAGCAGATCAATATCCAGGAGAACCGCGCCGTGGAAGAAACCGCGAAGGAAAATCTCCAGGAGCTGGAAATGATTCATCAGCATTTCGGCATAGAGCGCCAGAAGCGCATGGAATTCAAGCAGCAGGGTGAGGCCAAGATCGAAGAGCTGAACAAGCTGGCGCTGGGCGCTGAGCTGGTTGACGGCACGCTGGAGCGCATCGCTGAGATCAAGGTGGGCGACAATATGCGCGAGCTCATGAATGTGGAAGTGTTGGTGGAAGATGACAAAATCATCGCCATCCGCAGCTAAGAATCGTATCGTCATCGGCAAGGTGGGAGCCCCTCATGGAATCCATGGGGAGCTTCGCGTTGCACCGCTGACGGATTTTCCCAATCGTTTCGATGATTTGAAGCAGGTCTATGTTGGAGATCAGCTGCTGGATATTGATTCCATGAAATATCACAAGCAGTTCGTGATCCTGCGCTTCAAGCAGTATCCGGTCCGGGAGGAAGCCATGCGCCTTACAGGGCAGATGGTGTCCCTGGACCGCTCCCAGGCAGCGCCGCTGGCTGAGGGCGAGTATTACGCCTTTGATATCGTTGGCTTGTCCGTGTACGATATGGATGACAGGCTGCTGGGCAAGGTGACCAATATCCTGAAGACTGGCAGCAATGATGTCTATGTGGTGAAATCGGCTGAGGGGACGGAGCTTCTGGTTCCGGCCTTGAAAAAGGTTGTAAAGGAAATCCAGCTGGCCGAAGGCCGGATGGTTGTGGACCTGCTGGAGGAAGAGTAATGCGCATCGATATGATATCGTTGTTTCCGGAGATGTTTGCCGGGCCCTTTGGTGACAGTATCACCAAACGGGCAGTGGACAGGGGCATTCTGGATATCCATTTTACGAATCCCCGGGACTTCGCCTATGACAAGCACAAACAGGTGGATGATTCTCCCTTTGGCGGCGGCAGCGGTATGGTCTTGAAGCCGGAGCCGATGTTTCGGGCTGTGCGGTCTGTGAAGGAATCTACCAGCTACGTGAGCCGCCGGGTGCTGCTCATGTGTCCCAGCGGGCAGACCTTTACCCAGGCCAAGGCCAAGGAGCTGGCGGGCTATGATCAGCTTATTTTCATCTGCGGCCACTATGAGGGTTTTGATGCCCGCATCACCCAGGAACTGGCAGATGAAGCTGTTTCATTGGGGGATTATGTGCTCACCGGCGGCGAGCTGCCGGCCATGGTCATCACGGATGCAGTGTCCCGTATGCTGCCGGGGGTGCTGGGCTCTGAGGAGTCCGCACCTACGGATTCCTTTTATGATGGCCTGCTGGAGTTTCCTCAGTATACCCGTCCGCGGGAATTTGAGGGAATGCAGGTGCCGGAGGTGCTGTTTTCCGGGGATCATGCGAAGATCCGTCAATGGCGCCGTCGGGAGTCTCTGCGCATCACGCTGCAGAACCGGCCGGATCTGCTGGCGAAGGCAGAGCTGTCGGCGGAGGATCAGCGTTTTTTGGACGAATTGCAGAAAATGGAATAACGACCATGTGAGAGGAGATGCCCAGGCATCTCCTTTTTGGAAGGTGCAGATAATTGGGCTGCCCTTTCTTTTCCATGGAATCTACGGCGTCTATATCAGCTGGCAGGCAAAGAACAATCCGCGGCGCTGCAGCACGGGCAAGAACTGGCAGTTTGCCCTGCAGCGGTAGACAGCCTGGCTCCTGGTGCGGTTCTTATTCGATCATGTCCCCTTTTTCCGGTTTTTGATGCGCTTGTGGGATATTCCGCTGAATTATGGCTTCATGCAGCATTCGGTGCAGGACCCGGTCTATTTCACCGTTTATCTGCTGGGGATGCTGGCCACTATCTTCCATTTCTGCAACGGCATAACCACCTTCAGCATGAGCTGGGGCATTACTGTGGGGCCGCGCAGCCAGCGAACCCTCAATCTTTGCAGCATGGTGCTGGCTGCCGGGCTGAGCCTGCTGGTTGCAGGAACGCTGCTCAGTTATTGTGCGGGATAGTTTTTCGTGGAATATTTCTGCTCTGTTGATATTTTCCGTGGAAAATGTTTTTGAAATTGTTGTTTTTTTGACGGAAGAAGGAAAATACGATATAATTATCTCATATTTTGACTGTGAGGTGACGTGTTTGAGTAAGCGTAAACTATGTCTATCACTGATTACTATGATGATGGTTTTTATGATGAGTGCCACTGCTTTTGCCAGCGGCTTCTTGGTCAAGGAAGGCACGCGGGGCGCTGATGTCAAGCGCGTACAGGTGCTGCTCATCGAACAGGGTTATTTGCGGGGCACGGCCGATGGCGTTTGCGGAAAAATGACGGCGGCAGCGATACGGAGGTTTCAAAAGGCCAATGGATTGACGGCCGATGGCATCTGCGGAAGCCAGACCTATGCCCGGCTGAGCCATGGACAGGGCGTGAAGACACAGCCGGCGGCACAGCCGCAGGGACGTATCGTGACTGTCAATGCCACTGCCTACAGTGCCCAGGATCCGGGCAATTCCAATCGCACTGCCAGCGGTACGCTGGTCCGGCATGGAGTCATTGCGGTGGATCCATCCTTTATCCCGTTGGGAACGCGTGTCTATATCCCTGATTACGGTGAGGCCGTAGCAGAGGATGTGGGCTGGGGAATCCAGGGCAATACCATTGATGTGGCTTTTGATACCCATGACGAGGCGCTGGCATTTGGCCGTCAGACACTGGATATATATATCCTGGATGGCGCCTGAGCACAGAAAATATGCCGGGTCCTATATGTCAAGCGTTTTTGAAAATGTCCCAAAAAGCTCTAAACATTAGCACCGGAAATCCGGTGCTTTTTCATACCTCTAAATAAAATTTTTTTGCAATATATTTGTGGTGTTTTATAAAATTGGATTGCC